>JADMIO010604087.1_pt1 | contig 30284 bp, 30 predicted proteins | sample 8958161 | NCBI WGS metagenome assembly JADMIO01 (sample SAMN16585339, study PRJNA669376) | soil metagenome | isolation source: Crop rotation soil | place: USA: Cullars Rotation, Alabama | collected 2011 | reverse complement strand
GCCGCGACTTCAAGTCACGTGAATTCCAAGCTTCGGATCCCACTGTGCTGGAAAGCCGACGATGGACCTGGGGCCCGAGCCACCCGCGATCGTCAACCTGCTGGTCAACCACGCCAGAGTGACCACGAACGGTGTCCAAGCAACCCTGCTCGACCTGGCAGCGCGTAACTTCATCGACATCGAGGAGTACGGTGCCGGCCAGCAGATTGTCTGCCGGATCAAAGAACCGATGCCCAGCACACCGCTCGAAAGCTACGCGCAGATCGTGTACGACCACGTGCGGAGAGAGGCGGTCAACGGCGCTGTCGTGGCGCAGGCACTGACAACCGGCGCGAAAGGGGCGGCGGGGACCTGGTGGAGCGGCTTCCAGAAGCTGGTGCAGCAGGACGCTCAAGCTCGCGGCTTCACGCAGGACCGCTGGAGCAAGCCGATGTGGAGCAGCCAACGCCTCATTGGGTTTGCGGCGGGTGGGATGCTGGTGCTTGTCGGAGCCCGGGCGGGTCTCTTCGAAGCGACTCTGATTCTTGTATTGATTGTTGCTTTGTCTTTGCACGGCGCACTCGTCGCGATCTTTGGCGAACACATCCTGAACGAAAACGGTCGTGCCTCGGCGAGCCATTGGTTGGGCGTGCGCCGCTACCTCGAGGAGAACGGCGGCTTCGACGATGACACGCCGGGGGCCGTCGAGATTTGGGAGCGCTACCTGGCCTACGCAGCCGCTATGGGTCTGGCGAACAAAGCGATCCGCGCCCTGCCAATGGGAGCGGAAGACGATGAGAAAGCCTGGTCCGCCTATGGTGGGGACTGGCGCGAAGTCCGGGTCGCTTATCCGCGCTTCCGTATTATCTGGGGCCGATCGCCGTTGGGCGCCATGTTTACGGCGATCATCATCGGTGCGCTCGGTGGCGGCCTGATCTGGCTATCGCTCCAGGTGCGAGATTCGCTCGACACCTACGCGGCGAGCGACGAGGTGATCCATTGGATTCGAATCGGCACCATCATCGCCATCGGTGTGGGCGCGCTGGTCCTCGTGTGGGGCGTACGGACACTGCTGCTGAGTGTGACGGGACTGACAACTCGCCTCGACGTTCAGGGAGAGATTATTCGAAGGCGGGCGTTTACCTCCGATAAGAAGGTGACTTATTTCCTCGCCCTCGACGACGGTAAGGCGGCGAGAGTAAGAGCATGGCGGGTCCAGTCGGGTACGTATCACCAGTGGAGTGAAGGCTCGGTGGTCAAAGCCCACATCACCCCCAGGCTCGGCTACGTCTTTAAGATGGAAGGCGTATCGCAGACATCGCCCGCGGCGGCACGTTAAACCAGGCGTCGGATCCCAGAAGCCTATCCTCCACAGAGGCCACCGTGCGGCGAGGCCTGGCCGACGGCGGCGTAGCGGTAGTCGTCAGACCATGTGACGTCCGGCAGGTTGTCCGGCAGCACCGTCTTGTATTGCAGCGACGCGGGGTCGATCATCGCCCGTGCGCCGAACTCACCGGCGCCAATGAGGCCTCCGTCCATGCGGACCCACAGCGTCTGATCCAGCTCCTTGATCTGACCTGATTTGCGGTCGTAGACGCGGGTCTTTCCCTTCGTCTGACCGCAATAATCCTCTGTCCAGACGACGTAGTTGGCATCGGCGCTGAGGGGCCAGTTGTACGGTCGGAGCTGTGTGCGTGGGTCATACGCAGCGGTGGCGATGAACTTCGCCTTACCGGAAGCGAGGTCGACGAGGAAGATGTTGGTCGTGCCTTTGGCGTACTGAAAGTTGCCCGGCTTGCCACCAGACGCGGCATCCAACTTTGTCAGCTCTTCCTCGCACCAGATCTGCTTGCCATTGCCGTCGTCACAGAGGGGCGAGGTTGCTACGACGATCTCGTTCGGTCCGGCCGGCGAGGCCTGGAGGGCTCTGAACTGGAAGACAACGTTGCCCTTGCCATCCTCGACTGAGTACTCCTCTTTGAAGCGAAGGCCACAAAGGTCCGACTCCGGGGTTGGTGTGAGGCGGCATTTCAACGCGTAAAGCTTTTCTACATCGACCGCGTAATTAAGAATCGCTCCTCCGGATATCAAGTGACGGCGTAGCGGACCGCCGAGTCCGAGCGATTCCTGCTCGCCAACGACGGTATCCGAGAGGCTATTGGCCAGCGCTCGCTCACCCGTGGCAAGGTTCAGCAAAATATTGCGCTGCTGGAAGGCTATCAACAGCACGTGAGTCTCATCTACAAAGTAGGCGAGATCCGCGCCGCCGAGGGACTTCTTGTCCATGGTCGTGAGGTCGACCAGCCAGGCCTGTTTGTCCGCCGTGTACAGCAGCCGCCCTTTGTTGAACACCGGGGCTGTAATCGTGCCGGGGCCGAAGTCTGTCTGCTTACCGGTCTGCGTGTCGTAGACAACGACGGACTTGCGATCGCTCGGCTGCAACGTGGAAGCGGGCTTAATGCCCAAGGTGGCTTTTGTGACCTTTGTATCTTTGGGCTCGGCGAAAAGACCAGTCACCTGACGAATAGGAAGCGGCGTTCCCGGTGCGGGTGTGTCGAAAGGTCGTGCGTCTGGCATAGACGCGCCGGTAGGTCCATCCGAACCAGCCTTTTTGCCGCCGGAGCAGGCGACGAGGGCGAGCGCCAGAAGGGCTAAGGCTGCGATTTGGAAAGCGGGGCCTCGGGGCATGGATCCAGAGTATCAAGGAGTCGCGGTTGGATCAGCCTTTAGGCAATTGTGGCAAAGGGCCCATTCTAGTTAGTCCTGCGCCTGGAATTCCGCAGGGCTCGCGCATCGTGGTGAAAAGTAAAGATTACGACAACGTCATCCACAAGGCTGTAAATGACGCGATAGTTGGCGACGATGACCTCTCTCAGGTCGCCGGATTCGTCTTCATCCTCCGGGATCATACGGCCAGAGAGTGGGAATACTTGCAGTCGTTCGACCGCTTTGTAAGCACTAGTCGCAAAGCGCTTCGCTGCCCGAGGTGACCTGTTCTCCAGTGCGGTGATAACCTCTTCAAACTCCTTTAGTGCGTCAGGAGTTCCATCTTATTGAAGCCGCTTGTTTAGCCGAGCACCAACTTCCTCATGGGAGATCGTTTCACCAGCTGCCACCTGTGCGCGGGCACGTGCAATCTTTGAGAGCAGGAGGAGCTTGTCGACAGCATCTTCGAAGGTGGCATCGTCAGGAAGCTCAGCTATCGCCTTGGCCATCAACTCTTTGGTGGTCATCGACTTACTCCTTCGTTTCTAAACTTTGTCATTTACCCCAGCTCTCTCATCCGCGCCTCGACTCCCGCCAGACGCGAGCGCGCGGCCTCAAGGCGATCGCGGGCTTCGGCGATCTTCTCTGCCGGGGCGCGCGACGTGAAGCCCTCGTTGTTAAGCTGGCGCTCCAGGCTTTCGATCTGACTCTCGGCCTGGGCTTTCTGCTTCTCGAGGTTGGTGCGCTCGGCAGCCATGTCGAAGAGACCGGCCATCGGCAGGATCACGGTCGCTTCGTCGAGAACGGCGGTCGCCACCTGCTCATTGGGAGCGGCGGCGCGATTCGGTGTTATGTGCAGTGGACGCACACGCGCCAGCATCTCGATCGCCGGGGCGTGGGCGCCAATCGACGCGTCGGCCACGATGTAGGCTTCGAGCCAGCGCCCGGCATCGACATTGCGCTCCCGACGCAGGTTGCGGACGGCTCGCACGACTTCGAGGACGAGGTTGAGCTCGCGCTCGGCGTCCTCATCGCGCCAGGCTTCGCCGACACCGGGATAGTCTGCCTTCATGAGGAGCGGGCCCGCGTCTGAAGTCAGGTGCTCGCGGAGCTGGCCTGAACCGGACCAGATTTCTTCCGTGACGTACGGCATATAAGGATGCAACAGCCGCAGGCAGGTATCGAGAACATGGACGAGGACAGGCAGCGGCGAGGCCTCGTCACCGGAGCGGAGACGGACCTTGACGATCTCCAGGTACCAGTCGCAGAACTCGTCGTAGAGGAAATCCTCCATCTCGCGGCCGGCCTCACCGAGCTCGAAGCGCTCCATAAGGCGGTCGGCGTTGTTAACGACGCGCTCGAGTCGCGACAAGATCCAGCGGTCCTCGGCGGGCATCGAAGCCTGGCGAGCAGGGTCGGGCGCTTCGACCTTTTGTCCGGGCTCGAGCTGCGACAGGACGAAGCGGGAGGCGTTCCACAGCTTATTGGCGAAGTTGCGGGCTGCCTCCATGCGGGGCTCTTCGAGCCGCTGGTCGTTACCGGTGCCGCCGGCGGTGACGAGCTTGAAGCGGACGGCGTCGGAGCCGTAGCGGTCGATGAGCACCTCGGGGTCGACACCGTTGCCCTTCGATTTGCTCATGCGCTGGCCCAGGTCGTCGCGGACGGTGCCGTGGAAGTACACCCACTCGAAGGGCACTTCGTCGAGGGCGAAGAGTCCCATGATGATCATGCGGGCGACCCACAAGAAGATGATGTCGTAGCCCGTTTCCATCACGGAGGTCGGGTAGAAGTACTTCAGGTCGTCCGTCTGGTCCGGCCATCCGAGGGTCGAGAAGGGCCACAGCGCCGACGAGAACCACGTGTCCAGGGTGTCTTCGTCCTGATGGATCTGATCTGAGTTGCAGTGCTCGCAGCTCGTTGGGTCTTCGAGGGCGACGGTCATCTTGCCGCAGTTGTCGCAGTACCACACGGGGATGCGGTGACCCCACCAGAGCTGGCGCGAGATGCACCAGTCGCGGATGTGGGTGAGCCAGTTCTCGTAGACCTTGGTGTGGCGCTCAGGAACCATCTTGATCTGGCGAGTCTTGCCGTCCGGCCCGACCCAGCCTTCCATGACGGCCTTGAGGGCATCGCCCGCCAGTGAGCGGGGGCCGTTGACGCCGGTGCCGTACTCCTGCGTCATGGCGACAAACCACTGCTCGCTCATCAGAGGCTCGACGATGGTGCCGCAGCGGTCGCAGTGGCCGACGGAGTGGCGATGGGGCTCCGTTTTGACCAGGAGGCCGCCAGCGTCGAGATCGCGGACGATGGCATCGCGGGCGGCGAAGCGGTCCATGCCTTCGTAGGGGCCGGCTTCGGCGTTCATCGTGCCGTCGAAGTTGATCGAGTTGATGATGGGCAGGTTGTGGCGCTCGCCGATCTCGAAGTCAACGGGGTCGTGGCCGGGCGTCACCTTCAAAGCGCCGGTACCGAACTCCCGCTCGATGGCTTCGTCCGTGATGATGGGGATCTCTCGGTTGATCACGGGGACGCGCGCCTTCAGGCCCGCCGCGAGGATAGCCGTGTAGCGGTCGTCTTCGGGGTGAACCGCGATAGCCGTGTCCGCCATGATCGTCTCGGGACGAGTTGTCGCGATGGTGATGTAGTCGCCCGTTTCGCGGCCGGCCGTGTCCACCAGCGGATAGCGGACGTGCCAGAGGAACGAATCGACGTCCTCGTGGTCGACTTCGAGGTCACTGAGGGCGCTCTGGCAGCCGGGGCACCAGTTAATCAGCCGGTTGCCGCGATAGATCAGCCCCTTGTTATAGAGGTCGAAGAAGATGCGGCGAACGGCCTTCGCGGGGCCGGGGTCCATCGTGAAGCTCTCGCGCGACCAGTCGGCGCTGATGCCGAGGCGTTTGTGCTGGGCGAAGATCCGGGCGCGGTTCTTGTTGACGAACTCCCATGTGCGCTCGAGGAACTTTTCGCGGCCAATGTCACGGCGCTGCAGCCCCTCAGCGGCGAGTTGCTTCTCGATGAGGGTGTGGACAGCGATGGCAGCGTGGTCGACGCCGGGTAGCCACAGGGTCGACTTGCCCTGCATGCGCCGCCAGCGCACCAGGATGTCTTCGACGGTGTCCATCATGGCGTGGCCGAGGTGCAGCTCACCCGTAAGGTTGGGTGGCGGCATGATCACACTGTAGGGATTGCGATCGGCTTCGACCTGGGGAGTAAATGCGCCGGACTCTTCCCAGCGCTGATAGGTGGGCCCTTCGACCGTGGCCGGGTTGTAGGCCTTGGGCATGTCTTGTCGAGCGGTCGGTTCGGTAGATTCGATGGTCATGCAGGACTCCAGTGTGTAAGGCGAGACGCGCTGACATGGCGCGGATTTGGGACCGGATCGATGGGTGTTGGTGTCGCCGGCGCGCCGTTAAGCGACCGGCGCCCGTACAACAGACGGCGCCCGAGTGACGAGCCGACGAAAGGCGCTAGCGCGCTTCATTGACCCGGTAGAGCTATCGAGAGGCTCAGAGCGAATAGTCACGCTTCAATTATAGAGGCGTGGCAATAGGGGCCAATCGGTGAAGCCGGAGCGAAGACCGGCATCCCCGGTATCCGGGGGCCGGATCTGCTGCGGTCGAAACTCGATGGGTATGTCGAGGTCGTGATTGATGCGCAAGGGCGAGCCGGGTTCACTCAGCCTGAGAGAAACGATCGCTCGTATTACGGTGCCGAGGGGTACCTTGCGGCTCAAGATCGACCAACGGTCCGTCGGCAGTTGCGTCATTCCCTGAGTAAGGCTGTTTGCTGCTGGAAATTCGGCGAAGACGGTCTGTCTAAGGGCGGTGCTGACGGTCAGGGCGTAGTTCAGTCCGTCGCCGTTCTCTGTCGAAAACAGTACGTCGTCGCCTTCGAGCGGCTGGGTCACCGGAAGGGCAACCATGGTGTACAGCTCGTTGTTCTCGCGGCCGGCGAAAAGAAGCAGGCGCTGACCCACCGTGTAGCGTGTGACCAGGAAGCCCAGCGGGCAAGGCAGGATGAACGTCGGGTTGGCCTCGATGCGGCGGATATCCTGCTCGGTGCCTCGGCGTATGTTGCTGTCGATATCGAACAGTCCTGCGGCTTCACCGGCGATAGGGTTGGTGATGCGGACGCGGGCGCCGATGCCCGTGAGGTCGAACGGCAACTGGCGAGACACAAAGGGATTCATGGGTGTCAGTGCAGGCGTTAGAGTCGCAACCGGCGAGGGCGTATTAGCCGGAGCGCCGGCGAACGCGGCGGTCGTCGCAGTGGCGCTCGGAGTCCGCGTCGGCGTGACCGTGGATGGCTGAGGTGGCGCCGCGCCTGGTGGATATGCGAACGGATACGCGATGGGTGTCACGGCGGGCGCCTGGTTCTGGGGACCGCCGACCGACACGACTTCTACCACGGCGATGAGACTCGCGGGAACGGCGTACTCCTCGAGAGTGCTATAACCGCCGGTACACGCGAGGACCGCCGTGGGAGGGGCAATCGCCAACGCTACCGGAACCACGAGAAGCACTGCTCTCAGTGCGGTGAGGGCTTTAGAAGACATATCCATCTGAGAACGAATGCCCACCTCGGCGAGTTAACGGCTGCGATGGTCTGTACACGCTTCTGCAAGCCTCCGGCACGCCATTGGCAACACCTCCGCAACGTTCCCCATGCGAACCTGAACCGCAGAGGTCAACGGCACGGACACGCCGTTGAGACCTCGCCCGCCCACAGAAAATGCCTGCTCCTCCCCCGAGCAGGCATTTTCAATTTGACCTCACCCCCTGGCCCCCTCTCCGTGATCACGGAGAGGGGGAACACTCAAGAGTCCCTCGATGGTCCTAATGACAAAAGGAAGGTCTTCGAGAACTTCGTTGTTTCTGAACCGCACGACTCGATGACTTAGCGCCCTCAAGACTTCGCTGCGATTTTCGTCCTCGTCAACTTGCGTGTCGTGAATTGGTCCGTCGACCTCGACCACCAAACGGGCTCGAGGGCAATAAAAGTCGACGATGTAAGTCTCAATCGTGTGTTGACGACGGAAGGGCCACCCTGCCTGACGAAAGCCGCGTAGCGCTTGCCACAACTTGTCTTCGGCTCGCGTGGCATCCTGCCGATTGGCTCGAGCGGCCGGCTTTAGCGCATGCCACGCCCTCTTACTACTCTTCCACCCGGATCTGCCTTCATCAGACAAAGTCGAAGCATCCCACTTCTAGCGAGTCAACGAGCATCTACCTCGGAGCGAATTCCCCCTCTCCGTGACCACGGAGAGGGGGCTAGGGGGTGAGGTCGCCCAGGGCTCTTCGCAGCAACATCAGTGCCTGCGTGACGGCGCGGCGTTTGATGGCCTCACGGGACTGGGCGAACTGGAAGGTGAGGGCCTGGTTCGGGATATGGCCGCCACCATCGAGGGCGACAAAGACAGTTCCGACCGGTACGCCGTCCTGCGGGTCCGGCCCCGCAACACCCGTGATGCCGATGCCGATGTCGCTGCCGATCTGGTCGCGCACGGCTGCCGCCATCGCGGCTGCTGTCTGAGCGCTTACGACGCCGTGCTCCGCGATGATCGCGTGGGCGACACCGTACTTCTCCTTGATCTCAGTGGCATAGGAGACGATGCCGCCGCGGAAGTAGCGGCTGCTGCCGGGGACGTTCGTGATCACGTCGGAGAGCAGGCCGCCAGTGCAGGACTCCATGGCGCTGAGGGTAAGGCTGCGCTTTGTGAGCAGCTTGCCGACGACGCTCTCGAAGGTCTCATCGTCCGCGCCCCAGACCGCGGCGCCTAGGATACGTCGCATTTCTTCTTCAACAGGCTTGATCAGCGCTTCGGCCTCGGCGGGCGTCGGCGCTTTCACGGCCATACGGACGTGGACACCATCGGCGCGGGCGTAGACACCTATCGACGGATTCGTCGACTTGAGAAGCGGGCTGATCATCTCGTCGAGGTTGCCTTCGCCAATGCCGACCGTTTTCAGCGTGCGCTTGATAAGGACCGTGCCCGGTTGTCGCGCGAGGAGTGCCGGCGCCACCTCTTCGTTCCACATGCGGTTCATCTCCGCGGGCGGCCCAGGCATCGCGATGACGATCTTTCCGTCGCGCTCCGCCCACCAGCCGGGCGCCGTACCTCGCGGGTTGGGGATGCCTTTCGCAGAGGGGATCAGCCAGGCTTGCTTGAGGTTGCGCTCTGGGAAGTTGGTGTTTCCACGACGCGCGAAGAGGGATCGCAGGTCGTCTTCCAGCTTGGCGTCGATCTGCGGCGTCTCGCCATGGACGGCAGCAATGGCCTCGCGCGTCAGGTCATCCTCGGTGGGGCCGAGGCCGCCGGTGCAGATCACGAGGTCGTTGTTGTCGCGGGCGCGCTTGAGCACCTCAACCAGACGGTCGAGGTTATCGCCTACGGTGTGCTTGTAGTAGAGGTCGATACCCAATGCCGGCAGTCTCGCCGCCACGTACGCGCTGTTGGTGTCAACGATTTCGCCGAGGAGGATCTCGGTGCCGATGGAGATGATTTCAGCTTTCATTGGTTTTCAGTTCTCAGTCTTCAGTTGCCAGTCGTGCCTCGACCGAGGCGTCTCATTCTACGGCGAAGTTGGCCAGTCCAGCCGAGAAGGAAAGGGTTCGTGAAGGCGCCGGTCTTGCTTCGCGGCGCTGTCGCGACGCTCCGCCCCCAACCCCCCTTTGAAATGCAAACTCCAGGGGGACACCCCCTGAACCCCGGCAGAGGGGCTGCGCCGCCCTCTGCACTGCCTGCTCAGAACGAAACCGCAAATGATCGAGGGCGCAATAAGGGCAAGGCAATGGCTATGGCATCGGGAACACCGATGGCGGTCGCTGAATTGGGTACCGACTAGTCGGAACCGAAACTGAAAACCAGCTACTGCAGGTCCTTCATAGCCTTCTTTTCCATGAAGCGCATGAGGAAGAAGAAGGGCACGGCAGCAGCAAAGGCGAGCAGTGACGGGATCCACCAGAAGCCGAGGGCGAGGAACAGCCCCAATGACACGCCTATCGACATGCCTAGAACGGAGATGATGCGGATGACAGCGAGCAGTGGCGGTGCGCGTTCTTCCATAGCGGATCGATCGTAGCAAAGCCGGCGCTATCGTCCCAGAGCGTTACTTCGGCCGGGTGGTGACGCTACCGGTGTCTGCGCCGTAACTCCAGAGGTCGACGGGCGGCGACTGCACACCGAACTGCGCCATCGTCGTACCGACGTGGGTGCGGTGCTCCGTGCAGTGGTCGAGTAGCTGCGCCAGGATGACGAACTCGGTTGCGCTCCAGATCGTCTCGCCGAAGGTGGCGTCGAGCGATTTGCCGGATGCGATCTCACCGGCCCAGGCCTCATACGCCTCGCTGCTCTTGCGGGCGCGTTCGACGAGGTCGTCCCAGGTTGTGAACTCTTTGGGCGCCTCGCTGGACCGGCCGTAAGTGTGGAGGTAGTGCTCTTGTGAGCTGATCATGTGCTGCAAGGTCTCGCGGATTGCACCGTAGGTGCCGGGGATTTTGAAATCGCCATCGCGCTGCTCGGGCGGCATGTCGCGGCAGAACTCCACCATTTTCACGTTGGCCCAGGTGTTGTGCTTAAAGGTCTCGACGAAAAGCTCGTTCATGGCGGCTCAGCCCTCGTTGATCTACGCGCTGCTAACTACTTAGTAGAGCGAATCGTAGAGCCGGAAGCTGAGGCTGACAACCTCTAGTGAGTCAGGCGCAGCGAATGCGTGCGCAGGGCGACAAGCGGGTGAAGCTAACGATCCGTCCCAAGGGATTGACTGGGGCCGGCGCTGAACCCCGGCCCACACATTTCCTCCGGGATCTTCTGCTTGGCGGTCGAGACCAGGATCGTCAGCCTGGCGGCCTTCGGGAGGATGACGCAGCCGGCATACGAGCCGTCCGCCGCCCTCACAGCGCATGATGCGCCGAACACATACATCTTCTCTCCAGGTTGAAGATCGTGGACTTTCCCACCTCGCAGGCCGAACTTTTCGCAGAAGGCGATTCTGTCCTGCGTGTCGTTGAGGACGCCGTTCTTTGGAAATGTGGCGTAAAGATAGTAAAAGGTACCGACGGCTCCGGAAACAGCGACGACCACCAGCACCAGAAGGACTTTCCAGACCCAGTGAACGCGACGTTTCTGAAGCGGCTTCGTTGCCATTCGATCCTAAGTATCGGTGTGGTTGGCGAGACCAACAGCCGGGGAGAACGACAAAGCCGGCCCGAAAGGCCGGCTTTGCTTGTGCTTTTGGAGGCGACGGCCGGATTCGAACCGGCGATGGGGGTTTTGCAGACCCCTGCCTTGCCACTTGGCCACGTCGCCTTGGGAAATGTGGATTTGGTGCCGAGGAGGGGATTTGAACCCCTACACCCGAAGGCACGGCCCCCTCAAGACCGCGTGTCTACCAGTTTCACCACCTCGGCAGAAGCTGAGTGTCTCGGAGGTCAGGCGAACCTGCCCCTTGAATCTGAGCAACGAGCGCATTGTAACAAGGCGTCCGGTGAGCATCAAACCCAAGCCCCTATCCCTTCCCCGCCCGACAAAGGACATAGAAGCATAGAGCTAGGCCTTCAGGAGCCCACTAAGACGCTAAAGAAGCAGGGCACCCGGCCGAGGGTGGTCCCTGCTTCCCTTTGCTTCTTAAACGTCCGTCATGGATTCGTGTTTCAGGGCTGCCGCCTCCACCCTCGCACCGGCCGCCTGAGCTCTCTTTCAGGCGACCGGCGTGGCTGGGAAGAAGCTGTTACAGCCTTTTGCGCCCGACTTAAAGCCTGTGTTGAAAGACTGCAGTCGCTCCTGGGCCGTGCCGTGGTCGCGAGAGCGGCCTTCGCGGGAGCCGATGTCCTGCAGCAGGCTATCGATGTCGGGGATGTCGTTCTTTTCCAACCAGCCTTGCTTGTCGGAGTACTGGATGAAGGCACCGGCGAGGCAGTCAGCCTGGTTCTCGAAACGCACGCTGTCCGCGGCGGTGCGGCCGCTGCTGATGCCCTTCATGATCTGGATGTGGTGGCCCCACTCATGCGCAAGAGCCATCACCGGTGCGGCATCGCCTTCCTGCTTGTAAAAGGCCCAGAGGAGGTCCTGCCCGATGTAAATCGTCCGGTTGGCGGGGCAGTACTCATAAGCTTGGTCGTCTGCATACCCACCGCAGGGCTCTGAAGCGCGCTTGCCGTTGGCCACGTAGACGACATTGCGCGGCTGGGGCAGCTTTGGGTACTCCGTCTGGTAGAACTGGCGCACCATCGGGGTCACCGTGTCGAGGAAGGAAGACATCTGGGCGAAGCTGAAGCAGCCGTCCAGCGAGTTGTTAGGGCAGTTGGTTGTGGTGGCCGAAGAGGTCGAAGTCTTCGACGCACTCGTTGGTGCAGTTGTACGCCTGCCGTTGCCGGGATTGTTGACCTTGGTTGTGGGAACTGAGGTCGAAGTAGGTGGCGTGGGCATGCCGTCGTTCGAGAACGAGCCGCAGGCCGACGCGCCGAGAGAAAGCAGGAGCGCTACGAAAAGCGCTTTCACCGAATTATCACCTCGTGAAATGCAATATCCATTGCATCCAAGGTGCCACTCGGTCGGCCGACCTTCGCCATCCAGGCAATAAGCGAGTGTTAAACGATGATTCGTGATGCGGAGGGCAAAGCCGGCGCGCGCACGTAGATGGCGTCCGTCTGCTCTCCGGCAACTCCAACTTAACCATCGCCTCGCCGAGCCGGCACAACCACGAAACACGCCCGCACGACACTGAGCGAGTTCAACACTTCCTGATTTACGCAACGAGTCATTCGATTCGGCACAAGCGCCCAGCTTGCACCAGATGAAGCGCCGCAGAGCGATAGCAGCCGGCGATTATTGGCGCAGATAGAGCGCCGGCCGGGCGCTGACGCGCTCGGCGCTTGGGGCGTCTGACGCCGAAGGGTTGATGGCGCACTCGAATGGCCAGGTGAGGTAGTGCCCGAGGTTGCTTCGCTTTCGCTCGCAAAGACAAAGGGCGGGCGGCTAAGGGTTCGTCTCCGGTGGAGAACGACGGGCGTGTGGTACCACTCGCGGAGCACCTTTCGACGCAGTAAATTCACCAACCATGTAAACTCGCCCGAAGCACCAACATCCGCACATCACGCCAACCGCGATAATCAGAGGAGAGCCAAACGATATGCCGCTAGGTCAGGGCAACTTCCGATATGAGCTAGTCCCGGACTGGGAACAGATCCCCAACGGCTGGAGCCACGGCGACGTCGCCGGCGTCGCGACCGACTCGCAGGACCGCGCCTACGTCTTCAACCGCGGCGACCACCCCCTGCTTGTCTACAACCGTGACGGCACCTATATCAAGTCGTTCGGCGAGGGCGTGTTCACCCGCCCCCACGGCATCACGATCCATGACGACATCCTCTACCTCGTCGACGACGGCGACCACACGGTCCGCAAATACACCCTCGAGGGTGAGCTTCTGGAGACACTGGGTACGCCCAACGTACCCTCCGACACGGGCTACAGCGCCACGAGACAGCACGCGAACCTCCTCACCATCGAGCGCGGCATGGGACCGTTCAACCGACCGACACGCCTCTCCGTCGCCCCTAACGGCGAGCGCTATGTCTCCGACGGCTACGGCAATGCCCGCATCCACCGTTTCTCGGCTTCGGGCGAGCTGCTGCAGTCCTGGGGCGGCCCCGGCAAGGAGCACGGCCAGTTCATGCTGCCCCATAGCGTCTGGGTCCACACCGACGGCCGTGTCTTCGTCTGCGACCGTGAGAACGACCGCATCCAGATCTTTGGACCCGAGGGCCAGTTCCTCGATTGCTGGGAAGACATACAGCGTCCAGGCGACCTGTACATCGATAAGGACCTCAACGTCTACATCGGCCAGATGTACTGGCAGCCCGGCCTGGTCTCCATCGCGGGCTTTGCCTGGCCGGAGGAGCGTCCAGCCCACATGACCGTGCGCGACATGAACGGCAAGCTCCTCAGCCGCTTCGGAGGCCCTCCCGGCGAAGACCCCTGCACCGCGCCCAACCTCACCTCACCGCACGGCATCTGGGTCGATAGCCACGGCGACATCTACGTCGGCGAAGTCAGCAAGACCTCTTACGAAGGCGGAATCTTCCGGCCCGGCTGTCACACGATCCAGAAGTTCCGCCGCGTATAGGACGTTGTCGCCGGGTTCGGCACAATGTTGGCGTAGAAGGAGGCTCAACGTATGGCCTGGTTTGTAGTCATGAGCAAGTCGATCGGACCACGTGAGGCGATTCGAGGCATCGAGAACAAGAACCTCGCGTGGATGAAAGAGAACCACGATAACGGCAACGTGCTATTCAGCGGCCCCACGCAGCAGGGCGTCGGCATCTGGGTGCTGCGGGCATCCAGCATGGACGCGGCCCGAGCCCTAGTCGCCACTCACCCCTGGGTGGAAGCCGGACTGCGCGACGTCAGCGAGATCTACGAGTGGAACGTACAGCAGGCGCTAGGCATCGGCCGTTTCGAGGGACCCGCCCCACCCGGAGTCGGCCCCAACGCACCGCAGGCTCAGGCGTAGGCAGGCATTCTGGACTGACGGAAGAGCGCCCGTCCTTCGACAGGCTCAGGATGCTGATGTCTGGTGGTTCGCCGACTCAGCGGACATCCAAGAACGTTCGTCCTCCGACTAGCTCGGATCTCGGCCGAAGCGTTCTTCTGGCATCCTGAGCTTGTCGAAGAACGGGCGCTTTTTGTACTGCAGTAGACTCTGACTGATGCGCGTCGGCGTGGTCTCAGACACCCACGGCTACCTCGACCCGAGGCTGATAGCCGCGTTCGAGGGTGTCGGCGTCATTCTCCACGCGGGTGACGTCGGCGGTGAAGCAGTGCTGGACGGCCTGCGAGCGATCGCGCCTCTCCACGCCGTCCAGGGCAACAACGACGTCCCGCTCGGTGGTCTCGGCCTGCAAACGCACCTCGACCTGTCACTGGACGGCATCGAAGCACACCTCGTGCACGAGCTTCCACACGCCAGACCATCGCCTGGCACGAGGCTCATCGTCTTCGGCCACAGCCACAAGCAGATCGCCGAGTGGCGCGATGGCGTCCTCTATTTGAACCCAGGCGCTGCCGGCCGCCAGGGCTTCCACAAGCTCCAGACCGCTACCATCCTCAACATCAACTACGGCGGCATCGAGGTCGAAGAGCTAACGCTCGGCCCGCGTCTCGCAAAGACGAAGGCGCCCACGTAGGGGCTGGATTCACCGCGCCCAAGGGTGCGGTGGGTGCAAGCTAAACAGCGTCCTCCCTTCTCCCGACCGTCCTGCAACTGAACAACCATCGTGCGAGTCCCGATGTAGGCGCAGGTTCTTTAGACCTGGCTCGTGGCGGCCGCCGGGAGGGTGCGATCCTGCAACGTAGTCGCATCTCGATAGAAGTGACCGTTCGGTTTCGCCTGGCGCGCTGCCACGGATTGCACTACGAGCGCGGGAGCAAAGGCGGATCGAAACGGTGCCTTACTGGGTCGCTGATGACGAGTGCCTGGCGGTGAGTTGGAGCCGGAGTTCCTCAGCAATGAGAGAGACGACGTAGATGGTCGTGCGCACCCGCCTCACCCCGAGCAGGTCTAAAGACCTGCAGCTACATGCCGTGTTAGCCGATGCGCGGTTGCTGGATGGCTCGAGAGACGTGATGACGATGCCGGCTGCAGCCGCCCGCCCCCCGAGGGCGCGATAAATCGAGCCCCTACGTGGGAGTATTTGTGGTTTGCGGAAGAGTTCGTTGAGAGTGTGGGAGAGAGCTTAACTAGCTAGACACCGCCTCCGCGTAACCTATAATCGCCCCGAACAACCTGACGTGCACGAGAGGGACTCAAGCATGAAGTTCGGCATCCAGTTTCAGCTCAACGTCGCCCGGCCACTCGACAAAGATCAATGGAACGAGGGTGATGAGCTAAAGGTCTGGCAAGAAGCCCTGGAGCAAGCCGAATTCGCCGATAAGCTCGGCTTCGACTACATCTGGGAGACCGAGCACCACTTCCTGGAGGAATACAGCACGTCTTCTTCGCCGGAGGTCTTCCTCTCCGCCGTCTCTCAGCGCACCAAGAACGCGCGACTCGGCCACGGCATCGTGCACATGCCGCCGAAGCACAACCACCCCGCCCGCGTTGCCGAGCGCATCGCATCACTCGACCTTGTCTCAGGCGGTCGCGTCGAGTTCGGCACCGGCGAAGGCGCCACGATGACGGAGATAGCCGGCTTCGGCACCAAGCGCGAAGAGAAGAAGGAAGCCTGGGAAGAAGCAACGCGCGAGTGCCTCCGCATGATGACCTTGACGCCCTACCCGGGCCACGATGGCATCCACTTCAGCATGCCGGAGCGCAATGTCCTGCCCAAACCCGTGCAAAAGCCGCACCCGCCGGTCTGGGTCGCATCCAGCCGCCTCGAGACGGTGATGGTCGCAGCGCGAATGGGGATCGGCGCGCTGGGCGTCGGCTTCGAGACGCCCGACGAAGCCCGCGAGCGTGTCACGCGCTACTACGAGCTGATTCGCAACTGCCGACGCCCCCTGGGCGTCGCGATTAACCCGGCCCTGGCAGCAGGGGGCAACCTCATGCTGGCTTCGACAAACGAAGAGGCGATTGCCCGGGGCATGCGTGGGGCGCAGTTCTTTGGCTACTCTCTCTCGCGCAGCAACACCGAGCTTCAATACGGCCGCATGCACATGGCCCGCGAGTTCGTCGAGCGGTTCGGTCCCGAGGGCGCCGAGAAAGCCCGCGTCGACGAAGCAGAGCCTGAGGACGAGACGCAGAAAGCGCTGTTCCGAGCCGGACGGCGCGGCAACTTCATCGGCTCACCAGCCTTCGTGCGCGAGAACCTGCGACGCTTCGAAGACGCCCACATGGACATCATCAACCTCTCCGTGCAGATGCCTTACCGCAAACACGAGCACGTCATGGAGACCCTGGAGCTCTTCGCCAAAGAAGTCATGCCCGAGTTCCACGACCGCCACGAGGCACACCAGAAGTGGCGCGAGCAGCAGCTAGATGGCGTGAAGTGGGAGATCAACAGCTCCATCTAAAGTGTCGGCAGCGCGGGAAGGCGTAAGGACGAGCGCGACCTCACCCCAACCCGTCTCCTTGCGAGGAGAGGGGCCCGCGGCAATCGGCTTCGCCACTTGCGGCGTTCGTTACGGGCGGCCGGGGCGAAAGAGATGTTGGTTGCGCCCGGCTGGGTCTCTCGCCTCGGCTTGGCGCCGATGGGTCGAGACGACAGAAGGTGACGTTTACGAGCATTCGCACCAATGGCGCGCTGGTGCAGGGCTTCCTTACCCTTGAGTGGCCAGAAACTCCACGATGGCCCCGGCGATTCCACGAGCGATGGCATCCCGCCCCGCGTCGCTGCGCAGCACCGTGGCGTCGGACGCGTTCGTGATGAATAAAGACTCCAGCAGGGCAGCCGGCATCTTGGTTGGGCGGCTGTAGATGACGTCTGCGCCGTTGAAGCCTAATGCTTCAGGGTCGCCGCCGCGCCCGATCACTTCCTTGCGAGTCGTCTCGCGCGGCCCGGCGATCACGTAGAGCGTGAAGCAACGCCCACCCCGACTGCGGAAGCACGCGCCATCGTAGAGGCCGCGGTCCGTCGTGTTGTATGCAAACGCACTGAGCTCCTTGAGCACGCCCGCCTTGAGCAGCCCCGCGAGCTGCTTGCCCTCCGCCGCGTAGTCCGTGCGGCTGGAGTCGTACCAGGCTTCGACGCCGCGGAGGCTGCTGTCGTCGGAGCCGTTGGAGTGGAGAGAGACGAAGACATCGCCGCCGGCCTCGTTCGCCAGGTCAACCCGCGCCTGGAGGTCCGTCCGCGTCGCCGTATAGCCGGCGATCTGCTCCGCCGCCCGAGCGTCCGTGCGGCGCGTCAGCACCACGTCGAGGTTCTGAGCCTGAAGCAGCTTTTCGACGCGCATCGCCATGTCCAGGTTGGAGGTCTTCTCGACCACGCCGTTGGCTGCCGCACCCACCTCGTCACCGCCGTGCCCCGGGTCAAGGACGACCACCTTGCGGTCCTTCGTCCGTGGCAACGGGACAGGCGCCTCAGCTTGGGTTGCGACCGGTTCCACCGCGGCGGCCTGCAGCGCCAAGACTGATTCGTCTCGACCGGTATTCGAGCCCGCCGAGGACCCAGTAATCACGGCGAAAGCGGCTACGAGCACACCAACCACTAAGACCGCGGCCAAGCTAATTCGCCTGCTCACGATATCGGCCAGTCGAAGTTGGTGAAGGCCCAGGTCAGCAGACGAGCCGCGTCGCTGTCCTTGCTGTCGGAGTTGAGGATCACGGCGTAGAGTCGATGACCGTTGCGCGTTGCGGAAGCCGCCAGCGTGTGTCCGGCGCCGCGCGTGTAGCCGGTCTTGATGCCATCCGCACCGGCGTAGCTGTACAGGAAGCCGTTGATGTTGGCGACCTGGATCGTGCGTGAGCCCTTCGCGGTCCAGACCGGCGCCGTGACGATGTCCTTGAACCCCGGCAGGCTCATGCCGTAGCGCGAGAGCATCGCCAGGTCGTAAGCAGACGTGTAGTGACCGCTACCGCCACCCAGGCCATGCGGATTGAGGAAGTGCGAGTCCTCCAGCCCCAGACGCGCCATCAAGTTGTTCATCATCGTCACGAAGTTGTTGTCCGTCCCGGCGATCTGGCGGCCGATGGCCAGCGCGGCGTCATTACCGGAGGGCAGCATCAGACCGTAGAGCAGGTCTCGCAGCGTGAAGCGGTCGCCGGGCATCAGCCCCATAATCGTGCTGCCGCGCATCGAGAAGCCGTCGACGTCCGACACGACCTCTTCGTCCAGGCGGCCGTACTCGAGCGCCAGGATCAGCGTGTTTATCTTTGTCAGGCTTGCAGGCTGCATCGGCTGATGAGCATTCTTGTCGAACAGCACGGCTCCTGACGCCTCATCGATCAGGACAGCGCTCACGCCCGCTACGGATGGAGCGGGCGCCGCCGTCGTTTTGAGCTGCGGCGCCGATGCCCAGAAGGCAGGCGCGATGGCGGGCTTGGGCGGCGCCGGCGTTTCCAGCACCGGCTCTGTGGCCAGCATCGTGTCTTCCTTCTCCGCCGCAGCCGAAAGCACATCCGCCACTGCCGCCTTTCGCCCCAGCAGCGACAGCGAAGCAAAGCCCGACGCCAACGCCACGACGCCGAGCGTGAGAAGAAGAATCAGGACCCTGGGCCGTAAGCGTCCGTGCAATGTGTACTCCGCATCAGAATACGAAATTGCCACGGCATCTGGCTTGCCGACAGCGGCGTCATTCTTCGCCTGTGCTCACTTTGCAACCCGCAATGTGCTTCAATCGCCGGCGCAAACGCGTGAGTCTCGCACGGATAGGCATGGCGCCCTAGCAGGCGGCACAATCCGCCAGTAAAGCCCCTACTCCCGACACGACGAAAGGCGGAGGGAAGCAGATCCCGCCCCGATTCCCCCGCGCCAGGTTCACGAGCGAGGGCCGGGCGCTGAGGTTTTCGGAGTATCATGGCGCCTGCGAAAAGACCTCGGGCCGCGGCTGGTCCAGAGTGGAGAGGGACGAGAACATGATCATCGATGCAGGCGACCGCAAGTATGAGCTGGTAGAGGGCTGGGGACAGCTGCCTTCAGGCTGGGTGTGGGGTCAGGTCGGCGGGGTGGCCGTCGACTCCGAAGACAACGTCCATGCCTTCACCCGCATGGAGCACCCTTACATGGTGTTCGACAAGAGCGGCAAGATGCTCGACCACTGGGGCGAAGGTATCTTCGACGACGCCCACGGCATCTGCATCACGCCCGACGACACGATCTACTTCGTCGATCGAATGCCGCAGATGGTCTTCAAGTTCGACAAGGCCGGCAAGCACCGGCTCACCCTCGGAAAGCGCGGCCAGCACTCGGACACGGGCTACACGCAAGATGTCCGCGTCGATGCCGGACCGAATGCTTCCGGCGGTGGTATGCCGGTGAAGAACGGCGTTGCCTATCCCGGCGGTCCCTTCCACCACCCGACCGACGTCAGCATCGCGTCCAACGGCGATATCTACGTCTCGGACGGCTACCGCAATAGCCGCGTCCACAAATACTCAGCCGATGGCACACTGCTCAAGTCATGGGGCGAGGTGGGGCACGCAGACCCGCTCAAGGGCACCAAAGACCAGCCGAACCACTTCCACACAGTGCACAGTGTCTGGGAGCACAAAGGCAAGGTTTACGTTGCCGACCGCGAGAGCTACCGCATCCAGATCTTCGACCTCGAAGGCAACTTCCTCGACATGTGGACGGGCTTCGAACGCCCCACGAAGCTCTACGTCGACCCGCGCGAGGAGCTTATGTACATCGCCGAGCTCGAAGACCGCGTCAGCATCGTCGACCTCGAAGGCAACCTCGTCGGCCGCTTCGGCAGCGAGCGCTCCCACGACCCGGGCAAGTTCTGGGGCCCTCACGGCATCTGGACGGACTCGGAGGGCAGCATCTACGTCGCCGAGGTCCTCGAAGGCGCCCGTTTGCAGAAGTTCGCCCGGGTGAAGTAATGGAGTTTCGCTGCGGGGCCTGCCATTGAGAGGTCAGCCCTGGCAGGGTCCCGCAGCTTCTCGAATTCAGGCCACGATCATCGCCGTCACCAGCCCAAACATCCCCTGCGGTCCCTCGGCGTGGTTGAGGATGTGGCAGTGGAAGGCCCACGTGCCCGGCTCGGTCGCCTCCACGATGGCGTCGTAGCGGTTGCCGGGCGCCACGTCCAGCGTGTCGCACATCTGCGGCGGGTTGATCGGGTAGCCATCCTTGGCGAAGACGCGCATCGGCATACCGTGCAGGTGCATCGGGTGGTTCATCACGCCCTCGTTGAGGTAGCGGATGAGGACGCGATCGCCGCGCGTCACCATGATGGCGTCGGTGGAGGGGAAGCTCTTGCCGTTAATCGTGAAGCCCAGAGTCAGGTCGTTGAGCACCATGACGTACTCGTGGTCGTAGGCGGGATAGGCGCTCGGGTCCTTCGGTTCGACGATGAAGGCGCCCAGCAGACCGCGATTCACCTGATCCATCGAGTTGCTGTGCGAGTGGTACATGTGCGTGCCCGCGTTGCGCAGCGGGAACTCGTAGGTGAAGGTCGCACCGGCCTTGATGGGCTCCTGGTTGATGAACGGGACGCCGTCCATGTTGTTGGGGATCATCAGTCCGTGCCAGTGGATCGTCGTGCTCTCGGTCAGGTTGTTCGTGACGATGATCCGCACGTTGTCGCCCTCGGTGGCACGCAGGATGGGGCCGGGCACCATCTTGTTGTAGCCTCGCGCGGCGACCACCTTGCCCTTGTCCACCTCCCACTGCACCTCATCGACCGTGAGTCGAAACACCTTCACGCCATCGACGACCTCCGGCTGCAACGTCTGGTTGCCCTTACCCTTGGTGATCGGCGTCTTTTGGTTCGCCAGGAACGCCTCCAGGCCCTCCCGATGCATGCGGTCCATATCCTCAGGCGTCTCTGCCGGTGCAGCGCTGCTCATTCCCGGCATGTCGGCCATCCCTGGCGTCGAGTGTCCGCCTTCGCCCGCCGGAGCCCCCGCGGCCGCCGCGTCCGGTGGTGTGTGATCTCGCGTCAGCACCACGCCAATACCGCCCGCCATAGTACCTACGGAGAGCGCACCGGCGCCCAACAGCGCGTTCTCCATGAAAGAACGACGCGTCACCTTCGGCAATTCGGACTCGCTGCTGTAGCGACTACGCACGGTTGTCCTCCCTTTGTTCATCCAGTACTTCACTTGAGGTACTGTAGTTATGCTAGGCTGGTACGGTATTAAGGACAAACTAATTCTGTTGCTTTATCTATTTACAACGCCTATTTAAGGAGCCCGCCGAGAGTTGGACCTTCAATTAACCCGCCGCGGTGACTATGCCCTGAGAGCAGCCGTATCGCTGGCTCGGGCAGCGCCCGATGGCCGTTACCGCAAGCTGCGCGAGATCGCCGAAGAGATGTCGATCCCGGAGCGCTATACGCACGAGATCGTGTCGCTGTTGGTTAAGGCAGGCATGGCCGAAGCAATGGCAGGCAAACAGGGCGGCTACCGCCTCGTGCGCACTCCCGCCTCGATCACTCTGCTGGAGCTAGTCGAAGCCGGCGAAGGCACCCTGCGCCTCGACCGGTGCGCCCTCAGCGGCGGCCCCTGCCACTGGCAAGACTCAATCTGCGCCGTCCACCCCATGCTCGAAGAAGCGTCGCACGCCCTTACCAACTCCTTGGGCAACCGCACCCTGGCCCAGGTGCTCGAGATGGATGCTAAGCTCCAGACACCACATCCCAAGCCATCACCGAAAAAGCGCCCACCGAGCCCAGGCCACGAGGCGTAGCCGCAGAGTCTCCAGACCGCCGGGACGGGCTTGCGTCCGAGAGCAGGGGGCACCCTAACGCCTACCCTCTCCCCTGCTGGGGAGAGGGAACAGCTATGTGCTTACTTGGACAGATGTGTCTACTCGTTGCGGCGCTCGTGTCGTCGAGCTGGCACTGCTCCTCAGAATGACAGAGCGGTCATTGACACGTTTTCCTCCCTTGACCTGACGAAGAGGTCCCCTCTCTCCTGCAGGAGAAAGGTTAGGGTGAGGCCACCACTTCCTTCGTGTGGTGAGCTTTCTGCTTCTCCTTCTCGCTACGTCTTCGCGATCGGCGGCTTCGTCTGGTCCAGCCACCAGTTCAGCCGGCTCTCCTTCCACAACGACTCATTAGGAGAGCTGTCGTAGACGCCAAGGTTGCTGATTACAGGCCACCACAGGCTGTAGGCCTTCGCCTGCGATACCTGGGGGATGTAGTACATCTGGCCCGTGAAGTACTTCACCAGCTCCTGGATCAGAGCCTGCTGCTTCGGCAGATCGAACTCGCCGCGGATCTTGTCGGTTAGCTCATTCACCTTAGGGTCGCCGTCTTGCACCCGGCCGTTTGCCGCCGCGAGGCCTTCGTAGTAGGCGCCCGCTTTGTTCATCGTCCCGTACGTCCCGAGCACCGGCGAGCCGAAGGGGCGGTCGGTGCGCATCTGGAAGCCGGTGAAGCCCTTCTTAGTACCCGCCTTGAACTCGGCGGACGAGTAGACGTTCGTGTAGTCGTCCGCCAGCTCGTTGGTCGTCTTGCCGATTAGCTTGGGCTTCAGGCCGCCATCGATGAACATGGCGTTGTATACCTCGATGATGCGGTTGTAGATCGGGAAGTTGCCGGAGTTGTTCCAGTAGAAATCGAACTCGAAGCCGTTGCTGAAGCCGGCCGCAGCGATCAGCTTTTTCGCCTCTTGCAGGTTGAACTTGAGGAACTTGCCGGTCGGGCCGAACTCCTTCTCGTCCGTAGGGTCGATGTAGTAGCCGTTCCAGCCCGCGCCGATCACCGTCCCGTACTTCACAGGCAGCTCCAGGCCGCTGTCCCGGAAGCCCTTGCGGTTGTCGAGCGCGTCGATGTACGCCTCGCGGTCGATCAGCATCGATAGCGCTTGGCGTACCCGCTGGTCCTTGAACGGGGAGTTGCCCTCCCAGCCGAACGTGCCTCGCCAGATGTCGCGCTCCGGGTAGGAGCTGGCCTGCATCATCAACGTCTGCGGCAAATCCTTCTTGGTCTGGACTACCTGCTCCTGCGAGCCTTCCAACACGTCCGTGTGGATGTTGCCGCCGCGGAACTGCGCCAGTCGCGTCGCCGCATCGGAGACAATCGGCACCTCCAGGCGGTCGTAGAACGGCCGGTCCTTGATATAGAAGTCGGGGTTGCGCTTGAACACCAGCCTCGACGACGGCACATACTCTTCGACGAACCAGGGACCATTCGCGCGCACGTCCGTCCGCGGGTTGAAGCCGCCGTCTGCTTCTTTTGGATGCGGGCTGAATTGCGCCGACGTGAGCTGCGGCAGCACGGCCGCGTCCGGCGTATGCAGCTTTAGCACGATCATCTTCGTATCCGGAGCGGTCATTGATTCGATGGGGGCGCTCGGCGACGTCGTGCCGTTGTAGAGGTAGGAGGATCCGCCGGGATTGATCCCCGAAGTGAACTTGTTCCAGCTATAGATCACGTCGGACGTGTCTACCATGCGCGCATTGGTCGGCGGGCGAGGGTCCCACTTGATGCCGGGGCGCATCTTGAACGTGATCTGTAGCTTGTCCGGGCTAATCTCCCAGCTCTCCGCCAGCTCGCCGATGACGCTTCCGTCTGCTTCCTTCGGGTACTTTGCAGTGGCCCACCCGACCAGCCGCAGGTAGGAGATCTGCGCGAACGAGCCCAGCACCTGCGCCTGATTGCTTAGCAGGTTGTCGAAGTGCAGGATGTCGGCGTTCATGTAGTTCTTCAGCGTGCCGCCGATTTTGGCGCTCGTCGTTGTCTCGGTCGGCGTATAGAGCAGACCGCTCTTATCGACCGGCGCCTTCGACTCTCCGCCGCTCTTGCTGCTTCCACCGCATGCCGCCAGAAACGCCGCCGAGGCCGCCGTGACGCCCGTTGCTACCAGCGCTCGCCGGCGAGTCAACCGATTCTGTGTAAGGCCCGTCCAGTAGTTACTTGCTGCCATCTAAGCCCCCGGTATGGTGCTGAATTGCCCGATCTCTGCGGATTTCCAGAAGTATAGTCGATGCCTCTATCGGCACAGACCCGTCTCGAGAATGTGAGGTAGAGGTGACCTGGTTGTGAGGCAGAAGTGCTTTCATCCGATCCCAGACCGCGATTAGACTGGGGTTGTGATTGAGAACTACCGGCCCGCTCCCGACATTGTCCTCACTGCCGCCGTGACAAAGCGCGAGTTCAGCTATCGCGCGCCCGGCGCCACAGCCCTGCTCATTTGCCTCACGCAGGAGACCCAGAAGGAAGCCGAAGCCATAGAAGAAGCCGTGCGCGCCCGGTGGCCCCTGGCAAGCGACCTTCTGGTGGTCTACGTCATCGACCTGCGCAAGGTGCCCGGCGTTTTCCGGGGCATGGCAGAGATGGTCATGGAGAAGGAGTACACCAAGTCGCTCGATCTCCTGACGCCGGATCAGGCACCGGTGGACTACGTGATCATCACGCCCGACTGGCACGGTGAGACCGCAAAGGCCCTCGACCTCGATGCCAAATCCAGCGCGCTCAGCCTCATCGTCCTCACCGCAGACGGCCGCCTTGCCGGCACTCTCAACGGCGCCTCCGCCACCGAGGTCGAGTCCGTCATCGAAGCCGCTATCAGCGCCTGAACCTAGCCTGCTTTCCGCTCGAGCCGCCTCAAATTGAACGAGACGCCCGTAGGCGTCTCGTTCGGTGCTTAGTTACGACCGTGACGGTCGCTGCGGCTTAGATCCAGTCCGGCTTGCGCAGCTGGCTCTTAGTCTTGCGCTCAAGCGAGGTGGCGAGATCCTCGTTGATCTTGGAGGTTACGACGCGCATCTCCTGGCTCGTAACGCGCATCTCGTCGCTCTTCCAGCGGCGGATGCGCGCCTTGTCGGAGTCCGACAGCTCGACCTCTTCGATAATGCTGCCCACGATGTGCGAGAGCAGGTTCCAGGCTTCGTCGTTGTCGAGTTCGATCTTCATGCCTCTGCTCCTTCCTTCGTAGACACGTACCAGCCCTTGCGGCGAATCAACCGGTTCGTGCGCTCGTCCAGGACCGTGCCCAGGGTCTCGTTGAGCGCAACGGTGAGGTCCGACATCTCAGCGGTGCCGTCGTTGTGGTTCGTCCGCCACTTGCGCAGCGCGGCCCGAGCCTCGTCAGACAGCTCTACCTGATCGAGGACCTGTGAAACCACGAGGCTCATGATAGAAAACGCCTCGTCTGTTTCGAGGATTACCTGCATTTGCTCCCCTCCTGCATGATTGGCGTTAATCATAGCGAGTTGCGTCGTGTCAGTCGAAACCCGGCATCTCTCGCTATTGAGCGAAGCGAAGCAACTCCGGGCCAACGCGGGCATCAACCACCAAACCAAACGTCCCGCGACGTAACGCCTATCGACCACTAGCACCGAGCGCCGGGCGCGCCAGCGCCAGGGCGGCCGCGCCGTCCGTCTTTCCATGAGGTGGTGACCAAAGGCCGCAGCCGCTATGTGCCCTGAAAGTCCGGTGGCCGCTTCTCCAGGAAGGCCCGCACGCCCTCAGCCCGGTCCGACGTCGTCTGAAGAATGATCGAGAGGTCCAGCTCGTAGCGCAGGCCGTGCTCCAAGGTCATCTCGAGCCCGTTGTGCACGGCTTCCTTGGCATATCGCAGGGCAATCGGTCCTCGGGAGGCGATGCGGTGAGCCAGGGCTGTCGCCTCAGCACTCAAGCCCGCATCGGCAAAAACACGGCTCACGAGGCCGGCAGCGAGCGCCGCTTCGGCGTCCAGGGCTTCGGCAAGCAGGAGCATCGAGGCGGCCCGGCTGCGGCCGACGATGCGCGGCAGTCGCTGGCTCCCTCCGGCCAACGGTAGCCGCCCGTCCTCCAACTCCGGTAGCGCCAGGCTGGCGTCCTCGCTACAGACGCGGATGTCGGCTGCGAGGGCAAGCTCCAGACCGGCGCCGTGAGCCCGGCCCTTGACGACAGCCAGCACGGGGCAAGCGAGATCGGCCAGACAACTGAACGGGTCTGCGAAGCTGCCATCCTTAAGCTCCACTTGAAGCTCGTCGCGTGTCGCGGAATCCCAGCCGAGGCTGAAGTCCGGCCCATCAGCATCCAGCAGCACGAGCGAGACGCCCTCCGTCCCTGCGATGGTCACAGCCACATCGGCAAGCTCCACCAGCGTGCGGCGATCGATGCGGTTGCCATCGCCGGCCCGCGCGAGCGTAATATGGGCGATCGGTGCATTGAGGGTCAGCCGCAGGTTCCGGTAGTCCATGGCGATAAGGATAAGCCCTGCCTGGAGGGCTCAAGCTATGGTGCTACGCCACCGTCGCCAACTCCACTGTGCAGTGAGCGCAGCGTCGCGCGTCGACCGGGATGACGCTGAGGCACTCAGGGCACTTCTTCGTCGTTGGGTCCGGCGGCGGCTCTCGGTTCATTCGCGCGATTAGCACGTTCACCGGCTTCACGACGAAGAAGAACACCACGAGCGCCGTGAGGAAGAACGTAATCAGCTTGTTGACGAAGTCGCCATACATAAACGTGCTGCCGTTGATCTTGAAGTCCATGTTAGAGAAGTCCGGCTGCCCGCCAATCGCCGCGATCAGAGGCGTAATCAGGTCCGCGACCAGCGCCGTAACAACAGCCGTGAAAGCCAAACCAATCACGATACCGACGGCCAACTCTACGAGGTTGCCCCTGAGCAGGAATTTCTTGAATTCGTCGATTACGGACATCAGCTGTCCTCCCTTCGGTAGGCGCATATTAAGCGACAACGCGGCCGGATGCGCTTCGATTTTCACCAAATCGCCCTGCTAAGCTGGCGCCATGGATCATGTGCGGGTGCTGTTCTTCGACCTGGATGAGACGCTGTTGGACGGCCGCAGCAACTTGGAGTCGATAAGGCGTACCTGCGAGGCGGTTGCCGCCGTTCGTCCAGGTCTCGACGCTGGCCAGCTACTCACAGCCAACACCAACGCATGGCAGAGCTACTGGCCTCAGGTCGAAGAGCAGTGGACACTCGGCAGGCTGGACACCCGCAGCGTCAGCCTCGAGGCCTGGCGCCGCGCCCTGCAAGCTTGCGGGTGCGAAGACGATTCTCTCGCGGCACTGGCAACCGACACACTCTTCCAATTGGCCCGTGAGACGCACCGTCTGTTCGATGACGTTGCAGGCCTCTTCGAGGGCCTCGAGAACCGGCTACCGCTTGCACTGATAACCAACGGGGCATCCGACCTACAGCGCGAGAAACTGCGGGCGACCGACATCGAAGACAGGTTCGATGCGGTCGTGATTTCGGGCGAAGTAGGCTTCGCCAAGCCGGACCCACGGGTGTTCGAGAGAGCCCTGCATAGGCTCGACGTTAAGCCGGATGGCGTCTGGCACATCGGCGATAGTCTGCGCCTTGATGTCGGCGGCGCCAAAGCGGCCGGGCTGACAGCCGTGTGGCTTAACCGAGCGGGTGCTTCACGCAAGACCGCCGATCCAACGCCCGACATTGAGGTGGCTTCCTTAGGCGAGCTGGCCGCGCTTATTGAGGCGCGGATCTGAAGTCGATTCGGGGCCTGCAATTTTGACTCGCCCCGCCGCGGGCTGCTAGCCTCGCGCCGATCTGAAGGGAGCAGGCACCATGCTCAAGACACCCGGCTTTCACCACCTCCACCTCAACTCGATGGATCCAGAGGCAGCCATCGAGTTTTACACAAAGCGCTTCCCGACGACCTCGCGGACGAGCTGGGGCGGCCAACCAGCGCTGCACTCGCCGACCAACGTCCTCATCCTTTTCACAAAGGTCGATTCGCCGCCCAAGACGGAGCCGCAGACAGCCATCTGGCATTTCGGGTGGCACGTCCAGGACACCCGCAAGACAATGGAGAAGTTCGCCGGAGAGCCCGGCGTGACGTTGCTGCCGCTCTACACAGGCGATGGCGACGGTAAGGTGAACATCAGCAGCGACACGTGGCCGGGTGCGAACGGCCTGCTGGGGCGCACCCTGGAGCAGATCGCCGAAGCCAAGGCCACTAACTTGCAGCCGGCCGGTTCGGCGGGATTTGGTTACATCGCCGGGCCGGACGCCGCCATTATCGAGTACGCCGGCGACCGTCCTAAAGAGCGCTTCAACCATATGCACATGTACCAGGAGGACCCGCTCTGCGCCCAGCTCTGGTACCAGGTCCACCTCAATGCACCGCTGTTCGAAGGACGCGGCGGCGCTACGACGGCGGACACCTGCGTCGTCGAGCGCACCCGCGACCTCACCTTCCCAGCTCTGGAGCGCGAAGGCATGTATCGTGCGCCATCGTCCGCAGTTGAGTTCGATGACGTCGCTTTCATGTGGTACATGCGCCAGGGCGATCAGCCTCTCGTATCGCCGCGCGGCTACGTTTGGGACCACGTCGCCCTCAGCGTGGAAGACCTCGACGCATGGGTGGACAAGCTGCGTGGCGAAGGCGTCAGGTTCCTCGAAGAACCCTACAAGCTCAGCGACACCCGGGCCGCTATGATCGAGGGTCCCAGCCTCGAGGCGATCGAGCTGGTCGAGGTTAAGTAGCACCGTCTCGCGAAACCCCAGCTATCTCCCGGCGCCTGAGACTGTCGAAGGTCGGGCGCCATAGCGAGTTGCGGATTTCCGGCGCGTTCGGTTTCAGCCCCTTCGTCAATGCGCAGCCAATCTCGGCTGCCATTGGCGCAACCCGACGCTGCGTAGCAAGATCGATGTATGGAGCAACGCGCGGAGACTGCGAGCCTGGCTGTAGAGGCGAACGGAATACCATCCAACCCTCTGCTAGGAGCGGTTCAGTTCCTCCTGAACTTCCGCGTGGCTTTGATCATTGTCACGGTCTTCGTCTCAACAAACCTCTTCCTCGCGACGCTGTCCTTCAACGACCAGACCGCGGTGCACAAGTACGTTGGCTGGGACCTATCGACCCTTGAAGCCGCACGCTACTGGCGACAGCTCCCGGGCACCCTTATGCAGGGCTACGCCGATATGAAGTGGCATCAGCCGGTGATTATGCTGTTCTTCCTCTGCCTGCTGGAGTATCAGGCCGGGCATTGGGCGGCGCTGGTGACGTTCTTTCTCTCGGACTGGCTCTCGGCGCCCTTCGTCGTCCTCGCTCTGTGGGGTTTGAGCGCCCTTCACGTCGGAGACGCATCGGTTATCCTGCACGACCCCAGCTCCGGCGCTTCCGCAGCGTCGATTGGCTGCGGAAGCGCTGCGGCGCTATTACTGCCGGGCAAGCTGAAGTGGATCGCCCCGGCGATCATCATCACCGCGGTCGTGCTCACGGCGACCAGTCAGCGCATGGACGCCGCGCTGGCTCATCCCGCGGCGATCTTCGTAGGCGGCGGCCTCAGCCTGATCTGGTGGCGCCACTTGCCGCAACGCCGCAGCTTTGTCCCCGCAACATGGACGCGAAACGGCGCTTTTATGCGCTGGCTCACCACGTAGGTGCACAGCCATGCTGCGCCGTGCTGGGAGCGGCGACCGATGTAACGCGCTCGTTCTCACGAAGAACGCCCGGCAACCCGCCCAGGGCGCAGCATGCTGCGCCCCTACGAGAAGATGCCTGGCGGGCAGATGCAGCTGACTCCCACGCCGCACGTGGCTCCCGCACCCGGCGACGAGCTTGTCCTACTCCGGCGCTCCCTCACCGCCCGCCATCGACTGCGGCAGGTAGCCGGTCGATGACGTGGTCGGCGCTGCGGGCACCGTCCCCCCAGGATTCGTCGAGGCGGTCGTTGGTGCGGTCGTGGAAGCCGTGGCAGCCGACGCTGTCACAGCATTCGTCGTGCTGGATGCACTGGTCGTCGCGGCGGACGAGCCGGAGCCCGCGACGACGTTGAGGACGGTGTAAGAGCTGTAGATCCCCGGGTAGTTCACCAGGATACCCAGGCTTCCAACGTTGTTGCCGGCACTGAGGACCGCCTTGGCCTGGCCCTGCGAGTCGGTTGTCTTGATCGTCGTCTTGCGGCCGTTTTCCCAGCTCGTATCGGCCCTGTTTTCGAAGTTCACGAAGAAGGTGAGGTTTGTGTTGCGCAACGGCGCGCCGACGTTATCGATCAGGCTGCACGCAACGTTGACCTCTTTCCAGCACATTGGGATCCTAAGCTTAGAATTCCACGTGGACAAGTTGTCGCG
>JADMIO011280061.1_pt1 | contig 30285 bp, 20 predicted proteins | sample 8958161 | NCBI WGS metagenome assembly JADMIO01 (sample SAMN16585339, study PRJNA669376) | soil metagenome | isolation source: Crop rotation soil | place: USA: Cullars Rotation, Alabama | collected 2011 | reverse complement strand
GCGACTTCAAGTCACGTGAATTCCAAGCTTCGGATCCCACTGTGCTGGAAAGGAGGTACTGATGAGAGTCGCTTACGATCCAAACAGGCAGGGTTGGGGATTTGCCCTGGTCGTCTGCCTTTTGACAGCCGGCCTGGCGTTTACGGCCTATACGATTCACTCGCGCACATATCGTCATCCGCGCGATCCGATGAACACGCAGGTTTATGTCGACCGTGATTCCACCCACGCTGCTGAACACAGTGCCGAGGCGGCAGGCGGGGAGCATGGTGGAATGAACCACGGCGCCTCCGATACCGGAGCTGCACACCACTAATTCGAAAGGCGGTGGCAACTCGCCGCCTTTCCAACTCATGAGAATACCCAAGGGCTTCGTTTGCGCCTGACCGGGAGAATTGCATCGCTGCCGAAGCTTCCGCTTGCTACGGCAGCGTTTCTTTTGCTTGGCGGAATAGCTGCGCTCATTGCATGGCAATCGGGCGAGCCTGTTCATACGTGGGCTGATCGCATCTGGTTTGCAGGCCTGATCATTTGCGGTTTGCCCGTCGCGCTACGTACAGCGCGCGGAATGCTCCGCGGTGAGTTCGCCGCAGATGTAGTGGCAATGCTCGCGATACTCGGCGCCATCCTGCTTCAGCAGCCGCTTGCCGGGCTTGTCGTCGTGCTGATGCAAACCGGCGGCGAAGCATTGGATGCATACGCAGTTGCACGTGCGTCCAATGCGGTTGCTGCTCTCGAAGCAGACGCGCCGCGCATTGCGCATCGAGTGGAAGGTGAAGCGATCGTCGACATCGATGCAGCCGGTATCCTGCCCGACGAAACACTCGTTGTACGTGCCGGTGAACTGATTCCATGCGACAGCATCGTCGAACGCGGCAAGTCGCATGTCGACACATCTCGTTTGACAGGCGAAGCACTTCCTGTCTCCGTCGTTCCAGGAAGCACCGTTGCATCAGGAGTGCTGAATCAGGAAGGCGTGCTCACCGTTCGTGCGTTGAGAACTGCAGGTGAATCGCAATACGCACGAATAGTGGAACTTGTGCGCAACGCACAGGCCTCGAAGAGCCCATTGCAGCGTATGGCAGACAGATGGGCGGTGTGGTTCACACCATTCACACTCGCTGCATGCGCAATCGCGTGGTTCGTTTCACACGATTCCTTGCGCGTGCTTGCAGTGCTCGTCGTTGCAACGCCGTGTCCTCTCATTCTAGCCGCGCCGGTTGCGATCATCGGCGGAATCAACCGCGCTGCGCGTCGCGCGATCATCGTTCGATCTGGAACGGCTCTCGAGGAACTCACTCGTGTGCGCGCTGCGATCTTCGACAAGACCGGCACACTCACCATAGGACGGCCCCGTGTAAAATCTGTTGTTGCATCGAATGGTGCGAATGCAGACGAGTTGCTGTCGCTTGCGTCGGCTGTTGAGCTGGGGTCCGGACATCTGCTGGCACGTGTCGTTGTCGAGGAAGCGCAGCGTCGCGGAGTGCTACGCGAATTGGCCGACGACCTGCACGAATCCCCCGGTAGTGGTATCTACGGTGTTGTCGATGGTCATCGCGTGGCAGTTGGTTCTTCCGCTTTCGTGCGAAACCAATTGCCTGATGCCGAACATTCGATACATGCGCTCGAGGTGGAGCGCGACGGATTACATGCCTACATCGCGACTGACAGCGGCAACGTTGCACGAATCGATTTCGCTGATGAACTACGTGCCGATGTTTCGCAGTTGCCGCGAGTGCTCAAGGTGCTTGGAATCGAGCGCATCGAGTTGTTGTCGGGCGATGGTGAGGAAAACGTTGCGCGTATTGCGAAAGAGCTTGGACTTACGCGTTTCGCAGGTGATCTGAGCCCGGAAGAAAAAATGCGACGCGTAGAGGAGATTCAGTCGCGCGGCGAGCCAGTTCTGATGGTTGGCGATGGAACGAACGACGCTGCTGCACTTGCTGCGGCATCAGTTGGCGTGGCGCTGGGCGGACATGGTGGTGGAGTTGTGGCAGAAGCAGCGGATGTCGTGCTTTTGATCGATGATCCGTCGCGTGTTGCTGAGGCGATTCAGATTTCGCGCCGCGCGATCGGTATCGCGCAGCAGAGTATTGCCGTTGGTATTGGACTTAGTGCGATAGGTATGGTCTTCGCTGCATCAGGTCATCTTGCACCGGTTGAAGGTGCACTGGTGCAGGAGGTTATCGATGTCGCGGTGATACTGAATGCGCTGCGTGCGGGGAGTTCCGGGGGTGGCGTCCGGAGCTAGTTCCGAGCTTGCATGCAACGCTCGCATCCTATTGAACCACAAAGGGCGCGAAGGTAGCGCGAAGGGGCACGAAGGACTGCTCGGTGACTGCACGAATTGTCGGCGTAGTCATTTAAGGAAATCAATAAACGAATCCAATCGACTCCTTCGTGCCCCTTCGCGCTCCCTTTGTGCCCTTTGTGGTTCAAAAGAACTACTTCTTCGCCGGAATCACCTTGTCAGCAAGTACGACGCGCGTGTTTCCGCTCTGCTTAGCCTTGTAGAGAGCCTTGTCGGCGCGAGCCATCCAGTCTTCTTCTTCCTCACCTGCTTCGAGTTGGGCAATTCCCACAGAAGCAGAAACCTGGAATTCCATCGCCGGATGCAAACGCGGCATCGACGTAACCTGCTCGATGAACCGCTTCGCCAGCGTCTCGGCGTTCTTGATCTCGGTGTTGTGCAGGATGACCGCGTATTCGTCACCACCATAGCGGCAGATGACATCAGTGGTCCTGGCAAACGTCTTCTTCAATGCGTTGGCAGCGCCGGATATGAATGCGTCTCCAGCCTGATGGCCATACATATCGTTCACCATCTTCAGCTTGTCGAGATCGATCATCACCAGAACAACTGGCGTCCGTGACAGCGAGAACAATTGCACTGCGCGCGGAACCATCATGTCGAACAACTTGCGATTGCCCACGCCGGTGAGCGCGTCTGTCGTGGATTCCTTGCGAGCCTCCTCCAGCTGTTGACCGAGCTTGTCGAGCTTCGAGGCAAGCGTAACATACTGTTCCTGATGCTGGTCGCGGCGTTCCTTCAGCGCGCTTTCGATTGCAGTTACTGCACCAAGAACTTCCTGCTTGATCTGACCCGTCTGCAGGCGAGTGAGCGCGGTGCGTGCGCGCTCCATTTGTGATTCTGTCTTCGAGTCGGCCTGGTTGTCGATCTTCACGGCCTTGTGAACGGTTTCGACGCAAGCCCACAATGCTTCACGCAATTCACCAATTGCTGTTTCGAAATAGCGATGCTCTTCGCGACGCTGCTGCGTAACCGCGTGTACTACGCCATTCCAGTCGCGATCTACAATTCCAACAGATGTCTCACCTTCAAAAGCCTGAAGGGGAACTCCCATCATTGCATGCTTGTGCCATGCCTGCAGTTCCTGCGCGCTGTCTGCAGCCGGACGCTGTGGCAAGTCCAGCGGATACCGAGCAAGTGTGGACAGGACTCCGCCCAATGCATCGAGGACGAGGCTCAGCGAATCAGCATCCGCATTGGATGACGATTTCACGAGCGTCGGACGGCTCGAAGCCGAGGACGATCCTGTCGACGTAGCCCCTCCGGGTATCGCCGTGAGTTTCGGTGGAGCGTCAGAGTCCGAACCATCCAGGCTGCTTCGCCCAGATTCTTCTCGAACTTCTGAACGTTTTTTGAAGAACATTTGGTGGGTGAGAAGTGATCAGTGAAAATGTCGGCATGTGATTGGTTTTGGTTTAGCATCCACTTTCGACCGTCACACAGCTGGCACCCACCGTTAGCGCGAATGGCTACTCCGCGCGGTTCGCCCCTAAAACTCCTCGACTCCCATCGACATGATGGGCGCTGCTCCAGATTGAATCGCCGTCAGCAACGTTGCTGTCTCGGGGAGTAGCCGGGAAAAGTAGAAGCGCGCTGTCTTGAGCTTTGCCCCGAGAAACTTCCTGTCCGAGCCGTCACCACCTTCGGCAAGCTTACGACTCGCCACTTCTGCCATTCGCAACCACTGCCAGCCGACCGCTGTGTATCCCATCAGATGCAGATACTCGGTAGCCGCAGCACCTGCTTCATCCGGGTTCGCGAACGCGCGTTCGGCGAGTAGCATCGTTGCCTTCTGTAGCTTGTAGAGCGCGTCGCCCAGTGACTTCGTCATGTCCGTGAACTGATCGTCGGTGGACCAGCGTTCGAGGTCGGATTTTATCATCTCGAAGAAACGTCGCACGAGACGCCCGCCTTCCATCGGGAGCTTGCGGCCAACGAGGTCCAGCGCCTGCACAGCATTCGTTCCTTCATAGATCTGTGCGATGCGCGCATCACGGACGTATTGCTCGACGCCGTATTCGCGGATGTAACCATGTCCGCCAAGCGTCTGCAGTGCGATGTTGGTGTTGTCGAATCCCTTGTCGGTCAGGAACGCCTTGATCACTGGTGTCATGAGCGCAACCAGATCCACCGCTTCCTCGCGCTTGGCTGCATCAGGATGACGATGCTCGACATCAATGAGAATTCCAACCCAGTAAGCAAGCGCGCGCATTCCTTCATTGAATGCTTTCATGCGCATCAGGCCCTTGCGCACGTCGGGATGAACAATGATTGGATCAGCAGGCGCGCCCGGATTCTTGGGACCCGTGAGCGACCTGCCCTGCAAGCGTTCTTTCGCATATGACAGCGCGTTCTGATATGCGACTTCTGCCAGCCCAAGTCCCTGCATTCCAACTGCGAGACGTGCACCATTCATCATCACGAACATCGCGCGCATTCCCTTGTGCGCTTCGCCCACCATCCAACCCTTTGCGTTGTCGAAGTTGAGAACGCAGGTGGCGGATCCCTTGATTCCCATCTTGTGTTCGATCGAACCGCATGTGACGGTGTTGCGCGTACCAGGCTTCCCGTCTTCCGTCGGCAGGAACTTGGGAACGAGAAACATCGAAATTCCCTTGGTACCCGACGGCGCGTCAGGAAGCTTTGCAAGAACGAGATGCAGAATGTTTTCGGTCAGATCCTGTTCGCCTGCCGAAATGAAAATCTTCTGCCCGCTGATCTGGTAAGCGCCATCTCCTGCAGGAACAGCGCGCGTAGTGATGATGCCAAGGTCAGTGCCGGCATGTGCCTCGGTGAGGCACATCGTGCCTGCCCACGAACCGTCGATCAGCTTCGGAAGAAAGCGTTCCTTCAGCTCGTCGGAACCGTGACTCATGAGCGCGTTGTATGCACCATGCGAGAGTCCGGGATACATGCTGAAGGAAAGATTCGCCGAGCAAAGCATTTCCTCCATTACAAAGCGAACTGCTTCAGGCAGGCCCTGTCCACCGAATTCGGAGCTGGCTGCGATTCCCGTCCATCCGCCTTCTGCGTACTGCTTGTACGCCTCCCTGAAGCCCGGCGGGGTGTGAACCATACCATTCTCGTACGTGCAGCCTATTGCATCACCTGGCTGATTGAGCGGAAATAGAACCTCTTCGCAGAACCTGGCACCTTCAGTCAGCACTGCATCGATGACATCCGCAGTTGCTTCCTCGAAGCCGGGAAGCTTCGACAGCTGGGAAACATCGTGTACATCGTTCAGCAGGAATCGAATGTCTTCGAGTGGAGCGGCGTATGTTGGCATTTCGTTTCCTTCCTACTGGCGGTGTGTTTCGATGTGTGTCCCGAAAAGGTGACGGGTGCGGACATCAGTTACAAGAGGTTTTGCTAAGCGGAACTGCATCCGCCAGTTCGTGCTCGAACTGCATGAACGCAAGGGTCGCCAGGGAACTGCCAGAAGGTCGCGAGGAACGGCGAAACGGCTTTGACGCAGGGATCGCGGAGGAAGGACTGAGAGCCAGTCGTTCAGATCCGTCATGACTTGTTCTTGGACACCATTACCCAAGCTCTGGTGATGGTATGCAAGAAGACATTAACGAATGCATTCGACGCTCTCAGTCACCCTCTGCGATCTCTGCGTCAAAGCTGTTGCTGTTCCTCGCGACCCTCTGGCCGTTCCTTGGCGACCCTCGCGTTCATGCAGTTCAATGCACCACTCGGCACGAGATCAAGCTTGTAATCCCGCCTCATTACGTCTTGATGAAAATGTGTCGACAACCGAAACCCGATACGCGCTTATAGGCGTAAGCTTGACCAGCCGCGCAACCGCAATGGCCCTTGTGGTGTCTTACGGACGCGTCGAGCAGTTGTAACACGGCAGTTCCCTGCCCCGCCCCCTCCGACCGGCCCAATCCAAATGACCAAATTCTTTGCCTCCCGTAAACGACTGGTCGCCATCGCAGTCGTTCTTCTGCTGGCCGTTCCAACCGCGTGGGTTTTAGCCACCGGGGCTGATGAAGTCACGGATGTTGGCGTCGTAAGCGTCAAGAAAGGAGAGTTTCGGGTAACGGTGACAACTGCTGGCGAGCTGCGAGCACCGAAATCGGTGCAGATCACAGCTCCTGCAAATGCGCAGCAAGCAGGCGTCTACCAGATGAAGCTGCAATCGATCATTCCGGAAGGCACAGTAGTAAAGGCAGGCGATATCGTTGCCGAACTCGATAGATCGACACTTGCAAGCCAAATGCAGGAAGTGTCGCTGGCAATGCAGAAAGCGCAGGCCCTGTTCCAGCAGGCACAACTCGACACAACGCTGACGCTTTCGACAGCGCGCGAAGACATGCGCAATATGGAACTCGCGCTCGAGGAAAAACGCATTGCCAAAGAGCAGGCGCAGTTCGAAGCGCCGAGCGTTCGGCGTCAGGCAGATATCGATTATGAGAAGGCGACTCGCGCGCTCGCGAAAGCAAAAGTCGACTACAAGACGAAGTCCGAACAGGCGATGGCAAAGATGTCGGAAGTTGGAGCAGACCTCGCACGACAGCAGAACCGCTTGAAGAGCGTGCAGGATGTGATGTCCGACTTCACCATTCGGTCGCCCGGTCCCGGAATGCTCATTTACGTGAAAGAGTGGAACGGAAAGAAGAAAGGCGCGGGTTCTCAGGTGACACCGTGGGATCCTGCAGTTGCGATGCTGCCTGATCTCAGCGAGATGGAATCGATCACGTTCGTGAATGAGATCGACGTACGCAAACTCGCTGTGAACCAGAAGGTGACGTTGTCGCTCGATGCAGATCCGTCGAAGAAGCTCACAGGAACGATCATTCAGGTTGCAAACGTCGGCGAACAGCGACCCAATTCCGATTCCAAGGTTTTCGAGGTGCGCGTCAAGGTCGAGAAGCCCGACACGACACTGCGCCCGGGCATGACGACATCGAACGCGATCGAAACGCAAACGATCAAGGAAGCACTGTTCATTCCGATCGAAGCTGTTCATAGTGACAGCGGTACTGCATACGTCTACAAGCGCGACGGCAGCAAGCTCGTAAGACAGGAAGTCGAGACAGGCGCCATGAACGACGACGAGGTGGTCATCATGCGCGGACTAGCGGTTGACGAGAAAGTCGTGCTCGCGCCGCCTGCAGCTGGAGTGGCAACTGACTTCATTGCGCTCAACGGACGAGCAAAACCAAAGATCGGAGGCGATACCGCAGCACGCGCACCCGTTACAGTGCCGGTGAAGAAATGAACGCGCGCGTGACAGAGTTCCTCAACACATCTGTCTTCGCGCTTCGTTCTGCCATCGAGGCGCTGTCACACAATTCGCTGCGTGCAGCACTCACTTCACTTGGCATCCTCTTCGGCGTTGCATCCGTAATTGCCATGCTTGCAATCGGACGCGGCGCCGAACAGGAAATCCTCGAACAGATGCGGTTACTCGGCTCCAACAATATCGTGATCAAGCCGATTGTGGAGCAAAAGGAAGAAGCAGCACGCCAGAATGGCGAAGGTAAGCCTCGCAAGTTTTCGCCGGGACTCACCGTTCGCGATGCCGAGAGCATCAAGTCGGTAATTCCAGAAGTGGAAACGACGACCGGTGAGATCGTGCTCAACACGATGATCACGCGTGAGGGACGCCGCCGCTCAGGAAAGGTGGTTGGTGTAGATACATCGTACTTTCGCCTCGTGAATCTCGAGCTTGCGTCGGGACACATGTTTGCGAAGACACAGTATGACCTTGCCAGGCCGGTTGCGATCATTGGCCATGGTGTGAAGGCGCGTTTCTTCACTCAGGATGATCCAATTGGAAAGACCATCAAGGTTGGTGACACGTGGTTGACAGTCGTTGGTGTTCTCGCCGACCGTACCCTCTCCGCTGAAACAGCGCAGCGACTGGGCATCCGCGATGCGAATCTCGACGTTTACGTGCCGCTTCCGACGATGCTGATGCGCTATCGCAATCGCGCGGTGGTTGACGCTACCGATGTTCAGAAAGCATCGAGTGATGTCGTGATCATCGGGGGCGACAACAATGGCCAGGAGGATGCTGACAAACGTGCGGAGCGAACGAACTACAATCAGGTGGACCGCATCGTGGTGCGCGTTTCGGATGCTTCAGTCGTCACGAAGGTTGCCGAGATCGTGAGGCGCATGCTGGAGCGTCGACATAACAGTGTTGTTGATTTCGAGATTACGGTGCCGGAAGAGCTGCTGCGTCAGGAGCAGAGGACTAAAGCGATCTTCAACATCGTGCTCGGTGCCATCGCATCGATTTCGCTTATTGTCGGCGGAATCGGAATCATGAACATCATGCTCGCTTCCATTCTCGAGCGCATTCGAGAGATCGGTGTGCGTCGCGCGATGGGAGCAACGCAGCGTGATATCCTGTCGCAATTTCTTGCCGAAGCCGTGCTGATAAGTCTTGCTGGCGGACTCGCTGGCATTTGCGTTGGAGCGATGCTGAGCATGGGAATCGAGCGCTTTGCCGAGATCAAGACGATTGTTTCCGGTGCGTCGGTGGCTGTCGCATTCGGTGTGTCGATCAGTGTGGGCCTTGCATTTGGAATCATTCCGGCGTGGCGCGCGGCCCGTCAGGATCCAGTCGTCTGCCTGAGGTACGAGTAATGAAGCTCAATAATTCCTGGCGGTTTGCGAGCAGCCTTCTATTCGCATCGTCTGCAGCACTGGGTGCATTGCATGCGCAGAACTCGCCTCAGAAGCTCACGCTGGATCGCGCCATCGAGATTGCATTGGAGAGAGGTCCAAGCGCCAAGTCGATGAGCAATCTTCGCGATGCTGCGCGCTGGCGCGATCGAGGTTTCAATTCGCGACTGCTGCCGCAGCTATCCCTGCTCGGAACGATTCCGAATTACAGGCGTGAGATCATTCCCGTAACACAGCCTGATGGTTCACAGCTATTCCTCACGCAGGAACAGCGATTGTCAGCGCTGTCGATGCAGGTATCGCAACAAGTGCCGTACACAGGTGGCGCGCTCACGATCACGTCGGGACTCAGCAACCTCAATACGGTTGGACAGCAGCAGACAAAGCTCTGGCGTTCGACTCCCTTGCAGGTTGGTATCGTTCAGCCGTTGTTCAAGCCGAACACGCTTCGCTGGGATTCGAAGGAGCAGGACATCCGGCTCGAGGTTGCCGAGCGGCAGTTTCTCGAGACGCGAGAAGATATTGCTGCCAGGACTTCGGCACTTTTCTTCGATGTTTTCGCTGCGCGTACCGCTCTCCAGAATGCACAGGCGAATGCTGACGTGAACGACACACTGTACCAGCTGAACAAGGGTCGTTACGAGGTTGGACGCATCGGCGAGAACGACCTGCTGCAGAGTGAGCTCGCGGTATTGCGTTCGAAGACTCGGCTGGACGGTGCGAAGCTCGCAGCGGATCGCAGCTTGTCTTCACTTCGCCTCTACCTCGGTCTTGCTCCGGATGCACCCATCGATCTCGAAGTGACAAACCAGATTCCTGTGGTCAGCGCTGACACGGCTGTTGCCGTTCGCGAGGCGATGAAGAATTCATCGCAGGTGCGTGATCTCGAACTTCAGGAGCTCCAGCAAAAGCGGCGCGTCAATGAAGCGAGTCGCAACACTGCACTTGGAACCACCATTACGGCTGGCGTGGGTTTCAACCAGTCTGCGCAGACATTCAATGATTCGTATCGTTCGCCCCTTCAAAGCCAGAACTTCTCGGTTGGTGTCGAGATGCCCGTGCTGCAATGGGGTGGTCGCAAGGCACAGATCGAGGCTGCTCGCGCAGATCAGCAACGTGTGAGCAGCGATGCGCGTCTTGCCCGCGGACAGCGTGAGCTCGATGCACGTTATGCGGCGCTTGGTCTTGCACAGGCTGCGCGTCAACTGGAGATAGCCGCTAAAGCCGACAGCGTTGGCGCGAAGCGATTCGAAGTTGCGCGCAATCGTTATACGATCGGCCGCATCGACATCAGCAACCTGTTCATCGCCCAGGGTGAGAAAGACCAGGCACTCGAGTCGTACGTCGACGCGCTACGTGGTTACTGGGATGCGTTTTATCGCCTGCGCAGGCTAACGCTGTATGATTTCGTGCGGGATCAGCCGATTCGGTAGTTCTTGCTTTTAACTGCATGAACGCGAGGGTCGCGAAGGAACTGCCAGAAGGTCGCGAGGAACAGCAACAGCTTTGACCTTTCAGTCGCGACTTTGTGCCTTTAACTGAATGAACGCAAGGGTCGCGAAGGAACGGCCAGAAGGTCGCTATTGAACAACAACTGCTTTGACGCAGAGACGCAGAGGGAGAACTGAGAGCCAGTCGTTCAGATTCGTTAGAAGTTTTTTTAATGTCATTAGCTGCACAGCTAGTGATTTCAAAAAACTCTAAAACGAATCTCAACGACTGGCTCTCAGTCACCCTCTGCGTCTCTGCGTCAAAGCTGTTGCTGTTCCTCGCGACCCTCTGGCGGTTCCTTGGCGACCCTCGCGTTCATGCTGTTAACCGCGCCGAGTTAAAAACAGATGCCCGGAAGGCCAAGACCTGCTAAGTTTTTGCAGCCCTTCCCCCGGAGTAAGTCGTGAAGCAGTTCCTTACCGCGCTGGCAGCCAACTTCGTAACCATCGCGCTGTGTGTCGCCCTTTTCTTCTTCGTCATCTTCGGCGTTGCAGCGGCGCTGAGCTCCCGTGAAGCACCTGGCGTCCGGCCGGGTTCAGTGCTCGTCATCAATCTCGACGACGCCATCGCCGATTCGCCAACACAGCGCGTGAAAGGTTCGCCGCTCGACAACGCATTCGGTGAGGAGGAAGGAGTCCCGATACGTTCGGCGCTCCAGGCACTGCACTCCGCCATCGACGACAACCAGATCAGCGGTGTCGTCATCCGCGGTTCAGCGTCCGCCACCGGTTACGGTGCACTTCGCGAGTTCAGGAACGCCATCGTCGACTTCCGCAACAAGTCGAAAAAACCCGTTCACGCATTTCTCGTGAATCCTGAAACGAAGGACTATTACGTCGCATCAGCAGCATCGGTTGTGACGATGGACCCCTTCGGGTCACTGGTGATGCCGGGTCTTGCAGCCGAAGAAGTCTTCCTGACGGGCATGTTCGAGAAGTATGGAATCGGCGTTCAGGTTACTCGAGTCGGACGCTTCAAGGCGGCAGTCGAGCCGATGACACGCAAGGACATGTCGCCGGAAAACAGATTGCAAACCAGGCAATACCTGTCGAGTATCTGGACCGAGGTGTTGCAAGCGATATCCGAAACGCGAAAGATCGATACCGCTTCGTTACAAAAGCTGGTCGACGAGAAAGGCATCATCATGCCGAATGACGCACTCGCTGCTGGTCTCATAGATCGCATCGGCTACTTCGACACCGTCCTCGTTGACCTTCACAAGATGGTCGACGACTCGAAGGGCACGCAAAAGCCGCGGGACAAGAAGAAGGTTGCAGCTGCGAAGAAGGATACCGCGTCCGACTCCACATCCACCGACGACGACGCGCAAACGGCAATCGACGACGCACTCGGCGAATTGACCGGTAAGTACTCGACGATACCGCAGGTCACACTCGCCGACTACGGAATCATCGCTACGAATCGTGCCGCACCGATTGGCGCGTCGAACAGGCTCGCCATCGTGTACGCATCAGGTGATATCGTGGACGGCGAAGGCGGAGCTGGCATGATTGGTGGAGATGCACTTGCGCGCGACCTGAGAAGGATCAGGCGCGACAAGCGCATCAAGGCTGTGGTGCTTCGCATCAACAGTCCCGGTGGCAGCGCTGTCGCATCGGAAACGATACTGCGCGAACTGAAACTAATTGCCGCGCAGAAGCCGATCGTCGTATCGATGGGATCCGTCGCGGCGAGTGGCGGTTACTGGATCACAACCGCAGCGACTCGCATTTTCGCGGAGCCGAACACGATCACCGGATCAATCGGCGTGTTTGGTCTCATTCCAAATATCAAGACGCTCGCCAACAATCATGGCGTAACGTTCGACACCGTAAAGACAGGACGTTACGCCGACATATTCAGCATTTCGCGTCCTCGTTCTCAGGCCGAGATGGACATTCTGCAGCGCAGTACCGATGCGATCTACAATGCGTTCATCGAACGCGTTTCGACATCGCGCAAACTTTCGCCGGATAGCGTTCGCCAGATCGCCGAGGGTCGCGTATGGGCAGGCACGGATGCTATGCGCATCGGGCTTGTCGATTCCCTCGGTGGACTGGAAACAGCCGTGAAGAGCGCTGCTTCACTTGGCAAACTCACCGGCGACTATGCGGTTGACGAGTATCCCAGACGAAAGGGATTCGCCAACGTGCTAAACGACCTGCTATCGGATAACTCACCGCCGCTGGCAAGCATCTCCGCGAAGATATCTGGACGCGATGCAGTTTCGAGTCTCGCGCGAGATGTCGCCCGGGAATTCGAGTTGCTCGTGCAGTACAACGATCCGCGCAACACGTATGCACGACTGCCGTTCATTCTTCGCATTCGCTGACACCGTGAGTTTCGTGTAGCACCAGTCAACCACAACACCAGGGGACATGGACTCGATCATCCATTCGCAGGCTGCTGATATCACGCACGACATGACGACGACGGGATTCGAACTGCCCGGATATCGCATCGTCCTGAGCCTCGGCGTCGTTCGCGGTGTGGTTGTGCGATCGCGCTCGGTGTTCGGCACGATTGGCGCGGGATTCCAGACATTGTTCGGCGGAAACATCTCGTTGTTTACCGAACTCGCCGAACGCACGCGACAGCAGGCTTTCGATACGATGCTGGTGCATGCGGATACTGCGGGCGCAGACGCAGTAATCGGAATTCGCTACGATGCCAATGAGTTGATGCAGGGAGTCACGGAAGTGTTGTGCTACGGTACTGCAGTGAAGGTTGAGCCGTTGAATCGATAGCGGTTCAACTGCTATCGACGTGTTGCGTGAACCCCGTCGAAAGGCGCAGTCCATTCGGCTGTAGATACGTCGCTCGTCTCGAATGCCAGACGCCGCACAAGAACATCGATGTCGCGGAAGAAGCGCGCCGTTGCACCTGGGTCCCGCTTAGGATCCTCGATCGCGGCTAGCAGATGCGCAGTGTCAACCAGCGTTGGCGGCTGCTGTGTAATGAGTGCATCGGCAACCGCGTTACAATTCCGCGCGAGAGCAATGCGCAGTGGTTCGCTGGCGATTGAATCCTGCGCAATGGCAGCAGCACGCTCGGTACGTGTTCTACGAGTGACGTACGCGAGTGCTGCCGCAGTTCGTGTGAGCCGCGCGAATTGCTTCGACTCCCACGGTACGTGCGGCGCCCAAAGTGGCCGCACGGCATTGCGCACCTCCGCCAGTGCACGATCGACGGAACGTATGCGATCATGTAATGTCGACGCGTCGCGGGCATTGGCGGTCGTGGTGTCATTGATGACAAGTGCGACTTCGCGCAACAGGTCGGCAACGAGACGGCGTACACGAACACTGCTGTGCATCGGAAAGACAACGCCTGCAACGACTACTCCAATGAATGCACCAGCTGCAGTCTCCGCGAGACGCAACTCCATCAGTCCCTGAACTGGCTGACCCATCATCTCATACAGCAACGCGAGAGCTATGGTGATGAACAACATCATGCCTCCGTATGAAACGCGCAGCAGCGCATATCCAACGAAGACTGCCAGCAACGCAACGACGATTTCCACTGTTGCATGTCGCCTGAGAAGAGCAGCCAGTAGAGTTCCGAGTGTCACACCGACTACCGTGCCGAACACGCGCTGCCACGCGCGAGACACGGTCTCGGCAAATGTAGTGGCGCGAATGAACACAACGAATGCAGCCAGAACTGCCCAATACCAGCGTTGATCGGAAATCGCGCGTCCTGCGACAATCGCGAGTGCGACAGCTACAGTCGCCTGAACAGCCAAACGAAGATTGGGCCACGAACCTTGCATGCCGGCCATGCCACCACCACCGCCGCGAAACGACGCGACTGATAGTCGTGGAGTGTTATCAGCCAGTGCAGGAAATTTCGACCATGGCCTGTCAGCGAGCAGCAGCGCTACGGCTCGATTGATGTCGCTGGTATTTGTCGCGGCTTCGCGATCGGGAGACGCGTCTGCCAGCGCGCGTTCCACTTCGGCCCGTGTCTCAGGAGAACCAACGTCTATCCATCTCTGAAGCGCGCGAACTGTATCCACGAGAGTGCGACGTCGCTGGGCGGTGCACTTGTCAGCCGTGATACGATGCACGGAATCGGCAAGCATGTCGACGCCGACTTCTGCGTCCAACAATTGAAGCAACCATGTACGTGCTTCCTGGGCCGGCGCGGCTTGATCACTGCGGCCTGCAGCTTCTTCGAGTGCGAGCGCAATCTCATTCAGCTTGCCCGTCTGGCGCCTGATACGTTGCAGACGCCTTTCACTAGCTTCGCCAAATTCTATCTCATTGACGAGTTCATCGAACAGCAATTGCATCCGCGAACGAAATGCACTGAGCACGCTTTCACGCACCGCCACGACGTTCTCGCGCACGATTGCGAAGTGAATAACGATTGCCGCACCGCATCCGAGAGCAATGGAAGCTGCAAGTGATGGAATCTGCGCGGGCCGCGCAACAATGAACAACGCGAAGAAGTAGCCCATGAACGCTAGCATTCCAACTGCAGACGCCCTTGGACCGCGCGCGCGACCGACAACCGACGCGAAAACGACCGCGCAAAGCAGGGTACTTGCGAGCCAGGGGGTTTGCGATGCCAGGGCCGCAATGCACACAGCTGCGATTGCTGCTGCACTGCAGAGCAACATCGATATCAGATGCGCTCGCGGCCCTGATTCGGACACCGAAACGCTCACCGTCATTCCCATGGATGCGCCAAGCAGCGCATCGCCAAGCGAAATACCCAGGGCGAGCATTGCGGCGCCCGAGAGCAGGAATGCAAGGAACGAGCGTAATGCAGCGCGTCCCGAAAATCCGCCTGGGTCTTCAGCGATGAACCGATCCCGCAAGCGTGCGATCAGAGTGCGTGCCGATTGAAGACTCGCTGAAGGCATCAGTTCAACGCAGATCAGAATGTCACCTGATATCGATCGACATTCCGGCGTAAACCCTCTGCGCAGCGCCGGGCTCGTAGAAACGCCCCCGTGTTGCGTTGGTTACAACTGACGACGCATAACGGCGATCGAAGATGTTGTCGATGCCGATGATCGGCGACAAGCCGAGATTGCGCGTCAGCGTTCCGTTGTAGCCAAGCCGTGCATTCCACACGAAATAACTTGGCGCGAAAACCGTTCCAGCATCGTTTGCAGTTACGCGGGACGCACCGATGGTTTCAAGCGTGCCGAACAATCCTGCATGTTTCACGGTCGCAAATATCTGCAGTTGGTTCTCCGGGATTCCAGGGATGCGCTTGCCTGCGAAGTCGGTTGTACCAACGGAATATTCGTCGAAGCGGAAATACGACCAGGTGTATGCGGTTCCGCCTTCGATCCACGATCGTTTGACACGTACGTTTGCCTCGAGTCCTTCGCGACGCGTCTTACCCGCATTGCGGAACGCGCGCCTGCCCGGCGCGCCCGGTACGTCGAATGACAACAATTCGTCGCGAACCTGCGCACTGAATGCCGACAGGTCGATCTGCATCGCATTGAACAGATATCCCTGCATTCCCGCTTCGACCGTACGCGTGCGTTGGGGATCGATGACACCGTTCAGTCCTGCCGAGCCGTCGGGCTGGTTTGTCAGCTCTGTTATCGTTGGCGTCTCGAACGCAGTGGAATAGTTCGCATATAGCGAAACAAGCGGACGCATACGCCAGACAACACCCACGAGTGGACTGATTGCCGACATCGATCGTTCGCCTGAATCGTCGGCATTGGAGCTCGTGATGAAGCGATCGCGCAACTCGAAGTTGACGTTGTCATAGCGAAGCGCACCGCTGACGAATACATGGCCGCGCATCTCTGCCTCGGCTCTCGCATAGCTTCCAAAGCCGTTGATCAGCTCCAGCTGATTAAGTCGGTAAGCGCCGCGAGCTTCGCCCCGTGTGGGGCATGTTGTCGTAGGCGATGATGACGAGTTGTCGAAACAGTTCTCCCAGTTTGCGCGGTCGTCGCGCTGCCATTGTGCATCTGCGCCAGCACTCAGTCGCAATGCGCGAATGAGCTCGTCCTCGCTGATCGAAAGCAATGTCGTGCCGCGAAGGATTCCACCGTATGAATTGCGATCGACTCCGACAATCGAGAACGGCAATGGATTGTCGAGCGAACGTGTTCCACCAAAGACGGATGCGCTCAGCTGGCGATCGCGGGTGCCGCGAGTGGCGGTGAGTGCCACTTGCGTCTGAGTCACGGCCTTATACGAATTCTTCGTGATATTCAACGAGTCGGGAAGCGACGGATCCTTCTCGAGTTCAGCTGCCGTTAGCGCACCAGTGTTTTCAGCGCGCGGTGTGTCATAGTACGTGCCCTGGAATTCGACGCGTGTCTTGCCGACGCTTGCATGCTTCAGGATGAAAAAGCTGTTCGATTCCTGCTTCGACCATTCACGTGCGCCATCACCCGAAGTCCTGCTGTACGACAACAGGTAGTCCGGCTTACTGAATGGACCAATCGCATCCTGCGAACCCGAAAGTTGAGCAGATATGCGTGTCAGTCCACCGCCATTCCATGCGCGTGTCGACACAGCCAACGGTGTTGCTGCGGCCTCACGCGTCCTGAACGAAACGACACCACCCGCAGCATTTCCATACAATGCTGCTGCAGTTCCGCGAATGACTTCTACTTCGCCAATGGTTTCGAGATCGAGCCAGTCGAGTGGCGTCTGTCCATCAGGAAGTGAAAGCGGAATACCATCTCGCATGACGCGAACTCCGCGAACACCGAATGCGGAGCGAGATCCGAAACCGCGTATGGACAGTCTTGGATCCTGTGACGGATTCGCGCGGTCCTGCACCTGCACACCAGGAACACCAAGCAGGAACTCGCCAGCGCTCGTGCGACGCAGACCGGGTCTCGTCGAGTCGACTGAAAGTCGCGATAATGCGAACGGCAATTCGAGTGGCGTTCGCGGACCTTCCCGCGTAACCGATACGGTTATCGGTGTCAACTTCGTCGCAGTGTCCTGCTGCGCGGACAACACAAGGATTGGAGACAGAGCCAGCGATGTAACGGCGCCAATCCGGCGCACAGTCCGGGGCAAAATCGATCGATCCATGACTGTAGTCTATACTGCGCGCATCTTCCCCGTTACGATTTGTGCATGTTCTTCAAGCAGATTCAGAATGTGCCATTGGCGCAGTGGAGCTACCTCATCGGATGCCAGGCTACGGGAGAGGCGATAGTCGTCGATCCAACACGTGACATCCAGCCATATCTCGATGTGGCGCGAGCCGAAGGCTTGCGCATTACGCATGTGACCGAAACGCACATTCACGCCGATTTCGTGTCAGGCTTGCGCGAGCTTGCATCGCGCACCGGTGCAACAGCGTTCCTGTCGGCAGAAGGTGGAAACGATTGGCAATACGCATTCGCATCGAAGGATGGTGCAACGTTGCTGCGCGATGGCGACGTGATAAAGGTCGGCAACATCCGTCTCGACGTAATGCATACCCCGGGACATACGCCGGAACATCTTTCTTTCGTCGTCACTGACGAAAGAGCCGCAGCCGGCGCGGTTGGGATACTGTCTGGTGATTTTGTCTTTGTGGGTGACGTTGGCAGACCTGATCTGCTCGAGAAAGCAGCAGGTCACGCCGATACGATGCGTAACTCGGCGCGACAGCTCTTTGCTTCACTGCAGCGTTTCAGGAAGCTTGAAGATCACCTGCAGCTGTGGCCTGGCCATGGTGCAGGTTCCGCATGCGGCAAGGCACTTGGTGCAATGCCATTCAGCACCGTTGGATACGAGAAGCGCGCAAACTGGGCTTTGCTGCTCGACGACGAGAATCGTTTTGTCGATCTCGTTCTCGAAGGGCAGCCCGATCCGCCAACGTATTTCGCGCGGATGAAAGTCGTCAATCGCACTGGGCCCGGCGTTGTTGGTACCGCATCATCACTTCCATTGATCGACGTCAATGAAGTGATGCTTTCATCCGCAGCCCAAAAATGGATCGTTGATCTCCGTCCATCGTCCGAGTTCTTGCAGGCGCACCTGCCTGGATCCTTGTCGCTGCCGTGGAACAAGAGTTTCCTTGGCTATGCAGGCTGGCTGTTGCCTTCCGATGAGCAGATCATCCTGCTTACTGCCGGTGACGATGCAACGCTTGCGACGCGGGTTGCTTCCGAACTTCGCAACATCGGTGTTGACAACGTAAGCGGTTGGATTCCGGCTGAGAATGTTCTCGCAGCATTGCGTGCCAGTGGTCGCGAAGCTGCGACTACAAAGAGTGTCGATGTAAGCGAACTCGATGCATTGCTTCGCACTGATTCGTCGGTTCAGGTCGTCGACGTACGTGCGATGAATGAATGGGACGACGGCCACATTGCAGAAGCGAAGCTCATACCACTCGGACGCATTCCCGCGTCACTGGACAAGTTGGATGAGACTACGCCCTACGTTCATTGTCAGCTCGGTGCGAGGTCTGCAATTGCAACGAGCTTGCTGCATCGGCTTGGAAGAACTGATGCTGTGAATGTCACAGGTGGATATGCGGAGTGGGTTCGCCGTGGTCTTCCGGTAAGTGGACAGTAGAACAGACTTGACGCAGAGCACGCTGAAGAGAACTGAGAGGCAAATTCTTTGAGCTTCGTTGAAGTTTTTTGAATCACAACCCACGCCTGGGTTAGGGGTTTCAAGAAACATCCTCAACAACGCTCCAAGGACTGGCCTCTCAGTTCTACTCTGTGTGCTCTGCGTCAAGTCTGTTGTCTGTCTGTTCTACTTTAAGACTTAATGACCGCGATTCTGCGCAGGCGGACGCTTCGCGACCGGCAACTTGCCGTCCTTCAACTCTTTCATCAGCACTTCAACAGCACGATCGAGTTGCGGATCCTTGCCGCGTGCCATCTCGGTTGGATTGTCGACAACCTCGATGTCTGGTTCCACTCCATGTCCTTCGGGAAACCATTCACCTTGCGGACTGTACATGCGGAAAGTCGGAACGGTCACTGAACCACCGTCGATCAGCGGCGGAGCACCACTGATGCCGATCAAACCACCCCATGTGCGCTGACCAATTACTGGGCCGATCTTCGCGCTCCTGAAGTAGTACGGAAACGCATCGCCACCTGAACCAGACCAACCGTTGATCAACATCGCCTTCGGTCCGAAGTGTCCTGCAGGTGGCCATTGCCAGTCCGCACCATCACGCACCGCCCAGAATGCCAGCGGCGGACGATTGAGTAATTCGATGAAGCGATCGGGAATCTGTCCGCCTGAATTGAAGCGTTCATCGATGATCAACGCATCCATCGCGCGCTGCCCGTGGAATTGTCTCACAAGTTCGGTCTGCCCATCGACTCCTGTATTCGGAACGTAGACGTAACCGATTCGTCCACCACTCGCTGCAAGCACGCGTTTACGATTGTCCTCGACCCATGCGAGTGAACGCAGACGAAACTCATTGCCGATTGTCTGCACTAGCACTGTGCGAGCGCCTTCCGTCGTTGGCTTGTTGTTCACCAACAGCTCGACGGTACGGCCAGCGAGTCCCTCGAATGGCGCCCAGGGGCTGCGCGATGGATCCAGTCGAACACCGTTTACCTCGAGCACGTAATCGCCCTCGCTCACGTTGATTCCGGGTTGTGCAAGCGGAGAACGAGCATCGATGTCCCACGGTGCAGCACGAATGATCTTCGCAATCCGATATGCACCATTCTCCAACGCCCAGTCCACGCCAAGCATCCCCACATTCCGCGACGGCTCGGCCTCTAAGTCACCGCCGCTGCGATATGTGTGCGATGAGTTCAACTCACCGATCATTTCGCCGAGTACGAAGTTGACGTCCCAGCGAGTGACTGCGCCTTCCAGAACTTTCGAGTAGGACGTGCGAACGGCGTTCCAGTCGACGCCGTGCATCTTCGGATCGTAGAACATGTCACGCTCGAAACGCCATGCATCCGCAAACATCTGTTTCCATTCTGCTCGCGGATCAATGAGTGCTTCCATCTCGTCGAGGCGCATCGGCTTCTCGATTCGCTGACGCGCCGCAACGTTGATGACGCCGTAACGATTACCGCGTCCGCTCACGAGCGCCTTCTTGCCGTCTGCCGAGACTTCGAAACTGTTGACGTCCTCGATGATCGGATCTTCGCGACGCTCCTTGAGATCCCAACTCATTACGGCCACGGTCGAATCGGCGCTACCCGTGTTTGGTGCGCGACCGAAAAGCAGTTTGCCTGGAACCGCATCGATGAATGCAAAGTTGCCCGCGCGAATTGGCATGACAACGCCTCGACTCTCCAGACCTTCAACTTCTATTTCAACTGGCACCGCTGGCTTTGGCGTTTGTGGAGCTGCACCTGATGGTGGCGTTGGTGGCGTCGAAGGCGCTGCCCCCGGCCCCTTCTCTTCATCGCTGCGCGGTCCAAGTGGCGAGGCAACGTCTGCACGCAACGGAGCTGCAATTATCATCGTCGCGTTTACGTACGCCCACGAATTGTCCATCGCGGAATACGATGGCGACATCGAGCGATTTGACGTGTAGTAGAGATACTTTCCCTCTGGATCGAATACAGGATTACCGTCGTTGTAGAATCCACTCGTCGCCTGTGCTGTCTTGCCGGTCTTCGAATCCCACATTGAAATGGCAGAACGCTGACCTTCGAGATCCTGGCTCCATGCAAGCCAGCGCGAATCCTTGGACCACGTTGGCTGCCATCCGTTTGCGCCACCGTAAAGCGCATACAACTGCTTTCCAACTTCGCGCACCTTGCCGGTTGCAACGTCGATTGCATGAATGCGCATCGCTGCATCGATGAATGCGATTTGCTTGCTGTCGGGCGACCAGAACGGCGTGTAACGGAACCCTGCACCAAGCGAGGTGACCTTGCGCTCGTTACCTGTTCCATCTGCATCGCGAACGTAAAGCTCATATTCGCCACTGCGATCGCTCCAGTACGCAATGCTTTTTCCATCGGGACTCCAGCGCGGAAAACGCTCGAACACTCCGGCGGAATTGGTGATGTTGCGCACTGGCCCATTCTCCGCAGGAACGGTGAATACATCACCGCGAGCTTCGAACACTGCACGCACGCCACTTGGCGAGATGCTGCTGGTTCCAAGATTGTTCGTTACACGACCAACGTGTGGACGAAGCGTGGCGAGATCCGTGAGGACCTCGTACTTGACGGGCTTCGCCTGCTCTGTCTTGAGATCGAAAAGATAGAGCGTGCCGCCGGCCTGGAAGACGATGTCACTCGGTCCGATGGACGGAAACGAAATGTCGTAATCCGTATAGTGAGTGTGCTGCTTGAATGCCTTCGTCTTCGTATCGTATGACCAAAGGTTGTTGCGAAGGTCGGGGCCGCGATCGGAAATGAAGAACATCGTGGTGCCGTACCACATCGGTTGCGAATCATTTCCCTCGAACTTCGTGACGTTCTCCGACGCATACGACGTCAGGTCGAACGTCCAGATGTCAGACGCGTCTCCGCCGCGATAACGCTTCCACGTCCTGAAATCTTCCGACTTCGGTTGATACGCGAGCGTCTTTCCGTCAGCTGATATCGCCCCGAACTCGCCGTAAGGCACTGGCAACTTCTTCGGCAGTCCACCCTTGGGACTCACGGTATAGAGTTGGTTGAAGCGATTCGAACCACTCTGCATTCCGGTGGCAAACAGCAGGTTGCCATCTGGTGTCCACGATATGAGGCGATCTACGCCCGGATGATGCGTAACCCGCACAGGTTCGCCACCAGCAGTCGGCATGACATATATGTCGACATTGCCATCGTAATTGGCGCTGAATGCGAGACTTTTTCCATCCGGCGAAAATCGCGGAAATTGCTCCTCACCACGCGGACCCGCGATGCGGCTTGCAACTCCACCGTTTTTTGGCGCTATCCACACGTCGCCGGCATAAACGAATGCAACCTGCGTTGCTGAAACTGCGGGATAGCGAAACATTCTGCCGTCGACCTGCGCTGTGGCAGGCGTTGAGACTGTTACAAGTGCCGTACTTGCGATGCCTAGCGACAGCATATGTTGCAGATGCAGGCGCGTTCGGAGTTGCTTCATCCTTTGACTCCAGGTGGGGTGCAGTGTTGCTTGGATACAGTTCTTACAAGCTCCGATATCTAGCCGCGTACGCCACTGCGCAAGGGTTGCGTGGTCTCAGCACGCCTAATCAGCTATCTGTGACGTGGATTACTGTGACAGGATAAAGCAGTTTCATAGCTAATAGTCATGACAATGCCACCTGAAGCAGCACGGCCATTCATCGACCTTCTTGTCGACACGCCTCGCAAGAGCAGCAGGGCAATTGCGTGGATGGGAATAGCTCTCCTGCTGCTTGGTATTCTCACGCTCGTGGGCTGGTTTGCGGCGATACCATGGTTGGTGCAGCCTTCCAGTGTGTTCGAACCGCAGCATCCGTCGTCTGCGCTGCTGCTGACGATGTCGGGCATCGTCACGCTGTCCGTGGCAAGGAATGCCAGGCGCGAAATGAACTACCTCGGCATCGCATTGTTGCTGTTGACGCTTGTATTGCTGCTAGTTGGCCTTCTCGATGACCATATCTCAACCAATGCGTGGGTAACATCGCGCTCGGAAGTTCTTCAGCTCGACGCCCCATTCGGAATACTTCCATCAGTTGCCATCTTCGTTGCGCTATTTGCACTGGCCGTCATCAGACTTTCGCGACTGGCAATAAAGACTATCGAGCTGTTGATCATCTACGGCGTCGGCATGTCGATCATTGCAGGCGCCGCCATGCTTGCAATCATCCACGTCAGCGAACTTGACCTTCAGGGCGCATCGCGTTGGCTTCTTGGCAGCGCACTGCAGCCTACCATCGAATTAGTATTGCTTGGCGCAACTCTTATCCTCGCAGTCGCACGCAGCAGATCGGCCCCAACATCACCACCACGATGGGTCCCACTCACAGCCACGCTCGTTCCTGGCTTCTTCACATTGCTGCTATGGCAATCGCTGCTCGCACGTGATCGGCACGAGTACGAAACACGCGCAAAGCTCGCAGCCGAATCGTTCAATCGTGCCGTCAATCTCAAGCTTGACTATGTGGAACGTGCACTGATCAGACGTGCATCGTTCGCCGAGGAGTTCTCGCCGCTCACGTATCCAGGTCAACGCAGTCTTGCGTTGGTGACTGAAGACATCGATGGCCTCGAGCAGATCGTCTGGATTCGTGAAAACAACAAGGTGGGTGCACTCGTCCCGACTCGCGAACATGGTGATACAATCGGCAGGATCATTGCTGATCGTGTCACTGAACTGAAAAAGGGAAATCTCGACAGCACATTCGCGTCGGTTCGTCTCGAGGAATTGCCATCTGCGCCACTACATCTCGTCATTCTTGCACCTGTCCACAGCGAAACCGGCGTTGCAGTAATCGCCGCAGTCCTCGACGAACGAACTTTCCTGCGTTCCCTGCTGGGCGATTCGACGTCGCAATTCCGCACGGTGGTTCTAGGAGAGAACGAAGCTGCACCCGAGGGTTCATTCGTTACGCGTCAGCAGTTCGGTACACTCGACGGGTTTCGCGTTGCGACAATCCCGAACAATTCAAACTCGAGTCAATCGCCATTCCCGATAGTCGTCCTGCTGCTGGGACTCGGGTTGTCGGCATTGGTTGGAATCGTCCTGCAATTGCTGCGCACTTCATGGACGTACGCTAGCAAGGCGGAATCGGCGAGGTTGCAGGCAGCATTCGACACGGCCACCGACGGAATCTGGGAGTTCGATCCGATCCGAAAGCGTGGTCGCCGCAGTCCATCACAGCTGCGACACCTGGGCTACGATAGTGAAGTCGTGAACAACGAGCAGGATGGATGGATCAAGCTTGTTCATCCTGATGACAGACCTAACGTCGAAGCACTTCTGGACAGGCTTTCCTCGGACTCCGCAGATAGTCACGAGGAAGTTGTCTATCGTGTTTGCGCAGCAGATGGCAGCTACCACACGATCGTCGATCGCGGTCGCGTCGTGGAGAGAAACACAGAAGGAAAATCACGACTCATACTCGGCATCTCCGCCGACGTCACCGAGCGACTGCTGTCAGAGCAAGCGCGTGAGGAAAGTGAGCGACGGTTCCGAGCAATGTTCGAATCGACACGCCAGTTCCAGGCATTGCTCGACCTCGACGGCACTTCACTGGAAATAAACAGTAGCGCACTTGCACTGGTTGGCAGATCTCGCGATCTCGTTGGCACAAGTCTCTTCGACGGTCCATGGTGGGAAGGTCTCGAGCTTCCGCGTGAACAGCTGCGCCAGAAATTTGCAGAAGCACTTCGCGGAAAGGCGGTGCGCTTCGAGGTCGAGACAAAGGTCGACGAGTCGAGAACCGGATTGTTCGAATTCTCGTTTACACCAGTTTGCAATTCCGATAGTGAGGTAATTCAGGTTCTTGCCGAAGGCCGTGACGTCACTGAACGCAAACGCGCCGAGGAAGCGCTTCGCGAAATCGGCGCACTCACAACAATGGGGCGTCTTGCAGCGCGCGTCGCTCACGAGATAAACAACCCGCTAGCTGGAATACAGAACTCATTCCTGCTGTTGGCAGACGCAATTCCGGATGATCATCCTCATCGCAGGTTCGTTGGTGCAATCGAGCGCGAAATTCAGCGTATCGCAGTGGTGACGCGACAACTGTACGAGACTTACAGGCCCGACCAGGACTCCAGCACCGAATCGTCAGTCGTACTAGCGGTAAATGATGCAGTGACGTTTCTCGATCAGGTGAACCGCGGCCGCGGCGTTCGTATCGCTACCGATGTGTCGCGTGCGCCATCATCTGTTCCAGTTCCCGATGCACTGTTGCGCCAGACATTGTACAACCTCGTGCAAAACGCGGTTGAAGCCTCGCCACCAAACGGTGTCGTGCAGGTAACAGCTGCACTTGATGGTGACGACTGTGTGATCGTCGTGCGCGATCAGGGACTCGGTATTGCACCACATCTGCGCGAGCGCATCTGGGATGCGTTCTTCAGCACCAAGGACGCGAAGGTAAAGACGAGTGGCATGGGACTCGGCCTCGCCTTGGTACGTCAATCCGTTGAATTCCGGGCCTGAAGTCGGGATGCGGATATCAAAGACTTCGGCGATGACTTGTGTCCAGCCATGCAGAAAGTAGGTCCAGCCATCCTCGACCTGGAGATTTCTGGTCTGCCTTTGTCGGTTGGCCTGATCGAGGAAGACAAGATCGCCACGGTAGTTGAGATCCCAGGCCACGGCGCTTTCCGGAAAGATTGCCGTATCGGACAGCGGAGAACCCGGCGCATCCTTGCCGAGCCCGGTGGCATTGATGACCAGCGAGCCGGGCTGCAGGCCAGAGAGAACCGCGTCGTTCTCGGCATTGGTCGGTGCGAGTATGTATTCGACGGGAACTTCGCTTTCGACCTGCTCGTGAATGCGCTTGATCTCGTCGAGGCGAGGCTGGCTGCGATTGGTGACGACGATGCGCGAGGGCACGTCCTTGCCGCGCGCGGCGCGCATCAGGTGCCAGGTGATGGCGATGGTCGAGCCGCCGGCGCCCATGCTGAACAGCTCGGCGCCGGTGCGTTCGAAATAGCCCCTGCCGAGAAAGCCGTCGATCGCAAGGCCCGAGGAAATCGGGTCCTTGGCATGGCAGACGAGCTTGCCGCCGCGCTTGGAGATGCAGCTCGTTTCGTCCATCAGCGTCGCGTGCGGGTCGATGATGTCGAACAGATCGCGGCAGGCGTGGAAGAGGTCTATCTTGTGGGTCGTGACCAGCGCGCCCATCGACAGCGGGTCGTCGCGGATGAATTCGACCGCCTGCCGATAGAGAGCAGGGTCGTCGTGAATGGCGAAGTCGATACCCCTGATCTCGGTATCCCTAAGTCCGAGATAGTCCGCCCATGCCGGAAAGACCTTCATGATCGAGCTTTTCCCGGTCGTGACCCCGATGAAGTAGAGGGTCGGCCGGGCGGCAGGTTCATAGATCCTCATGTGCGCACCTCCGAGCCTACGCATATGTCTTCATGAGATTGCTGACTTCATCGGCGCTGCGCGGCTTGTAGGCGCTGTTATCCACCAGCTTCCAGCCGCTGCCGTCGCGCATCACGCGGTGGCGCATGCCATTGGAATTCTCGATGATGCCGTATTCCTGGCCGCTGTCGGAGGGATAGGCGAAGACCATCACGAGGTCTTCGTTGCCGATATTGATCGAGCGGTGGATCCAGAACGGCGGCACATAACAGATGGTCTGGGGATTGACCTCGACGATACGGGTCTCGCCATCGGGCGATTCCAGTTGCATCAGGCCGCGCCCGCTCTGGCCGTAGTAGATTTCCGGCCGATCCGCCTTGGCGTGGATATGCCCGCGGGTCAGGAAGAATTCCTCACCGATCAGGCCCGGATTCATGCGGGTCACACCGTAGATAAGGTCGCCCGAACTCGCGCCCGGCTTGAAATCCTCGACGTCGTAGACGACGGGATCGCCGAGTCGCGCGACGGTATCGGCGTAAGCGATCTCGTCGGAATAAAGGCCCGCAAGGTCGCTCAGGCGCTTCTCGTAGCGGTTGGTTCGGCCGCTCATGCCGCCCCGCTTGGGGTCGACGACGCTCGAAACCGGCTCTCTCAGCATGGAATCCTCCGAAATGTAGTTTTATTACATATAGCCATTGCCATGCCGGTGCAAGGCGGAAGGCGGTGGCTGAAATGACGAATTCACATACAAATTCTGCGCCCGCGCAATGTTGACGAATGGGGTGTCGGTAATTACGCTACATTTCAAAGAGAATGGGATGGATGGGTAGCAATTTGCCATTATAGGTCCCGAATGCATTTGGAGGTAGGCCCATGTCGGGTGATCTGACGCTCGCGATCGATGTCGGGACGGGCAGCGTGCGTGCCGCGCTTCTGGACCGCAAGGCCGCGATCGTCGCCGTCGCCAGCGTCGAGCACGACCAGATCGTGCCGCGCTTCGGCTGGTCCGAGCAGCGGCCCGCCGACTGGTGGGCCGGCACCGTCAGGGCCGTCCGGAAGCTGCTGTCGGATGTCCCAGACGCCCGTGACCGCATCCAGATGGTGTCGAGCTGCGGCCAGATGCACGGAACCGTGCTGATCGACGCCAATGGTGGCCTGGTGCGCGATACCGCGCCGCTCTGGAACGACAAGCGGACGATTGCCGAGGTCGAGGCTTTCGAGGCGAAGCATGCGCCAGCGTCCTATCTCGCCGATTGCGCCAATCCGGCGACGCCCGCCTGGCCCGGCTTCAAGCTGCAATGGCTGCGCGATCATGATCCCGAGTCTTACCGTCGCGCCGCGGCGGTTATCATGCCGAAGGACTACATCAATCTGCGGCTCACCGGCGAAATCGCCATGGATCGCACCGACGGCGGCGCCAGCTTCCTCATGGATCCGCGAACCGGCGGCTGGTCCGAGAGGATGATTTCGCTGCTCGACATCGACAAGGCGATGCTGCCGCCGCTTCGCGATCCGAGCGATTTCATCGGCACCGTGACAGAGAGCGCTGCGGCCGAAACCGGACTGCGGGCCGGCACACCCGTTCTGGTCGGCGCGGCGGACTATCCCATGGCGCTCTTGGGCTCCGGCGTCTGCGAGCCCGGAATTGCCTCTGAGGTCATGGGCACGTCGGCGATCATCACAGCCATTGCCGACGCACCGCTATTGGATCCTTCCGTCTGCAATGTCGGCACCGCCGATGGCCGCTGGGGCGCCTTCATGCTGCTCGAATCCGGCGGCGATGCGATGCGCTGGGCGAGACGGGCATTCCACGAAAAGCAGGTCGGCTACGAGGATATCGTCGCCAAGGCGGCGGAAGCGCCGCCGGGGTCCGAGCGGCTTTTCTTCCTGCCCTTCCTGACCGGGGAGCGGCTGGGTGCGCATCGCAATGCGCGGGCGCAGTTCTTCGGCCTCGGCGCGGGCCACGGCCTGCACCACCTGCATCGCGCGATCCTCGAAGGTGTGGCCTTCGGCGTCAAACGCCATATCAACATCATCGAAGCGATTTCCGGCCGCAGTATCGAACGCGTCGTCGCCTCGGGCGGCGGGGCCAAGACCGAGCTCTGGATGCGGATCAAGGCGAGCGTCTACAATATTCCGATCCTGGTTCCCGCCGAGCCGGAATGCGGTCTCGTCGGCTGCGCGATCTTGGCCGAGACCGCTGCCGGCCGCTACGCCAATGTCGCCGAAGCGGCACGAGCCACCGTCCGCTACGAGAAGGAAGTGGCTCCCGATCCGGCCTGGAACGCGGCCTATGCCCCGATGCAGCGGGTCTTCGACAAGCTCTATACTCATAGCCAGTCCCTTTACGACCTGCTGGACGAACTGCTGGCCTGACGCAACGCGTTGCCGCCTGCGGGGCGCCTCCAAGCGCCCCGCGGCTGCCGTGACGATCCCATCAAATCCGTAAGAGGTTAGGCATGCTCGCAATGCCAGAGAGACAGTTTCAGCCTCTCCGGGCGCTCGTTTTCCGGGCCGCTACATCCAGGGTGCGGATGCGCTCGACCGTATCGGCAAGGAGGCAAGGTCCCATGGGAAGGTCGCGCTTGTTCTGTTCGATCGCGGCATCCACGAGATGCTCGAACCACGGATCTCCGCCGCCTGCCAGGGTCGTGTGACGCTTGCATCACCCTTGCCGCACAAGCTGATGTCATCAGCCTTCATGCGCCGGCAACTGAAGCCAACCATCACATCGTAGACGGCCGCTTTCTGTCGCTGATGCGAAAGGACGCGATCCTGATCAACACAGCCCGCGGCCCACTGGTCGATGAGCCGGCCCTGGCGCATGCGCTTTCGACCGGTGCGATCTTCGGCGCGGGTGTCGATGTCTTCGAGACCGAGCCGCCCGTGGCTTCGCCGCTTCTCGGGCTGACCAATGTCGTCCTATCGGATCATACGGGCTGGTATTCGGAGGCGACGGTCGCCAACCTACAGCGAGGCGCGGCCGAACAGGCCGTGCAGATCGCCACGTCGGGCACGGCGACCGAAGCAGTGAACCTGGCCTAGCTCGCCGCCGCGATCCAGGCTGCCGCCTTCTCGGCGATCATCATCACGGGCGCGCTGGTATTGCCGCTGGTGATCGTCGGCATCACGCTCGCATCGACCACCCGGAGGCCGGCTATGCCGCGCACCCGGAGCCGGCTGTCGACCACCGCGCCGGTGTCTTCCGCTCTGCCCATTCTGGCCGTGCCGACGGGATGGAAGATTGTCGTGGCGATATCGCCGGCGAGCTTTGCGAGTTCTTCGTCGCTTTGAAACTGCGTACCCGGCTTCCATTCCTCCGGCTGGTAGCGCGCCAGGGCCGGCTGGCCGACGATGCGGCGGATCTGGCGGATGCCGTCGGCGGCGATCTGCCGGTCCTCGTCCGTGCTCAGGTAATTGGGTGCGATCGCCGGCGCTTCGCCGCGGCGGGAGGACCGGATGCGGACGCTGCCGCGGCTCGTTGGGTTAAGATTGCACACGCTTGCCGTAAAGGCCGGCACCGAATGCAACGGCTCGCCGAACGCATCGAGGCTGAGCGGCTGGACATGATATTCGAGATTGGCGTGGGCGCGGCCCGGATCAGAGCGGGTGAAAGCGCCGAGCTGTGAGGGCGACATGCTCATCGGCCCACTGCGCCTGAGCGCATATTCCAGCCCGATCATCGCCTTGCCGACCAGGCTGTTGGTAAGGGTGTTCAGGGTTTTGGCGCGCGCCACCTTGAAGACTGCGCGGATCTGCAGATGGTCCTGCAGGTTTTCGCCGACACCCGGTAATTCGGCCACCACATCGACGCCCGCCTGCTTGAGCACCGCGCCGGGGCCGACGCCCGAGCGCTGCAGGATCTGCGGCGAACCGATCGCACCGGCCGACAGCACCATCTCCCTTTCCAGCACATTGGGATCCTAAGCTTAGAATTCCACGTGGACAAGTTGT
>JADMIO011306046.1_pt1 | contig 30292 bp, 21 predicted proteins | sample 8958161 | NCBI WGS metagenome assembly JADMIO01 (sample SAMN16585339, study PRJNA669376) | soil metagenome | isolation source: Crop rotation soil | place: USA: Cullars Rotation, Alabama | collected 2011 | reverse complement strand
GCGACAACTTGTCCACGTGGAATTCTAAGCTTAGGATCCCAATGTGCTGGAAAGCGGCTAGGGCCGGCACGCCCATCAGCACCGTGTTCACGCCCAGCGTGCTGAAGCCGCCGTGCACGAAGAGGAAGAACTGCATCGTCAGCCCGACCGCGATCGCCAGCCCCGCACGGCGGCCGAGCACGACGCCGACGAGGCCGTTGAAGAGCAGGTGCACGCTCGTGCCGGGGACGAGGTTGAAGTGGATGAGCGAGGCGACGAAGAACGCCGCGGTCATGACGCCGATCCGCGGCACTTCTTCTTCGCGAAGGTGGTAGAGCCCGAGCCAGACGATGAGGGCCGCCCCGAGGAAGCCGCCCGCAATCCATGCATCGGAGAGGACGCCGTCCGAAATGTGGACGGCGAGAAGCGTGCTCGTCACTTCCCACCCACCACGGCGGCGCGGGCCGGCGAGCCGGGGGCGTCCTCGAGCTCCACGCGCAGGTCGACCTTGCGTTTCGAGCGGTCGACGAGGAACGTCAGCGTCTGCACGCCGGTCTTCAGGTCGAGCACGGTCTCGGGTTGGATCGCCGTCACCGTGGGGCCGACGTACATCGTCAGGCCGTCTGTCGAATTGAACTTCAGCTTCACCGGCCCCGCCGTGGTGACGTCGAGTTGACACCGCACGATCGACTGCTCCCCACTCCCCTTCCAGACGTCGAACAGCGGCAATTCCGAAAGTGGCAGATCACCGGACACGCGCGTGTAGACGGGGCTCCAGGTGAACGGGCTGTTTGGCTCTGCGGTCTCGGCGGAACGAGTGCGCCGAATGTTGTAAAGGTTTTCCTTGGTCGCCTCGATCATCTGCCAGCGGCGGACGACGCGGGCCTTGCTTGGGGCGTATGGGCCGAGCTTGCCGAGTTCCGTCAGGAATCGCGTGAGGTCGGAGAATTCCTGCTTCGTCAGTGGATCGGTGAGGCCATCGGGCATCATCGATCGTGCCGGCGCCTTCTCCGCCACGTCCTTCATCGAGATCGTCACGATCTTGTCTTCCGGCGTGCGCAGGATCACTTCCTCGTTCGTCTCGCTGACGCGTATACCGAGGAAGATCTTGTCGTCGTTGGTGACGACGCGGAGAGAGTGGAACCCTTCCTTCACCGCCTTGTTGGGGATGCGAAGAGATTCGACGAGGTAATCCGGCTGAGCGGAAGCGCCGATGCTGGTGAGGTCCGGCCCGACCTGCCCGCCGGCCCCGCCGATGGCGTGGCAGGCGAGGCACTGAAGCTCCTTGCGGCGGTAGACGACCTCGCCGCGTGCCGCATCGCCGAGCTTGAGCACGTCCGCGGTGAGCGTCTTCACCTCGTCGGGCGTCGGTTCCTTCGCCTGGGCCTGGAGGTTGCCGGCTTTCGTGAGGGCGTCCGTGAGGCCGGGGAGATTCTGGGCCGAGGTGCGAATGGCACGGAGGCCGGCCTTGGCCGCGTCCGCGGAAATGGTTTTGCCGCTAAGGGCTTTCGCGAGAGCCGCCGGACCCGCCTTCTGGCGCAGGAATGCGGAGTACAGGTCATCGAGGTTGGCGTTCGGTTCGGCTTCGAAAAGCTCATCCGCCGCGACGCGGGCCGCCTCGGTGATGTCGAACGCCGCCAGCGCCGCTGCGGCGATCCGCTGCACCGAGGGCCGGTTCACGTCGTTCTCGGCGGTCGAGACCAGTGCCTCCTTTGCTCTGGCATCGCCGAAAAGCGCCAGCGCCTCCGCGCCGGCGGCCCAGTGCTCCTCGCTGCTGTCGGGTCTCAAGCTTGCCTGCACCAGCGGCCGAAGGTCCTCGCAACGCCACAACCCCACCAGCCGCATCGCCGATCGCGACGAGGGGAGTTCTGTCTTCTTTAGCAGGAACCCGAGGTCGTCCACACCGGACGGGCGAGGCACCTTCCGCGAGCGCACGGCCTCCTCGACCGCGGCGACGAGTGCGTTCCGCTCCTCGTCGCGCGTCTCCGGCCGCCTGCAATGGCTCAGCACCCGCTTGAGTTCTTCTGGCCCGCCGATGCGGGCAAGCAGCAGCCACAGTTCCTGCACGTTCTCCTTCGGCACCTTCCCCGATTCGATCAGCGTCACGAGCGGCTTAACCGCCTCCGGGCTGCTGACGGCGCTGAGGACGAACGCGAGCTTCTTCGGATCCCCGCCGAAGGTGAGCTTGCCCGACTGGAACTCGGGCATCCAGTACGGCTCGAGTTCACGCACCGTGAGCCACAGGGCGTAGTCGAGAGTGCGATCCATGGGTTGGTCGAGGGCTTTGAGGGCCGTTTCCACGGCCTGACTCAGCGGATATTTGGCCAGTGCCCGAACCGCTTCGAGTCGCACTCTCGGATTACGATGCCCAATGAGATGGGCGTCAATCAGAGGGTAGCCGCCGGCCAATGTGTATTTTGCGAGTGTTGGAGTTTCACGAGCCATGACGCTTTCGGCGCGAGGATCAATGCTCGCGCCGAAGCTTGGCAAACGACCTATCAGCTGCCGATCAAACTCCTCAGAGATTCCACTGAACGACTCAAGGACCCAGAGAGCTTCCGTCGCGAGGTGTTGATAGGCTTCGCTCTTCATGTCGGTTTCTTTCGCGACAGTTTGCAGCCATTTCTCAAGCGTGGGCACAACAGTTTTCTCACCCCGTTCCTTCAGCACCCGCTTCGCCTGCTGGCGCGTCCAGTCCTCGGGCGCCTTCAGATACTCCAGTAGTTCCTCCGTCTTCGCGATCACCAACTCGGGTTTCTTCACCAGCGGGCGGTCCTTCGCGGTCACGCGCCAGATGCGGCCGTGGGTGTGGTCGCGGCGCGGGTCGCGGAAGTCGACTTCGCCGTGCTGGATGATCGGGTTGTACCAGTCGGCGATGTAGATCGCGCCGTCCGGGCCCATCTTCACGTCGATGGGGCGGAAGGCGGGGTGGTTCGTCTTGATGAGTTCCGGCATCTCGCGGCTGGCGTAGCTGCTGCCGTCGTCACTGAGCTTGAAGCGGCAGACGCGGTGGCCGCGGAAGTCCATGGTGAGCAGATCCCCTTGCCAGTCGTCGGGGAGGTGCCGGCCGCTCATGACCTCGAGCCCGCAGTGCTTGGGGCTGCCGGGGTTCAGGCCGTGGAGGATGCGTGTTGCGCCGACCGCCGCGGGATACGAGGCGCCGGGGATGCCGTGGGTCGGGCCCTCGCCGTTGGCGCCGTCGGTGATGAACGACTGGCCCCAGCGATCGAAGCAGTGGCCCCACGGGTTCCAGAAGCCGCGGACGAAGACGTCGAGTTCGTGCGTGTCCGGCTTGTATCGCCAGATCCCGCCGCCATTAAGACGCTTCACGCCGGTCGGCGTTTCGACGTGGCTGTGGATGTACACGCTCTGGTTGAAGTACAGCGACTGGTCCGGCCCCCAGCGGAAGGTGTGGATGATGTGGTGCGTATCCTCGGTGCCGAAGCCGGAGAGGAGGATGCGCTTGCGGTCCGCCTTCTCGCCGGGCTTCGAGGCGCTGAGGTGCACGAGTTCGGTGGAGTTAGCAACGTACGCGCCGCCATCCCCCGGCTCGATGCCGGTGGGGATGAGCAGGCCGTCGGCGAAGACAGTGGTCTTGTCCGCCTTCCCGTCGCCGTTGGTGTCTTCCAGGATGATGATCTTGTCGTTGGCTTTTTCACCCGGCTTGATCTGCGGGTAAAGCTCGGACGTCGCGACCCAAAGGCGGCCCTGCGGGTCCCAGTTCATCTGGATCGGCTTGGCGAGCAGCGGGTCCGCGGCGAAGAGGTTGACCTCGAACCCCGGCGCGACGATGAACGACTGGCGCTCGATCTCGGGATCCGGATCGGGAATCGTGATCGCCGGCTTCTGGGCGAGGAGGATCGCGGGGAGTGCGAGGAGTGTGATCGCGGAGAGAGTGGAACGCATGACATTCTCGAGGAACGATTGCTGAACCAACCACCTCGGTCCTCCGCTCCGCGGAGGAACACGAGTCGCGACGCTCCGCGTCGCAGCCTCAGCGGGCGTGAGGCGTTTTGAGATCGTCGATCGCGGTAACTCTGTCACAGGCCTCGACGCGGAGCGTCGCGACTTGCGTTCCCCCGCGGAGCGGGGGAACGAGGGGGTTGCTATTTCTTGAGCTTGTCCAGTTCCGCCCGGATCTGTTTCTCCGCGGCGGCGATGAGCGGGTCGAACTCGACGACTTCCTTCGCGTTCTTCCCCTGCTCGTGCTTGCGGAAGCCGAAGAGGTACGTCTCGTTCTGCGGCCGCCATCGGTAGAAGAACAACTGGTTCTTGGCGATTGCGGCCTGGCGGAGAGGTTCGAGTTTGTCGGCATCTAGTCGAGTCGTAGGCTCCAGTCCCAGCACTCGAAGGAAAGGCAACGTACCTCGGCGGTAGCCTGCTTCGTTAAAGTGCATGCCGTTATCGGTGAACCTAAGTGCCGCAGTATCTTGAGTCAGTCCTGGTAATGTTTCACGATAAAGATCCGCGAGCGCAGTGCCTTGCGATTTCGAGATCTTCTCGATGACGTCGCGGTATCTCTGTATCTGCGTGTTGGATCGCGAAGCGTCCTTGGCTGCCCCTTCAAACGGCAACGGCGTCATCAGCACCACCCGTGCCCCACTCGGTTTCAGCGCGTCGAGCAGCTTATTCAATCCCTTCTCGAACTTCTCCAGTCCCTTCTCGCCCTCGAAGCTTTCGTTCGTGCCGTAGCTCACGAAGATCACCGTCGGCTTCAGTTCCAGCGTCAGGTTCACGAGTCGCTCGAAGCCCTTCGCGGCATTGTCGAAGCCGGCTCGTGCGTCGCCGAAGACGGTGTCGCCGCTCCAGCCGAGGTTGCGGAAGGTGATGTTCCGATCCGGGAAGGCGGCGAGGAGTGCAGTTTCCCAGTAGCCGTAGCGCTGCTCGCGCTCGACGAGGGTGTTGCCGATCCAGACGACGCGATCGCCGTCCTTGAGTTCGAACGGCGCCGGCGGAGCGCTGATCGCGGCGGCGGCGAGGAGGGTTGCGAACATGGGAGAGCCCTCGGGTTTGGCCGCTTGCGGGTTAGCGATGTGCAGCGCTAACCCGCAAGCGGGTGTTGCAATCACTCCTTCGCCTTCTTCTTCGGTGTGGCCGGGTCTTTCTTCGCGACCGGGTCCTTTTCGGGCACCTTCAGTTCCTTGCGCAGGCGGGCGAGTTCGGTCTCGAGTTCCTTCTGTGCGGCGGTGTATTCGGTCTGCCCGTAGACGCTCTTCAGTTCGAGCGGGTCCTTCTGGCGGTCGAAGAGTTCCCAGTAATCGACGCCCGGTTCGTAGAAGTGCACGAGCTTGTAGCGATCGGTGACCACGCCGTAGTGCCGGCGGACCTTGTGCGGGCCGGGGAACTCGTAGTAGTGGTAGTAGAAGCTCTTCCGCCAGTCGGCGGGGGTCTTGCCTTCGAGCACCTTCACCATGCTCTTGCCGTGGATTTCCGCGGGGACGGGGAGGCCGGCGGCGTCCAGGAACGTCGGGGCGAAGTCGATGTTGCTGACGATGTCCGACGGGTTCACGCTCCCCGGCTTCGTGTGGCCGGGCCAGCGCACGAGCAGCGGTGTGCGGAGCGATTCCTCGAAGATCCAGCGCTTGTCGAACCAGCCGTGCTCGCCGGTGTAAAAGCCCTGGTCGGCGCTGTAGACGACGATCGTGTTCTTCGCGAGCCCTTCCTTGTCGAGGTACTCGAGCAGCTTGCCGACGTTGTCGTCCACCGCCTTGATGCATGCGGTGTAGTCGTGCATGTAGCGGTTATACTTCCAGCGAACGAGGTCCTTCCCTTCGAGCTTCATCTCCTTGAACGCCTTGTTCCGCGGCTCGTAGTAGGCGTTCCAGTCCTTGAGTTGGTCGGGCGTGAGGTTGCCTGGCGCCACGAGCTTCACGTCCTTGGGCGTCATCGTCTTGTCGATGGTCATGTCCTGGGACTTCTCGGCGAGGCCGCGGCCGGAGTAATCATCGAAGAGGGTCGGCGGCTCGTCGTACTTGCGGTCCTTGTCGTGGCCGAGATAGCGGGCCGGCGGCTCCCATTCGCGGTGTGGGGCCTTGTGCTGGCTCATGAGGCAGAAGGGCTTCGTCTTGTCGCGGTTCTTCAACCAGTCGAGCGAAATGTCGCCGATGATGTCGGTGGTGTAGCCGGTGAGCTTCACCTGCTGGCCGTTCTTGGTCATGGCCGGGTTGTAGTAGCTCCCCTGGCCGGGGAGGATCTGCCAGAAGTCGAAACCCGTGGGGTCCGAACCGAGGTGCCACTTGCCGACCATCGCGGTCTGATAGCCGGCAGCTTGCAGCAGTTTGGGGAAGGTCACCTGCGAGCCGTCGAAGCGGGCACCGGCGGCGTTGTCGATGAAGCCGTTCACGTGGCTGTACTTCCCGGTGAGCACGCAGGCCCGGCTCGGCCCGCAGATACTGTTGGGGACCATGGCACGGTTGAAGCGGATCCCTTCCTTGCCGATGCGGTCGATGTTCGGGGTGTCGACGAGCTTGCGCGGGTCGCCGTAGGCGCTGATGGCCTGGTAGGCGTGGTCGTCGGAGAAGATGAAGACGATGTTGGGTTTGTCGGCGGCGGGGAGCCGCGAGCCGCAGGCGAGTGCGGCGATGGTGAGGAGCAGGCAGTTGCGGAACCACATGGGGAGGGAACTCCTGGCGAATCGAGTTGGCGATGGGGACAGCGTAATGACCTGGGCGGCGGGATTCCAGCGTCGGGGGAAAAAGTCGTGTTGTGGCCTGGCGAGCGTGGTCGCGTCCGCGCCCCGAGTTGGAGTCTCACGGGCTTCACAGGAACTTCACAATCCACGGCAGCTCCACCGAAGTCTCGCCTTGCCGCTCTCCCTGATACGTCGCGGGTGTTCATGGCGTTCGTGGGGCTTTGCGTACCGCTTCCCGTTCCGCTTGCCGGCCATAGGATCAGACCCTGTCCAAAATTCCATGGCCGAGATTCTCTCCCATGTTCCTCGACCGGTTCGTTCGTTTACTTCTGCCGCGCCAGGACCGGTTCTTCGTACTGCTGGACGAGCTTGCGCTGCGGATCACAGCGGCGGCGGCGGTGTTTGGGGAACTGCGTGACGCCCCCAACCGGGAGCGAATCGAAGCGATCGCCGCGAAGCTCAAGCCGATCGAGACCGATGCGGACAGCGTCTGCCACAAGATCTACGCCGAGCTCGACCGCACCTTCGTGACGCCGATCGACCGCGAAGACCTGGCTTCACTCGCGAAGTCGCTCGACGACGTGATCGACGGCATGGAGCATACGGCCTCGTTCGCGGCACTTTATCGCATCGACACGCTGACCGAGCCGATGAAGCAACTCGTTCGCTTCACCACGGAGGCGGCCAAGGAACTGGCCGGCGCGGTGAGCCGGTTGAGGAGCTTCGGCGATCCCGAGTCGATACGCGACACCACTGTTCGAGTTCACACCCTGGAAAACGAGGCCGACGCGGTTTACCGCGAGGCGATCGCGAAGCTCTTCTCCGACGGCATGAACCCCATCGAACTCGTTCGCCAGAAAGACATGCTCTTCAGCCTCGAGCAGGGTGTCGACGAGTGCGAGGACGCCATGGACGTCATTCGATCGGTGATCGTCAAGAATGGATAGCACCCTGATCGTGCTGGCGCTGGTCGTCGTACTGGCCCTGGCGTTCGATTACATCAACGGCTTTCACGACACGGCGAACGCAGTGGCGACGGTCGTGTCGACGAACGTCCTGCCCGGCCGCACCGCCGTGCTGATGGCGGCGGCGTGGAACTTCATCGGCGCCTTCATTGGCGTCGAGGTCGCCAACGCGATCGCGAAGGACATTGCTGATGCCAAGGACGTCACCCAGATCGTCATGGCGGCGGCGCTCATCGGCGCCATCTTCTGGAACCTTTTCACTTGGTATTACGGCATTCCCTCCAGTTCCTCTCACGCTCTCATCGGCGCGCTCGTCGGTTCGATCTGGTGCCACTGGGTTGTCGGCGGGGAGGACGCGTGGAACTCGATCGAGAAACTGATCACGTCGAAGGGCGTCGTCAAAACACTCAAGGGGCTGGTGCTGTCGCCGTTATTCGGCATGCTGGGCGGCTTCGTGCTGATGCTCGTGCTGATCTGGATCGTGAAGCCGTTCCGGCCGGCATTCGTGAACCGTACATTCCGCAACTTGCAGCTGGTGTCCGCCAGCCTGATGGCGTTTGCTCACGGCCGCAACGATGCCCAGAAATCGATGGGCATCATCACGCTGGCGCTGCTGGCGTATTACGAATCGCAGGGCATCGCCGGTCCGGCCGATAAACGCGTGCCTCTTTGGGTCATCATCTCGTGCGCCACGGCGATGGGCCTGGGCACGGCGTCCGGCGGTTGGCGAATCATGAAGACGATGGGGCACAAGATCATCAAGCTGCGGCCGATCAACGGTTTCGCCGCCGAGACCGCCGCCGCGGTGGTGATCAACGTCGCCACGGAACTCGGCACGCCGGTGAGCACCACGCACGTGATCTCGTCGAGCATTATGGGAGTAGGCGCCTCGAAACGCGTCTCGGCTGTGCGCTGGGGTGTGGCCAGGAGAATGATCTTCGCGTGGATCCTGACGATCCCCATCTCCGCCGCCGTCGCCGCGGCGACGTACCTCTTGCTGCACGCAATCTTCGGCGGGTAATTTGTCTCACTGGACCGCCGCCCTATCGCTTAAGATCACGAGTCTCACTCTTGATTCCGCACGGAGACTCCCCATGTTCCGCTTCTCCTGGGCGCTCGTTGCTGTCTTTCCGTTCCTGAGCAACCCCGCCGCAGCGCTCGATCCCGCCAAACCCGCGACGCTCGATATCTACTTCGTGAACGTCGGCCGCGGGGTCGGGAATGCGACGCTGATCGTGGCGCCGTCGGGCGAGACGATGATCCTCGACGCCGGGCCGGAGTATGCCGCCAACCGCGTTCTCAACGTCATCAAGAAGGCCGGCGTCAAGCAGATCGATTACCTCGTCACCACCCACTACCACGCCGACCACTGCGGCGCCACGGGGGCGATCGGCGCCCAGGTGCCGATCCGCCAGTACGTCGATCACGGCACGAGCGTCGAACTCGGCAAGGACGACGCCTGGTGGAAGGAACGCCGCGGTCCGTGGTTCAAGGACGGGATGGGGAAGGACTACGACAAGCGCTACAAGCAATACACCGACGCCCGCGAAAACAGCCGGCATGTGATCGTGAAGGCCGGAGACACGATCCCGGTGAAGGGGCTCGAGGTGAACGTGCTCTGCTCCGGCGGCAAGGTGTTGGAGAAGCCGCTCCCCGGCGCCGGCCAGCCGATCCCCGCGGGCGAGAAGGTTGAGCGCCGTGGCGAGGACGATGCCGAGGATGCACAGTCGATCGGCGTGCGCGTCGGCCTCGGCAAGTTCCACTTCGTCTACCTCGGCGACCTCACCTGGAACCTCGAGGATGCACTCTTCTCCCCCGTCAACAAGGTCGGCACCGTGGACGCCTACCTCGTAACGCATCACGCCCAGAGCTTTCCGAAGGAGCACGGCGACTATTACCACGGTCTTTCGGCGTGCCCGAAATCCGAGGTCTTTGGCCTGCGTCCCCGCGTCGCGATCCTGAGCCTGGGCGCGACCGGCCACCGCCAGGGAACGCCCGAGGCGATGGAAACGGTACGCTCCTCACCGGGACTCGAGGACGTCTGGCAAACGAACTGGATCGAAGCCGGCGGCGAGAAGGAGCACAACGCGCCCAAGGAGTTCTGCGCCAGCATCGGCATGATGGGGGCCAAGGAGGGGACGAGCTACATCAAGCTCTCCGCGAACGAGGATGGCTCGTTCTCGGTGGAGAACAGCCGCAATCAGTTCACGAAGACGTACGGGGTGAAGAAGTGAGTGATCACCCCACCCCGCGTTTTCGCGGGATGATGTCCTGTTCGTCCATGATCGTGTAGCTGTATCCCTGCTCTTAAATCCAGGGGAGTTCCTATGACTCTGTCTCTTGCTCTTGCGTGTTGCCTGTTATCACATGTGCCTCAAAGCTACTCATTTAAATTAGATGTCGAACGCTACGTCGGATACTATCGTGATAATATACTTTATATTGGCCGCTTGGACAAAAACGGAGAGTTCACGCAACATGTTAAGCATAAATTAGGGCCAGGTGGAGAGTTGATTTACAGTGGGCCGCATTATGATGATTTGAACTCAATAGCTCCAACTAAGCCCACCCCTGTCTATGAATTTCGGTCAGGGATGCTGATTCCAGGTAAGATGAGTATCCACGGTTATTTTATACCGGAGGCAGGTGGAAAAATCATAAAGTTTGCCGATTATAAATATAGTCCAGAATCTCGGAGAATCTGGAACCTACCTGGAGTGTTCGAAAGAGAAAAAGCAAAATGAAAAACAGGATCACACCTAAAGTCATCAAATAATCACCCCACCCCGCGTTTCCGCGGGATGATGTCCTGCTCGTCCATGATCGTGTAGCTGTACCCTTGCTCCGTCAGGAACATCTGGCGGTGGTGGGCGAAGTCCAGTTCGCGGGTGTCGCGGGTCACCACCGTGTAGAAGTGGGCGTCGCCGTCGTTGCTCGTCTTCGGACGCAGGATTCGTCCCAATCGCTGCGCCTCTTCCTGCCGGCTGCCGAACGTGCCGCTCACCTGAATGAGCACGTTTGCGTCCGGAAGGTCGATGGCAAAGTTGCCGACCTTCGACAGGATCAGGTGCCGCACCTCGCCGGCGCGGAACTTGTTGTACAGGTCCTCGCGTTCCATGCTCGGCGTCGAGCCCATGATCAACGGCAGGTCGAAACGCTTCGCCAGGCTCCGCAACTGCGTCAGGTACTGGCCGATCACCAGCACACGCTGGTCGTGGTAGCGGGCGAGAAGTTCCTCCACCACGTCTTCCTTCACGACGTTCTCGCTGGCGATGCGGTACTTGGCGCGGTGGTCCGCCACGGCGTACGCCATGCGCGTCTCGTCGTTGGGCAAGCTCACGCGGATCTCGGTGCACGTGGCGCTCGCGATCCAGCCCTTGGTTTCCAGTTCCCGCCAGGGGACGTCGTACTTCTTCGGGCCGATGAGACTGAAGACGTCCCCTTCGCGGCCGTCCTCGCGGATCAGCGTCGCCGTCAATCCGAGGCGGCGGCGAGCCTGAATCGTTGCGGTCACGCGAAAGACGGGTGCAGGGAGCAGGTGCACCTCGTCATAGATGATCAGACCCCAGTCACGTTCCTCGAAGAGCCCGAAGTGCGGGAACGCCTCCGTCTTGTCCGGCCGATATGTCAGGATCTGGTACGTCGCCACCGTCACGGGGCCGATGTCCTTCACCTCGCCGGTGTACTCCTTCACCTCGTTCTCGGTGAGCGTGGTCTTGTCGATGATCTCGCGCTTCCACTGCTTCACAGCCGTGATGCTGGTGGTAAGGACGAGCGTGGACTTGCCCAGCAGCGCCATGGCGGCGATGCCGACGATGGTCTTGCCGGCGCCGCAGGGGAGGACGATGACGCCGGACCCGCCGCGCACATCGCCGCCGGCGTAGAAGACGTCCGCCGCCTCGCGCTGGTAATCGCGCACGTGGAACGGGGCGCCGCTCACCATTTCGCTACGAAGTTCGACCGGCAGCTTCGCCCCTTCCGTGTACCCCGCGAGGTCCTCGACCGGGTAACCGACGGTGAGCAGTGCCTGCTTGAGGACGCCGCGGAAGCCGGGATCGATGAGCACGCTGCGGTCGTCGATTGCGTCGCCGAGGTAGTCGCGAAGCTTCTTCTGCCGCGTGATCTCGGTGAAGAGCGGAACGTCCGCACAGGTGAGCTTGAGCTTCCCCTCGGGCCCGCGTTCGAGCTTGATGCGGCCGTACCGCGACACGGTTTCCGCGATGTCGACCGGGAGGTTCGGCGGGATCGGGAACTTGGTGTACTTCTGCAGGATCGCGACCATCTCGTCCGCGGTGAACCCGGCGGCGGCCGCGTTCCACAGGGAAAGGTCCGAGATGCGGTACGTGTGGATGTGCTCGGGGCTCTTCTCGAGTTCCGCGAACGGCGCGAGGGCATCGCGGGCCGCGGCGAACTTCGGATTGTCGACCTCGACCAGGATCGACCGATCCGACTGCACGATGAACGGGTTCGAGGGGTCGAACAGCGGCAGCACGGCCGGTGCGGGAGCTTTCTTCGTCGGCATGGGCACCGTCAATGGGGATAGCAGGTTCCGAACCCGCTCATGCTATCGGCGAAGGGAAGGGGACGGCAAGGCGAAGTGGGAAAAGGCGCAGAACAGAGCCGCGACCGTCAGGGAGTAGGCCAACAATCACGAATCCGAAGTGATCGGTGGCCGACTCCCTGACGGTCGCGGCTCAGATTGAATTCCGTCACACGATCGCCTGCTCCGAATCGGTGTAGAACTCGCCGGTCGCCAGCATGTTGTACGTAATGCCGGTCGAGCTGATCGTTCCCCCCTGGAAGGCGCTGGTGAATCCGTCCAGGTCCGCCTGGACGGGGAGGCGGTGCAGGAACTGGACGTAGTTGTTGTTGATGATCCTGTTCGCACTCTCCGTCGAGTACAGGATGATGTTGACGACGTTGAGTCGGCTGACTCCGCCGCTGTTCAGGCCGAGGACGTACCCTTTGATTTCGTCAGTGCTCCCCTCGCGGCCGAGGAGTGAGCGATAGAGCTTCTGGACGAAATCGTTGTTGTTGACGTACAGGCTGTTCGCCTCGGGCGACGTGAGGATCATGCCGGCGACCTGTTCCGGAGACAGACCTCCCGGGATGCCGGCGAAGTTGAGTTGCAGTTTGCCCACCCAGTACGCTTGGCCCTCGGTGTCCGCGGGTCGGCCGAGGAAATTCTCGTAGTAGGAATCGACGAGATTGCCGAGGTATTCGGTGCCGTTGAGGAATCCCGAGACGACGCTGCCCTGGCTGGCTCCGGCGTTCAACCGGTCGACCCAGACACCCAGACCTATGGCATCGGGTTCACGGCCGAGAAGGGAGTGATAGAGGTTGGTAACGAAGGCCGTATTCGCATCCGGAGCCGTGGTCACGAAGATCGGCGGCGAGATGGGGAATGGCTGATCGGAACTCTGGAGTTTCATTCCGAAGTTGCCGACGTCGTAGGTGCCGGTACCGGTCGTGAAGGTGTAGTTGCCGATCGTCGGCTCGGTGAGGGTGTCGCTGCCGAAGAGGAGTTCGCGAATGGTGTAAGTGCCGGGCGCCACCTTGCCGAAATCGTAGTTGCCGTCGCTGTCGGTCTCGACAGCGACATCGCCGGCGTTGAACTGACCGTTGTTGTCGACATCAAGGAACACGGTCCGGTCGACGAGCCCCGGTTCGCCGGAGTCGAAGGTGCCATTGCCGTTGAGGTCGAGGTAGACGGTTCCAGTAATCTGGCCGGCGGCGTCGACCGTGAGAGTTCCGTTGGCGGTCAGCGTGATGTTGTTGGAGTCCTTGACCGTCACAACGAACGGATACGAGCCTGCCGGGGTCGTTGCGTCGGTGTCGATGTTGAGCGTCGACAACCTGAGGGCCGTGCTGCCGGAGTTGACAGGGTTGGGGATGAACGTCGAGGTGACGCCGGACGGCGTGCCTCCCGTGAAGGCGATCGTGTAATTCGCGGAGTCAACCTGAGCACTTCCCACGTGAAGGAAGCTCGTGGCGAGCGGGTAGCTCACCTCTCCGGGGAATCCGTCAGTCACATTTCCGTTCTGCGCGCCCATGGTGACCGTGAGGATGATGGTCGAGTCGGTGAAGCTGGTGACGGCTTCCTCGCCGGAGGTGAGGCCGTCCGCGGTCAGTTGAAGCTGGGAATTCGGGATATTGCCGACCTGCCAGGTCGTGCTGACGCTGCCGTTGACCTGTTCGTCCAGGTCGCCGGATCCGCCGTCCGTGACGTCCCAGGCCGGATAGACGTTGTGATAGGTATTGTCCGTATGCGCGACGTGAAACTCGATCGTCTCGCCGGGCTGGAAGCCCCCTGCGGTAATCGTCGCGACGCTGTTCGGGGAATAGTCGGGCTTGTCGGTTGTCACAACGGCCGACGGCACCATGCGCTCTTCGATGGTTTCGAGAGTGAGCAAGCCGGCGCGATTCCGGTGGGAGGTTCGTTGCGCAGCGACTGATTGTTGACGTCCGATCCAACCTTTCAGCGTCTGACGGAAGATCATTCGAGGGCTCCAGGGGAAGTTAGCCAGGGGTGTGTTTTGTCATCCTCTGAATCGAGCGTGAGGCGCACGTCGCCCCAACTCGGCCCGCGAGATTAGGCAACTCGTAGGCCGCGACCGCTGTGAAAATCGAGCGATTTGTTACGATGCGAACCGCGGAGATGAGAAAGACAATGACGGTCGTTCCGTTGCGCGAGCTTGGTTATCGAGGCCGTCAAAATGTCCGATGTGTACGATCCATGGACGGATCGAATCATGCACGTTTACGAGCAGGTATCCTTGATAGCGCGAATTGTTGCGCAGTCCTCGTCACTCCTTAACGACGGATTTCCAGAACGGGCAGCGTTTCTCCTCAACGCTGGTGCCGTGCACCTTCACGTTGCGGATCAGGCCGATGTCGTCGAAGGAGCCGAAGCCGATCCAGCCCTTGCCGAAGGTCTTGTCGTTCGCCTTCATGATCGGCTTCGCCATGTCGTCGAAATAAACTTCCACCTTCCCCGTGCTCGCTTCGCGGACGAGGCGGAGCTTGTGCCATTTCTTGTCGCCCCACTCAATGCCGGGAGTGGTTTCGGTGGAGATCTTTGTCCGCGGTGCGTTGTTGACGATGAAGATGTTGTGGGCATGGTCGTCCGTCTTGATGGCGAGGTGCGAATAGTAGAAGTGCTCGGGATCCTGGAACCCGAAGCACAGGCACATATCCTGGTGCGGATATGGTGCGATGGTGGACTGCATCTCGAGGTCCATGACGAAGTCGGTGAAGACCTTGTCCGCGACGAGTGCGAGGTGGAACGGCGAGCGCAGCTTGTTGGGGTCCTTGTATTTCTTGGTGTCATAGGCCAGTTCGAGCGACCCGCCGCCGTCGGTCTTCGTGTGCTTCCACGTCGCCGGATCGCGGACGACGATGTCCTTGAGCGAGGCCGGCGCGTCGAAGGACTGCGAGTAGAGGAGCTTGTACCCCGCGGGGAGCGGGGCGGGATCGGCGGCGAGGAGTGTTGAAGAGAGAATGAGTGTGGGGATCATGGGAGAGCTTTCTTGTAGGTCGGGCTGAGTCTTCGAAGCCCGACATGCGAGTACCACGACTTAGGATTGATATGCAGCCGCAATGCCTCTGCGTAGAATAAAACCTCCCGGTCAATTCCTTCCAACTTCGTGAGCGCTGCATGTCCCCAGAACTGTGCTGTCCGATGGCGAAGGTCCGCACCCTTGTCCTCGTTTTTCTGGGCGTCGTAATCGTTGCTGGGGCGTGGCTCGTCCTGCAATCGCCAGTGTACGAATCGAGCACACAACTCCTCGTCATCAAGAACCGTCCGGAAATGATCTCCAGCCCTGGCGGCGAGCTCTTCACGTCGACCACCTTCGATTACACCGCACCACCTCCGTCGCGCGTGCCGTGGACGACGTCGAAGGTCACCGGCTCGCCGGACGCGCCGCCGCCGTTCGCGGTGGTGCGGGCGTTCCCGAAGGCCGAGTTCGTGCAACCGCTCCTCTTCGTTCGCATGCCCGGGGGCAATCGCTTCTTCATCGGCGAACGTCGCGGCAATCTCTACTCCCTCAAGAACTCGCCCGATGCCGTCCCTGAACTCGCCTTCGACTTCCGCAAGGAGATCAAGTCCACGCCGCCGCCGGATGCGGGGAATGTCAACAATCTCTATGCCCTCGCCTTCCACCCGAAGTTCGAACAGAACCGCTACGCGTACGTCTGCTACACCTTCGCCCACAAGCTAAAGAAGCACCCGAACCTCGAGAACGGCTCGCGGATCTCGCGCTTCACGGTCACGAAGACCGATCCGCCGCGGCTCGATCCGGCGAGCGAGGAGATCGTGATCTCCTGGATGGAAGGCGGCCACAACGGCTGCGAGATTCTCTTCGGCCCTGACGGCTACCTCTACTTCTCCACCGGCGACACCAAGGAACCGAACCCGCCGGACAAGCTCAACACAGGCCAGGACTGCTCGGACCTGCTCTCCAGCGTGCTGCGCATCGACGTCGACCACAAGGACCCAGGTCTCAACTACGCGGTGCCGAAGGACAACCCGTTTGTCGGGCAGAAGAACGTCCGTCCCGAGATCTGGGCCTTCGGCTTCCGCAACCCCTGGCGCATGAGCTTCGACCGCAAGACCGGCGAACTCTGGCTCGGCGATGTCGGCTGGGAACTGTGGGAGATGGTCCACCGCGTGACGAAGGGAAGCAACCACGGCTGGAGCATCACGGAAGGGCCGCAGCCGATCAAGCCGGACCAGAAGCCGGGGCCGAACCCGATCATCACGCCGCCGGTGATCCCGCTGCCGCACACGATCGCCGCCAGCGTCACCGGCGGGTTCGTCTACCACGGCAAGAAGTTCCCGGAACTCGAGGGAGCGTACCTCTTCGGCGACTGGGAGTTCCGCCGCTGGTGGGCCGCCCGCTTCGTCGACGGCAAGCTGAAGTCGATGGAGGAGATCACCCGCCCGATCGTCCGTGTCACTTCGTACGGCGAGGACTACGACGGCGAGATTTACGCCCTCGACTACGACACGGGCGGCATCTACACCCTCGAACGCAACGACGGCAAGGGGCAGAACAAGGACTTCCCGACGAAGCTCTCGCAGACGGGGATCTTCGCGGACACGGCGAAGCAGGTGCCCGCGGCGGGTGTGCAGCCGTTCGAGATCACAGTGCCGCAGTGGCAGGACGGCGCCAAGAGCCGTCACTGGATCGCCCTCCCGAACAACGCCAGCGTGACGCTGTACACGGGCGAGGGAAAATCGATCCCGAGCCAGGTGTACTGGCACAAGTTCCGCCTGCACTTTCCGAAGGACACGGTGCTGGTGAAGACGCTGACGCTCGAAACCGAGACCGGCAACCCGGCGACCACGAAGAAGGTGGAGACGCAACTCCTGCACTTCGACGGGCTCGACTGGAAGCCGTACTCGTACGCCTGGCGCGACGACGGCAGCGACGCGGACCTGATGCCGTCGATCGGCGGCGAGAAGATTTTCGAGGTGAAGGACAAGCTGCTGCCCGCGGGGAAGCGCGAGCAGGTCTGGACCTTCCACAGCCGGACGCAGTGCATGACCTGTCACAACCAGTGGCCGCAGTATGCCCTCGGCTTCAGCCTCGCGCAGTTGAACCGCGACGGTCAATTGGTGCGCCTCAGTGAGATGGGGATTCTCGACCGCAAGACTGTCGAGGGCAAGCCCGAGGGACCCTACACGGCGAAGACGGCAGCGGCGGAGGCGAAGCTTGTCGATCCCTTCAGTGGGGGGCGACACAATTTGAATCTTGATGAACGAGCACGCTCCTATCTGCACGCGAACTGTTCGCACTGCCATCGCTTCGGCGGCGGCGGGGCAGTCAATCTGGAACTCGTCGCCGACAAGAAGCTCGAGAATCTGAAGATCCTCGACGCGCCACCGCAGCGCGGCGACTTCGGCCTGCCAAACGCCTGTATCGTGTCGAAGGGGCATCCCGAGCGCAGCACACTCCTCTTCCGCATGATGAAGTTCGGCAAGGACCGCATGCCGCACATCGGTTCTGAGTGGCCGGATTCACAAGGATGCCGATTGGTGGCCGATTGGATTTACAATCTTGAAAAACCTCAGGATTCATCGCCGTTCGATATCAACTGGATCTTCGGAAGGAACCCTAGAGAGGACATAAAATCGCCAAGCAATGCGATGCCAGTGGCCATGCTGATGAACTACTTCGCCTCCTCGCCTGAATACCGAAAAGTCGTCGGCGAGGCCGCCGCCAAGCTCCCGCCCGGCCCGACGCGCGATCTCTTCGAGGGCTACCTCCCCTCCGACGGCAAGGGGCGCAAGCTCGGCTCGAACCCGCGGCCGACGTCGATTCTGCCCCTCACGGGAGACGCGAAGCGCGGTGAGACGCTCTTCTGGTCCACGCAGGTGCAGTGCTCGAACTGTCACAAGGTCGGTGAGAAGGGAACGAACGTCGGCCCCGACTTCACTGCGATCGGCAAGCAGCGGACGCGCGAGGAACTCCTCGAGAGCATGCTCGAGCCCTCGAAGAAGATCGACCCGCAGTTCACCGCGTACCTCGTCCGCACCGCCACCGGCAAGAGCTACACCGGCCTGCTCGTGAAGCGCGACGACAAGGGCGTGATCCTCCGCGACGCCCAGAACAAGGAAATCACGATCCCTGCGGACGATGTGGAAGTCTTCCAGCCCTCGCGCGTGTCGCTGATGCCCGAGGCGATGCTCGGCCAGTTGACGGCGCAGGAGGCGGCGGACTTGCTGGAATACCTGGTGAGTCGGAAATGATCCGCCCCGCCACCCCCGCCGACGTGCCCACGATCGCCCGGCTCATTCGCGCGCTCGCCGAGTACGAACACCTCACGCACATGGTGGTGCTGAACGAGGCGGACCTGCACGCGCACCTCTTCGGCCCGCGGCCGTACTGCGAGGTCCTGTTGGCGCAGGACGGCGAGGACGTCGTCGGCTTTGCCCTCTTCTTCCACAACTACTCGACCTTCCTCGGCAAGCCGGGAATTTACCTCGAAGATCTGTTCGTCGAGCCAGCCCATCGCGGCAAGGGACACGGCAAAGAGCTATTCCTCGCGCTCGTGAGGCTCGCCGAGGAACGCGGCTGCGGACGCATGGACTGGGCCGTTCTCGACTGGAACAAGCCCTCGATCGACTTCTACGAACGCATGGGCGCCGTCGCGCTGCGCGAGTGGATCACGTATCGCCTCACGGATTTCCGCGAACGTCCTCGTCTATAACGGTAGCATGGCGAATTCTCCGGACCTACTGATCGTCGGCGGCGGCATTATCGGGCTCACCACCGCGTATCTTGCCGCGAAGGCAGGACTGCGGGTCGAGGTGTGCGATCGCGCACAGTTCGGCACCGAAGCGTCGTGGGCCGGCGCCGGCATCCTGCCGCCGGGGAACGTGACGCACGCGGCCAACCCCTTCGACAAACTTCGCGCCATCGGCTCCCAGGGGATGAGCACGTTCTCCGCCGAGCTTCGCGAACGCACTGGCCTTGACAACGGCTACCTCCCCTGCGGGGGAATCGAGTTCCTGCTGCCGGAAGATCGCTATGCCCTCGCGCTCTGGGACGCCGAACGCATTCGCTACGAGACGCTGAGCCGCGAACGGATGAGTGAACTCGAACCGCATATCGGCAACATTTCCGACGACGCGTTCCTCCTGCCGGATTGCGCCCAGGTGCGGAACCCGCGGCACATGCGGGCCCTGATCGCCGCGTGCGAGCAACTTGGCGTGACGCTCTCCGCACAACAATCGGTCGCGGGGTGGATCTTCGATGGCACGCGCGTCATCGGCGTCGGCTTCGCCGACGGAACCTCGCGTCACGCGGCTCGCTTCCTCATCGCTTCCGGGGCCTGGAGCGAGAGCCTGCTCCACCCGCTCGGCCATTTCCCCCGAATTCATCCAGTACTCGGGCAGATCGTGCTGTTCAAGCCGGAACGCCCCGTCCTTTCTCGCGTGCTGATGCTGGGGAAGGAGTACCTCGTGCCGCGTGGCGACGGGCGTATCCTCGTCGGGTCCACCGAGGAACCGGAGGCCGGCTTCGAGAAGCGAACGACGCAGGTGGGACTCGAAAAGCTTCGTAAACTCGCCGTGAGACTGGTGCCAGCGCTGGCGAAGGTCGATGTCGAGAAGACGTGGGTCGGCCTGCGACCGGGAACACTGGATGGCTGGCCGTACCTGGGAACTGTGCCGGGCACCGAGAATGTCTTCATCGCTGCAGGTCACTTCCGCTCCGGTGTGCAGCTATCGCTGGGGACGGCGCGCGTGATGACGGAACTGCTGATGGGTGAAACACCATCACTATCTCTGGTGGAATTTCGGCTCGATCGTGAACCACATGCGGCGAGTCATCCCGCGTTCCGATCATAGCGTCACCTGGCGAACCCCGATCGTCAGCGAGGTGGGTGCGTACCCATGAGGGACGCAATCGGACTCTGATCGTGCGCGTCGTCGATGCAGACGTACACACCTTGCTGACGCTCGGGGTTCGCCAGGCAGACGCCTCGTGATTCCCCGCTGACCAGTGGTGGCTATTTTTTGCCAGCGAATAGCATGAGCGAACCGTGAATGCTCATCGGTTTCCTGATGCGGCCGTTCGCGAAATCCGTTACCGTACTGTCATCGCCAGGTCGTGGATTCCGTTTGACGTGTCAGCCCTTTCCACATCGTGAGGATTCCGATGAACAGCCAGAACCGTCCGTGCCGGGACTGCGAGTCGGCCCCGGAGTTGAGCCGCCGCCAGTTCTTCCGCACCTCCGCCGCCGCGGCCCTTGCCGCCGGCGCCCTGCCCCTCGCCGCCGAGGCGGCCCCCACGCCGAAGTCCACCTCCGAGACGCTCGTCAAGACGCTCTACGACTCGCTCAAGGAAGAACAAAAGAAGAAGATGTGCTTCGCCTGGGACTACCTGGAAAAGGAACCGCAGGGCAAGAATCCCCCCCGCGGCCTGCTTCGCACGCACGTCTCCAACAACTGGCAGATCACGCCGTTCAAGATCACCACGGCGGACAGCATCTACACCAAGGACCAGCAGAAGATGATCCAGGACATCTTCAAGGGTCTCACCAACCCTGAATGGCACGACCGCTTCATGAAGCAACTCAAGGACGATTCAAAGAAGGCCTGGGGCATGGAGCAATCGATCGCGATCTTCGGCACTCCGGGCACGGAGAAGTTTGAACTCGTGCTCACCGGCCGGCACCAGACGCTGCGTGCGGACGGGCACAGCCAGAACCACGTCGCCTTCGGCGGGCCGATCTTCTATGGCCACGCTGCTGAGGACTTCAACGAGAAGGCCGACCACCCCGGCAACGTCTTTTGGCCGCAGGCCAAGGCGGCCAACGGCGTCTACAAGATGCTCGACTCCAAGCAGCAGAAGCAGGCCCTGCTCGAGAAGAGCCCCGCGAATCGGCTGTCGGCTTCAAGGGGAGCAGCAAGAGCAGCGAGATCCCCGGGCTGCCCGTGAAGGACATGAGCAAGGACCAGCAGGCGGAGATGCAGCGCGTGCTCGCCCTGCTCATCGAGCCGTTCCGCGTCGAGGACCGCGACGAGGCGATGGCGTGCCTGAAGAAGCAGGGCGGACTCGAAGCCTGCCGGCTCTCCTTCTACTCCGACGAGGACATCGGCGACGACGGCGTCTGGGACAACTGGCGCCTCGAGGGCCCATCGTTCGTCTGGTACTTCCGCGGCTCGCCGCACGTCCACGTGTGGGTGCACGTCGCCGACGACCCAGGCGTCGAGATCAATGCGAGGGGATAAACCGACGCGCTAACGTTCGTTAACACAAAGCCCACCCGACACTCGGGTGGGCTTTGCTCGTTCAATGAGTGATGATAACCTTCAGGATGACCACGTATTGTCAGCCCGACGCGCCAGAGAGGAATGAAGACCTCGCTGGCGCGTCGGGCTAACAAATCCGCTGATTGAGGACTCGTCGATGGTTCGTTCCGCCTTCGCTCTCCTCACACTCGCTCTCCTTGTGAAGGGATCTCCGGCAGCGGTGTTTGTCGTCGGCAATTACACGCTGCAGCCGGTCGCGCTCAACGTTGCCGAACCGGGGGCGAAACCGCGCGAGGTGCGGCTCGAGCCCTTCCAACTCACTCCCATCATCATCACCGGTCCGGCGGAGGTCAACTTCGCCAATCGCAAGGGGCCCGCCCGATACCGCGTGCTGCCCTACATGCCGTACGTCCTGCAGATCGACGATAAGGAAGGGGTGATCTTGCAGGGGATCGAACTCCCTGGCGAAGCATTGCCTGAGGACGGCAAGGCGAGCGACGGGCCTCCGCCGAAGAGCGAGCCGTACAAGTATCCCGTCACGCTGTATGTCGACGACCAGGATCCGCGGACCGACCGTGTCTGGCAGGCGGACCTCCGGCGCCGCTTCGACGAGGCGGCGAACGTCGTCGAGAAACACTCCGGTATCCGCTTCGAATTCAAGGGCTTCGGCACCTGGAACGCCAGCAACGAAACCTTCGAGCCCAGCGGCATGCTCGAGGACTTCGAGAAGAAGGTCCGCATCAAGGACGGCGAACTCGCCCTCGGTTACTCGAGCCGCAAGGTGGACGATAAGAACAAGGACATCCCCTTCGGCGCGTGCCGCGGCGCCCTGGGTACACATCTCCTGATGCGCGAGTTGCGGCCGAAGAACGAGGCGGAGAAGGTCGAGGCGCTGATCCACTACCTCGGCGAGATCGCCGGCGCTGCGGAAAGCCCGGACGAAGGCTCGGTGATGCGCACCAAGATCGCCAATGGGATTGCGATCAACCCGAAGTATCGAATGCGCTTCGATCCGCTGAACACGCTCGCCATGAGCATCTGGGCGGAGGAACTTCGCAAGGGGCCTAGGCTGACGCTGGCGGACGTGACGCCCGCGAACAAGCTGCGGCTCGGCCGCGTGTACAAGGCGATGAGCGCGGCGATGCCCGACGACAAGCTGGCGCAGAACTACGCGACGGAGTTCGACAACGCGATGGCGGTCCGCCCGAGGGCGAACCCACCCGCGGTGGCGGACCCGGATCCGATGGCGACACCGCCGGTGCCTCCGGTGCGCTCTGGCCGCACCCCGCTTCAGGACGCGGTGCGCGTGGTGCTGCAGGCAGTGGTGGCTCGCGCAGATCTGAACAGCAGGGCGTCACAGGTAGGCGGGGAAGGGGAAATCGTGCGGCTGCAGGGGGACGCGCTCATGGAGGCGTACATCCGCGCCGCCGCGGATGCCTCCGCGACGGTCGAAGAGCAGTTCCGCGTGAGCGCCTTCCTTGTCGGCCTGGGTATCGCTCTCGACGACGCCGGCCTGCTTGCCGTGGACCCGGTGACGGACGGTTTCGCGAAGGCCGTGGAGACCGACAGCGAGAAGCAGCGGCGGCTCGCGCTGATCGGCCAACCGACGCTGCGTTCGCGGCGTGACCTGTGCCGAAGATTCGCGACGGCGTGTGCCACGGCGGACATTCTCGGCGCCTCGAGTGCGGAGGACATGAGCGTGAAGTCTGCACTGCAGGACATGGAGAAACCCGCCGGTTTCAGCTTCGCCGCTGCCGCCGCCGACTACGCAGGAATCGAGATGGCCCAGCAAGTGAAGGGGAACGGAGAGTTGATCTCGAAGTGGCGGAAGAGCTTCCACGCCCGAGACGTGATGCCGTCGCTGGACGGTCTTCGCGACGGCGTGAGTCGGGCACGTTTCGACCACGATTTCGGCAACGCCGCCGACCCTCGCTTCGCCAACGTGATGGACGACATCCGCAACCGCCTGTCGAAACTGCCGGCGTACAAGCGAATGGATTGACGGTACGCCGCGCGGCATAGTCTTCGAAGCCGAGCTTGCCGGCGCGCTCGGCTTCGAAGACTTCGCCTCGCGGCGTACCGAAACCGGTCACACTATATATTCCCACAAGTGGCACGCCAGCTTTCCGTTAAAGAACGGCACCCGTTTCTTCACGCGCAATCCCACCGATCTTGCCAGCCGATCATTGCTGGTGAAGACGAACAACTTCCATCCGCCCCAGTGCTTCGCGATCGTGTCGCCGATGGCGCGGTAGAGGCCGAAGAGGTCCTTCTCCTCGCCGATGCGTTCACCGTAAGGCGGGTTGCAGATCACGATGCCGGGCGGTCCTTCCGGCGGCCGCGCGTCGATGAGGTCGAATCGTTCCCACTTCACGAGATGACCCACGCCCGCGGCTCGCGCGCCGGCTTCGGCGAAGGCGATCGCGTCGCGGCGCACATCAGAGCCGCGGATCGGCGATGGTAGTGACTTTGTGATGCCTCGCCGCGCCTCGTCGCGGATCGCATTCCAGAGCGGGCGGTCAAACGACGGCCAGCCCTGGAAGCCGAACCACTTTCGCGTCAACCCCGGCGGGCGGCGCGTTGCGATCCAGGCGGCCTCGATGCAGAAGGTGCCGGATCCGCACATCGGATCGACGAGCGGAGTCGCGGGATCCCAGCCGCTCTGCATCAGCAGGCCGGCAGCGAGGGCCTCGTTGAGCGGGGCCTTATGGAGCGCGTCGCGGTAGCCGCGCTTGTGCAGAGAGTCCCAAGAACTGTCGAGGCTGAGGACCGCGTGGTTGCGGAAGATGTGGAGGTTGAACCCGACCATCGGCCGCTCAGTATCGACGCTCGGCCGCCGGCCGACGCGGTCGCGGAACTGGTCGCAGATCGCGTCCTTCACGCGCCGCGAGGCGTACTGCGAGTGTGTGATCAGCGAATCTCGCACGTTGCAGTCGACCGCCAGTGTGTGATCCGGCGTCAGGTATTCCTCCCACTGCACGGTGCGGACGGCGTCGTACAGTTCGTCCGGCGAGCGTACGTCTGCTTCGAGCACGCGGCGAATGATCCGCACCGCCGTGCGCGCCCAGAGGTTGGCGCGGTAGAGGAGCGCATGATCCCCGGCGAACGATACGCCGCCGCGGCCGGCGGTCACATCCGCTGCGCCGAGGTCCGTCAGTTCGCGAGCCAGGATCGCTTCCAGACCGCGGGCACACGTGGCGAAGTACGAGGATGAATCCAAGTTGCAGGTTCCAGGTTGAATTCGGCTGCAAGCGGCAAGACGCGTTATTCCATCCGCCATCGCCCCACGCCCTGGAAGAGCAGGAGCGGGTTGAGCACGCCCGGCGACACTGGCTCGGGCGAATCCGGGAGCACCACCTTCACGGTGTTGGCGAAGAGCATGTGGCGGTCGAGCTGCCAGAGCGGAATGTAGGGCATGCACTCGTTGAAGCGCTTGTGAATCTCGTGGGCCCGCGGGGTCAGTTCGCCGGCGAGGTCGCGGTGGGTGCGGACGTCGCGGAGGAGTTCGCGAAGGCGAATGTCGTCGACGCTCGGATTGGTGCCGGTGCCGAGATAACCGATCCAGTTCCGCCCGCCGCGATCGATCGCCTGGCCGTCCAGGAACGAGCCGAGACCGAGCGGGTACCAGTCGTCCGGGTAATCGAACGGGATGTACGCGAGGTCGTAGCGATGTTCGTCCTGGACCACACTGTTGAAGTTCGAGTGCTCGATCACCTCGATCTTCAGCCTCGGAGCCACTTCCTTGATCTGGTCGCGGATCTTCTCGCACACGGCCTTCGCGAGCACGTCTCCGCGCTGAACGGCGAGCGTGAGGTTGTCCTTGGCCCCCGTGGCCAGGTACTTCTCGATCAGCTTGCCGGCGAGGTCGGGGTTGTGCAGCGAGGTCGTCTTCCCCTGTCCGTCCTTCGGCGTCGCCCACGATCGCGGCGGGAAGGGGCCGGACATCGCCGCGTGCCACTCGGGCTTCCCGGCACGCAGTAGGTTCTTCAGGATCGCCTCGCGGTCGATCGCCAGCGCCAGCCCGCGGCGAAGGTCCGGGTTCTGCAGCGGGATTCGGCGATGATTCACTGCCAGGATGTGCGTTCGCCGGTGGTTGGTGATGGTGTGGACGGTGAAGAGCTTGGCGAGTTCCTGCTTCGGGTCGAGGAGGAATTCCACGTCCGACGACGGGACATCGGTGACGACATGCAGGCGGCCGGCCTTCAGGTCATCGACGCGGTCGCGGATGCTAGAGACCTCGATGAGCCTCACTTCGCGGAGCACCGGTTGGCCGAGCTTTCCGGGCCGGCGTCCATACGGCGGGTTGTCCTGGAAGATGGCGGTCGCCGGGGTGTTGCCGCCGGCGGGGATGAACTCGGCGAAGCGGAAGGGACCGCTGCCCATCGGATCCTGGGCGAACTCGACATCGTCCACGGCCTTGCTGCGTTCGAGGAACCAGCGGGAGGGGAGCACCTTGAAACTGAGGGCCGCCCGCGGGTCCGGAAAGGGGTGGCGGAAGTTGAGCCGGACGCAGCCGGGGGTGTCGAGGCCGATGCGGTCATCCCACCATTCGCCGGCGGCGAGGCCACACCAGGTGTCCGGCCGGGCCTTGAGGAGGCGGAAGGTGCCGGCAATATCGTGAGCTTGCACTGCGGCGCGGTCCGGCGTCGCCCAACCAGCGCCGCGGGTGAGGACGACTTCACGCCCGGACCCCGTCGGCAGCGGCGGGCCGGATGCCAGCGACTGGCGGAACGTCGTGAAGCCCTGCGCGTCCGGCACCTCGTCATAGAGCCCCTCGAACATCAGTTCGACGCCGTATTTCTCGCTGTCCAGCTTGGCCGTAGCGGGGGACATGCGCAGGGCAGTCCGGTCTCGCGGTAATTGCGGCACGCCGACATACAGGATCTGGTAGCCGGACTTCAACTGCCCCTGGAATTCCCGCAGCCCCGGCAGGTCCGGGTCGAGGGCGAGGGCGGTGCGGATGTGGTCCTGGGCGACGGCGGAATGGCCGCGAGCCTGCTCGGCGCGGGCGTTGTCGTAGAACTCGCGGGCACGCTTCGACAGGTCGGCCCGGATTCGCTTCACGATCTCCCCGCCGGCATTAGGGAAGCTCGACTCGAACTCCGCCAGCACATCGCGAAGCTTCTCGAGTTCCGACGGGGAACCGGCCTTCAGCGTCCGCTCCGCATCGCGGAGGTAGCGAGTGGCCACTTCCTCGAGCACCACGGTGTCCCTCGGGTACAGAGCCGCGAGCCGGGCGGATTGCTTCACCAACTCCGTAGCGGCCTTGTCGTCGATGGATCGGTAGATCTCGAGGCGAAGCTCGCGAAGCCGGTCGTAGATGGCCTGCCGCACCTGCCTCCAGGAGCGGCCGATGCGGCGGTTGTTGTCGCGGCTCCAGTCGTGGAAGCGGAGGACCTCGCCCAGCAGGACCTCGGCCGCCGCCTTGCGATCGGCTTCCGGCACCGCCGCCGCGGCTCCGTCCTTCGCCTTGATCAGTTTGTTGGCTTCTGCGAGTGCAAGGAATTCGAATGGGTCGATCTTGCGCAACTGCAGCCGCGCGACCTGCCGCGGTTCGGAGGGGACATTGTTGTCGTCGAGCGCCGTGACGGAGAATGTAGCGCCGACCTGGTCGAGCCCGACCAGGCTGGGGAAGGGCTGAATGCGGACAGCGGCCCCATCTGAGGGGGTCATGAGGTCGAAGGGGACCTCGAACTTCCTGAGAAACTCGCGAAGGATGGGGTTGCTGATTTTGGCCGCGGCCTGGACGACGCCGTCGAGCCGCACCTCAGGCGAACTCACCGGGCCCTGAACGCCGGGGTCCTCGACAACGATTTTCTTTTTCGTACCCCCCTTCGGGGCTTCCTCTTCCTCGCCGCCAGCCTTCTTCTTGGGCTTCGGAGCTTCTTCCTCCTCGATGGTGATGCTTTTGGTGGCCTTGGGTTTTGGCACCTCGTCTTCGCCGGAAATGTAGCCTGCCGGTTGCAGCGCGGTGGCGACGGCGAAGGTCGTGAAAAGAGCGAGGTTGGCGAAGCGGCGGGAGAGTTGCCGAAGATAACGGGACCGCGGCATGAGGAAAAATCCTGAGAAGATGCGAAACCCTTGGGCGCAGGTTGGGTTCATCATACCATGCCCGTGAGTACGGGTTGTGCGGACCTCATGCGAAGTGTCGGAGATTCGGGAGGTGGCAAAAACAAGAATTTCTCGGGATGGACCGGAAAGTTCTTGACCTTGTAGCGCTTCCCGAATTGAATAGCGTCCGCCTTGTTGCACGCCCCCAGGCTCGCATCATGTCCGATCGGTAAGGTGCCGTTTCGGTTCATGATAAGACGACTGATCTTACCCCCCGGAGTCTTTCCCATGCGTAAGCTGCTGGCAGCCCTCGTTGCGTTCACCCTCTCGATCGGCATCGCGATGGCCGCTGAGGTGACCTTCGTCAAGTTCGAAGACGGCAAGCTCACCGTCAGCGACGGCGGCGCCGAAAAGACCTACAAGGTCGGCGACAAGGTCAAGACCGAGATGTTCTCCAAGGCCAAGGCCGGCAAGACCAAGCTCGACATCACCGTCGAAGGCGACAGCGTCACGAAGGTGACCCCGGTCAAGAAGAAGGAAGCCAAGTAAGTCGATTCGAACGCAAGTTCACTCCGGACCCGGCCGCAAGGCCGGGTCCGGTCGTTTTGTGGGCCGAAACGGGCGCCATACAATGGTGCGAACGACATCCTCGTACCCGACAGGCCCCTCATGGCGAAGAAGTCTCTCAAGTCCACGAACAAGACGCAGATCGTCGCCTTCAAGGTGGAGGCGGAGCTCGCCGAGTTCCTCGATAAGCTGCCAAATAAGAGCGATTTTATCCGCAAGGCGATCCTGGCCCAGTTCGGGATGACGTGTCCGCTGTGCAGCGGCTCCGGCGTGGTCCCGCGCGGCGTTCACGACCACTACCGCCCGGTGATCGCCGAACACAACACGCGGCCGTGCGAGAAGTGCAAGTCCGAGGTGCCGATCCCGCTCTCGAGCGACGCGGCCCCCGCGGCGGACCGCAAACGCATCGAGCAATACCTCCACGGCGGCCCGCTGTACTGCACGAAATGCTATCCCACGGTGCCCTCGTGCGACGACTGCGGCTGGCACGTGGCAATGGAGCGCGTGGCGGACCACTTCAAGAAGGTGCACGCCCACGCGTAGAAACGTTTAGCCGCGAGGCGGAGTCTTCGTAGCCGAGCGCGCCTGCGCGCTCGGCTACGAAGACTCCGCCTCGCGGCGAATCAATCCGTTTTAGAACTGATCCATCCAGAAGTGGTTCCCGCGGTAGTACTTCATCGGGGTCCACAGTTCGTAGCGCCAGCCTGGTTCCTTGAAAGGCGGGTATGCCTGGTATGCGGGCGGGCGGACGTACGGGTGACCCTTCGGCTCCGGCCACTGTGGACTGTTCGCCGGCCAGTAGCTCGAGGGGAAATACACATACGGGTAGTAGTAGAACCGCGGCAGCGGCGGTTCGCTCGCGGCCTTGGCCGGCGAACCGCTCGACAGCCACGCTCCCAATACCAAAGCTACCGCGGCCGACCGGCCGAGCCATGTCCGATGCATGTGATGCTCCTCCCACGCCGATGATCCGGATTTCGCCGTTCCTGCCAGTCATTTCGACAAAGCCCACGCCTCCGCTCAGCCGTGAGGAGGTGGAAATCGTAAAAACATCCCTGACGCCCTGACGGTGGAAGGGAACGCACGACCTGCTCCGATCGCGCCGGGCGTCGTGTTCACCCGCTGACTATCGGGGCAGAATTTACTCAAGTCCTGCGAGTGCCATGACCCAGCCGACGGACGTGTACGACAATCCCCTGATCGGCCGTTACGCCTCGAAGGAGATGGCCGAGCGCTGGGGCCCCCTGCGGAAGTTCCGCACCTGGCGGCGCCTGTGGCTCGCGCTGGCGGAAGCGGAGCACGAACTCGGGCTCCTCGCCGCGGACGGCAAGAGCCCGCGGATCACGCCCGCTCATCTCGCGGAGCTTCGCGCCCACCTCGACGACGTCGACTTGAAGCGAGCCGCACATCACGAGAAGGAACTGCGCCACGACGTGATGGCCCACGTGCACACGCTCGGCGAGGTGGCTCCCGGCTGCCGCGAGATCGTGCACCTCGGGGCAACGTCCTGCTACGTGACGGACAACGCCGACCTTATTCTGATGCGCGAGAGCCTGCATCAGCTTTGCGACACTCTCGCCGCGGCGATCGACGCCCTCGCAACCTTCGCCACGCGCTGGAAGGACGAACCGACCCTCGGCTTCACGCACTTCCAACCGGCCCAGCTCACAACGGTCGGCAAGCGTGCGACGCTCTGGCTGTACGACCTGATCCTCGATCTACGTGAACTCGAACGGCGGCGGGACGAACTTCTTTTCCGCGGCGCCAAGGGGACGACCGGCACGCAGGCGAGTTTCCTCGCGCTGTTCCATGGCGATCACGCAAAGGTGAAGGAACTCGATCGCCTCGTTGCGGCGAAGATGGGGTTCGAGCACACCTTCCCCGTGACCGGGCAGACGTACACTCGCAAGGTCGACACGCAGATTCTCGATGCCCTTTCCGGCCTCGCTCAGTCCGCCCACAAGTGGGGAACGGACCTTCGCCTCCTCGCACACCGGCAGGAGATCGATGAGCCGTTCGAGGAGAAGCAGATCGGCTCCTCGGCGATGGCGTACAAGCGGAATCCGATGCGGGCCGAGCGCCTCTGCTCGCTCTCGCGCTTCCTGATGGGCCTGCCCGCAATGGCTGCGGACACCGCGGCGACGCAGTGGTTCGAGCGAACCCTCGACGACAGCGCCGCCCGCAGGCTGTATATCCCGCAGGCGTTCCTCGCCGCAGACTCGGTGCTGCGGATCGCACTCAACCTCGCCAATGGCCTGGTGGTGAACCGGCCCGTGATCGCTTTCCAGCACAGTGGGATCCGAAGCTTGGAATTCACGTGACTTGAAGTCGCGG
>JADMIO010809346.1_pt1 | contig 30302 bp, 28 predicted proteins | sample 8958161 | NCBI WGS metagenome assembly JADMIO01 (sample SAMN16585339, study PRJNA669376) | soil metagenome | isolation source: Crop rotation soil | place: USA: Cullars Rotation, Alabama | collected 2011 | reverse complement strand
CTTTCCCTCACCGGTCTCTCCGTTGAAAAGAGTCGAACCATCCGGAACGACACAGATCGTGCCCGGTGTGCACGCGGCGCCGCCGGATGACACCACGCGATATAGAGTCGGCTTCTGCGTATAGAAATACGTGATCTTGAAATTCCCGCAGAAGATCGTCGGCGTCGGATTACCGTCGGGATCCGGAACGCGTTGACATGGTGTCGAGATGGGCGGTGGCGGGCCTACGGCAGCAGCGGTCGCACCCGTCGACCCGAACAGATCGTTAGTCAGCCTTGCGGGCTCCGGGTCCACCTTGTGAAACTTCAGTTTCCAGGGCTGAGGCGGTACGTTGAAAGTGCCGTCCGGGTTGAAAGTAACTTCCGGATCACGCAGGTCGTAACCGAATGACCCGTTCACGCTGAATCTCTGACCGGTCGTGGCGCTGGTTCCCTTAATATTTACAGCGTTGGCGTGTAGAGCGAATCGGTCAACGTGGCCCGGCGTCTTCGCCCACGTACGGGCCGTGACGTGCAGCGTCCCCGTCATCAGCGCTTCATCCTCGAGTTCGCCGGCCGCGGTGTACCACGGTGCCATCATCTCGAAAGGCACATCGACTTCGACGGTCCGGGGCTGGTCGCTTTGGGCACTTCCGGCCGTTGCGGACCATCCCGCAAAGACCATCGCGAAAGTCAGAAAAAGAAAGGCGCGGATAGCGACAGCCTTCGAACGGATCGCACGTAACATTCTGAACTCCTTTTATGTCAACCCACAGAAACAATGAATATCCTGCCTTGAGGGCCAAGATATTGAGGCCGTGATAAACGCAGGCCTTTCGGACCGGCCCCAGAAGGTCGACACGGACGGGCCCCCGACGCATCCAAAACAGACATATCGATGATCAGAAGCAGGCCGGCGGAAAACTCTTTCGTTTTTCGCGAGGTTGCGTTACATTTATCGGACAGCGGCTAACTGTGAATCCGACAGATGAACTTGCCTGCTCCTTGTCGATGAATCGTAAGGAGATGTGGTCATAATGTCGCGGAATTTAACTTCAAGTTTTCCTCAATTTAAGTTGGAGATGGCTAACTCGCTTGAACACAGCGTTTACGTGTTTGACGATTTTAGGCTCGATAGGTCTAAACGGATGCTTTATCGGGGCGAGGCGGAGGTCACCTTACCGCCCAAAGCCGTCGAAACCCTAGCCGTACTCGTTGAAAATCGTGGGGAGATCGTCAGTAAAGATGATCTGATCGAAGCGGTATGGAAGGATGCGTTTGTTGAAGATTCGAATCTATCTCATTACTTATACGTACTTAGAAAGGCTCTCGGGGCTCGGAACGACGGCAAACCGTACATCGAGACTCTTCGCCGCCGCGGTTACAGGTTCACTGGCGAAACCCGGCTCCTCGAATCGGCGAAGGACTCTGGCACAAAAGGAAATGGAAATCGTTTCATTGATCTTTCATCCGTTGGAAGTCAATCTTCTTCGCGCATATTGTTTCGCCAACATAGCAATGTAATCGGCTTTTCCGAATGGAAGGGGTCGGAGCGCTCTAAGGACGAAAGAAAACGTGAGGTCGGCCCCTTACCAGGTCCGTCCAGATCAACGGGCTCAAAACGCTTGTCGGTTGCCAGCGCAATTCTGGCATTGTTGGCTGTTTCCGTAACCGGGTATTTCCTTTACAAGCGAGACTCGGCCGCCCTATCTCAACAGGCCCCCGAGATCATTATTTCGCGACTCACAAACGGGTTCGAGCCGCGGTCAGCGACCATATCGCCCGACGGAAAATACTTTGTTTACCATGAATCAGGTTCCGAATCTCGAATGTGGCTACAGCAGACCGGCTACTCGGGACGCATCGAGATCACTCCGGCCACAAAAAAAGCACTTTGCTGCACAACCTTTTCGCCCGATGCGGAGTTCGTCTACTATCTCGCAGACGAAGCGGGCGGCGGACCAGACACGCTGTATCGAGTTCCGACACTAGGCGGCCCCGCGACGAAGATTCTGGCAAACGTTAATTCGGCGGTATCTTTCTCTCCTGACGGCCGCCAGATCGTCTTTTCTCGGTTCGATAAGCAGAACAAGGAAACTCAGTATGTCATCCGGACCGTTGATGAATTGGGCGAAGAACGAATCGTATTTACATCCGGCCGCTACAGCACAGCTCCCGCCTGGTCGCCGGACGGGCGAACGATCGCCTTTGCCCGATCAGCGTCGGGCGAAGACGGCGACTATTCTCTTACTCTGCTGGATCTTGCGGACGGCTCGCTCAGATCCGTATCCAACGAGGCTTGGGATATCTGTCATCGGATCTTATGGAGCCCGGACGGGCAGGGCTTCTTTTTCATCGGGACTAAGAAGGGGGAACGTCTGACGGTGAACCGAGACCAGCTTTACTTTGTCTCGCATCCGGATGGCCGTTCACGCAGGATCACTAGCGACCCGATCAGCCGCCAGCAGCCCGACAGTCTCGGCGTGACCAATGACGGAGCGGTTCTGACGGTTCCATATAATCGCGCATCCCAAATTTGGGTAATGGATGCGAACGGGGATTCGCGCTCGGCGGCTCAACTGACCTCGGGGATCAGCGATGGTCGGGCAGGTTTAGCTCCGCTCGCGGATGGACGGCTCGCATATATCGCTCGTTCGGGCGATAACACGAATATCTTTGTAATGAATCCTGACGGCTCCGACCAAAGGCCGCTGCTGTCCGACGCGACAATTCCGGATGAGCCGAGATCGTCCCGCGGAAGTTCGTATCTGGTGTTTTCCATGTACGAATGGCCTTACAGCCATCTCTACCGAGCGAACCTGGACGGAAGCGATGTCACGCAACTCACATTCGGCCCAAGCCGCGAGGTCGATTCGTCCATATCCAACGACGGTAATTGGGTAGCTTACGGAAGTCTGGCGGTGCCCGTGACCGAAGCCGACATCTCGCTTTGGAAGGTCCCGATCCACGGAGGCGAGGCTGTCCGGCTGAAACAGAATAATTGCCTCATGCCGCATTTCTCGCCGGAAGATTCGATGCTCTCGTGCGTCGAAGAGCAAAAACTCATCCATATCCTGTCGGCTCAGGATGGCCGTCGAATAAGGACGATCCCGGTTACTTCCTTCGCATGGCTGAACTCGGGAGCACGTTGGACGCCGGACGGAAAGGCGGTTGCATTTATCGTTAACCAAAAAGGGGTATCGAACATTTGGCTCCAGCCGATCGACGGCAGCGAACCGAAACAGCAGACCGATTTCAACACAGCGAGCATTTATAACTTCAACTTTTCGACGGACGGTTCGAAGATATTCCTTGCCCGCGGGCAGCAGATCCGCGATGCAATGCTAATCCGGAATATTAAATGAACGTGCTGCAAATGGCTCCGGAAGCCGCTAGTAGGCCAAGTAGGTCCGCCCGCCGACGACGCGGAAGTTCCCCTTGTTCCTGAGCGTTATGCGCACCTCTCTTTCGCGCATCGTCGAGGTGGACCGCTCGGGCGGATAATATCCAATGAGATACCGCCGGCCGATATCTGACAGGATGCGTTCATAAACGTCGGCCGCCTGATCGGGCGACTCAAGTGCCTGGGCAAGCCCGCCGGTCTCTTCCGCTATAGAGCCGACGGCTTTTTCTTCGACTATCGTCCGCTCGGCCCGAGACAGAATATACTGCTTTGAAAGGGTCGAGGGCTTCGTCGGGGGAGACTTTCCGCGGGCGAGGGCATACGCGCGGATCTGCTGGTCGATCTCGCGACGGGTGTGCTCAAGCCTTTCCTCTCTGGTTCGGTTAGCGAGCCGCGGGCCGGTATAGACGGAATAGATGGTCACGCCTTTTCTTTCGGCGACGGAAACAATGTCCTCGATGCCGAAGCTCGCCGTTTCGTATGTCCGGCTCCCGCGAAGCATCATCATCTCGTCACCATCTGTCTGGAAGATGACGATGTTCCGAGTGCCGTTACGCGATATCCGCTCGTTCAATGTTGCGAAAAGAGCGCTGTATTGGCTGCTTTTTCCGAATTTCCCGCCGCTGCATTTGACGCGAAGACTTTCGAGGGCGGATTTCAGCTGGTCCTTGTCCGACGTTAATTCGGAGACCATCTCGATATCGTCGGAAACGACCGCCATTCGATCATTGGGCCGAAGCGTGTCGACGAGTACCTTAGCAGACGCGATGCTGAGATTGATGTGGGGCAGCTGGCTAAGGCTGTGATCGATCACGAGAATGATTGAGCGCGGAATAGAAGAATCGCCGTAAGCAAAGACATCGATCTTCTGCGGCGAACCGCTTTCGCTTATCTCGAAGTCCTCAGCCTTGAGCCCGCTAATAGGCGCTCCATTCTTATCCTGTACCAGTAAATCGCTGAGGACCAGATCGGTGTCGACGCGGATCTCCTCGGGAGCGGCGTCCGGCAGCCGTATTCGCGATGGCCGTACTTCCGCTTTCTTCCGGACTGCGGCGTCGACCTTAAGCGACCATCCGAATTCTCGCTCTTCCTTCTGCGCGTTCACAGATGTCGCGGTAATCACTGCAATAGCAAGAAAAGTCGAATTACGGATCAGTTTCGACATAGCGAACCTGGAGAACGATGGCGGCAGCCGCGTCGCATCATACTACAAGTTCCGCGAATCAAAATCTTCTATTTTTTCTTACAGTTTTATTCTCTTTTTCTCAACGCGAGGTCTACTCCCAGCCCAATGATTCAGTGGCCGTGCAGGTGTTTATTCAGGAGGTCGTCAAGTGCAGGTTGATCGACGGGTTTGTAGAGCACGTCGCAGCAGCCGGCTTTCTGGGCCTGTTCGAGAATGTCATGGTAACCGGTAACGGCGACAATGGGGGTCCGATCGAGATCCTTCAGTTTTAAGATCAAACTGGCCGTTGAAAGCCCGTCGAGCAAGGGAAGGCCAATGTCCATAAGGATGAGATCAGGTTGATATTCCTCCGCCTTCTCGATCGCCTCGTACGCTCCGGCGGCCTCGATCACCGAGACTCCCTCCTTTTCGATCATCAGCCGCATCATCGACCGTACATCTTCGACATCTTCGACAACCAATACTCTTTTCTGCATGTTTCCCCCCAATACTCGAAGTACAACAATGTTTGCAAGCTTATGGGATGCGGAGGTGACAAGCAAGGTTTGTTGGAAACTTTATTCGCCGACGAAAGGGGGCGTTCGCTCGCCTGCTTATCGGATAAGTGAGTCGTCGGCCCGAAGTGTTAAATTGAAGTATGTCCGGCGGAGTCTACATCCACATTCCGTTCTGCAAATCGCGGTGTTCGTATTGCGATTTTGCTACCGACGTCTATCGCAGCAGCGGGGCCGTAGAAAAGTATGTTGCGGCTCTTCGCAAAGAGATCAGCGCGTTTCAGTCCCGTGCCAATGTAGACACGATCTACTTCGGGGGCGGCACTCCGTCGTTGCTTTCGGCTCAGCACCTAAGATCTATACTGGCTCAGGTCCGACAGGTTTTTGATGTTTCTGCGGATGCCGAGATCACGATGGAGATGAATCCAGCGACTGTCACCGCTGCATCGCTGGCCGCATATCGAGAGCTCGGCGTCAACCGGGCAAGCTTTGGCGTTCAGACTTTCAACGAGCACGACCTAAAGCTGCTCGCACGCGGACACAATGCGTCCGACGCGCGAACGACATTTCGGCTACTTCGCGAGACAGGATTCGACAACGTAAGTTTCGATCTCATCGCCGGCCTTCCAGGGCAATCGATCGACGATTGGCGGCGGAATCTGAACGAAGCGGTTTCGATGGAGCCGGAGCATCTTTCGCTCTACTTGCTGGAGGTCCACGAAGGTACGCCCCTCGCCGAGCAACTTCGCTCAGGCCGGCGTCCCGTGCCCGATGAGGACCTGGCGGCGGAAATGTATGAACTGATGATCGATTCTCTCGACGCAGCCGGATATCGCCAGTACGAGATCTCTAACTTTGCGAAGCCAGGTTTCGAATCTCGCCACAATACGAAATATTGGCGGATGGATCCGGTTTTCGGTTTTGGGGTCTCGGCACATTCCTTCGACGGCCGCGAACGTTATGCGAATGGGCGCGATACTGGCGGTTACGTGACAAAGATATATAGTCACGGTAGTGCTGAAGTATTCAGAGAAATAGCAGACTATGCGTCAGAATCAGCGTTTTTGGGCCTTCGTCTGAACGAGGGTATCGAAATTGATCTTCTCCGATCTATATTAAACGTCGATCTTACCTCCAAAATCGCCCTTTTGAGCTCCAACGGTTTGGTTGAAGAAGCGGACGGCCGGCTCTGCCTCACCCGCCGCGGCATGCTGTTCTCGAACGAGGTATTTGCCGAATTTGTATGAAGGTGATCTTGCCGTACCGTTTCGCGGTCCACCGCCCCTCCCGCACCCGGTTCCGCAGGTATCTTCAATTCACTCGAACGATCCGTCCTTCGACCTTCGGTGAAATCGTCGAGTTCGGTGAATCCTTGATCGCTTTCTCAAAAACTTCTGAATCCTTCGGAGCGACGTCGGGCGCGATCAATAGCTTGGAATCCTTGAACATCGTGTAGCCGTCGCCGCCTCTTGATACAAGAAAGTCAGACGTGGCCATCGTGTACTTCGCATTTGGGTCGATCGGTTTCCCTTTCACCTCTGCTTTGGTGACCCGCTGTCCCGGAAGTTTGCTGGCGTCGAACGTGAACCTGATCCCTGACACCTGCGGAAAGCGGCCCGGTTCACTGTCTTCCCGGCTGCGCGCGACACTATGTTCAAGAATGTCCATCAACGTTTTGCCGGACATCTCAACCTTTACTATCGGATTGTTGAACGGAAGCATCGACAGTACCGCACGCCTGTTCAAAACGCCGGGGTCGTAAAACAGATCGGCGCGGATCGAACCGCCATTCACAAAGCCGATATCTGCATCGACTGCCTTTCGGTAAGCATCGGCTATGAAGTTCCCAATATTGGTTTCCTTCGTACGGACCGACCTAGAAAATGCGTCAAGCGCAACCGATGTCGCTCCGACCTTTACCTCAAGCTGATCCAAGAGCGACTTGTACTTCGCAGTGATCGGAGCGAATTCCGGATCGTCAGGAATGGCTTCGGTTACGGGGACGATCTGCCAATCCATGCTCCGGAGTTTGCCCGTCTTCTTATCGATGTACAGATCGAACTTGCCGACTTGTCGAGCATCTGCCCACATCTTGAAGATCGGTGTGCCGTTGGCTGACGATTGGAGCAACGTGTGCTCGTGCCCGCCGAGGATCAGGTCAAAGTCCGCACACCCCGCGAGTTTCTTGTCCTGAAACATAAATAGATGCGTCAGCCCGACGATGACATTCGCGCCTAATTCCCGCATCTCCGGTACAAACTTCTTGGCCGTCTCGCAGTAATCCGCGACGCTCAAGTGGGCTTCCATGGACGACGTTTCTTTCGTTTCGGGAAGCAGTAAGCCGATGAAACCGATCTTCACGCCGTCTATCGAACGGATCACGAACTGCTTTCCCCCCCCGAAGATCTTTCCGGTTTTCGTGTCGATCACGTTTGTACCGAGCCAGGTGAATTTCGACTCTTTCATCCGGTCCAGAAGCTCGTTAGTTTTGATATCAAACTCGTGATTCCCTAGCACCGAGTAATCCAACCCAACCGCATTCCAGGCAGCGATCATCTGCGCGCCGCGATAGGTCCGCGTCTCGACTGACGGCGAAACGGTGTCGCCGCCGAGCGTCATCAGCGTGTTCGGGTTCTCGGCCAGTGCTTGCTTCCTGATCGTAGAGACCCGCGCAAGACCTCCCCGCTTTCCGCCGTCGGCGGGCGTGAATTGATAGGTGTCGTTAAGGTGCAGGATCGTAACCCTTGTGACATCCGCCTGAGCGAAGGTCGAGGCGGCACACGAAAGAATGGTCAGGAGTAATAAGGATAACGATTTTGTCATTGTGTCCGCTCGATCCTAAGATGCGTCCGTGCTTCCCAGAGTTCGGGGAAGAATTTTTTCGTGAGCGTTGTCATCAAATATCCGACGCCCTCAGATCCGCCTGTTCCTCGCTTCATGCCGAGCATCCTTTCGACCATTTGAATGTGGTTGTAGCGCCACGAGATTATAAGCTCGTCATGCTCGATCAACAGATCCTGCATATTGTAGATCTCTGCGTATTTTTCGGGATGGGTAAGGATCTCTACCGTTGATTGAACTCGGTCATCGAACGAATCCACCGCAAGAGCGTTTCGACCTACAAGTGCCCAAAACGCGTCGGCGAGCGATGGAGTTCCGAACCGAGCGGTAAGCCGTTCAAATGCGAATTGGTCCTCGCTGAATGACTTTAAGATCTTTTCATCCTTGGCTCCCGACGCAAACTCAAGCTCCCGAAACTGCATTGACTGAAATCCGCTCGCGGGATTTAGCCTGTCGCGGAACTCTAGAAAGCCGATCGGCGCCATCGACTCCAGTATATGGATCTGCGTTACGAGTATCCGCTCGATCGAAACTACGCCGCGGAGGCTGTGATTGGCTCGGAAAATCCGGTCCTCATCCATCCATTTAACCGTAGCGTCCAGCTCGTGCAGGATCTGCTTGAACCAGAGTTCATAAGTCTGGTGAATGATGATGAAAAGGAGTTCGTCATGGCTCGCGGGCTCCGAAAGAGTTTGCTGTAGTTCGATCAATTCCCGAACCTTTAGGTACTTGTTATAAGACAACGGCGCGTTCTGGCCGTATTCAGTTGGCATGATCCCGCTAGTTTAACAAAAACGCCTACGAAAGGCCTTGCTCAGACGGTGGGGCACCGCGAGACACCTTTTACGGGTATTTTCACCACCTATCGCAAAAACCGCTTGACAGTAGAGTTAATTCCAAGTAAATTCACTCTCGTTCAATCGCTAAACAACACAAAATAAACCCCATTGATCTTGCACTGTAAGATTTTTTGTTTGTCTCTAGTCGGCGTTCCTGGATCGCGCACCGGTGTGAGCACCCGTGCATGAGATGGGCCGTAGTCGGAACTGCGATTGATGATTTCAATTTACTGTAGTTGTTGGAGGAAACAGGAAAATGTCTAAGACTGTTGGTTTGGTCAAGTGGTTTAATAACGCGAAAGGCTACGGATTTATCGAGCAGACGGGCGAACAGGATATCTTCGTGCATTACAGCGCGATATCAGGTGATGGCTACAAGACTTTAATTCAGGGTCAAGAGGTAGAGTTTGAGGTAACAAACGGACCGAAAGGTCCTCAGGCAGAAAACGTCCAGAAACTCGCATACGCAGATTAACCTCAATAGACCGTTTTCCTGCTCCTTCAAAACGGTGACTGACAAAAAGAAAGGCGGATCTTTGCTCTCACAAGATCCGCCTTCACTAATTTTACGCTGCCGCCTAAACGAGCTCTTCGCCTCTTTTCTTTAGCGTCCGGCGCCATAATTCTCGATACGACGTAAAGCGCGACACCAGCATATTCATTTGGTAACGCTGCCCGAACGTCATAGATCGGTTATCGAGCATTCGTTTGATCTGCGATTCCAGCCGCCCGCGCGCTTCGAGAGGCGGACGCTTCGTCGATCCGTTGAAGTAGATATCGAAATCGATCTTGAGCTTCCGAATATCATCTTCAAGCCGTGTGATCTGCTTGTCGAAGTTTGCGGAATCTTCGAGACGGGTAGAAGTTTGACGATAGAGGTTATTTGTCTGTCGCATCGGCAATTCTTGGGTAGGCGGGAAAATGAGTGCCGTGAGGATGGCACATTATAAGAAACCGCTAATCGTCGCCGCATTCCAATATTGATGTATCCTTTTGGCAACCGTATGTCGCAACACGAAAACGTTTCTCTCCTTCGCGAACTGCCATCGATCGATGAACTGCTGACTGTCGAGTCGCTTGTGTGGATCGCGCAAGCGGCCGGAACGTCCACTGCTCTCCGCATCGCCCGGTCGTCGATAGAGATCTTGCGCCATGAAATTCTCGCCGGGTCGGTGCCGTTCAGCCGCGAACAACTGGTTGCGAAGGTCGCAAAGATCGCAGCCGATTCCTTCGCTCGTGAAAGATCGGCCAGGACGTCTCGCGTGATCAACGCAACAGGTGTGGTGGTCCACACAAATCTCGGCCGCTCGGTGCTTTCGGAAACGGCCCGGCAGGCGATGACAGACAATTCCGGTTACTGCACGCTCGAATACGATCTGACCTCCGGCTCAAGGGGTAAACGCGGAGCCGGTGCCGAAGCACTTATATGCGAACTCACGGGCGCAGAAGCCGCGATGATCGTAAATAACTGTGCGGCTGCGGCGTTTTTGGTATTGCGTGTGCTCGCCAAGGGAAAGGACGTAATAATCTCGCGAGGTGAACTTGTGGAGATCGGCGGTGATTTCCGCGTACCTGACGTGCTTGAAGAATCGGGGGCGACTCTCCGCGAGGTCGGCACCACAAACCGGACCAAGATGGGTGACTACGAAAAAGCCATCTCGGAAACGACCGGAATTATCATGCGGGTTCACCCGTCGAATTATCGTGTGATCGGTTTCACAGAATCTCCGACAAACCTTCAGCTATCCTCTCTCGCTCGAGAAAAAAGCATACCGTTCTTTGAAGACGCGGGATCCGGAGCTCTTGTCGATCTGTCTGAGTTTGGACTGGATGAGCCGACAATATCTTCGTCAATAGCGGACGGTGTCGACTTGGTTGCATTCAGTGGAGACAAGCTGCTCGGCGGGGTTCAGGCTGGATTTATCGTAGGACGAAAAGATTTGATCGATTCGATCCGCCGTCACCCGCTGTATCGGGCACTGCGTGTAGACAAACTTGCCTACGCCGCGATCGAGGCGACCTTGACCTCATACGCACGCGGCACGCACTTGGAAGATGTTCCAACGTTGCGGATGCTGGCCACCCAAGCAGAATCCATCCGTACACGATGCGAAGAACTCATCAGCGGCCTCTCTACAAAGGTTCTCGAACGGGTTCAGCTTGAGATACTCGAAGGTGAATCGGTAATTGGAGGTGGGTCTGCTCCGGAAGTGAAGCCGAAGACCTGGTTGATATCCGTTGCGATCAACGCGCGATCGGCATCGGATGTCTATGCCTTCCTAAGATCCCGAAACACGCCCGTGATCGGCCGGATAGCCGATGGGCGGTTTCTCCTCGATCTTCGGACCGTCCTACCCAACGATCAGGCCGAACTCGAGTCAGCGATCGAATCGCTCACGGATCCTCACCCTCAATAACGCGCCGTGCTATGTCACAATCCCGTGTCACAAAAGCAGAAACGAGAGCTTTTCAGCTCCCGTAACTTGCTGATTTAAAACCCAGCCCGGGAGACATTAGTATTCCTCCCTCGGACTGGACAGCCCTGCTTCTACCAACTCGGCGGATCTACCTTTTCGAATGTCGGGGCCTGTCCCAATGCCGATCCGTAAGGCAAACGGACGCCAGTATAAGAAGCAATTGCGGATGGACGCGGACCTGAAAGAAGCTTCGATTCACAAAAGACCTCATATCTGCGTTCATTAGCGTTTATCTGCGGTGGAAACTACCAAGCATCGCGCCCGTACGTTTCAGTCAAATCCCTCAATCGCTCGATCATTTCCGGCGTGATCGAACCTTCCTTGTATCGCCAGAACCAATTCCCGGACGTCGACGCCGGAAGGTTCATCCTGCCCTCGGTGCCGATCCCGAGCACGTCCTGCAGCGGAGCGATGGCCTTGTTCGCGACTGACGCCCAAACAGTTCGAATGAAATCCCAATGGATCTTGCTGCCGTCAGTGCACATGTACTTAAGGCAATATTCGTGCTCGCGACTGATGTCCGCTGCGTCGCGCGTCGAGCCGGCACCGGCCTTGGAAAACCACCATCCGACGGTTGTGTCATTGTCATGAGTGCCGGTGTACGCAACACAGTTCTCAATATAGTTATGCGGGAGATCGTGGTTCTTCGCGTCGCCTCCGAAAGCGAACTGCAGGATCCGCATGCCCGGAAATCCAAACACGTCGCGAAGTTCCTCGACGTCCGGCGTGATCACACCAAGGTCTTCGGCGATCACGGGAAGCTCATCGAGAGCATTTTTCAACGCATGAAACAGTTCCCTCCCGGGAACGTCCACCCAGCGGCCGTTCTCTGCGGTCTTGTCGTCGCCCGGCACTTCCCATGAGCCGGCGAACCCTCGGAAATGATCGACGCGGACCACATCGACGGTTCGCAATGTCGCAGCCATGCGCGCGATCCACCAACTGAAGCCGTCCTGCCTCATCGCGTCCCAGTCATAAATTGGGTTTCCCCAAAGCTGGCCGGTCTTTGAAAAATAATCCGGCGGCACTCCGGCTACCACTTTAGGCGAGCCGTCCGCATTCAACTTGAATTTGTTTTGATTGCACCAGACGTCCGCCGAATCGAGAGCGACGAAGATGGGAATATCGCCAACGATCCTGATGCCCTTCTGGTTCGCGTAAGCTCTCAGGTCCTTCCACTGCTCAAAAAAAATGAACTGATAGAATTTTTCAGCCTGTAACTTTTCGTATAGCCGTTCGGCTTCAAGGCCGAGTTCCTCACGGTCGCGCAGCTTCAGCCCATCTCGCCACTCGTACCAGGGCCTCTGATCCTGTTCCGCCTTTATCGCCCGATATAACGCATAGTCCTCGAGCCACCAAGCGTTCTCCTGGTTAAACCTTTCAAACCGTCCGCGAAGATCGACGCTCGTGGTCTGATGAAACGCGCGGTAAGCCTCGGGCAGTATGCTGTTCTTCCATTCGGACACGCCGCCAAAATCGACTTTGTGGTCGGGAAACTTCGGCTTGTCCTTAAGAAGTTTCGCGTCAAGAAGTCCTTCCTTGACCAGAATCTCCGGGGAGATCAGCAGCGTGTTGCCGGCAAACGCTGAAAAGCATTGGTAAGGAGAATCGCCGTAGCCCGTCGGCCCAAGCGGGAGTATCTGCCAGTAAGTCTGCTTAGCGTCAAATAGGAGATCGACGAACTCGTGTGCGCTCGGCCCAAGATCACCGATGCCGAACTCGCCCGGCAGCGATGTCGGATGAAGGAGGATCCCTGATGCTCTGGGAAAATTCATAGTTATCGTTTGGCCGCAAAGCACTCGTAGGCGATAACAGCTTTGCTCGGCAGGGCGAGTCGGACAGATCCGTCCATCCCGCCTTGATTACTGATCGGAACTGTCTTCGAACCGCCATCAGGCCGGCAAACATTTTTCGCGCTGTTCAGCCCGACCAGCTTTGCGTCGACCGTTGTAAAACGCGAGTCAGATGAGCGGTTCACGCCAACAACGTAAACGTGCCCCTGGGCGATTCGTGCAAAAACATAAACATCCCCGTATTCGATATCGACGGTTCTTCCTTTTCGCAACGCCGGGAACTTCTTGCGTAACTCTATCCAGGTCTCGACCTCGGAGAATATGTTTCGTTCGCACTGGCTCTGACGGGCGTTATACAAAACTTGTCTCGCTTATCTCCAGGAAAGCCCCCGGGAAGATCCTTCCGGTTATCCGGATCGTGTCCGACAGTCATCCCGAGCTCATCGCCGTAATAGATCTGCGGGATGCCGCGGTTCGAGAGCGCGAACGCCATGTGCATCATCGCTCCTTCGGGCGTCGCCCCCGGCAGCGATATGAAGCGATCGACATCGTGATTGCCTGTGAGCAGTGCGATGTTGTTGATATTGCCGTAAAGGCCGTCGTATTTCAACACATCCCGCAGCGTTCGGGCCGGCTTCTTTCAGGTAAAAACGTCTGTCGACGCCTTCCACAAATTGAAATCAAAAACGCTCGGGCGCAACGTGTCGACACCGTGTCCCGCCCACCAATTGGGCGGTTCGACCTTCTCGACCGTCGGCGCCTGAGCGAGAATGCCCGCCGCCAGGCTGCAGACGAACACAATGAGGCTGAAGCATCGATTAATCGACGTCACAAGATTTGACACGAGAAAACTAAAAACTGAACTAAACCTTATCAGTTTCACTTTTTACCCTTCAATACTTTATGAAGCAGGGCGTGTGAAGTTCTGGTTCGCACGCCTGCAAGAAAAATGATTCTCAACGGACCGCCCGGAGCTTAGAACTCCAGCCTCAATCCGAACAGGACCTGGACACGAACCCTTGATTTCACGTTAGCGTTCTCGTAAATGGGGTATAGGGTGTACCTTTTTAGCAGCCCTATTCCTCGAGCCTCGCAGAAATTTTTTTTGCGGCAATTGGAAAGAGATTTGTGTGCAGATTTGTGTGCAAAGGAAAACGGACACCCCTCCGGTGTCCGTAACTTATTTATTTAATTGGCTCCGCAGGTAAGACTCGAACTTACAACCCTTCGGTTAACAGCCGAATGCTCTGCCATTGAGCTACTGCGGAATAATGGCGATCGCCCGGAAATCGAGCGAACCTAAAGATTAGGAAGTTCGCGGGATGTTGTCAAGCATTCGCGGCGAGCTTTTCATGCGGTGAATCCTCGCATAGAATGCTTTGACAAACAATTATGAGCATCCCACGATACCTCACGAAATCGCGATTCAAGCTTGGCTTGCAGTGCCCCACGAAGCTTTACTACACCGGCAAGCCTGACGTTTACGCCGATCAGAATTTCGATGATCCGTTTCTGCGGTCGCTGGCGGACGGCGGGTTTCAAGTCGGCGAGTTAGCGAAGTTCTACTTTCCCGGTGGTGTTGAGATCGGACGCGGCGATTACACTGCTACGGCTGGGCAGGCCCGCGCGCTGATCGAGGTGGGAGACTGCACGATCTACGAGGCGGCGTTTCTTGCGGGCGATCTTTTCATTTACGCCGACGTGGTCGAGCGGCGCGGCGATACGCTGAACGTCTACGAGGTAAAGGCGAAATCCATCGATCCGGTGTCGGATAGCTTTTTGACGAAAAAGGGAGATGGGATCCTCTCGACGTGGCAGAAATACATTTTCGACATCGCGTTCCAGAAGATTGTTGTCCGGCGAGCGTTCCCTGATCTCGAAGTAAAGGCTCATCTCGTCCTGGTCGATAAAACGAGCCGCTGTCCGACCGATGGACTGAACCAGAAGTTTCGCACCAAGCGGATCGACGGACGTACGACCGTTGTCGCGACGCCGCCTACCGATGAAGACCTTTCGACTCGCATTGTTCACACGGTTAACGTGGACGAGGTTTGTGACGGCATCTACGCCGGCCGATATCTCGAGGGCGTTGACGGACTGACATTCGAAGGAACTATCCAAACGCTTGCGGATGCCTATCGCGACGACCGAAAGATACCGCCTTTTCCGACGAAGGGCTGCCGCAACTGCGAGTATCAAACTTCACCCGAGGAAGAGGCGGCCGGTTTAATGAGCGGATTCAAAGAATGCTGGTCAGGTCACTTTAGCTGGACCAGCGATCATTTCGAGCAGCAATCCGTGCTCGATATATGGAACTTTCGCGACAAGGACAAGCTGATAGCGGCCGGGCGCGTAACGTTGCACGACCTGACGGACGACGACTTCAGACTCAAGGACGACGGCAAGCAGGGGCTGTCATTGAGCTATCGGCAGAAGATGCAGGCGGACAAGGCCCGCAGCGGCGACAACTCTCATTATCTCGACCGTGACGGTCTCGCTGCCGAGTTTGGTAAATGGAAGTTTCCCTTGCACTTCATCGACTTCGAAACATCCGCTCCGGCGATTCCCTTCAGCAGCGGCCGGCGTCCTTACGAAGGGCTTGCCTTTCAGTTCTCGCATCATGTTGTTCACGAGGATGGGGCGGTCGAGCACCGCGGACAGTTTCTCCACACTGAACCGGGCATCTTTCCGGCATACGATTTTCTCCGAGCGTTGAAGGCCGATCTCGAAACCGACGACGGAACGATCTTCCGGTACGCCGCGCACGAGAACTCCTTCATGAATCGCATCCACCAGCAGATCACCGCAGCAGGCGACCTTTCGGATGCTGACGATCTTCTCGCGTTCATAAAGTACATCTCGAAATCGACCGGCAATTCCGAACTCACCTGGGAAGGGCCGCGAAATATGGTTGATATGCTTGAGCTCGTAAAGCGCTATTATTACGACCCGTATACGCGCGGATCGAACTCGATCAAGCAGGTTCTGCCGGCGATCCTCAACCGATCGAAATACCTGCAGGAGAAATATTCGCAACCCATCTACGGCGGCGACGGGCCGATCAAGAGCCTTAATTTTCCGCCGCAGACTTGGGTGCAGTTTGACGGGGCTGGCAAAGTCATCGACCCGTACAAGTTGCTCCCGAAAATGTTCGACGGGATTTCGGATAAAGACTTCGAAAAGCTGATGAGCGACGAAGACGATGTCCGCGATGGCGGCGCGGCAATGACGGCCTACGCGAAACTACAGTACCAAGAAATGAGCGATTACGAACGCGACGAGATCCGCTCGGCCCTGCTTCGATATTGCGAACTCGACACGCTTGCGATGGTGATGATATACGAGGGTTGGAGAGAAATGATCAATGGCCAAGGCTGAATTGAAAACGAAAGAAACTACCGCGAGCGTCGATGACTTCATCGCCTCGGTAGAGAATTCTGCTCGCCGGGCGGACGCGGAGAAGGTGCTCGAGATGTACAAACGGGTCACCGGCGAAGAGCCGAAAATGTGGGGTCCGGCGATCGTCGGGTTCGGCAGTGGTGTGCTCAAATATCCCGACGGCCGCGAGATCGACTGGATGCTGGCCGCATTCTCTCCGCGGAAACAGAACATGACGCTCTACGTCATCTGCAATTCTCCCAAACAGCCCGCCCTACTTGCGAAACTCGGCAAACACTCGACGAGCGTCGCCTGCCTATATTTTAAAGAGCTGTCAGATGTCGACGAAAAGGTGCTTGAAGCGGTCGTCAAAGACGCATACCTTAACGCGAAAAAGAAAAAAAGCTCGGTCTGACAATCCCGTCTCCCCTGCGTATAATCGTTCCTTTACCAAACGACACGGAACCCGATCGCTATCGCTCGCGGTTCTGACATAAGGAGCTTATCGTTGCAGCACGAACTCATACTCATTCTCGATTTCGGATCGCAGTACACGCAGTTGATCGCACGGCGGGTGCGGGAGCAGGGTGTTTATTGCGAGATTCATCCGTATCATTTGGCGGCTGATGCGATCGCGGCTAAGCGGCCGAAAGGCGTGATCTTATCGGGCGGGCCGTCGAGCGTGACTGACGAGGACGCGCCCCGAGTCGAGGAAGGTTTCTACGACAAGGTCGGTGCTCCGATTTTGGGCATCTGTTACGGGATGCAGATGGTGGCGGTCGATCTGAACGGAAAAAATGAACCCGCAGCCCGCCGAGAATACGGTCACGCAAAGGTTAAGGTTTTAAGCGGCGTGACCAAGCTCTTTAACGAACTCCCGTTCGAACTCGACGCATGGATGAGCCACGGCGACCACGTGACAGAGGTTCCGCCGGGCTTTCACAAAACCGCGACGACCGGCGACGTGATCACTGCGATGGAGAACGAAGAACGCGGGATCTATTGCGTTCAGTTTCATCCCGAAGTTTCACACACGCCGCTCGGCAAGGAAGTGCTGCGCAACTTCCTCTTTAACATCTGCGGATGCAAAGGCGATTGGACCCCCGCGAGTTTCATAAAAGAGGAAATAGAAAGGATACAAACCATCGTCGGCCCGACCGATCGGGTCCTTTGCGGACTTTCAGGCGGAGTCGACTCGACCGTTGCCGCCGTGCTAGTCCACGAAGCGATCGGCGATCGGCAGACGTGCATTTTCGTCAATAACGGTTTGCTCCGCTACCGCGAATTCGAAGACACACTTCAGGTTTACAAGGACAACTTGCATCTGAACGTAGTCGGCGTCGATGCGTCGAAGGATTTCTATTCAGTTCTGAAAGATGTCATCGATCCCGAGCTGAAGCGAAAAGCGATCGGCGCGAAATTCATCGACGTATTCGATGCAGAGGCTAAACGGATCGGTGATGTGAAATGGCTCGTGCAGGGCACGCTCTACCCGGACGTTATTGAATCGGTCAGCCTTCGCGGCTCAAGCGTCACGATCAAATCGCACCACAACGTCGGCGGGCTGCCGGAGAAGATGAACCTCAAGCTCATCGAACCGCTTCGCGAACTCTTCAAGGACGAGGTCCGTAACATCGGCCGCGACCTCGGCATTCCCGAAATGATCCTCGAACGCCACCCCTTCCCCGGTCCCGGCCTCGGCGTACGCATCCTCGGCGACATCACGCCTGATAAGGTCGAGCTGCTGCAGAAAGCGGACAAGATCTTTATCGAAGAGCTTCACCACTTCGGTATTTACAAAGATGTCTGGCAAGCGTTCGCCGTCCTGCTGCCGATCCAATCGGTCGGCGTGATGGGCGATTTCCGTACCTACGAAAAAACCGTTGCCTTGCGCGCCGTCACCTCAACCGACGGCATGACCGCCGACTGGGCGCGCCTCCCCCACGACTTCCTCGCCGCCGCATCATCCCGCATCACCAGCGAAGTCCGCGGCGTCAACCGAGTCGTCTACGACATCTCGTCAAAGCCACCGTCGACGATCGAATGGGAGTAAGTCAGAACCGCCTGCGTAAGCGGGCGGCCAGCGAGTGGGAGTAAGTCAGAACCGCCTGCATTAGGGGGCGGCCAGTTCGCAAACCGGCACGCACAATTCCCTGCCGCGATCACACCCAGCCAACCTGTTTGAAACTATGCCCGTCGTTCCAGATCTTCGTCATATGACGGATGCGGTCGCCGTCGAATTCCATCACATATACATAATCTGCCGCAACACTTTTTCCCGTCGGCGGCACCGGCCCACCGTCGCCGGTGTGCGATCCCTTAAACACGCCGAAACCCGCCACGCTGTTCCGCTCCTCGTCCACAGCAAATGAGCGAACTTCGTATGATGCGTCCGGCATCATAGAAAATAATCCCTTCATCCATTCCGTGTAACCCGCCAACGTCTCGACCTCCGCCAACGCATCTGCCTGGGCTGAAAAAGTTGCGTCCGGGTGACAGTACGCCGAGCAAACTTCCCATCCTTTCCCCGTCTCGCACGCGTCGAAAAACTCGAGAGCCGTAGCCTTTATAGGTGTCATATTTTCTCTCCTTATCTATTTATTCTGGGTGAGCGAGAAGGCTATATGAGAATTGCCCAACGCACAAGCTCAGGACCCGATCCCACAAACTAACCTGCCAATTGTGAACAAGATCGCGATCTTAATGACAGTTTTCGGGCGGCGGCTTGTGTCTTCGGGTGTACAAATGCATATCAGGCAAATTGTTACGTTTTAAATGCCCGCCCGGAATCCCCCAGTAGCGCGTCAATTTAGAAAAAGGGGGTTTTAAAATTTCATGATAAGGAAAATGTTTGTCGTGCTGATGCTCCTGGCCGCTCATACAGTTTTGGTGAGCGCACAGAACACATCGTTAGCATCATCGTACGTTGATCAGGGCAAAGCCGGCGGGACCAGCGAACGCATCTCCCTCACCGAAGAACTGGACAAAGCCGTCGTCGAGCCAAATTCCAAGCGGTTTCGGATGAATATCCCGTTCGCTCTCGGCACGTATTCGACTGCCTCGCCTGCCGAAGGTGAGACTGCTCACCAGTACATTTGGAACAATTTCAAAGAGGGCTTCATCATGCTCAAGTACTCGGAACTTCCCGCCGGCACTATTCCGACGGCGCCGGAGGCCCGCAAGCAATGGGCAGTCGAGCGTGCAAAGGCCAACTTTGCCAAGGCCGGCATCGAGATCACCTCACAAAAGGACACTAAGATCGGGAATGTCCTCGGAACGGAGTTTGAAGGGATCTTTCGCGGTAAAATCGTGACGATACGGACCTTCGCCGAAGGCGATGTTTGCTATGTGCTGACAGCGATACCGGTACCGGATAACGCCGGTCCGATCATCCAGAAACTCTTCGACTCATTCGAGTTTGTTGGGCCCTAAAGGTCGGGGATCGCCCACATCCCTGCTTGCCGCACAACCCCGACTGGAGCGGCAAGCATCCCTGCTTGCCGAGCCCGCGCTTCAGCAAGGGCGATATCAGGACCCATCCAATGTCAGTACCACCTGCAGCAGCGGGTGGTTTTTCTTTGCCCACCAGAACTCAAGTGTAAACTCCCGGACCTCGACGTCTCGACTGGACCGCACGCGTCCCGCGTGCCCGCAACACCCCTCCTTACGAAGGAGGGGTGGCAGCCGCTCTGGGCTGACGGGGTGGTTCTCTCCCGTTCGACTATTCCTATTCACTGTTCCCTATTCACTGTCCCCGTTGACACAGCACCGCAAACCGAAATATCCTCAGCGGAACCTATGATCGCACACGGAGTAACGCCGATATTGAATGTGTCGAACTTTGCCGAAAGCATCGCATGGTTCGAGAGGCTGGGGTGGAAGAAGCTTTGGGATTGGGGCGACCCGCCGAGTTTCGGAGCGGTCCGCAGCGGCAAGGTCGAGATCTTCCTCTGTCACGACGGCCAGGGCGGACGCGGCAAGGGCACGAACACCGAAACCTTCACCAACGACGACAACGACAAAGGCGTCTGGATGTCCATCTGGGTAGACGACGTCGACGCCATCCATCAACACTGCCTCGCCAACAATATCGAGGTCACAATGCCGCCCACCGACCTCCCCTGGAACACCCGCGAACTCCACATCCGCCACCCCGACGGCCACGTCTTCCGCATCAGTAAAGGCACCGAGTGCGACGAGGAGTAACCCTAATTCGACATAAACTAGGAGAGATTTTAAATGCTTTCGCGCAGGGCGGCGATGTCGCGTTGGGGCGGCGCACCGAAGTGTTTTTTGTAATCGCGGCTGAAGTAGGAAGGGTCTTCATACCCGACACGGAAACCGGCACTGGCGGCGTCAAGGTTCTCGCCGAGCATTAGGCGGCGGGCCTCCTGCAGGCGGATATGTTTTTGATATTGGAGCGGGCTCATCGACGTGACGCTTTTGAAATGGTGGTGGAAGCGGGAAACGCTCATCCCCAACTCTTGTGCGATCTCCTCCATCTTCAACGGCTCGTCGTAATGCGCCCGCAGGTGTGCTACCGCCTTTGACACGCGCTCGGTATCGCCGAACGAAAGCAGGTGTGCAAGCCGCGGGCCCTGGCCACTCTCCAACAAACGGAATATGATTTCCCGCGTGATCAGTGGCGCAAGCACCCGTTGCCCGCCGGGGTTGTCAATAAGGCGTACGAGCCTGACAATGGCATCCTTCAGATCCTCGGAGACTGCGTTAACATCCATCGCCATTGCGCTTCCGCTGCCGTTCTTGATCTTTATTCCCGATTCGACCATCACAGAGGCCACGACAGCCGGGTCAAACGTAAGACTGCACCCTAAATAAGGCCGCGCAGGGGTCGCCTCAGCTATCCGAAAGATGAGCGGCAGATCGACGGTGTAGACCATGTAATGATCGGGGTCGAACCGAAAGATCTCCTCGCCCAACTGGGCCTCTTTCGCGCCCTGCACGACAAAACAGAAAGCGGGCTGATAAACACCTCGGGCGGTTTCCCTGCAGTCAGACGTGCGGCTGGCGCTGAGCCCCGTAAACACCTCTTTCGCACCGTCCCTTGGCAAAACCCGCAGCAGCCGATCAACCAACTCGTTGTTCGTTTCCATCATAAATTCATAATAATTCCCCACGACAGTCCCGCAACATGATTTTCCGCTACGTAGCAGGATTGTCCAATCATTCGCAAGCTTCGTTCTATCCGTCTTCGCGGCGGCTACATCAAACTAGCACTTCAATTAAGGAGCAAGGAATATGAAACAAATATTGATATTAGGAATCATGGTGATTGCCGTAGTCGGCAACTCTTTCGCACAGAACGCAAGAATGGGAGATACAAAAGATATGAAGCAGGCAGAAGCCCAGGAACACTACACCTTCCAGGTGAGCGACCGAGTGACGCGGGAAGCCGTCACATTCAAAAACCGTTACGGGATCACGCTGGCGGGTGATCTCTACCTTCCTAAGAATCGAGGCACGCAGCCCATCGCGGCACTCGCGATCAGTGGCCCGTTTGGCGCGGTAAAGGAGCAATCGTCCGGACTATATGCGCAGGCTATGGCAGAGCGGGGATTTGTCGCGTTAGCATTTGACCCCTCTTACACGGGCGAGAGCGGTGGTGAGCCCCGTCACGTGGCTTCGGCGGATATTAATACCGAAGACTTCAGTGCGGCGGTGGACTTTCTTGGCCTTCAATCGGGGGTCGACCGCAATCGTATCGGCGTGATCGGTATCTGCGGCTTCGCCGGGTTCAGCCTGAACGCGGCCGCGGTCGATAAACGTATCAAGGCAGTGGCGACCACAAGCATGTATGACATGTCGAGGGTTTCGGCGAAAGGATATAACGACAAAATGACGCTTGAAGAACGAACGAAAACGCTCGAGCAAATCTCCCTCCAGCGTTGGAAAGACCTGGAAGCTGGAGCTTCGGGCATCGGACCGCGAAATCTACCTGAAAAACTCTCGGGTAATGAGCCTCAGTTTGTGGTCGATTATTTCAACTACTACCGAACGCCGCGCGGCTTTCATAAGAATTCGCTCAACTCAAACGGCGGCTGGGCTACGTCGAACGCGATGTCGCTGATGAACATGCCGCTACTCACCTATATCAAGGAGATCTCGCCGCGACCTGTCTTACTGATCGCCGGTGAAAAGGCACACTCGCGATACTTTAGCGAGGACGCCTACAATGCCGCTGCCGAGCCGAAAGAGCTGATGATCATACCAGGTGCAAATCACGTTGATCTGTATGACAGGTTGAACATTATTCCGTTCGACAAGCTGGAAGGCTTTTTCAAAACAAACTTAAAGTAGACGGGACTACGAACCTTTATGCGGATCGCATGCAAAATGTAATGGAAAGGAGGAGAACGAGATGAACAATAAGATCGCACTAATCACTGGCGGAAGCCGCGGACTCGGTAAGAATATGGCCTTGGCCCTTGCGGGGAAGGGGGTCGATGTTGCCTTTACTTATCACAGCAACCAGACGGAAGCCGAAAACGTCGCGGCGGAGATCCGATCACTCGGACGACGGGCATATTTCTTTCAGCTCGATGCTGGCGATATAAAATCTTTCGATGACTTTTACGGGCGCGTTGCGAATCAGTTAAAAGAAGAAACTGGCAGTCCGAATTTTGATTTTCTGATCAACAACGCTGGAACCGCACTCTATGCGCCCTTCGCTGAGACGACCGAAGAACAATTCGATGCTGCGTTGAATATTCACTACAAGGGTGTTTTCTTCCTGACGCAAAAAGGACTGCCGTTTCTCAATGGCGGCGGTCGCATCATCAACATATCTTCCGGACTAGCGCGTTATTCTTTCCCCGGTTCTTCGGCTTATGGTTCGATGAAAGGCGCGGTGGAGGTCCTGACGCGGTATTTGGCAAAAGAGTTGGGTTCGCGCAACATCGCCGCTAATGTCGTCGCGCCTGGAGCCATCGCGACCGATTTCGGCGGCGGACGCACCAGAGACGATGAGACCGTAAACGCACAGGTAACAGCTCTGACCGCCCTTGGCCGCGTCGGGTTGCCAGACGATATCGGCGGTGTTGTAGCTTTCCTATGCAGCGACGAGGCCAAGTGGATCAACGGCCAAAGGATCGAGGCCGCCGGTGGAATATTTCTATAAAAAACGCTGCAAAACGACGGGCAGAATGTGCGCCGCCTTCATCGCGTCGTCGGTAGCATCACTCGCGGTCGTCTCGGTCGCGTGCGCCCAAGACCACTCTCCAACCGCCACCGGCACAAATACCCGGAGTGATATCACCGACAGATCAAAAGGCATTACTAAAATGAATATCAAGATCGGCACAAAGGCTTTCGCCGCCACGCTTTACGATAACAAGACGGCAGAAGCTTTCAAGAAATCGCTGCCGCTGACGATTGAGATGGGCGAGTTCAACGGAAACGAGAAAGACCACAAATTCTCAACGACCTTTCCGACGGACGCTTCGAACCCCGGCACGATTAAGGCAGGAGACCTGATGATCTGGGGAAACAAGACTTTAGTGCTGTTTTACAAATCGTTCCCGACGCCGTACAGCTACACGAAACTCGGAAAGATCGACGATCCTTCCGGGCTGGAAGCCGCCGCGGGAAACGGTGATGTGACCGTGACTTTCGAGCTTGATCGATCGCCCAAGGAGTAAAGATATGAACAAGATGACATTCGGCGTAATACTTTTCGCCGCTTTTTTTGCTCAGGCGTGCAGCAATAGGGAGAATCAGAGAATGGAAAACACAGCCGCAAATAATTCGACCGGGATATTCCCCAGAGGAGACAAGGCTCCGAATGAAACTTTTACCGGCACCGTCTACGTCCAGCCGCTGGCGGCAAAGAATGAGAACAATAACTTCTCGGTTGCCAGCGTTACTTTCGAAGCGGGTGCGCGAGCGTTCTGGCATACGCATCCGGCCGGTCAAACGATACTTGTAACCGCCGGACAGGGCCTCTACCAGGAAAAAGGCAAAGCCGTGAGACCTCTCAACAAAGGCGATGTTGTGCTGTGCGATCCGGACATCGAGCACTGGCACGGAGCCTCGCCTAACAGTTCAATGACGCACGTGGTGATCACAAATTACAAAGGTGAAGCGCAGGTGAATTGGTTGCGTCCAGTCACGGACGCAGAATATGGAAACGTGGGCAAGTAGGAAGGAAGATCATGAGTACAAGCGAGTTTTACAGCGGAAAAGTAGCGTTCGTGACGGGCGGCGGAAGCGGCATCGGACGCTCCACGGCTTTGGCCTTTGCACGCAAAGGAGCGGGCGTAGTGGTTGCCGATGTTTCGGAATCGGGCGGTTTGGAAACCGTCCGGCTCATCGACGAGGAAGGCGGCCGCGCGATCGCCGTCACGTGCGATGTGACCCGAGCGGACGATGTGCGATCTGCTCTCGACAAAACAATACAAAAATTTGGGCGGCTTGATTTCGCCTTCAACAATGCGGGAGTCGAACAAAGGAACGCTTCCCTCGCGGAGTTCGGCGAGGATGAGTTCGAACGTATCGTAAGCGTTAATGTTCGTGGAGTGTTTCTCTGTATGAAATACCAGATCCCGCTGATTCTAAAGCAGGGCGGCGGAGCGATCGTTAATACGTCGTCCGGAGCAGGCGTTATCGGGATCAAAGGCGGCGCGGCGTACGCAGCCTCCAAGCACGCCGTGATCGGAATGACCAAGTCGGCGGCTCTGGACTACGCAGCCAAGGGAATACGCATAAATGCTGTCGCTCCGGGTTATATCGCAACTCCGATGATGGATCGCTTCACCGGGGGAACTGATGAAGGCTGGGCGCAAGTTGTTTCCGAAGAGCCGATAGGCCGAGCGGGAAAGCCAGAAGAGATCGCAGACGCCGTAATATGGCTGTGCTCAGATGCAGCCTCGTTCATCGTTGGCCATGCGCTCGTCGCCGATGGAGGTCAGACGGTAGCCTAATGGCAAGTGGTGTTCCTTCCCACGCAATCGGGTTGACGAACGGAACCTTGCGAATTAGGATTTCAGGACTATGACGAAAGGGCCGGGGTATATATCGCATGTTGGGATCAGGGCACGGGATTATGAGGCGATGCTGCAGTGTCGATATGAACGAGCATGAGGAAAGCCATCGCGTTTCCTCATGCGGGTCGTTCGAGTTCTACACATTCCGCCAAAAGTCTTCACGTGTAGCTATCGATATGCCGTGTGCTGCGGCACACTTAGGCCGCGAGGTGAGGGCGTTATCCGGTGGTGGAACTCGCCTTTGAGCCTTCGATAGTCTTGTGGACTTCAATGAACTCGGGTTCGCCTTTGACGCCAAGTTGCTCGAGGATCGGGCCGAGCTTTTGGGAAAACTGCTCGAAGGATTCGCGTGAATCCCAGATGTCGCTTACGCGAAGGTTGTCCTTGTCGCCAAAGCAAACATGGTAAAGGCGTCCCGCGGGCGAGCCCGCTCCTGCCGCGTCGAGCTTGTTGATGCACTCTGCATACGAAGCCTCGGTCAATCCCGTCGGCGCAAATCTCACTACAACAGCCATATATCTCCTCCTTCGGTTTTGCAGTCTGTGCATAACCGTGTCCAGAACTCCGCCTTGTCTTTTAAGGGCGCCTATCCTATCACCAAACGTTGAAAGTGAGAACCGGGTTATCAGCGGTCCATTTCCGTTTCAGTTCTTGATCATTCCCGTTCGTCTTGTTCGGTGGTTAGAGGATTTTCTTCACCACTGAACAAGAGGAACACGATGAACAGGAACTCGGAATGCGGGCCGGAGGCTTCGGGTCACAGCCGGAGGAGTCGGCGCTCGGGCCGCGCCGCGTCGGACCGGCTTCGGGTGCGTTCGGAGTTAGCTTCGGAGCGGCCGGCGTTGTCGGGGCTGGCCGGTGGTTGTTGGCGTTGCGAGGCCTCCGCCGATCACAACGCTTGGCTTGCTAAATTAGACCTCAAAAGCGCGTTGCAGGATGCAAAAAGCGCGGTGCAGCGCGTGCAGCTGTGTTTTGCAACCGTAGCTGCAACTGGGCTGACGCCGGACGATCGCGGGCGCGGCTACCGGCGATCGCGTGGCAAAAGTCCGCGACGATTTACGGCGCCGGTACGGGTCACGCGATAGGGCATTCTATATCCAAAGCGAAGGATGGGCCAGCGGTTTAGTGCCTTGTTTGCGTACACTTACCACACCATACCGTTGCTGCGGCACATACGTCGTTTTCATTGCAAGAAACGTAAACTATTGCCTGTGCTCGCTTTACGCCCTGTGGCACGGGCGTTGCGATAGCAACTGTAACTTCTCCCGGTTGGCGTGTGCTTGCTGACACGTCCGGGGAGTTAACAGGAGATTAGCACAATGGAAAATAAGAAACTTTCAATTTTTGCAGTGTTGTTTTCAATGCTGCTGGGTGTCGCAGGAGTCCAGGCTCAGGTCTGGAATTCGCGAGCCAATGACAATCAAGTAAAAAACCTACTAAATCGGCTAGAGACGCGTACGGACACGTTCCGTGGACAGCTCGACAATCAGCTTGATCGAAGCCGCTGGGACAATACGTCCGCTGAAGATAATGTGATGGCATATGTCAACGCATTCGAGAACGCGACTGACCGCCTCCGTACGAGCTTTAATGATGGCCGCGCCTCGAGATCCGAGGTCGACCAGGTATTGACCTTTGGTACATATATCGACGGCTTTATGCGTCGGTTTCAGCTTTCATCCGCTCCGGAGCGCACCTGGAATCTGATCCGCAGTGATCTGAACCAGTTGGCGAACCGGTACAGCGTGGCTTGGAACTGGAACCAGACGCTGCCGCCGTTCTCGACCGGTCCGGGATTCCCGAACACGGGTGGGGGCTTCTATCAGCCGAACGACGCTCAGGTTAGAGCCCTGCTCGCCCGGATCGAGACGCGGACGAACACTTTCGCTACCGCGGCCGGACGTCGGTTCGATAACAACACACGCTGGGGCAATACCTCACGTGATGAACAGATCGCACCGTATATTAGTGCATTCGAGAATGCGACCGACGAACTCCGCCGGAGCTTCAACGATCGTCGTGTAACGCAGAATGAGCTGAACCAGGTTCTTACTTACGGTGCGTACGTTGACGGCTTTATGCGTCAGAACCAGATGGCGAATAACGTCGAGCGTCAGTGGAATCTGATCCGAACCGATCTTAATCAGCTTTCGAATCTTTATCGCGTAAGCTGGAACTGGAACCAGACGCTTCCGCCGTTCCCGTCGGATCAATGGGGCCAGAACAGCAGGCTTGACGGTACTTATCGGTTGAACGTTAGCATGAGTGATAATGTGGAAAATATTATCACCAGAACCGTCAGCAACACTTCGGTTCGTGCGCAGCAGAGCCAGATGCTGACTCGTCGGTTGACTGCTCCGCAGACGATCGCGATCCAGACCAATGGTAACCAGGTAACGATGGCGACCGACTTCGGCGCCCCGGTCACTCTTACTGCCGATGGACGCACGATTACCGAGACTAATGCTCGGGGACGCTCAACACGTACCACGGTATCGATGACGGGCAATACGCTTAACATCGTTACCGACGGTGACCGTAACCAGGATTACCGCGTGAGTTTCACGGCGGTAGGTGGAAATCGTCTGCGAGTCACGCGCCAGATCTATCTGGAAAACCAGAACCAGACCCTGAGTGCGACCAGCGTCTACGATCGAACGTCAAATGTTGCGACATGGCCGTCGGTTAACAATCCAGGCGGACCGGGCTGGAATCAGCCTCCGGTTGGCGGAAGCTTCTACATCCCCAACGGAACTCGTCTCACGGCGGTTCTTCGTAATCGAATTGCGACCAACGTCTCGCAGGCCGGGGACCGCTTCTCTATGGAAGTGACCTCGCCGAGCCAGTACTCAGGCGCGATCATTACCGGCCGCATCGCTCAGGCTCAGAATTCTGGCCGCGTCTCAGGACGTGCAAACCTGTCGATGGACTTTGAGTCGATCCAGTACCGCGGACGTACATACAGCTTCGCCGGTATCATCGACTCGGCTCGCGAAGCTGATGGCGATACGATCAACATCAGCAACGAGGGCAATGTCCGCGATGGCAACCAGACCACACGCACGGTAACCCGTGCCGGTATCGGTGCCGCACTTGGTGCACTTATCGGCGCGATAGCAGGCGGTGGCGACGGAGCCGCTATCGGTGCCGCAGTCGGTGCCGGCGCCGGCGCCGGAACGGTGCTGGTACAAGGACGTGACAACCTCCAGCTCGAGGCTGGCACGCAGTTCTCGATCACCGCGACTGGTCCTGCAACCGTTGGATACCGCAACTAACGATCAGCTCGATCAACTCAGTGAGGTGGGCTTTGGCCCGCCTCATTTTTTGTCTTCTGTGATCGGATTCCGCACTCTGAACTAACTATCGCTATTTGTAGTAAAATCCCTCTGAACACTTAGGAATTAATACCGCATGCACATTCGCCTCAAGTCCGCCTCTTTTTGTTTTCTCGTTCTGTTCGTAACTTCAGTCGCTTCCGCTCAATCCGGAAAGCTGGACATTACGTACACCGTCGCTCTTCGTGATACTGCCAGCAAGCAGCTTCACGTCACTACAGAGATCAAGGACATCAGGCAGGATCGGCTTGAGCTTGCCCTACCGACGTGGGCCCCGGGTTGGTACGTTGTCGAGAATTATGCGAAGAACCTTATACGCTTTGAGGTGACGGACGGCGCCGGTAAACGCCTGCAGCCGCTGATGACCCGAAAACAGACATGGAGCGTGCCAACAAAGGGGGTTAGCCAATTAAAGATCACCTATTCGTATCGAGCAACGACCCTCGGGTTGAACCAGGCGAAAGTTGGTGACGACTTTGCATTCTTCACAGGTATCCAGCTTTTCCTCGAACCTTTAGGACATCGTAACGACGGGAGCACGCTGAAGTTTCAGATCCCTCGGGGATGGAAGCTGATGTCTCCGCTCAAGAACACTTCCGACCCGATGACGTTTGTCGCAGCGGATTACGACACGCTCGTGGACGCACCGGCGATGATGGGAGATTTCGACATCCACGAATTCTCGGTCGACGGTAAGCCGCACTATTTCACGGTTTATCCGGCGGGACGATTCGATTCTGAGAAATCGAAACGGTTTACCGAGATGCTGGGTGCGTCGATCAAGGCTCAGGCGGCGATATTCGGCGGCCTTCCGTACGACAAGTACATCGCCTTTTACTTTTTTCAGCCCGCCGAATCGAACGCAAGCGGGGCACTCGAACATCTGAATTCCTACGTCGCGTTCGCACCTGCTGGCGAGCGTTCAACGCCTGAGCAGATCATTGGAACTGCGTCGCACGAGTTCTTTCATGTGTGGAACGTGAAGCGGATCCGTCCGGCTGAGATGTGGCCGTACGATTATTCGCGAGAGAATGAGACTCCGTCGCTTTGGTTTTCTGAAGGCTTCACGAACTACTACGGGCTGCTCGCAAACTATAGGGCCGGAAACGTCACGCGGGAGCAGTTCTTGAGTTCGACCGCGGGTGCTGCTGCCTCGATCGAGAATACCGAAGCTCGCAAGTTCATACCGCCGGCTAACTCCTCAGTAATAACGTGGGTCGGATACGATACTCCCCAGGCGTTCAGCATCTCCTATTACACACAGGGGCAAAACATCGCCGCTCTTCTCGACCTTTCGATCAGGCATGATACGAACGCTGCTGCGGGGCTTGACGACGTATTCCGCGGTTTGTTCAGCGACAACTACAAACGGGGGAAGGGATTCACCTCTGACGAGCTGATCGCGATCATTAACCGCATCACAAAGAAGGATTATCGAGATTTTTTTGACCGTTACGTGTACGGCGTCGATGTGCCGGACTATGATTCGGTTTTCGGCTATGCGGGATTCAAGCTTGAAAGAAAAACGCAGACTACACCGGATTTCGGCTTTTCAGGCAGGCCGCGGACCGGCGGG
>JADMIO010835398.1_pt1 | contig 30303 bp, 21 predicted proteins | sample 8958161 | NCBI WGS metagenome assembly JADMIO01 (sample SAMN16585339, study PRJNA669376) | soil metagenome | isolation source: Crop rotation soil | place: USA: Cullars Rotation, Alabama | collected 2011 | reverse complement strand
GCGACAACTTGTCCACGTGGAATTCTAAGCTTAGGATCCCAATGTGCTGGAAAGGCGGCCGCGCGCGGGTGGAGCCTCCGCCGTGTGGCGCCCGTCCTGAGCGCGCCCACCCTGAGTGCGGCGCTGATCGCGGCCGCGATCTGCATCGGGGCGCTGGACGCCCGGGCGCAGGACCCCTTCGTGCCCGGGCTGCGCTGGAGCGCGCCGGCGGACGCGAACCAGCCTTCGATCCCGCGCTCGGTCGCGTTCTCCGCGCGGGACGGCATCGTGTGGTCGGCGTCGAACGGGCCACATCCGGGCTTCGCGGCGACGTCGTCCGCGGGCAGCGGAGCGATCGTGCCGCGCTTCGTCGCCGCGGCTCCCGCGGGAGCGCTGGGCTCGATGTCGGTCGCAGCCGCAAGGACGGGCGAAGCGCTGTTCGCGCTCGAGCAGGTGCCTGCGCCGGACGCGCTGCACCGCGCGACGATCGTCACGCGCTGGTCGGCGATCTCCGCCGCATCCGGCGCTTCGTTCGCGCCGGCGTGGACGTTCGATCCCGGCCTGCGCGCGAACGGCCCCGCGCGCTTGGGCTGCGACGCCGCGGGCACGCGCGTGTTCACCGCCGCGTGGGACAGCGCAGCTTCGCTGGCGCGCGTCGACGTGCTCGACGCGACGAGCGGAGCCTCGATCGCGAGCACGGCGTTGCCGGCGGCGGCGCTCGACGAGATGGCGGTCGCGGACGACGGCTCGCGCGCGGCGATCGTCTGCGGCCTCGACCTGTGGATCGTCGATGCGGGCTGCGCGATCGTCGCGCATCGCATCCTCGCGCTGTCGACGCCGGCTGTCGCGATGTCGGGCGACGGCGCGCTCGTGGCCTACGGCGGCGACGCCGTGCACGTGCTCGCACGCCGCGGCCAGGGTTACACGCCCGCCTTCGACGTGCCCGGATCCGCGCACGAGCTCGCGCGCCGGGCCGATCTGAGCGCGGACGGCAGCACGCTCGCCATCGGCTGGTGGAACGCGTCGAACGGCGTCGACGTGCGCTTCGAAGTGTGGGACGTCGTCTCGCGCACGCGCATCTTCCAGCTGGCGCAGCTCGGCGTGACAGGCGGGCTGCAGAACGCGCCCGAGGTCGTGCGCGCGACGGCCGACGGCTCGCGCGTCGCGTTCGGATGCTGGGGCGACGGCACGAGCCAGCCCGAAATCGTGCTGTGGGATCGCGCCACGAACGCGCCCGTGCTGCAGGCGGACCTGCCGGGCAGCGTGTTCGCGCTCGACATCGATGCGCAGGGCACGCGCCTCGTGGTCGGGATGAAGGGCGCGCACGCCAACCAGTTCTCGGGGACGGGCGAGCTGCGCCTGTACGACACGGGCGAGCGCGATCTCGTGCAGACGGCGCCCGCACAGATCGGCGGTCACCTGCAGATGTCGGCGAAGATGGCCGGTGCGAGCGCGGTCTTCTTCCTCGAAGGCACGCCGAGCCCCTTCCCCTCCATGATCGCGGGCACGAGCGGCTCGCTGCGCCTGCGACGCGTCGGCCTGCATCCCGCGCGCCTGCCCGCCGACGTCAACGGGCGCGCGGACATCGCGCTCCCGCTCACGGGCTCTCCGACTGCGATCGGCACGTTCCTCCACGTGCAGGCGGCGTTCCGCGTCAACGGCACGATCCGCTTCGGCACGCAGCTGATCGACGCGCTGATCCTCTGATCCGAGCGCCGCAGGTCCGCCGGATCGCGCCTGGCGTTTGCCCCGGGCGAGGGGAACGGCAGACTGAGGCTCATGCGTCAGCTCGCCGCGCAACTTCTCGTCGCACTCCTCCACGCGCTCACCGTCGCCCTGCTCGTCGCGCTCTGCGGAGCGTGCGGCGCGAGCGCGCCTCGGACTGCACAGGAGCTCGAAGCGCACATGCAGGCGCAGGCGCAGACGGTCAAGCATCTCGACGGGATCACGCTCTACTCGCCGTACGGAGACGAAGGCACGAAGCCGTTCGCAGGCGCCGTCGTCGATCAATCCGCGCTGGTGAGGCCGCTGTTCGCCGACGCGGGCCAGCCGCCCGTGCGCTTCTACCTCGTGCCTGCTCCCAAGGACGACGACGGCGCACCCAAGGAGATCTGGGCCCAGCCGGACCACGGGGGCGTCCTCGGCACGGCCCATCGCGAGGGGTTCGTGTGCGTCTACGTGCGCGCGGAGGCCGACCCGCAGGACGCCCGCATCCACGCGGTCTTCGCGGCCAGCACGATCCGGCACGAGCTCGCGCACGCGCACGCGCGCCGCGCCGGACTCGAGCGCGCCCCCTGGTTCAACGAGGGCCTCGCGCTGGAGGTCGAGGGCATGCGTGCGAGTCCGGACGGCCTCGTGCTTCATCCGTTTCCCGCCGCGCTCATCGGCGCTCGACAGTCGGCCGAGCCGGGCACCGTGCGCGAGCTGCTCGGCTGGGTGAACACCGGCGCCTCGTCGATCGAGCTGCGCCGCCGCCGCTACTGTGAATCCGAAGCGCTGTTCCGGTTCCTCTTCGACCACGCCGGTGAAGCCACCTGGATCGCGGGCGCGCGCGCCGTCCACGATCTCGACGACGCGAGCATCGTCGCGCTCGAGCCCGCCTGGCTGGCGTGGCTCGGTCGCCAGAACGCGCTCGAGGCGGTGCGCGCGGGAACACGATCGAGCAAGGCCTCCGAGCGCGCGGAGGCTGCGTCCTGGATGCCCGGCCTGGCGGAGCGCGGCGCGAGCGAGCTGTCGACGCGCGCCGCCGACGAGCTCGCGCTCGAGCTGCTCTCCGATCCGAGCACGTGGGATCCGGCGGCCACGTTCCTGTTCTTCTTCCGCGCGCACGAGCTGACCGAGGCGGACCTCGCCGACCTGTGCAGGAGCTCGGAGCCCGCGCGTTCCCTGACGGGGCTCGCGCTGCGGCGCAGGCGCGGCGAGCGCGTGGATCCCAAACAGGCCTACGTCGAATGGACGAAGGTGCCGGCCGCCGACCGGCCCAGGCTCGAGAGCATCCACAGCATGCTCGAGCTCAGCGCCAGCGGGCGCTGAGCCGGTCGAGTCGGAACAGGATCGCGGCGCGCACGCTGCCCATCCGCACAGCCACGCCGCCCCGACCCGGCCCGCGGAGTCACGGACCGTGGGGTCCACCCGCCCGACCGACAATTCGCGGGATCCGTGCCACGCCGGGCGGGAGTTCGGCAACCTGATGGGTCCGAAGCCTTACCGATCCCAATTGAGCGAGGATCACGCATGTCACTGCTCCCCATGTCGATGCGTCGTGTTGGTTCGTTCGCGGCCTTCAGTGCGTTCTCGATGTCGGCGGCCATGGCCCTCGGCATCCGCATCGCCGACAACCCCGCCTCGCCGAATTTCACCACGCTGCAGGCGGCGGTCGACGCCGCGCAGGACGGCAACCTGCTGCTCGTGACGCCCGGCAACTACGGTCCCGCGATCATCGACGGGAAGTCGCTCTCGATCGTCGCCTGGCCGACGGGCACTCCGCACATCGGGCCCTTGACGGTGCGGAACCTGTCGTCCACGCAGACGCTCGTCGTCTCGGGCTTCAGGATCGAGGACACGACCGGAACCGCGGTCACGCTGGAGAACGATGCGGGCGACGTGCGCTTCCAGGCCTGCGACCTGCGCGGCGGAGCGGCCAACGTCAGCATCGGGTACTACTCCTTCGCAGGTCGCCCGGCTCTCGCGGCGCACGCCTGCGCCAAGGTCGCGATCCAGGGCTGCCAGCTCAGCGGTGGAGATGCGTACGTCGAGGAGGGCGGGCCCGACGAGGTGGGCGGACATGCGCTCGACGCCGAGAACAGCAACATCGTCCTGTGCGACAGCACGCTGCACGGCGGCGACGGGTCGGCGATCACGAACCCGGGCGGTGACGCGGGCGATGCATGTCACGTCGTCGGCTGGGGTCTCTTCGCTTCCGGCTGCACGTTCACCGGCGGCAACGGCGGCCGCTCCGACTACCTCGGCTGCGACCCGAGCGGTGCGGGAGGCGACGGCATCGATGCGACGAACGCACAGCTGAAGCTCCTCGACCTCGTGCTGCAGCCCGGCTTCGGATTCAACAACGTGTGCGGCATGCCGGGCCCGACCGGAGTCCAGGTGCGCAACGTGGGCGGGACGGTTGCGCAGCTGCAGGGCACGCGCCGAAGGGTGGCGGCCGCGGCGCTCTCGCCGGATGGCTCTCTGCTCTCGATCACGGTGACGGGGCAGCCGGGTGACAGGCTCTACCTCATCCATTCGCCCGCGACCGCGTTCCAGTTCCAGTCCGCGTTCAACGGCGTGTGGCTCCTCCCGCCGCCGTCGATGAGGGCGGTGCGCACGCTGCTGCCTCCGAGCGGCGTCGCGACCGTTGCGCTCCCCATGCCGGACATCACGGGCACGAGCCACCGCCTCGAGGTCATCCAGGGCTTCTGCCTGGACACGAACAACCAGCTGTACTTGACCAGCGCCGTGCACGTCGAGCTCCTCGACGCGGCGAGCGCTCCCGACTGCGACGCGAACGGGGTCAACGACCTGGTGCAGATCCTGACCGGGACGAGCTTCGACACGAACTGGAACCTCGTTCCGGACGTCTGCGCAGGCGGCTGACCGAATCCGATCGCGCTTCGATCCGGCGGGCGGCGCCGGTCCACGATTCCACGCAGCGGTGGGATCGGGGACCGGCGCCGCCCGCCGGTCTTTTTTTTCTCGTGCCTCGCCGAATGGACGTTCCTACCCGGTCCGCTCAAGCCCTCGCCGGATCCGTTCGATACGGAACGCGGTTCGTGCCCTGCCCCACAGGTCGCGAGTGTTCCTGTCCACATGTCCGCTCCGCGGCGTCAACGCGCGGCAGCGTCGCACCACCGCCTGCTTCGAGCACCCCACACGAGGTCCCCCAGATGAGCCTTGGGAAACTTGCGAGCCTCCTCGCCTTCACCGCGCTTGCGCTCGCCTTCCAGAGCTGCGCCGGTTCTTCGTCCGAGAGCCAGAACTCGATCACGAGCGCCGAGCAGGACCTGACGCTCGATCCGTCGGGCGCGACGACCGTCGTGACGTTCGCGTCGGCGGACGGCTTCGGCTCGATGTCGGAAGTCAACTTCGCGAGCGACGGCGGCCAGACCGCGACCGGCGTCACGCTGGCCGGCAGCGAGGCGACCGTCACCTGGAGCGCGCGCGTTTCGCCCTCCGACATGGTGCGCGTCGTCGGCCTGGATCCGATCTCGAGCGCGTTCCACGCGGTTTCGACGAGCGACAGCACGCCGCCCACGTTCACGATCGCGAACGGCACGCAGACCTCGGGCCTGGGCGGCGACACGTTCGACGTCCAGTTCGCCGGCGTGCACGTCGTCGAGAGCGACGTCGAGACGCTCGCCAACTGGACGCTCAAGATCGGCACCACGACGCTGGCCCTCACCGGCTCGACGATCGTGTTCGACGAGACGACGCAGAGCGCCGCGTTCACGCTCGGGACGCTGGCGAACCTGCACGCGAGCTTCACGCTCAACGCGTCGGGCGTGCATGCGGTCTCGGACGTGCTGGCTTCGACCGCGCCGGTCGCGGGCACCGCGAGCGGCGACTCGACGGCGCCGACGTTGGTCGGGACGACGCAGAACCTGATCGTCGACGAGTTCGGCCGCATCGTCGACTTCCAGTTCAGCGAGGCGATGGACCCGGTCTTCTCCGTGCAGCTCTCGCACTTCGGCGTCACGACGCCGGCGATCGCCGTCGACGTCTCGCGCCCGTCGGACGACGTGTTGCGCGTCACCTTCAACCAGCCGATGGTGCCGGGCGTCGACACGGTCGACCTCTCGAGCCTCGTCGACGCGCACGGCAACGCCTTCGTCGACTCGACGGAAGCGATCGCGCAGCCCTCGCCGGTCGTCAACGCCTTCGACGGCCTGCCGGTCGCGACCACGGTCGCGAACGCCGGCGGCGACACGATCACGGTCGTCACGACGCAGGCCCTCGACCCGCGCACGGCCGTCGACCCGACGGCCTGGACGCTCGACGTCGCCAGCGTGCCGGTCGACCTGACCACGCAGTTCCTCGACTACGACCTCTTGACGAAGACGCTCACGATCTCGCTCGACTTCGACATGCACAACGCGGATGCGTTCACCGTCACCGGCGTCAACACGCTCGACGTCGACGGCCAGACGTTCGCGCTCTCCTCGGGCGGCAGCGCCTCGGGCGACGCGACCGCGCCGACGCTCTTGAACGTCACGCAGAACCGCACCCTCGACGCGACCGGCAAGACGCTCGTCGCGCTCTTCTCGGAGGACGTCGACGAAGCCACGGCCGAGGCGCTCACGAGCTACTCGGTGTCCGGCACGCAGACGCTCATGACGGCGACGCAGGTCTCGCCGACCTCCGTGCAGCTCGAGTTCGACGCGCTCGTCGTCCCCGGCGACGTGACCTTCGGCGTGCAGGACGTGACCGACCTGGCGGGCAACGCGATCACGACGGCGCTCGGCATCCCGATCGCCACGACCGACGTGACCGTGCCGCACCCGTTGACGTTCAACGCGCGCGCGATCGAAGGCGCCGACAACGACACCGTCACCGTCGGATTCGACGACGACATGATCGAGAGCGAGGTCGAGACGGCCGCGAACTGGCACGTCGAGTCGCCCGTCGGCAACGTCGTCTCGACCGTCGGCGCGACGGCCGTCTACACGAGCGCCAGCAAGACGGCCGTGCTGACCTTCGCGAACGGCGTCGACTTCCAGCGCGGCGACGACGCCGCGGTGCACTTCACCGGCTGCCGCGACATCGCCGGCAACACGGCCGCGACGACGGTGCTCAGCGGCGCCGTCAACTCCGAGTCCACGCTGCCCACCGTCCACACGATCTACCGCGACGCGAGCTTCGCCGACACGGTCGTGATCGTCTTCAGCGAGCCGTGCAGCCGTATCGACGACCTGTTCGACGCGGTCGTCAACCCGAGCGGCACGCGCTACGTGCTGCGCGACTCGGGCGGCATCCAGCGCGGCATCGCGACCGCCGCGGCGAGCCAGTCCAGCGGGCTCGCGGCGAGCGTCACGTTCGGCATCGTCGTCGCTCCGACCGACACCATCGACGTGCTCGGCCTGGCGGACCTGTGCGGCAACCCGATGTTCCCCGCGCTCGCCGTGCCGACGCTGGCGTCGGACACGAGCGTGCCCGCGCTCATGACGGGCTCGTCGACGCTCGCGCCCGTCTCGGGCGAGAACAACGACGTGATCTCGGTGGTGTTCGACAGGCCGATGAGCCCGTGGACGCTGCTCGATCCCTCGCACTACACGATCACGGGCACGGGTCCCGTCAGCCTCGCCTCGGCGGTGTGGAGCTTCGACGGCACCAGCACCGTGACGATCGCGCTGCGCTCGGGCACGAACGACGACCTGCAGACCGGGACGGGATACGACGTGTCCGTCAACGGCGTGTGGTCCGCGCAAGGCGTGCAGCGCAGCGTCGCCGACGTCGAGAGCGCGATCACCGCGACGGGTGACGTCACGGCGCCGGACGTGCCGGTGGGCAGGGTGCGCATCGACCCGACGACGGCCAACGCGCTGCTCGTCGAAGCCGACGAAGCGCTCGACCTGTCGTCCGCGCAGAACGCGGCGAACTACGACTACGACTCGGGCAACATCGCGACCTCGGCCGTGCGCCTGGGCGTGCGCACCGTGCGCGTGGTGTTCGCCGTGGCGCCCGTCGTCGGCCAGGACCTGCAGTTCACGCTCACCGACCTGGCGGGCAACGTCTCGGGCACGATCACGCGCGCCGTCACCGCGGCCGACGCAGTCGGTCCGCTCGTCTCCAGCGTGGCGGGCGTCATCCGTCCGGGCTGGGGCGGCGACGTCGTCTCCATCACCTTCAGCGAGCCGGTGACGTCCGTGACGGCGCTGAGCGCGCTGAACTACGGGGTCACGAGCGGCAGCCGCACGCTGAGCATGACCAATGCGCGCCTGGTGTACTCGAGCGTCACGAACACGGTCACGGTCCTGTTCGCGAGCGGACAAGAGCTCGACGGAACCGCCCCGGTGTCGGTGTCGGTCGGCAACGTCCGCGACCACAGCGACAACGTCATGCCGGCGCCGATCGTCGTCGGCGGCTCGGTCAGCGGGGACATCACGGCGCCCTCGATCAGCTCGGCGTTCGTCGACTGGCACGACGACGCGAACGGCCTGGTGGTCGACGTGCTCTTCAGCGAGGACGTGGACACGTCCTGGACCGCGAACAGCGCCAACTGGACGGCGTCCGGCGGCCAGACCGTCTCCTCGGTGACCATGCCCGAGCGCAACCACGCGCGCGTCGTGCTCGGCTCGGCGCTCACGGCGTCGCAGACGCTCTCCATCACGACCGTGCCGGACCTGGCCAACAACGTCTCGGGCCCGCTCACGGCGGACCCGATCGAATGATGGAACGGTTTTCCGTTCCCTTCCTCGGCGCGCTCGACGAGCGCTCGAGGCTGCGCGCGCCGACCGCGGAGTTGCTCCGCGATCGGTGCGCACAGCCGCGTTCGACGCGCGAGCGAGCGTCGTGGCCGAACGAAACCGTGCCCCTGCCTTCAGATGGCGAGCGCCGGCGAACGATAGGTGGAAATCGAGGCGCGGGCCCCCGCGAGACGGGTCCCTGTCCTCGTTCGACGGCGAGGCCGTCACAGGAACGAACGTGAGCGCGCAGGTCCCCGAGAAGAACCTCTTCGTCGAAGACGTCGTCACCGCCCTGACCGGGCCGGTGGACGCGCGTGGCAATTCCACGACCGCGCTCAGGGATCAGATGACCCGCGCGACCGCGGAGTTCGACCAGCGCACGGCGGAGGCCTTCGCGCGGTCGCTGCTCGAGTCGCTGTGCAACACCGAGGAGATCGACGTGCGCCGCCTCGAGGCGCTCTTGATCCTGGGCCTGGCACATCCGCAGATCCTCGTGCAGCACCGCATCTCGCTGCGCGCGGAGGGCAAGCGCCTCGCGACCATGCTGGAGCACATGGGCCAGCACGATCGCGCGCGCTGCCTGGCGGAGACCATCGAGATGAACGTCGGACCCGACGACGGATTCGTCGTCGAGGCCGAGGAATCGCCGGCGCAGCCGGTCGACGGGCAGGGCAAGCGCGCCGCGAAGGCGAAGCCCACCCAAGCCGAGCTGGAGGACACGGAAGCGCAGATCGCCGAGTTCCTCGCGCGCGCCGACAAGTGCGCCGCGAGCGGCAAGACGACCGAAGCCATTCGCTGGCTGCAGGAAGTCGTCGCGCTCGACCGCAACCGCCGCGACGTGGTGCGCATGATCCGCGACCTGCGCTGGGGCGAGAACGAGCGCAAGGCGCGCAATCAGAAGCGCGCGAAGTCCGCGGGCGTGCTCCTGCTCCTCTGCGGCCTGGCCTACGGCGTGTACTGGCGCGAGCAGCACATCGACGCGCTGTACGCCGACATCCCGCCGGCCAAGGGCGATCTCGCCTCCCTGCGCCAGCGCCTCGACTCGATCGAGTCGCTGATCGCGTCGAACTACGTCTGGATCGGCATGTCGGCCGTCGTGCGCGAGCAGGACCGCCTGCACCGCCAGGTCACGACCGCCGAGCTGAAGAAGGCCGAGCTCGACCACGAAGCCGCGGTCGCACGCGCGCAGAAGAGCGAAGAAGCCAAGGCCTCGCTGAGCCGCGGGATGCTGCTCGCGCAACAGGGCCACTTCGACGAAGCGCTCGTCGACCTGCGACACGCGCTCGAATCCGCCGAGCCGTCCTGGCCCGAGCGCAAGCAAGTCGAAGCGAACGTGGCCGCCATCGAGGCCTGGTTGAAGAAGACACCCTGACCCGCGACCGGACCCCATCCCCATGACCTTCCTCAACCGATGGCTGACGAACAGCCGAGTGCGCGTGGCGAGCAAGCGCGTCGCGAAGGAGCCGACGGCTCGCGCCTACGCCGACCTGGCGCAGGAATACGCCGTCGTCGGCGACCTCGACGAGGTCGTGAAGGCCACGGCCGAGGGTCTGCGGCTGTTCCCCGGCGACGCCGAGCTCAAGCGCCTCGAAGCGCGCGCGCGCGCGATGCTGCTCGAAGGCCGCACGCGCGAGCTGCAGCTGGAGATCAAGGCCGCGCCGCGCCCGGCGCTGTGGAAGGAGCTGTGCGAGATCCTGCTCGAGGCCGGCAAGGTCGCGCGCGCCGAGGAAGTCGCCGTCGAGTGGTTCCAGGCCACGAAGAGCGGTGAAGCGCAGCTCCTGCGCGCCCGCGCCCGCGCCGAGCGCTTCTTCGCCGACCGCCGCCGCGACGACGGACGCCTGGCGGTCGAGCTGGTCGAGTCGGCCGCGGAGCTGATGCCGGCCGACGCGCGTCCGCTGCGATTGCACCTCCAGATCGTCTCGCGCGTCGGAGCGTGGAGCGACGCACGCCGCGTGATGGCGCGCCTGCTCGAGCACTTCCCGGGCGATCCGGCGCTCGAAGCACGCTTCCGCACGCTGCTCACGCTGGCCGAGACGGCGAAGACGCTGGATCAAGCCCTGCGCGACGTGGAGAAGTCCGGCCGCCTCGCCGACGACGAGCCCGAGGCCGAGCGTCCGAGCGCGTCGGGCAGCATCCGCCCGCTGCTGCAGGCGATGCTCCAGGAGCAAGGCGTGCAAGCGGCCTTCTTCGTGCGCGGCGGGACCGCGCTCGTGCAAGGTCCCAAGGGCGCCACCGCCGAGCGCACCGCGCGCGGCGTGCGCGAGATCGTCGGCAGCTGCCGCACGGCCGCGCGCAAGCTCGGCCTGGGTCAGGCGAACGAAGTGCGCATCGAAGGCGGCTTCGGAACGCTGCTCGTCGCCCCCGGCGAAATCGGAACGGGTGCGCTGTGGTGCTCGGGCGACGTGACGCGCGTGCACGAGGAGCGCCTGCGCGACCTGTCGTCGGCCGCGGGGAACATGAGCGAGGAAGAAGCAGAATGAAGCACGTCCTCGAACCGATCGCGCGCACCCCGGGCGTGCGCCTGGCGATGATCGTGACGCCCGACGGCGTCCCGATCACCGTGCACGGCGAGCGCCGCAAGGCGAACGAAGGCCCGCGCTCGGGCACGCCCGATCGGCGCCAGCGCGATCAGGGCGTCGACTCCGCCGACGACGTGCACGCGATGGCGGCGCTCGGCTCGGGCTGGATGAACGAGGTCACGCGCGCCGTCGCGCCGCTGTCCTGGAGCGTTCCGCAGCGTCTCGTGCTGCGCGCCGCGCGCGGCACCTTGATCGCGATGCAGGCGCCGGGTGCGCTGCTGCTCGTCGTGCTCGAGAGCGGGATGCGCGCCGAAGACCTGCGCCTGCCGATGGAAGGCGCCGTCGCGCGCATGCAACGTCACCTGCGCACGATCGGACATCGTGTTCCGCCGGCGACCACCACCGAATCCGGGCCCGGCGTCCTGCCGGAGCTCGACACGCAGCCGAGCATCCTGCCCGCGTCATCGGAACCACGCGATGCGGCGGGGGAAGTCCCCCCCACAGGATCGAACAGGGTTTCGACAACCGGGAGCGAGAACCCCGACTCCGGGGAATGAACCATGGTCCAGATCAACTTCGCCCAAAGACAGGTCAACGCCAAGATCGTCTATTACGGCCCCGGCATGTCGGGCAAGACGACGAACCTCGAGATCGTGCACCAGCGTGCGCCTTCTCCCAACCGCGGTGACCTGACCTCCATCAGCACCGACGGCGACCGCACGCTGTTCTTCGACTTCATGCCGCTCGATCTCGGCACGGTCGCGGGCATGCGCACGTGCTTCCAGATCTACACGGTGCCCGGCCAGGTCTACTACAACAGCACGCGCAAGCTGGTGTTGCAGGGGACCGACGGCGTCGTGTTCGTCGCGGACAGCTCGGCGTCGATGGTCGAGGAGAACCTCGAGTCGATGCGCAACCTCGAGCAGAACCTCGCCGAGTACGGCAAGACGCTGGCGCAGATGCCGCTGATCATCCAGTACAACAAGCGCGACCTGCCCGACGCGATGAGCGTCGAAGAGCTCAACAAGATCCTGAACCCGTACAACGCGCCCTTCTTCGAGGCGATCGCGAACACGGGACAGGGCGTGTTCCCGACGCTGAAGGCGCTCGCCGCGCGCGTGCTCGAGAGCATCCACACCGGCGCGAAGAGCGCGTCGGGTCCGACGGTGATGACCGGGCAGACCGGCTTCTATCCGCAGGCCGTCGCGCAGGGCGCGGGCGCCGCGGGCGCGCAACAGCGCCTGCAGCAGACCGGCTTCCACGCCGCGCCCGCGAACCCCACCGTCGGGCAGACGCGACCGCTGCTGCAGACGGGCTTCAACCAGTCGCCCGGCATGCAGGCGCAAGGTGGTGGACGCCCGATGCAACCAGGGGCTCCGGTCCCGATGCAGGCGCACGCGTCGCAAGGACACGGCCCGGCCGCCGATCCGCTCGCGCGCACGCAGGTGCACGCTCCGCCTTCGATCCCGCTGCCGCCGATGCCGCTGCAGCCGGGCATGGTTCCGGTCGTCGGCCAGAGCGGCGCGCAGCCCGCGGCGCAACCGGGCATGGTGATGATGCAGGCTCCGCAGCAGCAGGCTGCTCCGGGCAACGCGCTGCACATGCTGCGCCCGGACAAGTCGCACGCGTCCGCAGCCGTGAAGCCGCAGGCGCAACAGCCGGCCGCGGCCGGCACGCCGAAGACGCGCGCGCTCCCGGGCGCCGCTCGCCCGGCGCCGAGCAAGCCGGCCGCGAACGCCGCTGCCGCACCGCGCATCCAGCCGCGCGCAGCTCCGCTCCCGACGCCCGGCGCGGGCGGCAAGAAGCGGATGATGTACGTGCTCCTCTTCGTCGGCGTGGCCTTCGGGCTGGCAGCCGTCGTGGCCAAGATCGTCCTCAAGCTCTTCTAGAAAGGAGTCGCTCCCATGGTGTCCGACCAGAAACTTCGCCGGGATCGCCTCGTGTTCTACGAGCGCGACGTGGTCCGCTTCGACGGTGAGCTCGACGGCTTCCTCGAGCTCTCGGGCGCGCGCTGCGCGCTGCTCATCGACAAGGAAGGTCACCTCGTGACCCGCCGCGGCGACGCGGTGCAGACGTCGCTCGAATCGATCTCGGCGCTCGTGGCCGGCTCGTTCGCCGCGACGCGCGAGATGGCGCGGCTCCTGGGCGAGGAGCAGTTCACCACGCTCTTCCACCAGGGCAGCCGCGACAGCATCCAGATCTCGCTGGTGGGGGATCGCGCCCTCTTCGCGATGGTGTTCGACGAGCGCACGAACCTCGGGTTGGTGCGGTACTACTCGGTCGAGGCCACCAAGCGTTTGAGCGAGATCCTCGACGAGATCGACGCGCGCACGGGGGAGACGGAGTCGCTGTCGAGCGATTTTTCGGAGAGTGCGACAGCCGCGCTGGACAAGCTCTTCTGACCTGAGTTGCGCGCAGGACGCGGCGTAGCGGCCGCACCGCGTACGCCGCGGTGCAGCGCCGCGCGAGCGGCGCCAGCAGTGGACCGAGCCCGCTCCGTGCCGCTGGTCCGCTCCCTCACGCCTCCGCCGCTGGGAGCCGCCCCCTCATGATGGTGCGCTACTTCTTCTGCATCCCGCGCAATATCTTGTCCACCCCCAGGATCTCGAGCACCTCCGGCTGCGTCTCACCCACCGCCGCCGGCAGGTGACACCGAAAGCAATTGTTCGTGATCGCGTCGCCATTCTCCGCGACGTGCTGCCCATCGTGGCACCGGAAACACCCCGGCGAATCCTGGTGACCGCTGTAATCCGGGTACGTGCCCCACGTGACCCCCAGCGCCGGATACACGTTGCGCGCGTGGATGTCCGCGAGCACGTGCCCCGCCGCCTGGATCTCGGCGGCCCGCGCCTGCAGGACCTCGACGTGCGTGGCCGCGTAAGACTTCTCCAGCGCGACGGGGATCTCCGCCGCCGCCGCTTCGCGCGTCGCGTACTCCGCCGTCAGCACCTCGACCGCCTTCTTCTTCAGGAACGGCAGGTTCGCCGGCAGGCGGCCCATCGTGATCGCGTGATCGACCGCGCGCTCGGGCATCTCGAACTCGTGCGCGGGTCGGTTGTGGCAGTCGAAGCACTGCATCGTGATCCGCGGCGCGCTCGCGTGCTTGGACGCATCCTCGCCCTTCATCACGTACGTGCGCTTCACGCCGTTCTTCGCGTCGACGTACTCGACGAGCGGGATGGCCGAACGCTTCGCGTCCGACGCGACGAAGCGGATCTCGATCCCGTCCCCGTTGTGCGCGCCGTGGATGCCGCCCATCTTCCGGCCGCCGATGTTCATCGTCAGCAGCGTGGTCTCGGGCGTGTTCGTCGCGTCCGAGGCGTAGCGCTGGATCAGCTTCACGCGCGCGGCGGCGGGCTGCTGCTTCCAGTGGCAGCGCTCGCACGTCTCCTCGGCCGGCACCATCAACCCGCGCTCGATTGGGCCGCGGACGGGATAGGGCACGCTGTCGGTGAGCACCGCGAGCAGCTGGTGCGTGCCCTGCAGCTTGGCCTTGAAGAAGCCCACGTTGCCCTCGCCGACGTGGCAGTCGACGCAGTCGATGCCGGCGTGCGATCCCTCCGTGAACGTGCGCTCCTCGGCGTCGTGCACCGGGTGGCAGGAAAGACAGAACTCGTTGCTCTCGAGATGGTGCACCGCGGTCTGCGCGCCCTGCGCGAGGACGAGCAGGTTGAACGCCGAGACGATCAGCAGGAACACCGCGAGCCGCAGCCAGGCCGCGTTGCCGGTGCGCAGCGCGTCGATGCGCTGCGCGAGGCGCCGCCTCCCGAGCCACAGGCCGATCGGCGTGATCAGCGCGCCCAGCACGACGAGCGCGATCGCCGACGAGTTCAGGACGCCGATGTAGGGCACCTCGAAGCCGGTGCGCAAGCGCGCGGGCATCAAGCACAGCCACAGCACGATGCCGGTCAGCACGAGGGCGAGCCCGAGCATGGCCAGCCAGTGGCTCGTGAAGATCGCGATGCCGGGACGCCGCGGATCCGGAGTCTTTTCCGCCGCACCGGGGGCGTGGGGGGTGCTCACGGACGAAGCCTAGCAAGCGCTCGAGATGCTTCGCAAAGACGGGCCCTCTTTGCGCGATCCACTCGCAACATGCGCTCCGGGTGCTCGCGCTCCCGTGTGCACCCGCAGCGACGTGGGGCCGGAAATCGCCGGACATTTTGCTATCGAGGCGCGCGCGCTTAGCTTCTTCGGACAGGATGGCCGGCGGAACGACGAAAGTGCCTGCAGGTCCGCGAAGCTCCGCGAGCACGATTCGCGAGAGCATTTCTTCTTCGAGGATCTGCCTGTCGTCGCGCGCGAGTCGCGGAGATCGCGCGCGTGCCAGCCCGTGCTCGGCCGGCCCGGACCCCACGCGTTGAGATCCCGCGATGGCACGCCCCCCCGCCTTCGCTCCGGCATCACGACCTGACCCGCGTCCGCGAGCTCGTTTCCTCGCGGCGTCGAGCCTCGTCGCGCTCGGATCGTTCGCGTGCCGCGCGCCGGATGCGCCTCAGGCCGAACCAACCGACGCGCCTCGAGCGACGGCATCGACGCAGGCGACTCCACCGACCGGATCGCCCGAGCTGACGCAGGATCCGACGCCGTCCCAGCTGCCGGAGCCCTCGTCCTCGCCGACGACGAGCGAGACACAAGCGCCGACGACGTCACAGGGATCTGCGCCCGCGCCGACGGGCGCCGCACAGGATCCGAGCACTCCGAAGAAATCGCCGGGGATCACGGCCCTCGACCCGATGGCGGCCCCCGATCCGGCTCACGCGCCGCAGGAATCGACTTCGGCCGGCGCGCACGCCGACGCCGCGAGCACGGCGCCCGTCGCGTCGGACGACCTCGCCATCCACGGCATGCTCTCCTCCCAGCTGCGCGCGCGGGCGAGCGGCGGCGTGCACGACGTCGACGCGTACGGCCTGCTGGCGATGGACGTCGGGACGCTGGGCAAGGACCCCGTCACCGGGCACTTCCTCGGCCGCCTCAGCTTCGACGTCGACGGCCGCGGCGACGACAAGACGAAGTCGAAGTTCGGCAGCCTGCAGGACATCGACGGCAACGCCGTCGTGCTCGACCTGTACGAGATCTCGGCGCAGATCGAGAAGCCCTTCGGCGCGCCGATGCTCGTGCGCATCGGACGCCAGAGCGACTACGAGACGCCCGAGCTCGCGCACTACGACGGGGTGCGCGCCGAGACGGAGCCCATCGGCAAGGAGAAGATCGTCGCCGGCGCGTACGGCGGCGTGCCGGTGCGCATCTACGAGGGGACTTCGATCCAGAACCAGATCGCCGGCGTGTTCGCCGAGGCGCGGCCCTGGAACGGCGGCCGGGTGCGCGCGGACTGGATGTACGTGCACCAGTCCGAGGACGCGAACGACTTCCACGACGACCTGCTCGGGCTCGCGCTGTGGCAGCGCGTCGGAGAGCACGCCAGCGTCGACGCCGGCTATACGCGCCTCGACCAGAAGGATCGCGACGTGCGCCTGCGCGCGACGTGGGACGACGGCGAAGGGGATTTCACCGTGCAGGCGGGGTGGTACCGCTTGCTCGAAGCTCAGGCTGCGTTCGCCGACGAGTTCGATCCGTTCTTCACGACGCTGCTCGAGCACCAGCCGTTCGACCAGTACCGCCTCCTGGTGTCGAAGGTCCTCACCTCGCACCTGCACGCCGACGTCGGCGGCGACGTGCGCCGGCTCGACGACTCGGGCGACGAGAGCCAGTTCAACCACGACTACGAGCGCGGCTACGCGACGCTCGTCGCCTCCGGGCTCACGTCGTTCGACCTCGCGCTTTCCCTGACCGCCGACTTCTGGAACAGCGACGACCGCGACATCCAGACGTGGGGCCTCGACATGACGTGGGAGCCGAGCGACGTCTGGCGCTTGTCGATCGGCTCGAGCTACGCGCTCTACAAGCTCGACATCGCCCAGGACGTCGAGCGCGACGACGTCCGCGTGTGGTACACGCGCGTGCACCGCCAGATGGGCCCGGCGTGGACCCTGGACGGCGCGTTCGAGTACGACGACGAGGACACCGACGACTACACCCAGCTCCTGGCAGGTGCGACATGGCGATTCTGAACGTGCGACTCGAGCGGCGGACGGCTGTCGCGGCGGCGCTCCTGGGCCTGGTCGCGGCGACGATCGGCGCGCTCGCCGGATGCGCGCTGCTCGGCGGCGACGGTGCGGTGAAGCGCGAATGGGCCTTCAGCCACCGCACGCACATGTCTCTCGACATCCAGTGCACGGACTGCCACGCCGCGGCGGAGTCGGGCGACGAGCCGGGCATGCCGCGCCTGAGCACCTGCCGCCTGTGCCACGCCAAGCTCGACGCCGACAAGCCGCCCGAGCGCAAGGTCGACGCGTTCTTCGACGAAGCGCAGTTCCGCGCCGTCGACAAGGGCGCTCTGACGGACGAGATCATCTTCTCGCACGCGCGCCACGTCATGAAGGGCGAGGCCTGCGCCACGTGCCACTCCGAGATCGCGCAGAACGAGGACGCGCTGCTGCTCCCTCACGCCGACATGGACAAGTGCACGCGCTGCCACACGCAGCTCGGCGTCGTCGACGCCTGCTCCACGTGCCACACGACGGTGCGCGCCGAGATCGCGCCGCCGTCGCACGCGCAGAACTGGCAGATGCGGCACGGCGGCGTGTGCCGCCGCGGGTCGGAGGACATGGCCGACCGCTGCACGCTCTGTCACCAGGAGACGAGCTGCATCGCCTGCCACATGACGACGCTGCCGCGCGATCACACCGACCAGTGGCGTCGCCTCGGCCACGGCGTCTCGGCCTCGCTCGATCGCGATCGCTGCGCGGCGTGCCACCAGCCGGACTCGTGCGTGACCTGCCACTCGACGGTCAAGCCCCAGAGCCACACCGGGAGCTTCGGCTCGCCGCGCGACAACCACTGCCTCGGCTGTCACCAGCCGCTCAGCGCGGAAGGCTGCATCGCGTGTCACCCGGGCACGCCGAGCCATGCGCTGGCGCATCCCAAGCCGCCCGACCACAACCCGGCCATGAACTGCCGCATGTGCCACGTCCCGGGCGGGGTGCAGCCCCCGATGCCGCACGTGGACAACGGCGACAACTGCAACGGGTGCCACCACTGATCGCGCTCCCGGCGCCCGGGGCCGTGGGTGCGGCCGCGGAGCTCGAGCGCGTTGCCGCGCTTGCGCAGCGGAGGACCCACCGGTAGCCTGTCGGCCCTCGAATCGCGCGCATTCCCCTGCCAGCCGGCAGGTTCGGGCGCTGCCTCTCGCCTCACCCCACTCCCTTCTTCCTCCGAGCTTTCGTCATGGCACGTGTCTGTTCGATCTGCAGCAAGCGCACCGAAGTCGGCAAGATCGTCGCGCGCCGCGGACTCCCGAAGAAGAAGGGCGGCGTCGGCCTGCGCTGCACCGGCCGCACGCTGCGCAAGTTCAAGCCGAACATCCAGAAGGTGCGCGCCGTGATCGACGGCGTGCCGCAGCGCGTCCGCCTGTGCACCCGCTGCATCAAGCGCGGCAAGGTCGAGAAGGCCACGCGCGGCAAGCTCAAGCTGGCGTCCTGACGATCGGCGGGCTCTGGACCCGGCGTCCCGACCCAGCGCGGCCTTTGCCGCCCTGCCTCGATCGCGCTCTGCGCACCGTCGCCCGCCTTCCGATCTTCGCCCGAGCGCTCCCTTCCCGGTCCACTCCGGCGCTCGACGCGGCGACGTAGCGACGCCGATCCCTGCGTCGATCGGCCCGCGCGCCGGCGCGCGCCCTTAAAAGTTTCGGACTTGATGGGCAAGGCACAGCCTTTACCTGCCGAAGACTCCCCCTGATGTCGTGGCTTTCGCGCCGGCATGGCGCACAACCACGGACCCCAGGTCCAAGGAGTTTTCTCTCATGGCGATGAAGAAGAAGGGTCGGAAGAAGGCAAGCAAGAAGGGCGCACGCAAGGGCGCGCGCAAGAAGGCAGCAAAGAAGGGCCGCCGCAAGGGCCGCCGTAAAGCTGCCTCGAAGTAGTAGGAACCTGGGAGGCTCTCGATGAACAAGAGCCACCTGGTCGACTTCGTTGCCGACGAGCTTCGCACGTCGAAGCTTCAAGCCTCGCTTCTGGTCGAAACCGTTCTCAACGGGATCAAGAAGGGACTGCAGGAGGATCAGAGCGTGACCCTCACCGGCTTCGGGACCTTCGAGCTCAAGTCGCGCAAGGCGCGCGTGGGCCGGAACCCGCACACCGGACAGCCGATCGCCATCGCGGCGGGCCGACGAGTCGGCTTCCGCGTCGGCAAGGCGCTGAAAGACTCGTTCTGAGTCCTGAAGGCCCCTGAAACGAAGCTGGCCTGCCCCCCTCGGGCAGGCCAGCTGTCATTTCGGTGCGTGACGCTCGCAGCTCGTTCGACGCTACGCGCGCTTCTGCAGCGCTTCGACCTCGGCCGCGATCGTCGCATCGTCGAGCTTCGCGAAGAGCCCCGCGACGGTGCCGAGCTTCTGACCCGTCTCGAGCACGCGCCATGTGCCGGCCTGCGGCAGCCCCGGCCAGGGCTGCCTCGCGACGTCGCCGCCCTGGCCGAGCATGGCCCACAGCTGTTGCGCCTTGCCCGGCATGAACGGCGCCATCCAGCGCGCGAGCCACGCGAGCCACTGACAGCCCGTGTTGAGCACGCTCTCCGCCAGCACGGGATCGGTCTTGCGCAACGTCCACGGCGCCATGCGGTCGACGAACACGTTGGCGACGCGCGCGCACGCGAGCAGCGACTCCGATGCGCGGCGGAAGCGGAACTCGACGATCGACTCGGCCGGATCCGCGAACGCTCCGCACTCGGTGAGGATCACGCGGTCGAGCTCGGCGGCGTGCTCCGCATGCAGCGGCGGAATCGTGCCGCCGTTGTTCTTGTCGATGAAGCGCAGGAGGCGCGTGACCAGGTTCCCGATCGTGTCGGCGAGGCCCGCGTTCACCGTCGACTGGAACTCCTCCCAGCGCCAGTCGCTGTCGGCCGTCTCGGGCGACGTCGCGAGCAGGTGGAAGCGCGCGGCCTCGACGTCGTAGCGCGCGGCGAAGTCCTCGAGCGGGATCGTGCGCTGCTCGGACGTCGAGAACTTGCCGCCCTGGAGGTTGTAGAACTCGTTCGCGGGCACCTGCCAGGGGAGCACGAAGCCCTGTCGCACGCCCATCAGCATGGAGGGGAAGATCACGCAGTGGAACGTGATGTTGTCCTTGCCGATGAAGTGCACGAGGCGCGTGTCGGCGCTCTTCCACCAGCGCTCCCACTCCGCCGGTTGCTCGCGCAGGCGCGCCCACTCCTGCGTGAACGACACGTACCCGATCGGCGCGTCGAACCACACGTAGAGCACCTTGCCGTCGCTGCCCTTGAAGTCGGACGGGACCGGCACGCCCCAGGCCATGTCGCGCGTGATCGAGCGCGGCTCGATCTCCGCGAGCTGGTTGCCGACGAAGCCCTTCACGTTCGGCTTCCAGTCGTGGTCGGTGAACCACGCGCCCAGCCCGTCGTCGCGCAGCCGCGGCAGGTCGAGGTACCAGTGCCGAGTCGGCCGCTTCTCGGGCGTCGTCCCGCAGATCTTGCAGGAGACCTTCTTCATCAGGAGCGGCTCGAGGTCCTTGCCGCAGTTGGGACACTCGTTGCCGCGCGCCTTCTCGTAGCCGCAGAAGTAGCACACGCCGAGCACGTACCTGTCGGCGAGGAACATCCTGTCCTTGGGGCAGTAGAGCTGCTCGATCGTCTTCTCGAGCAGATAGCCGTTCGCGCCCAGGCGCCGGAAGAACTCCTGGCTGGTCGCCGCGTGCTCGGGGCAGACGCTCGTGCCCGACCAGACGTCGAACTCGATCTTGAACGCGTCGAACGTGCGCTTGATCGCATCGCGCCAGCGCGCGACGTACTGCGGATAGGGCGTGCCCTCCTGCTCGGCGCTGATCGTGATCGCCGTGCCGTGCTCGTCGGCGCCGCACACGAAGAGCGCTTCTTCGCCCAGCATGCGCAGCGTGCGCACGTACACGTCGGCCGGGAGGTACGCGCCGGTCACGTGGCCGAAGTGGATGGGACCATTCGCGTACGGCAGCGCGCTGGTGACGAGGTAACGGGTCACGGTGTCATCGCCTCTGCTGTCGTAAATGCGGCTGTCGTAAATGCAGCTGTCGTGAATGCTGCGGTCGTGAATGCCGCCGTCGTGCGCGCGGCCGTGTCGTCGTGCACGGGATCAGGTCGCATGCGGCGTCGCGACGCTCTTCTGGATGGGCTCGTCGTCGTCGTCGCCGTCGACAGGCCGCGCGCCCTCGGCCTCGATGCGCTTGCCGCGATAGATGAGCACGAGGTTGCGCGCGTAGATGAAGACGCCGGACGACTGCCCGATGATGCCGACGACGTCCTTGCGCCAGCAGAAGTACGCGAAGAGCATCGCGCCGCCGATGAGGCTGCCCCACCAGAACCCGACCGGCACGATCGAGCGCTTGTGCTTCTCCGACGCCAGCCACTGCAGCACCATGCGGAAGGTGAACATCACCTGCCCGAGGAGGCCGACCGAGATCCACACGAAGCTCCAGGGCTTGGAGATGTTGAAGATGCGGTAGAAGAAGCCGCCGTGCTCGACGCGCGCCTTGGTGGCGGCCAGCGCGCGCACGTATTCCGCGGCGGAGAGCTCGACGGTTCCACGCTCGGTCGGCACCTGCACGACATCGCCCTGCGGCGTCGTGGTGATGACGACGTCCTTGAGGCGCGACTGCAGGTCGATGTCGGGCAGCGCGGCCTTGACGCCCGAGGCCGGACGATCGTCGACGAGCGTGCCCGTCGTTGCGACCGCCCTGCGCTCGGACGGCGCTTGGGGCGTCGCACCCGCGTCCTGCGCACGGACCGACCCCGCGGCGCACAGGGCCGTGACGAGCGCGATGCATGCCGCACGCGCGTACCGCTTCCACGTGCGTTCAGCGTCCATCGCCCACCTCCTTGATCGGCAGGCGCAGCAATCGCGCGCGCATCCAGCGCACGGCGAAGAGGTCCTTCAACGCGCGGAAGGCGCGGTTCCAGACGCCGTACTTGCTCGTGCCCGCGGTGCGCGGATGGTGGCCGACGCCGTGCTCGATGACGGAGAAGCCGTGGTAGCGCATCAGCGTCGGCAGGAAGCGGTGCATGCCCTCGAACAGCGGGATGGCCTGGATCGCATCCGCTCGGAACACCTTCAGCGAGCAGCCCGTGTCGCGGATCGTGTCCTGCGAGATCCAGTTGCGGATGCGGTTGGCGATCCTCGAGCTCGCGCGGCGCACGAACGTGTCGCGCCGCTTCATGCGCCAGCCGACGACGGCGTCGTGCCCGTCCATCAGCGCGATCATCGCCGGCAGATCGCCCGGATCGTTCTGCAGGTCCGCGTCGAGCGTCGCGATGAGCCTGCCGCGCGCGAGGTGGATGCCGGCCGCCGTCGCCGCCGTCTGCCCGCGGTTGCGCGCGAAGTACACGCCGACGACGCGCGGGTCCTTCGCGCTCGCGGCGCGGATCAGCGCGGGCGAGCGATCGCGGCTTCCGTCGTCGACGAGGATCAGCTCCCAGCTGGTCTGCGCTCCGAAGACCTCGACGACGCGCGCGTGAAGGCGCTCGACGTTCTCGGCCTCGTCGAACACGGGCGCGACGAGCGAGAGCTCGACGGCCTTGCTGCGCCGCGCCGGAAAACGCTCGCGCACCTCCCACAGGAGGAGATCGCGAACCTCGGCGTCGCGCCCCGCGCCGCGGGCGGGGCTCGTGCCGTGCGCGGAGCTGTTGTCGGATTCCAGGGCGCCCATGGGCCGACATGATGAACGTTCTCCGTGCGTCTTGCGAGTGCCTGCCGGAACGCGCGGTGCCTGGCACGCGCCGCGCGAACACCCGCGGCGCGTTCCAGGCACCACGACGCGTCCTGCGCGTTGTTCGCCCGCGTTGTTTCTCAGGCCGGGTGTCGCGTGCCAAGATGCGCCGGTTGGTGGCCGACCTCGATCGCAGGCAGCGTCCCTGGCTCGGCGGGTGGTACCTGCTCGTGCCGATCCTCGCCCTTGCGTTCGTGCGCGAGTGGTGGGCGCCGGACGAGCCGCGCTACGGCGAGATCGCCAAGGAAGCGTTCGACACGCACAGCTTCCTCGTGCTGCACCTGTGCGGCGAGCTGTATCCGGACAAGCCGCCGCTCGTGTACTGGCTCGCCGGGATCATGGGCAGGCTCTCGGGCTGGTCGGAGTTCTGGATGCGCGTGCCGTCGATCCTCGCGACGGCCGGCTCGGCGTGGATGTGCATGCGCATCGCACGGCGGTGGTTGGGGGAGATGGAGGCGCTGTGGTCCGTGCCCCTCTACCTGGGCAGCGTGATGGTGCTCGAGATCGGCGGGCGGCTTCAGCTCGATCCCACGCTCTCGCTGTGCGTGCTCGCGGCGATCGACCAGCTCTCCATCGAAGGGCGCGGCCGCGCGACGCAGGCCGGCGAGATGCCGCTCGCGGGCGACGTGTCGCGCTCGAGCACGGCGACGGTGCGGCACACGTGGCTCGCCGGGATGTGGCTCGGCATCGGCGCGCTCGCGAAGGGGCCCGTCGCCTGGATCTTCGTCGGGTTCGCGCTCATCGTCTGGAGGGTCCTCCCCAAGCCACTGCGCTTCGCGCCGCAGCGGAGCGCGCGCGCCTGGCTCGGGCTCGCCGTGCTCGCGATCCTGCCGGTAGCGACGTGGGCCGCGCTCGCGATCCACGAAGAGCCGGCGCTCTTGAAGCCGCTCTTGTTCGGGCAGCACATCGGGCGCATCACCGAAGCGAACAAGCACGCGGGCCCGGTGTGGAATCACCTCTTGTCGATGCCGCTGCTGCTCTTGCCATGGACGCTCCTGTGCGTCGCGGGGCTCGCGCGCGCATGGCGCTCGTGGCGTGCGCGCGAGGACGCCGGCCTGGTGCGCATCGCGGCCTGGTTCGCCGTCGTGTTCGTGTTCTTCTCCGCCATTCCGCCCAAGCGCGATCTGTACCTGTTGCCGGTGTATTCGGCCGCGGCGATGCTCGGCGCCTGCGAGCTGGCCGCGGCCCTGCGAGCGCGCAGGCTGCGGGGCTGGATCGGGTGGGGGACCGGCATCGTGCTGCTCGTCGTGGGGCTGACGCTGGCGCTCGCACCGTGGGTCGTTCCGATCGTGCTCGATCACGCCGGCACGAAGCTGGGTGAGGTCGGCGACGACGCGCGCGAGCAGGCGGCGCTGGTCGTGCCGGTCGGGATCGCGATGTTGCTCGGCGCGGCCGGCGCCTTGATCGGGCAGAGGCTCGGTTCGCCGCGCGCGTGGGCGAACGCGCTCGCGCTCGGCATGGCGGCGTCGGTGACGACGGCTGCGATCGTGATCGTGCCGACCATTGACGAAGTGAAGTCCGCACGCGCGCTCGCCGACATGCTGCGCGCGCGCCCCGAGCGTCCGAGCCAGATCGCGTGCGCCGGCGTGCGGCCCGAGGGCATCCGCTTCTACGGTGGAGGGCCCGCCGCCGCCGAGTCGCTCGTGGAGGCGCTCGAGCGCGAAGGCGATCAGTTCCTCGGCCTCGCGATCGACAAGGAGCTCGCGCGCCTCTCGCAGCCGGACCGTGCACGCTTCACGGAGCTCGCCCGCGGCCGCCTCGGCCGGCACGTCGTCTACGTGCTCGGCCGCGCAGGCCGCTGAGAGCTCGCGAGCCTCCTGTCCGCCGTCGGCCGGCGGGCATGGCCAGCCCGAGGGAGTTGGCTCTTCTTATCCGCGATTGTTCGGCGAGAACGTCCCGCCGTTCGAGCCTGGACACGGAGCGACCGGGCCGCGGCGGTACGTGAGATTCCCATCCGATGACGCGACGACGGCCGGCCCTGCTCAGCGCCCCCACGGGTCAGTTCAACGTGAACGACCCCGACCCAGCTGCCTGCCCACGGCCGGCGTGACGACATCGGTGACCCAACATGAAACGAAACAAGCTGCCCCGTCAGACTCCTCATGACCGTCACGAGCGCCGGATGCGCGTCACGCGCGAGCTCGCAGCCGGCGTCGTCACGCTGACCGTGGTGCTCTCGAGCGCCGGCTCCGCGCAGACGACGGAGCGCGTCAGCGTCAGCTCGACCTGCGCGCAGGGCAACGGCCAGGTGTACTTCGACGTCGGCATCTCCGCGGACGGACGGTACGTGGTGTTCGGCAGCACCGCGACGAACTTGATCCCCGGCGGCACGAGCGGCACGGGCGACATCTACCTGCGCGACCGTGTGACCGACACGACCGAGCTCATCAGCGTCGCCACCTCGGGCGCGCATTCGAACAACGGCAGCTACAGCCCGACCATCTCGGCCGACGGACGCTTCGTGGCCTTCGGGAGCCAGGGGTCCAACCTCGACCCGCTCGACCCCACGGGATCGGAGGATCTGTATCTGCGCGACCGACTGCTCGGCACCACGCACCTGATCAGCTTGTCGAGCACCGGCACGGCCGGCGACGGCTACAGCGACTACCCGATCCTCACGCCGGATGCGCGCTTCGTTGCGTTCGTGAGCAGCTCGACCGACCTCGTCCCAGGCGACACGAACATGGCTCCCGACGTGTTCGTGCGCGACCTCGCGCTCGGCACGACGGAGCGCGTGAGCGTCAGCTCGAGCGGAACTCAGGGAAACAGCCTGTGCTACGACCTGCCGCCCGCCATCAGCGCCGACGGCCGCTTCGTCGCGTTCGGATCGCTCGCGAGCGACCTCGTCGCTGGCGACACGAACGGCGCCGCGGACGTGTTCGTCCACGACCGCCTCACCGGCCTGACCGAGCGCGCGAGCGTCGATTCGGCGGGCGGACAAGCCAACGGTCAGAGCGGGTTCTGGAGCGTGAGCCTCTCGGCAGACGGCCGGTACGTGGCCTTCGCCAGCGACGCCTCCAACCTCGTGACGGGGGACACGAACGGCCAGACGGACGTGTTCGTGCACGATCGAACCTTCGGCACGACGGAACGCGTGAACGTCAGCTCGGCCGGCGCACAGAGCAACTTCTACAGCGGCGTGAACGTCCACATCTCGGGCGACGGCCGCTTCGTCGTGTTCGACAGCAGCGCGGCCAACCTGGATCCGAACGATCCGACGTTCTTCGCGGACGTCTACGTGCGCGACCGCGCGGCCGGCACGACGGAGCTCGTCAGCGTCGACACCGCCGGCGTGCACGGCGACTCGCAGAGCACGTACAACGCAGTCTCCGCGGACGGGCGCGTCGTCGCGTTCCACAGCCTGGCGACGAACCTCGTCCCCGGCGACACGAACGGCGTCTTCGACGTGTTCGTGCGCGAGCGCAGCGGCGCCGCGGGCATGGCGTTCTGCTTCGGCGACGGCTCCGGCACGAGCTGTCCGTGCGGCAACGACAGCCCGTTCACCGGTCGGGCGGGATGCCTCAACTCGCTCGGGAGCGGCGCGCGCCTCGTCGCGACGGGCACACCGAGCATCGCCGCGGACACGCTGGTGCTGCGCGGCTCGGGCATGCCCTCGAGCTCGGTGCTGTACTTCGAGGGCACGACGCAGGTGAACGGCGGCGCGGGCGTCGTGTTCGGAGACGGGCTGCGCTGCGCCGGCGGCTCGATCGTGCGCCTCGAGCCCAAGGTCAACGTCGCGGGCGCGTCGCGCTGGCCGGATGTCGGCGATCCGGCGATCTCCGTGCGCTGCGGCGACGTCGCCGGCAATTCGCGCACGTATCAAGCCTGGTATCGCAACGCCGCGGCGTTCTGCACTCCGCAGGCGTTCAACCTGACGAACGGATGGGTGCTGACGTGGCTCCCTTGATCGGGTGCGCTCGACGTTGCGCGATCCGTGTCGATGTGAGACGGAGCCCGGGTCCGTGGCCGTCGTTCGAGCGGGTGAAGCGATGCGGCGCGCGCAACCTCGAGCTCGCGGGGACGGGGCGCGCCCGCGCCGGGCAGGCAGGTCGCCGGCGGCCTGCTATCCTGAGCGCGCTTGGACCGACCGGACAGCACCTGTTGGACGCTGGTCGAGCACGCCGCGGCCGGCGACGGGACGGCGCGCGAGGAGTTCGGTCGGCGCTATCTGCCCGTCGTGCGCGCGTACCTGCACGCGCGCTGGGGCGCGCGGCTCTCCGCCGACGAGCTCGAGGACGCCGTGCAGGACGTCTTCGTCGCGTTCCTCGAGGAGGACGGCGTGTTCGAGAAGCTCGCCCCCGGCCGCGAGCAGGCGTTCCGCCCGCTCCTCTACGCCGTCGTGCGCAACATGGCGCTGCGCGTGGAGCAGGCGCGCCTGCGCAAGCTCGATGCGCCCGGGCCCGTGACGTTCCACGCCGACACGAAGCCGAACTCGGAGGAGTCGCTGTCGCGCACGTTCGACCGCGCCTGGGCCACGGCGATCATGCGCGAAGCCGTCGACCTGCAGGAGGAGCGCGCGCGCATCCGCGGCGCGGGCGCGCTGCGACGCTTCGAGATCCTGCGCCTGACGTTCGACGAGCGCTTGAAGATGCCGGAGATCGCCGCGCGCTTCGCGCTCGAGGCCGACTTCCTCCACAAGGAGCTCGCACGCGGCAAGGCCGAGTTCAAGGACGCGCTGCAGTCGATCGTCGCCGCGCACCACCGCGGCGCTCCCGAGCTCGTCGAGCGCGAGTGCCGCGAGCTCCTGACGATGCTCGAATGACCCGCCGCAGCAGCGCGCCCGGCTCGGTCGCGCGCCGCGGCGGCGACGCGCACGCGAAAGCGACGAGCACGCAACCCAGATGAGCACCGACCGCGAGGAACAAGAGCTCTTCCCCGACCTCGACGCGGGCGGGGCGCTGCGCGCGGGCTTCCGCGGCCGCGAGCCCGCGCGCGAAGCGCCTTCGCGCATGCCGCACGCAGCGCCCGAAGCGCCTGGTCGAGCTCAGCACGGCTACGAGATGCGCGGCACGATCGCGTCGGGAGGCATGGGCCTCGTCGTGCAGGCGTTCGACCGCGAGCTCGGCCGCGACGTCGCGCTCAAGGTGCTGCGCGACGAGCTCGTGGACGAGCCGGCGCTCGTGCGGCGCTTCTTCGAGGAAGCGCGCGTCACGGCGCGGCTCGACCACCCCGGCATCGTGCCGGTCCACGAGGTGGGTCGCGACGAGCGCGGGCATCCGTACTTCGCCATGCGCCTCGTGCGCGGCCGCGAGCTGCGGCGGATCTTCGAGCTCAGCAGCGCGAACGAAGAAGGCTGGAACCAGGCGCGCGCGCTGTCGGTGATGCAGAAGGTGTGCGAGGCGATGGCCTACGCGCACGGCAAGGGCGTGATCCACCGCGACCTCAAGCCGTCGAACATCATGGTCGGCGAGTTCGGCGAGGTGTACGTGATGGACTGGGGCCTCGCGCGCTCCGCCGACGGCGCGGACGTGCACGACCTGCGGCTGCGGCCTTCCAAGTCGTCGTCCGAGTCGAGGGCAGCGGAAGCGGACTTCGAGTCGCCGATCGAGACGATGGACGGCGACGTGCTAGGCACGCCGTGCTACATGCCGCCCGAGCAGGCGCAGGGACGCGTCGCCGAGCTCGGCCCGCGCTCCGACGTCTATGCCGTCGGCGCGATGCTCTACCACCTGCTCGCGCGGGAGATGCCGTACGTGCCGAACGGCGCAAGCGTGAAGAGCCGCGCCGTGCTGATGCAGCTCGTGCAGGGTCCGCCGCGTCCGCTGCGCGAGCTCGCGCCCGACGTGCCGCCCGAGCTGGCCGCGATCTGCGAGAAGGCGATGGCGCGCAAGAGCGAGGAGCGCTACGCGGACATGCTCGCGATGGCCGAGGACGTGCGCGCGTTCCTCGAGCGCCGCGTCGTGCGCGCGTACGAGAGCGGCGCCCTCGCGGAGGCGAAGAAGTGGATCCACCGCAACCGCGGTCTCTCGGCCGCGCTCGCGCTCGCGATCCTGGCGCTCTCAGCCGGCCTCGTCGCGAGCCTGGTGCTCGGCGCGCGCGCGGAGTCCAGCGCGCGTACGGCCGTCGCCGAGCGCGACAAGGCGCTGAAGATCGCGAGCTTCCTCGAGGACACGTTCGCCGGCGTGTCGCCCGCGGTGGCGGTCGGGCGCGACACGACGATGCTGCGCGAGATGATGGACACGGCCTGGAAGCGCGTCCAGAAAGGCGAGCTTGCCGCCGCGCCGCAGGCCGAGGCGCGGCTGATGCTGATGATCGGCGCGGTGCTGTTCTCGCTGGCCGAGTACGACGCCTGCGAGCCCATCCTCGATCAGGCCCTGGAGAAGGCGCGCGCCCTCACGCCGAAGGACGACGAAGTCCTGGGCAGCATCCTGAACTGGCGCGGGCAGCTGCACCGCCAACGGCGTCGGTTCGATGCCGCTGAAGCGTGCTACCGCGAAGCGCTGGAGCTGCGCCGCCGCGAATACGGGGCCGAGCATCCGGAGGTCGCCGCCATCCTCGAGAACATGGCGGCGCTGTCCGAAGCCCGCGGCGATCTGGCCGCCGCGGAGGAGACGTATCGCCTCACTCTCGCGATGAACCGGCGCCTGCGCGCGGCGGACTCGGACGAGGTCGCGATCAACGCCGCCAACCTGGCCGTCGTGCTGCAGGCGCGCGGCGGGGTCGACGAGCCCGAGCCGCTCTTCCGCGAAGCGGTCGAAATCCAGTCGCGGCTCTTCCCCAACGGACATCCGCACCTGTCCTCGAGCCTCAACAACCTGGCGGCGCTGCAGGAGAAGCGCGGCGACCTCGACGAAGCGGAGAAGAACTTCCGGCGCGCGCTCGAGATGCGGCGCGTCTGCTTCCGCGCGGACCATCCCGACGTCGTCGTGAGCTTGAACAACCTGGCCGTGTTCCTGTACCGCCGGCACCGGCTCGAGGAAGCGGAGCCGCTCTTCCGCGAAGCGATCGCGATGCAGAAGCGCATCGTCCACGCCGACGATCCGTTCGTGCTCGGATCGCTGGGGGGCCTCGCGCAGCTGCTCGCCGAGCGCGGACAGGACGAGGAAGCGAAAGCCCTCTACCACGAAGCGCTCGGGATGCAGAAGCGGCTCCATCCCGGGGATCAGGTCGACACGGCATCGCTCGAGTCCGCGCTGGGGTGGTTCCTGCTGCGGCGCGGTGATCCGGCGGGCGCTCGAGCCCTCTTCGAGGAGGCGCTCGAAATGCGTCGGCGGCTCTACCCTTCGAACCACGACCTCGTGCTCAACGCCTGCCGTCAGCTCGCGAACGCGCGCCACATGATCGGCGACGCGCCGGGCGCCGAGGTCCTGTTGCGCGAGGCGCTCGCGGCCTACTCCGCGAGGGATCCCGCTCCTACCGCCGACATCGCCGCGACGAACGTGGACCTCGGGCTCGTGCTCACGAAGGAGCGGCGCTTCGCCGATGCCGCGGCGGCGCTGCTCGCGGCGGAGGCAGCGCTGACCCCCGATTGCACGGCGACGCCGCTGTGGCGGCGCGCGTGCCTGGAGCGCATCGCCGCCAACTTCGTCGCGTGGGACGAAGCCGAGCCTGGGCAGGGGATCGCCGAGCGCGCCGCGCCGTGGCGGCTGGAGCTCGCAGGCGGGAAAG
>JADMIO010703296.1_pt1 | contig 30309 bp, 27 predicted proteins | sample 8958161 | NCBI WGS metagenome assembly JADMIO01 (sample SAMN16585339, study PRJNA669376) | soil metagenome | isolation source: Crop rotation soil | place: USA: Cullars Rotation, Alabama | collected 2011 | reverse complement strand
AGCGATGCAGCTGCTTCGGCCCATATTTGTTCCGCGGTGCCAGGCAGCTGCGCAGCCGATGCCACGCCAGGTCGCACGGACCCGAGTCAGTCCCGCTGTCACTTAGCAGCTTTGTTGTAAGTTGGGTGTTTTATGTGGATCGTTCGACTTGCTCTCCGTCGGCCGTACACGTTCGTCGTGGCAGCCCTGCTGGTGATCATCCTTGGCGTCGTGGTCATCCTCGACATGCCGGCAGACATTTTTCCCGAGATCAACATTCCGGTGATTTCGGTGGTGTTCAACTACACCGGCATGCCGCCGCAAGAGATGGAGCAGCGCATTGTGGGGCAGTTTGAACGCTTTCTCACCACGACCGTCAACGACATCGACCACACTGAAAGCCAGTCACTGCACGGCATCGGTGTGATCAAGATTTTCTTCCATCAGGGCGCCAACATCGACCAGGCGACCGCCCAAGTAACGGCAGTCTCGCAAACCGCAATTCGCTCTATGCCACCCGGCATGCAGCCACCGCTCATCCTGCGCTACAGCGCCTCCGATGTGCCAATCCTACAGCTCGGTGTTGGAAGTAAATCACTGCCTGAGCAAAGCCTGTTTGATCTGGCGGTGAACTTCCTTCGCCCGCGCCTGATCAACATCCCAGGCCTGCAAATGCCGTATCCCTACGGCGGCAAGCAACGGCAGATCATGGTCGATCTGGATCCGGAAAAGCTCTACGCCTATCGGATTTCCCCGGCCGACGTCTCAAACGCGGTCAACGCGCAGAATCTGATCCTTCCGGCGGGCACTGCCAAAATCGGCAAGCAGGAATACCCGATCAAGCTCAACAGTAGTCCCGAAGTCGCCGCCCAGCTCAACGACCTGCCGGTGAAGACCATAAATGGCAAGACAATCTATTTACGCGATATCGCAAATGTGCGAGATGGTTTCCAGGTGCAGACCAATCGCGTGCACGCCGACGGCAAGCCCGGCGTGCTCGTTTCGATTCTGAAAAACGGTAATGCTTCGACGCTGAATGTCGTTCAGGATGTGAAAGATGCTCTGCCCGCTGCAATGCAGACGCTTCCCAAAGAACTGGAAGTCAAGCCGATGTTCGACCAATCGGTTTTTGTGCGGGCTTCGGTTGAAGGTGTCATCAAAGAGGCCGCGATCGCTGCGGGCCTGACGGGTTTGATGATCCTGCTGTTTCTCGGCTCCTGGCGCAGCACACTGATCGTTGTGATTTCGATTCCGCTGTCGATTCTGGTTTCGATCATCACGCTCTATTTCCTGGGCGAAACACTAAATGTGATGACGCTGGGCGGGATGGCGCTGGCGGTGGGAATTCTGGTCGATGACGCGACGGTGGAGATCGAAAATATTCACCGCAATTTGCACCAGCGCAAACGGTTGGTGCAGGCGATTCTCGATGGTGCATCACAAATCGCAGTCCCGGCGTTTGTCTCAACGCTCTGTATCTGCATCGTATTTGTGCCCGTCGTATTCATCAGCGGAGCCGCAAAGTATTTATTTACACCACTCGCGATGGCCGTCGTGTTTGCGATGCTGACGAGCTATCTGCTTAGCCGAACGCTCGTGCCGACGATGGTGCATTATCTGCTGGCGGCAGAGGTTGAGCGTTACGGCGGCGAACTCGATCCGGATGATCCGCACGCCGCTGCGGCGCTCTATGCCAAGGAACACCATGGTGAACAGCCGACGCAGAAGAAACCCCCACTTTCGCACCGTACATGGTTCCGCCTGATGCTGACCATGCTCGCTGTCATGGGAACGGTCACTGCTCTTGCGGTTCCTTCCTCGCGGGCATGGGTTATGACCCACAAGCAACTGCTGGCGATGACTGCTCTGGGCGCACTGGGCACAATTGGATTGATCATCCTGATCGTCACCCATCTGCACGACCTGTTTAACACGGTTTTCGAGAAGTTCCGCCGAATCTATGGTGGCCTGCTGACGTGGACACTGGAGCATTCAACCATCACGGTTATTGCGTTCTCCATACTGGCGATCGGTTCGGTCGCGATCCTCTATCCCATCACGGGCGAAGATTTTTTCCCATCCGTGGACGCCGGCCAGTTCCGTCTCCACGTTCGCGCCCCCGCTGGCACTCGACTGGAGGAAACCGCGCTACGATTTTCGGAAGTTGAAGACATGATCCGCCGCGAGATTCCTGCCAATGAGATCGCAACGGTGATCGATAACATCGGCATCCCCAACAGCTCGATCAATCTGGCGCTGAGCGACGGCTCGATGATCGGCCCGGCCGATGGGGAAATCCTCGTCGCCCTCAAGGGAGGGCATCACCCCACCGCTGATTACATGAAGAAATTGCGCGTGAACCTCGCGACCGAATTCCCCGACCTGGTCTGTTTCTTCCAGCCAGCGGATATCGCCACACAGGTTTTGAATTTCGGCTTACCCGCGTCGATCGACGTGCAGGTCGCGGGCACCATCGCTAACAACGAAGACAACGCAAAACTCGCTCAGCAGATCCTCGAGGAATGCCGCAAGGTTCCCGGCGCCAGTGACCTGCGACTGGCTGAAGTGCTCAATGAACCCGACATCCGCGTAAATGTCGATCGTTCGATGGCCGACCAACTTGGCCTAACCCAGCGCGATGTCGCCAGCGACTTGCTGATTTCGCTTTCATCCAGCAATCAAACCGCGCCGAATTTCTGGCTGAATCCCAAGAACGCGGTGAATTACAGTATCCTCGTGCAAACGCCGCAGTATTGGATGAACTCCATCAATGAGCTAAATAATACTCCGATGGTGCCGGTAGGCCAGGCCGTCGCATCGAACCAAACACAGCTGCTGGGAAACGTCGCAACACTTGGCCGTGGAATTTCTCCCACGAATCCAACTCATCGCGATATCTATTCAACCTTCGACGTGATGATGGGCGTGCAGGGGCGCGATCTGGGATCGGTCACCCGGGAAGTTCAGAAGATCATGGCCAAATACAAGGATCACCTGGCGCGAGGATCGACGATGGTGCTACGGGGCCAGGCCGAAAGCATGCAGTCTTCCTTCCGCGGGTTGAGCATCGGACTGATCTTTGCCGTGGTGCTGGTTTATCTGTTGATGGTGGTGAATTTCCAGAGCTGGATCGATCCATTGATCATTCTGGGTGCACTGCCGGGCGCGCTGACAGGGATTCTGTGGATCCTTTTTGCCACTGGAACAACGATCAGCGTGCCATCGCTGATGGGCGCGATCATGAGCATCGGAGTCGCGACAGCCAATAGCATCCTGATGATCACCTTCGCCAATGACCAGCGCAAAGAAGGGATGAACGCGCACGATGCGGCCCTGGCGGCCGGTCTTACGCGGCTGCGCCCGGTCATCATGACCGCGCTGGCGATGATCATCGGCATGCTCCCCATGTCACTGGGTTTGGGGGAAGGCGGCGAGCAAAACGCCCCGCTGGGCCGCGCGGTCATCGGCGGATTGACGCTTGCAACATTCACCACACTCTTTTTTGTTCCCGTGGTCTACAGCCTGCTTCGCCGCAAAGCGCCGCAGACGCATGTTGAGAAGGAATTGCAATCATGAGTACCCCACAAAATCCTCCACAGCAGCATGGGCACGATGAGCTGCCCAAAGATTTACCGAAAATGTCGCACGCGGTGATGGTCCTGGTGGGGATTGGTGTCATCGTCTGCTTTGCCGGCCTATTTCTACTTGGCTGGTTGCCCAACCGTGCCCGCGAACGCGAGGCGCACGAGCAAACGGCTGCCGCCAACGATGCAAAGCCCGTTGTTCAAACCACGCCGCCCAAGCGCACGGATAAAACAATTGACTTGGTCTTGCCTGCCGACGCGCGAGCCAACCAGGAAACTGCGATTTTTCCGCGGGCCAATGGTTACCTGAAGAAACTGCTCGTCGATATCGGCGACAAAGTGCAGAAGGACCAGTTGCTGGCGGAGATCGATATGCCCGATGTTGATGCCGATGTGAACCAGGCCAAAGCGAGTCTTGCCCAAGCCCAGGCTAATCTCACCAAGGCGCAAAATGATTTTGAACTGGCTGATGTCACATTGAAGCGATACACCGGCTTTGCCGAAAGCGGCGGTGTTACACAGCAGCAGCTTGACGAGAAAAAAGCTGCGTTTACTCAGGCTCAATCGGCTCTGGAAGGCGCCAAGGCCAATGTCCAGGTCGCCCAAGCCTCGCTGGACCGATTGATCTCCTTGCAGGCGTATGAACGGGTAACAGCGCCATTCGGGGGAATCATTAGCGCCCGCAACTACGACGTCGGCGCGCTCATGTCGGCCAGCAATACCGGCGATGGCAAGCAACTGTTCAGCATCGCCGACACGGAAACGCTACGTATCTTCGTGAACGTGCCACAGGCGTATGTCCCCTCGTTAAAGATCGGCCAACCTGCAACACTCACTCTCAAAACCTACCCGGGTCGCAAGTTCACCGGAACCATCGCGCGCTGGGCCGGCGCACTCGATCCGGCCACGCGAACTCTCCGGCTTGAGATCGATTTTCCAAATCACGAGGGAGCTTTATTTGCCGGCATGTATGCCGAAGCGCACCTGCCTGTGAACCAGGATCAGCCGCCGCTCGTCGTGCCGACCAGCGCGCTGGTATTTGACTCAAATGGCACGCGGGTCTGGGTGGTCAACGACAATAAAGCCTACGCCGCCAAAGTGGATGTCGGTCGGGATTTTGGAACGGAAGTGGAAATTAGTAGCGGCCTGAAAGGGAACGAGATGGTCGTGACCAACCCAGGCGCGCGCATGGCCGACGGTGTTGACGTGCAGGTTGCCGCCCCACAGGTAACGCAAGCCGATGCCAAACCCCAGCAGTTAGCCTCACAAAAACCCTGATTTTTTCAGCATGCCGAAACACTTATTCCCAATTTTCCTAGTGGGCTGCGGATTGCTGCTGAGCGGCTGCGTCGATGCGCAAAAGGATGCGGTGCATTACCGCCGCATGCTGGACCAGCAAGTCCCGCCAACCATGACACCATCACCGTATGAACCACTTTCTCTTCAGCAGGCCATGGCGCTGGCCAATCAAAATAACGAGCAACTTGGGTTAAGCGGCGAAGATTATGTACAGGCGCTGATCAACAAGAACCGTGCATTGGCGGCGTTCTTGCCAACCGTCAGCTTTCAGCCATCGTTCATCGTCGCACAAAAGCCGAATATCCCCAATCCCGCTGGAAATGTCGGCGGGATCACTACGGGCTATCGCGTGCGCGGCGACACAATTCAACAGTTGAATGCCCCGGTCGTCGGCAATATCAACCTATTTCGCGGACTGGGAGATGTCGCCAACGTCCAGACCGCTGAAGCAATCATCGTTCAGCGTCGCGATCTGCTCTTGAATCTCCAGGCGACAATCCTGCTTAATGTGGCGCAGGCGTATTACCAGATTCTTCGCTCCCAGGCATCGGTCGCGGTGCTGGAGCATTCCCTTCAGCTACAGGAGGCGCGACTGACAGATGTGCAGGGACAATTCCGCAACGGGCTGGCCACCCGGCTTTCCGTGGCGCAGACGCGCGCCGAGGTGGACTCGACCCGCGTTACGTTAATTCAGGCTCAAAGCGATGTTCGCAACGGCCGCAGTGCGCTGGCGCTGCTGATCGGAGTGCCGGCGGTGCCTAATCCGCTGGCGGATGCGTCGCTGGTTCCTGAGCATTTCGAAGACGAACGTGAATTTGAGCAGCGTGCGCTGGAGACGCGAGAAGACTTGCGTGCCGCGGCTGCACAACTCCAGGCCGCTCGTCATGGGATCGATGCGGCCGTTGCCCAATATTACCCATCGATCAGTTTGAATGTCGAGGGATTTCTCTATCGCGATTTCTACTCCGACGCGAGCAAATGGAACGCGCTGCTTAGCGCAAATCTGCCGATCTTCTCGGCGGGGTTGATCGAGGCGGATGTGCGCACGGCATGGTCGCAGCTGCGGCAGGCGGCGCTAAATGAGTCCGCCGTTCGCCGGCAGGTTCTCAACGACGTGCAGACCGCGTATGAGAATCTCCAGACCAGCCGCCAGCGCATTAAACAACTGGAGGACGAAGTCGCTGCCGCGGATGAAGCCTTTAACCAGTCGCGCGAGGCGTTCCGTAACGGCCTGGCGATCAATCTGGATGTCATTACGGCGCAGGACCAGCTGCTCAATGCTCAATTGCAACTCACCGGAGCCCGCTTTGATGAAACGATTTTCTTTCTGGATTTGACGCGCGCCATCGGCCGACTGCCCGAAGTTGCCAGCGCTCGCGTGACGCAGCCAGCCACTATGCCGTGAACCAACGCAGCTGCACCCAGTTCTCAGTAGGGTCCTGCAAGAGGATTGTCTCGGATCCCGGCACCAGGCTCTTTTGCCATTGAAATTCCATCTCACGTTCGATCAATTGCTTCTCAAGCACCAAGAGGGACGGAATATTGATCGCAATGGGCCGCATGTCATTTCGCGTCAGCGGTGGTTCGACGACTTTGAAAATAAGCCGGAAGTTTTCGGCCTTATAAATGATGATACTGTTCGCCGGATCAGGCGGGGTGAATTCGCGCTCGAACTTCAGCAAATCGACATAGAACTTATCCAGGTCGATCTCTTTCCCGGCGGCGCAGATGGCATGCACATCCTCCACCGCAACCAGTTGCACCGGTGGCGGCTCGGGCATGACAGGCCGGCGGTCAATGACCGGCTTGAAGTCGATACTGGATTCTTCGAGTTCCATCAGGCTGCCCTGCTCTATTTTATCGCGGTTGGCTTGCCATAAAAAAGAATTATCGGACAATAAAGTGGACTTGGGGGGCTGTTGTGCCGATTTAATGGATGAGGTCGGCTATGAGAATTCGCTATTCCATCCTGGCATTGGGACTGAGCTGCGTGGCCTGCTCGAGCACCACTCCCGAACCGGTTGAGCCGCAGGGAACGGTGGATACAGGGCCGGTGATCGTGCGCGTGATCAGCCGTGATACGACGATCGTCGCCCGCTCCAGCGCCAATGGCCCGGTCTATGGATTGGAAGATCGCAATGGCAAGGTGCTCGTCCCCGCGATGAGCCTGCCAGAGCTTCAGGCGATGCATCCGGAGCTGGCGCGCAAGGTGCAGAACACGACTGCCTATGCCGACCTGGGTATTCGCGATTAAGCTCCGCACCGGCTTCGTCTGCCTGCTACCATCACAACTCCAAGAATCCCCAGAAATTCGGGTTCTGGAATCACGCTCGTATTCAATACAACTCCACTGCTGCTGACGAACTGAAGCGATAGCACAAGCATATTGGCGTCTACATCCATAAATCCGTACGACGAGTCGTTGGAAAAAAGTCCTGTCGCGTCCGGGGGTGGGCCGGTGACCGCGCTGAGATTCGAATTGCCGCTGCTCCCAATGACGTAGTACGGCAATCCATTCACATCCATCTGCTGCATGTTGTGAATGTGCCCTGAGAAAACCGCATCGGCGCCCCACTGCTTGAACGGCCACCGCATGGTGGTTTCCTCCGCGCCACCGGCATACGACCAGGCCGGATGATGAAAGAGAACCACTTGCCAGCGCGCGGTGGAATTTTGAATCGCGTTCTGAGCCCAGGCGTACTGCGTCGAGCCGGGTGTACGGCCATCGGGTTCGCGAACGTCACTATCGAGAATGAAGAACTCGACCGGCCCGCGCGTGAAATTGTAATAGCGCTCGTTTCCGGGCAATTCAAAGTAATTTGTGTACGTGTTGATATCCAGATCCCAGTCGTGATTGCCGGGCGCGGGGAAGAAATTATTCTGCGTAACGCCATTGCCCGCGTAGGCGCTGGCGCTGCCGGTGGGGTATTTGATGTACTGGCCGTAGTATTTGCCCTGCGTGCTGTCCCAGCCGGCGACGGTGCCGCTGATATAATTGTTGTCGCCGACCGTGACGACGAACTGCGGATTGCGGGCGATCACGCGGCTGGCCACGCCGGCCTGCGTCGCGTTATCCACGCCATAGTCACCAATGATTGCAAAATGAGCGGTTTGAGATCGAGCGATGGAAGTGAACAGGATCGACAGAAGGAACTGCCGGGTGATTTTCATCGCCTCCTCCTTCGCCCTGCCACCCGGCTAACTATACCACACGATTTACTTCACTTCCTGCCAATTCTTGCCCCAACCGACCTCGACTTTGAGTGGTACGTTCAGCCTCATGGCGTTGCACATCTCGTCGCGCACAAGCTGTGCATCTGCCTCGACCTCTTTCAGAGGTGTTTCAAATACCAGTTCGTCATGCACCTGAAGCAGCATCCTGCTGGGACGCTTTTCTTTGATCAGCTGCCGATGCACGTTGTTCATGGCGATCTTGATCAGGTCAGCGGCTGATCCCTGCACCACACTATTGATCGCCGCGCGCTCAGCGGCGTTTCGCAGGGAAACAATATGGCTGTGAATATCGGTGATTGGCCGCCGCCGACCGAGCATGGTTTCGACATATCCCTTGGCCTGCGCCTGCATGACGCATTCGTCGAGAAACGTCTTGATCCGTGGGAATTTGCGATGATATGCCTCGATCAACTGCTTGGCGCCGTCTACCGTCATGCCATCAATGCGCTTGGCCAGCCCGGATGCACTTACTCCATACACGATGCCGAAATTGATGATTTTCGCCTGTGCCCGCTGATCGCGCGTGACCTTCTCCGGTGAAACGCTGAACACTTCGGCGGCGACCGTGCGATGAATATCCTCATCCTGCGCGAACGACTCAACCAGTGCCGGCTCCTGCGTGAAATGTGCAAGAAATCGAAGCTCGATCTGGCTGTAATCCGCGGTGAGCAGGACATTCTGCCTGGGATCGCCCGGCACGAACGCCATTCGGATTCGCCGGCCCTCATCGGTGCGGATCGGAATATTCTGCAAATTCGGATCGCTACAGCTCAATCGCCCCGTTGCAGCGCCGATCTGGCTGAAGCTGGCATGAATTCGATGCGTCTTTGCGTTCACGTATTCCGGCAGATTGTCGAGATACGTATTCTTCAATTTCACCAGTGAGCGATACTCCAGAATAAGCTTCGGCACCGGATGCAGGGCGGCCAATCGCTCAAGCACTTCAATATCAGTGCTTGGGCCGGTCTTGGTGCGCTTCACGACTTTGAGGCTCAGCTTCTTGAACAGCACATCCGCGAGTTGCTTAGGCGAATCGGGATTGAACTCCATCTGCGCCGCCTGGAAGATTTGCTGGCGAAGCTCTTCGATCTTCTCACCCATCGCCTGGCTCTGCTCTTTGAGCACACTCGGATCAATGGAAATTCCGTTGGTTTCCATCTCCACCAGCACATCAATCAGCGGTGTTTCGATTTCATCATGAAGCTTGAGCAACTCCGGCAGTTGCTCGAGCTGTGTCTTGAGCTTCTCATGGAGTCGAAACGCGATATCCGCATCCTCGGCGGCATAGGTTGCGATTCGCTCCAGCGCCACGCGCTGCATGCTGATCTGGGTTTTGCCTTTACCGATCAGTTCTTCGGTGGCGATCTTCTTGAAATTGAGCATCTCCATCGCCAACCGATCGATTCCGTATTGGAGGCGCGTCGGATCGAGCAGAAACGCTGCGACCATCGTATCCATCACCACGCCGCGCACGTTCACACCGGCCTGGCGCATCACCATCAGGTCGTATTTAAGATTATGTCCGACTTTCTTAATCTTCGGATCTTCGAGAATTGGCCGCAGGTCTTTCAGGACGCGATCGCATTCCAGGTGCTCGCAACCAAGCGGCCCCATTACAGGAACGTAATATCCGGAACCCGCATTCCATGAAAAACTCGTCCCCACCAGGTTCGACTGCATCGCTCCCAGCGCATCGGTCTCAGTATCGAACGCAAAAACCTTCTGTTTTTTTAACTGTTTGAGAAAATCAGCGAATTTCTCCTCTGTGTCGACCAGGCAGTAATTGCAGCCGACATGCGTTTCGACATTTTCCGGAATCTTTGGTTCTTCGGCATCGGCAAAGAGCGATTCGGAGAAAACCTGTGGCTTTTTCTCCTGAAGTCGCGACATGAGCTGTTTGAATCCGAGCTCTTCTAGGTGTTTACGAAGTCCACCAGCGTTAAACCCGGTGAAGTGGCATTTCTCAGGTTCGAAATCGAACTCGACATCGGATTTGAGTGTCACGAGTTGTCGTGAAAGCGGGAGCTTGTCACCGAACTTCTCAAAGTTTTCGCGAAGCTTCGGTGTCAGCTCGTCCAGATGCTTGAGAATCTCTTCCGCTTTGCCGTATTTCTTGATCAGTTTGGTCGCGGTGACCTCGCCAACGCCGGGGATGCCCGGCACATTGTCGATATTGTCCCCCATCAGCGTCTGAATCTCGATCGCCTCGGCCGGCGTGTAGCCGACCTTTTCCTCCAGCCTTTTCACATCAATCACTTCATCCGCCTGCACATCGTACATATGCGTGCAATCGTTGAGGATTTGCCGCAGGTCTTTGTCTTTGGAAACCAGGTAAATCTCAAAATCCTTATCGCAAAGCTGCCGCGCCATAGTGGCGATCAGGTCGTCGGCTTCGTAGCCTGCCTTGGCAAACAGCGGCACGCCGGAATCTTTCACGATTTGCAGAATCCGCTGCTCCTGGGGATGAAAATCCTCGGGGGCTTCCTTGCGATTGGCCTTATACTGCGGATAAATCTGCGTGCGGAAGACGCTCTTGTCGTCGGTATCCACCACCATCGCCAGATAATCCGGCTTGCGCTGCTCCACCAGGTTCAGCAGCATCTGCGTGAAAACATAGGTGGCTTTGGTCGGCTCGCCACTGGCCGATTTAAGGTCGCGAAACGGCGCGTAAAAGGCGCGAAAAATCTGGGCGTGGCCATCAATGATGTAAAAGCTTTTGGATTTGGGCATCGATCTTCGAACAATTGTATGCGTAACTCGCGACAAGTTCAGCATCGCGGTTACACTGGCATCAATGGTTCACGCGCTGGCTGCGATTCAATTTCCGCACATCGATCCGGTTGCGATCAAAATCGGCCCGCTTTCGGTGCGTTGGTATGGTTTAGCGTATCTTTCGGGATTCATCGCCGGCTATTTCGTGCTGGGGCAGATGATCAAGAATCGATCGCTACAAATTAATTCCAAGCAACTTGGGGATGTCGCCACCGCCATGGCGATCGGTGTTGTGCTCGGCGGTCGATTGGGCTGGTGGATTTTTTATCATCGCGACATGGGAAGACCCGAGCCCTGGTATGAGCCGATCGCAATGTGGCATGGCGGGATGAGTTTTCATGGCGGATTGATTGGCGTTGTCACGGCCCTGCTTTTCTGGTCGTGGCAAAACAAGGCGCCGTTCTGGAATCTGGCGGATGCGATGGCCCTGGTAACACCAATCGGGTTGTTTGCTGGTCGTATCGCCAACTTCATCAATGCCGAACTTGTCGGCCGGCCGACTACCGTCCCTTGGGGAGTGATTTTTCCGGGTGATACGGTTGCGAGACATCCGTCTCAACTTTACGAAGCGATTCTCGAAGGGCCGGTTATTTTTCTGATTCTTTGGCTTGTGCGTCGCTATTTCCGCCAGTTCGACGGAAAAACCGCTGCGACATTCGTCATCGCTTACGGAATGGTTCGCTTTCTCGTCGAATTCACCCGCGAACCCGACAAGCAGCTCGGATTCATCGGATTCAACTGGCTCACCATGGGCCAATTGCTTAGCCTGATCATGACCACAATCGGCGTAATGCTTCTCATCATGCTCCGGCGCTCAGGATTGCACGACGCCCCGACCAACAATGTGACGCGATGATGCCCCATCGGGATCTTCGGCCGTTTCAATCATTCCTGAACCGGGGCCCGTGAGATTGGTTTTTCGCGAAATCGATTTATTCCCAGTGTTGGATTCCATCGTTAAAAACTCATAAAAGGCATAGCCCAGCCCAGCCAGAACTAATAACTTCAAAAACCGCATAGGACCTCCGTGTTCCTGGCACAGAGCAAGATTAGATCGCATCGGACACACGTCAAATCAGGCCGATTCAGAGTTCGACTCTCAGGATGCTCCCGTAAGGCCGCGACAATTTGAGCTTCGCTGGAAAATCCCATAATCTCGCAGGCATGAATCAAGGCGACATCATTACCATCAGTGGCGGAAAGCTCTCCGTTCCCGATCAACCGATCATCCCATTCATCGAAGGCGATGGCACCGGCCCGGATATCTGGCGCGCTTCCGTGCGTGTTTTCGACGCAGCCGTGCAAAAAGCGTATGGCGGCAAGCGAAAGATCGTCTGGAAGGAAGTCCTGGCGGGGCAAAAGAGCTTCGATCAGCTCAAAACCTGGCTGCCGGATGAGACCGTTGAAGCGTTCAGCAAATATCTGGTGGGTATCAAGGGCCCATTGACGACTCCGGTTGGTGGTGGAATTCGCTCACTCAACGTCGCTTTGCGTCAACTGCTCGATCTGTTCGTCTGCCTGCGTCCGGTGCGTTATTTCAACGGCGTGCCTTCGCCAGTGAAGCGTCCGGAAAAGGTGGATATGGTGATTTTCCGTGAAAATACGGAAGATATTTACGCCGGCATCGAATACGCGGGTGGAACACCGGAATCACAGAAAATTCTCGATTTCTTCGCCAAGGAATTTCCCAAGGAATTCAAGAAGATTCGCTTCGGCTCCAAGGACGCGGTGCAGGGGTGGCAGAGCAAGCTCGAAAGCATCGGCGCGCCCAAGCGCGAAGTGAGCGTCGAGGTTGGCGTCGGCATTAAGCCAATCAGCTATCTCGGCACCGAGCGACTCGTGCACAGCGCTATCGGCTATGCCGTGCAGCACCAGCGCAAAAGCGTGACGTTCGTGCACAAGGGAAACATCATGAAATTCACGGAAGGAAGCTTCCGTGACTGGGGATATAAGGTCGCCAAGCAATTCTATGGCGCCACCGAAATCGACGGCGGGCCCTGGTGCAAGTTGCCCAACGGGATTGTTATCAAGGACGCGATCGCCGACATTACCTTGCAGCAGGTTCTCACGCGGCCCGAGGATTTTGACGTCATCGCGACACCGAATCTCAACGGCGATTATCTGTCCGATGCACTTGCGGCGCAGGTCGGCGGCATCGGCATTGCGCCTGGCGGGAATATCAATTACATCACCGGCCACGCCGTCTTCGAAGCTACTCACGGCACGGCTCCAAAATATGCTAATCAGGACGTGGTCAATCCCGGTTCAGTGATTCTCAGCGGCGTGATGATGCTCGAATATATGAAGTGGCAGGAAGCTGCTGATTTGATCATCAAAGGCCTAGAAAAGGCCATCGCGGCAAAGACCGTCACCTACGATTTTGCACGTTTGATGGAAGGAGCAAAGCAGGTGAAGTGCAGCGAATTTGCGACGGAAATGATCAAACATATGTAATGGGTGTGGAATTCAACACGTTATCCACGATTTGATCTGTTCGCCATGGTCAGAAACGAACAGCTAAGTTCGGTATTACGCCACGTGATGCTGTGGGTTCAAAAAACATTGCAAATCTTTGCATTATTTTCCTTGACACCCGATTTTGACATGCGCATACTGCTTTTATCAGATCTAGGCAGTAACGTAGGAGTTGCGGAGAGATGTAAAAATAGAACACAACGCATCGGTGGCCTGATTTTGGAAGGGATTAGGCACAACTGATGAAATCCCGAAAACCCTCTGTTTCACAGACGTTGAGGGCGGGAAAATGCAACGGGCGGGCCTTTTATCGAGGCCCGCCCGCCCTTTTTTAAGAAGTCAAAGCTCTGCTTTAGCCCGCCGCTTGCGGCGGGTTTTTGTTGGATTTTCCAGGAATTTCGAGTTATTCACTCCCCGCCGACTCCCCAAAACCCCGCCTTTTCTGAGCCGCCGCGTTTAGCCACTGCTTCAATTCCTCAGTCTTCTTCGGATCCAGCATCGATTCCAGCCTATCCAAATGAATACGGAACTTGCGAATCGAATCTCTCAAATTGTCCGAATTATCGAGGAAAATGTCCCGCCAGAGCCCACCATCACCCCCTGCAATCCGGGTGGAATCGAGGAACCCCTTGCCCGCCATCGGCAAAGTCATATCCGACTGCATCGCCACTAACGCTGCCGCCACCGCGTGTGGAAGGTGGCTTACATCCGCCAGCATTCGATCGTGATCCTCGGGCGTAAGTCGGGTCACACGCATACCCAGTTCCTGCCAGAACGACTCGACCCGCCGAACGACCGCTCCGTCTATACCGGCTGTAGCGGTTGTAATGCACAGCGCCCCGCGAAACAGATCCTCACGCGCGAATTCCACCCCGCGTTTCTCACTGCCGGCCATCGGATGACTGCCGACAAACGGTATTTCCCGGGGTAAAAGCTCTTTGGCGAGCTGGCAGACCGATCGTTTCGTGCTCCCCACGTCGGTCACCACCGCCCCCGTCGGCAGGGCCGAGCCGATTGCTCTGAGCATCTCGCCGAACGCACCAATGGGCGTGCAGAGAATAACCAGCTCAGCATCCTTCACGGCCTCGGCTGGATTGGTGCTGGCCCGGTCGATCGCCCCCAGCTTTAAAGCTGCATCCAGACTCTCCTGGCGATGCCCATAACCCGTTATTTGACAGGACTTTGAAAGCCTCCTGGCCGCAAGCCCAACCGACCCGCCCAACAGGCCCACTCCCAGAATGCTCAAGCGTTGGAATGTCATGGTCCGATAAATCCGAAGTTAGCGATTACGCAGGCAGGATGCCCGCCCCCGATGGGGGTGTCAAGCAGACTTGATTTTTACACCTGCCGGCTTACCCTTACTTTCCGGGTTAGCGCCCTCTGGGGAGTTTGGTAAGCAAGGCGTTAACACTTAAAGGCGGTTCGGGGTTTCTCCCCGGCTGACGAGGTCAATGTCACAACTCACGTCCGCGGCTGCGGTCGGTTCGGATCTCCCGGTTTCTGTGTCAATATCCGGCCCCGCTGTCAAAGGCCAGCTGCGTCATACCTTGGATTTCGAAAAGCCCATCGCCAAGCTTGAACACCAGATTCTTGAACTGGAAGCGCTGCAAAATTCCAAGGGAATCGACTATTCCAAGGAACTACGCCAGCTCCGCAATAACTACACCTCGCTGCTTCGCAAAACCTACGAAAATCTTAGTGCCGTCGAGGTCGTGCAGGTCGCCCGGCATCCCCAGCGGCCCCAGTTCAAGGACTACGTCGACATGATCTGCCGGGAGTTCCGCGAACTCCACGGCGACCGGCATTTTGGTGATGACTGCGCCATCCGCTGCGGCCTGGCCCGGCTGGGCGGGCATAAGGTCATGCTCATCGGCCACCACCGCGGCCGCGATACCAAGGAACGCGTCCAGTGCAATTTCGGCTCGGCCCATCCGGAAGGGTACCGAAAAGCCCTTCGCTGCATGAAACTGGCCGAGAAATTCGGTCTGCCCGTCGTCACATTGATCGATACCCAGGGCGCCTACCCCGGCATCGGCGCCGAAGAGCGCGGCCAGGCCGAATCGATCGCCCGCAACCTGTTTGAAATGAGCCGGCTTAAGACCCCGATTGTCAGCATCGTGATCGGCGAAGGAGCATCCGGCGGAGCGCTGGGCATCGGCGTGGCCGACCGAATCGCCATGATGGAGTTTGCCTGGTATTCCGTGATCAGCCCTGAAGGATGCAGTGGAATCCTCTGGAAAGGTAACGAAAACGCCAAGGACGCCGCCGAAGCTCTCAAGCTCACCAGCCACGATCTGGCCAAGCTGGGCGTGGTCGATCACGTGATTTCCGAACCCCTGGGCGGCGCCCATCGCGACCCCCACACGGCTGCCCACAGCCTGGAGCAGTTTATCGGCAAGGCGATTCGCGATCTGAAGCGTACAAAAACCCCCAATTTGCTCGAGCGTCGCTACGAAAAGTTCCGAAATCTCGGTGTTTTCGTCGAGCAATCGCGTAAGCTATCCGTGCGCGCGGTCGGGTAACTTCCCCTTAAAAGCAACGCAAAATCGAAGATTTTCAGATCCTCGCGCAATCCGCGAGCTTGCTCGCGGTTGGTTGCGCGCCGGCACCGCGACCAAGGTCGCGGGCTACACGCAGACAGGAACCCTCCGCCGCGCGGCCAGCCAAAAGGCCGCGGGGTTTTGCGGGGTTGGGTGCTACTGCGGTAGCTCCGAAGTACCAAAACCCCGCCAATGCATGCGGGCGAGCGCGGCGGAGGTTTTGTCAAAATCACCCTGAATCGCTCTTCCGCGGCGTGGTGACTTCAGTCACCACGTCCCGACGCGCTTCGGAAACCGCGGATACCATCCGCGGCTTTGCACGGAAAAAAATCGTCGATTCAAGTTCCTCTTGATCTGCGCCGATCTACGAGTGGATTCCGCCGCCCGGCGATCGCCGGACCTGCGATCGAAAACCCCCCAAAGGATCGCGTCAAAGTCCGCCGGCGTTTTCACGCCGCAGCACCCCCAGGATACCCCCGCCCAACAGCCAAAATCGCCCGACCGTGCAACGGACCCGCCCCGCCCGCCGCGATTGCCCGCGCCGCAGCGAATTTGATTTTTTGAAAAATTCTCCGAAATGAAATTCAAGAAGCATCTGAACGGCCCCGACTTACTTGGTTGGAGGATTCCGCCGCCATCGGTCCGCGGCGGCCAATTTCTTAGCATCGCGATTTTTCCACCCCTGGCCGCAGCTCAAAAACAAGGCTCCGCCGCGGCGCGCGGAATTCTCCAGAATGCTGCTGCTCGAGCAAAAAGAGATCGGATCACGGAGCATTAAACTTTAAATCGCGGCGAGGAATTTTTTAACCGCGGATAAATGCAGATCGAGTTTGTTCCCCGTTTAGCCGCCGCGGCGCGGCGCGGCGCCACGCCGATGCTTCGCCGGGGAATTTACGGTCCAGAATGAGCAGTACCAGCGCGGTTTGAACCAGCCGCTCCTTGTGCGGGATCGTGGCCAAGATCTCCTGAATCTCTGGCGCCATCCCCGCGTCACGGCGCGGTCGTTATCGTCTGCTCGAATCGATCCAGGTTGCCCTGGCCGTCGTCGTAGGTGTGGAATTGCAGTCGGCCGCGAATGGCGTCGGGCTCGACTTTGGCCCTGAAGCTACAGCAATTTCCGGCGGAGCAGATCCGATGGAATGGAAAACGCAGTCGGAGCAAGATTTGAATCGGTCCAAGGTCCGGTCCTTGAAAGACCGCTCTAAAGGCTGGCTTTGCGCTGCTCGCGCAGGGTCGTGATCTTCCGCTCCAGTTCTTTCATCTTTCGGACTGTTTCGGTTCCCTCCGATCGAAGTCGTTGAATTTGCTGGAGGATTTCGTTCACGCTGGATGGATTTGCCCTCTGCGGACGTTGTTTTGGCACGCTGGCATCGTAGCCATAGGCACGCAATAAAGCAGCGCGCGAAATATTCCAGCGACCAATACTCATTTCATCGCGCGTCAATTCAACGATAGCGCGACATCGAGTGCTTTCGCATCCCGTGCCAGAGCAGCAGCGTCAGGCCGCAGCCAACGGTGGCGAAGGTGAGGCTGAGAAAACTCAGCGGGCTGTCGGTTTGGCGGGCGATCATGCAGTACATCCATCCGCCGAAGATCGCGCCGCCGCCGGCGAGCAGGATTCCCATGTTGGGGTCGTCGCCGTGAAGATTGACGGTTCTGCTGGCGATAAAGCCGATAATCAGTCCAAGAATGGTCCAGCCGATGATTCCGGGAAGCATGAGAGCTCCTGGTGAAGGTAGAACGGTTCCAGGCAGGCCGGTACGCCGGCCTGCAAGCCTGGCGGCATTCGGGCAAACCGGTTCACCGTTCAGGAGGGCAAAGGGGTCGGCAGGATTGTCGCGTGCATCTTCAGGTTACACTATTCCCGGCGCATTGATACAGAAATGTAGCCACAATTCGCGAAATAAGTGGAAACTGTTTTAAAACTGGACACCGAGGCGTCCGGCTGCTACGGTGTCGCATGGTAAGCTTGACGCCTTTCGCTTTTCCGGTCCCGGGTTAGCAACCCTTTCACCGCCTTGGCAACTGTCGCCCTCCCTACCTTCTGAGCCTGAACGCTGGCTCCTTTCGCGAATAACCCCGAAAGCAAAAACGGGTTGATGCCCTTTTCTACAGGAGTATTCCATGGGCAAGAAGTTATATGTCGGTAATCTCAGCTACGACGTCGATAGCTCGGGATTGGAAGAGATGTTCAAGTCGCACGGCACAGTCGAAAGCGCGGAAATCATCCAGGACCGGGAAACCGGCCGATCCAAGGGATTCGGATTTGTGCAGATGAGCAGCGACGGCGAAGCCGACGCGGCCATCAACGCGCTCAACGGCCAGGAGCACGGCGGACGTGCCCTGACGGTCAACGTCGCCAAGCCCCGCGAAGAACGCCCCCGCAGTGGCGGCGGCTACGGTGGTGGTGGTTACGGCGGCGGCCGCAGTGGCGGCGGCGGCGGACGCACCAAACGCTACTAATCGATCCGCATTAAAACAATGCAGAGAACAAGGTCACGGCAACGTGGCCTTGTTTGTTTTTATGGCCTGGGAGCAACGAGCCTCGTCAAGTTGTGGCAGCCTGGGCTTTGCCAGATCGTCAGCGCTTACTCGGGATTGGGCTCGTTCTTGATGTCGTCGGCCGAGATGCCGGGGTATTTGCCTTTGACAATCTGGGCGATGTATTCGGCCTTGGTAAGCTTGACGGACTTGGCGCGTCGCACGGCGATGTTGTGGAGCTTCATCTTGCGTCGGGTTTGGGCCGCGGTTTCGCGTGTTTCACGTGCAGGGGTCATCTTGAGTTCTCCTGTTAAGAACGGGTCAACCGGCCGCCAGGGGTTTAATGCAAAGCTCGCCGGACGATTTGGTGACGTGCAGCACCTGGCTTTTGCTCACGCGATGCGTGGTGACGGTCAAGCCTCTCATCATCGGATTATCGTAGTCGCTGGTATCACTGGGCGACCACCAGTTGCAGCGGTAATGATTGCCGGTAATCCGCCGGCACGTCACCCGCTCGCGCGCGGATTTTGGCAGCGCCTTGACAATTTCCGGCGATAGATCGGCCACGGTTTGCTCGGGTTCGGCGAAGGTTGGGCCGGCGGGCTTGGACGCCGCAGGAAACTCCCGTTGGGTCCGTTTCTCATCATCTGGACTGGATTGTTGTTCGGTCATAATGGATTCCATTCTTGCCAGACGGCTTTGATGATTCGTTGGACCAGCGCGATTCGGCTACGGCCACGCGGTCGTCAGTTGGCCGACATCAGGTTCTGCTCTTTGATCGCGTTGAGATCAATAACCGCGTTTTCCCATTCAGTGACGGTTGCACGCAGTTCACGCACCATGGATTGAGCCAACAGGATGGCGACATCCAGCTCTCGTTGCCCCGCGTGGGCGTGGGTGGTCAGCAGGGATACGATGGCCTGATTTGAATTTGGCATGAAACGGCACGACCCTTCTCGAAAGAATGCAGCCGTCAAGGGAGACCATCAGGCCTCGAGGATCCGAGAAAGGCGGGCCACAGACAAAACGATCATAGCTCGGGTTTGCGGTTAATCCACAACAATCCCATTTAATTCCCCCCGTCATCACAGTGCGATTCTTTGGCGTTGCCACAATTTGAAGACCTGCTTTGGCGCATTACCGGGCGGATTCCCCCATTTCCACCAGAGCCTTCTTCAGCCACTGCTCTAGCTGATCGAACAGGACATTCGCTTGCTGCGCGATCCACCGTTGAGCCTTCTGTGCGCCACGTCGCCACGCCGAAGCTTCACCAGGGAATTTGCGATCCAGAATGAGCAGAATCAGCGCTGTGTGCACCAGCCGCTCCTTGTGGGGGATCGTGGCTGTGGTCAGGGCGGGGAGCATGCGCTCAATCGTCGCCTGCCAAGTCTTCCAATCGGCGACGATCGATGCGATCAGCTTTTCATCCCATTCAAACCAGCCGTCGGCGGATTGTTTGGAAAGGAGCTGCTGGAATGGCGAGACGGACGGAGCGGATTTGAATTCCACTTTCGAGTCGCGCAGGCGGTCAAATGTCTCGCCAGCCCCGAACGACTTCCTGCTGAACATTCTGCGGAGAAATCCGCCGCCCGCCGGATGCGCCACATGGGCCGCCGCGGGCGCCGGCGCCACGGGAATGGCGGTCATAGCCCGATCAAGCGTCATCCCAGCGCCGCTTCCTGCCGACAGGCAGGCCATAACAACGCCGCCGCGATGTTGCTCGCCCCAGCCGTGGGCAAGCATCACCGGCACGCGCCGCAGCGCGGGCTGACCCGCATTGCGCTCCTCCAGCGATCGATGCTCGATCGCGATCATCGTCGTCAGGCCGCTGACCAGATTAAACTGCCGGGAAAGATCGATGATCATGCGCCGCTCGGGGCTGTCCTTTTCCTTGGGACGCGAGAGCCGGCGGATGTCGTTGACTTCCTCCAGGCTCTGGATCGTTCGCCGGGCCCACATGGTGGAGATCACGCCATCGTCCTGATGCGTCGGCGGCAGCGCGACTGTCCAGCTCTTTTCTTTTCCGCCCAGCCGGCACCGCAGCGTCACATCGGGCGGCGGCGAGCCCTGCACGCGCCCGAACACCGTCAGCAAATCGCCATCAAAGACCGGCGGAATCTCCGCCAGCGTCTGCACGTCCGCGCCGTTCCAATCGATGCTGACATCCTCGACGGCCGGCGAGGCAATGCGGCTGAACAGGCGCAGGACCTTGTCTTCGATGCGCTCGTCGCCGCTGATGAACTCGGCCGCCCCGCGCGTGGCGCGGGCCAGGCCTTTGACGAGGAACGCGCTGCTGGCGCTGCCGATGCCAAAGCTGAAGATGCGATTGTGATCGCGATGCTTTCGCGCGGCGGCAATGACGGCCGGCTCGTTGGTAACCTCGCCATCGGTCAGCAGGATGATGTTGCGATAGCGATGCTCGCGCGGCGAAGTTGCAAAAATCGCCTCCAGGGGCGCCATGATCTCCGTGCCGCCCAAATCGGCGCCGCGATTGATGTACTCCAGGGCCGCCTTGAGCGACTCGCTGGAATAGATCACTGACTCACTGCGAAATCGCTCGAAGCTCGAGCCGAAGCGATAAATGTTGAAGGTGTCGCCTGGCGAGAGCGAGCGCAGGCACAACCCAAGGGCCGCAACCGCCTGCTCGATGGAGTTGCCCTGCATGGAGCCAGAGCAGTCGAGCACGAAGACATTTTCGCTGGCCGGGGGATCGGCCAGCTCATTCAGCTCAAATTCCGGCACAAAGCTGACCGCGACGAAGGGCGCGCCATCGATGCCGCGCGAAACCTGGGCGCACGGCGCGTGCTCGCGCGCCAGCTCGATGCAAAGGACGATGTCGCGATCCATCGCGGTGACGGCGCGCTCCAGTTGAACGCGATGATATGAGGCCGTCGAATCCTGGTTCTGATTTTCCGACACGCTGATCGTATGCGTCGGCGAGGTGATCTGCCTGATTTTGCGGCCAAGGTCGACATCGACTTCGAGGGTTAATCCATAGGGAACATGCAGCGCTTTTGGGGGATTGAGGGCGTGCGCATCAATCATTCCCTCCATCGGGTCCATGCCGGCGGTACCCGCGTAGCGCGGCGCGACCGTGGTTGGGAACGTCACGCGAATCTGCTTATCCACGCGCGCTAGCGGCGCGACGTAGGTCAGACGGATGGTTGCGACCTGGCCGGGCTTGAGATTGCCCGCGTGGGCGGTGAAGACGTCGGGGCGATCGGCTTCGAGCATATAGGCGCCGTGGCCTTGCGAAATCGCTTCATCATACTTTTCGATGGCGCGGTCGTTTTCCTCAATCGTGCCGGTGAGCACGCGATCGCCGGTGATAACCTCGAATCCGCAGACGGCGGCATCTTCGGGAAGCGGGAATGTGTAGACGGCTTCGATGGCGCGGTTTTCCCTGTTGATGAAGGTCTGCTCGACGATGGTTTTCTGGCTCATGCCCGTGAGATGCGCGCGGACGCGCACGCCGCGAAGCGCGATCTGGGTTTCGTGGCCGTCGATCGAACGGAGTTCAATGCCGGCTGTTGCTGCCATTTTCATCTGCGTCTCCCTTTTAAGAAACTCTACGTCTCACTTTCGATATCCACTCCGAACCGTTTACGAATCACGTCGCGCAGCTCTAAAAGTTCCTGGGCCGATGGGGAATAGGCTGTTGCGTCAAAGCTCAGCTCGATGCCGGGGCCGATCTTCATTCGCGACCACAGTTCCGCCTCCACGCGCGCCCGGGGCCTGCGTCGCGGGGCGTCGGGCGGTTGCACGGCCGCGCCCGCGAGGATCTGGCGGATCTCGTCCAGCGAGTGCCCCATCGACTGTAGCTCCGCGATTCGCTGGAGCTGGGACAGATGCGATTTTCCATAGTGATTTCCCCGGCCCAGTCCTTCGGGCGGGTCGATCAATTTCTGCTGGACATAAAACCGCACCGCCCGACGGCTGAGCCCCGCCGCATCGGCCAGCTCTCCAATGCTCAAGGTGTCCGAATCCATGACACCCATAATATGACAGTTAGTGTCATATTTCAACTGAATAATTTTTCTGTGCTCTGAAAAAATGCTTAGCAAGGAACTCGGCGATGTCGGCGCATAAGAGCCACCAAGGTCAGGAAAATTGGTGTGAGACTCACGGGTTCTGGCAGTATGAAAAATGCCACCGAGTTGGTTACCGCTACCGACGGGAGATAACCACCAGAACTCTCGCTTGAGCTGCTGCCATCGACATGAACAGTATGCGGCGGCGGAATGAGATTGGTGCTTTGGATCCAATCGAAATCGGTCTCAACGCCATCCCCAGACCCCCAGCTCGAGAAATCAATGGTGATCGTGAACCGCCCGACTTCGAATTCAACGCCGGCATTGGCCAGTCCTTCATCAAGCAAGTTCGCCGTCACACTAGGTGAATTGTAAAAGGCTGGATCCTGTCCAGAGTTCAAAGCGCTGTGATAATGTATGGTGGTTTGACTACCCGTAGCGGTCGTTCCCCAATCTTGAACGTTATCGGCGGTAATATTCTGAGCTGTACCCGGCCGCCCCCCCAATTCAAGAGCGGTGGTGAATACCGGCCCAAAACCTGAATTGCTGAATACTCCCGATAATCCGGGGCTTGGTGGGACGATCGCCCCGCCACCGACCTGCCGGGACTGGATCGAGCCGAAAAAGTCGAGCAGCGATTCATTCGTCCCAGTGGTATCGGTCCCACGAACCTGGGCCCAGACTTGAGCGGTGTAAGTTCCAGGCGAGAAGATCACGGTGTGCGCGTTGAGGATCCCGGGCGTGCCTGGCGTAAACCGAAGATCAACCACCAATGAAGCGAGCGAATGAATTGGCATTGCCATCATCGCCAGGAGTGCAATGAGTGCCGCCGTGCGCGTCTTTTCCATACTTCTTCTCCCAAATCATACGGAACGATAGATTCTTCGCCTCAGGACCACAATAGCGCCACAACCCGCTGCCAGCGCCGATCCCGGCTCGGGCGCGTTCAGCGGGTCGAAATTGTTGAAGGCCAGACCCAGGCCGGTCGCTTTGGTGCCCATGAAGGTGATGCGTAGCTTGTCCACGCCGCCGGGCAAACCGGTGAAGACAAAATCCCAGGGCAAACCATCAAGAGCCAGGCTGTTGCCCGGCGGAGAAAACTGGAAGGTCAGCACGTTGTTCAACGAATCAAGCACTTCGACCTTCCAGCCTTCGGTGTTGCCGGGCGCGCCGTCGATGTCCCAGATTTCGCCATGCAACCCGTTGATGGGCGTGGCGGTGTTGTAATCGATGATAAACGGCGGCGGGGGTGAGCCGGGCTGGCGCTGGCGCAGGAAGAAATCGCCAAGCTGACCGCCCAGGCCGCCGTTGGCGGTGTCGGGAATGCCCGTGGCGTCGTTGGAAAAGCCGCCGTTGGGGTCGGCGTCGCCCGACTTTTCAAACACCGGCAGATCATCGACGCCGGCATCAAATTCATTGTTTGGGTTCACATCAAAGAAAAAGCGGACTGTCCCGCCGCCTGTGAGGTTGTAAGGCGCGACCAGAAACGCATCGTCCACAGGAATCGCACCGGCAGGCGTGGATTCAAAATCGATGAGCTGGCCCGAAGCATGCGATGAAAGAAAACCCAAGATCAACAATCCGATGAGCGCGCACAGAGGCGCGGAGAGAAAGCGATGGGGCTGCATTTTCTATCCTCCTGTCCCCCGATTAACGTGAATTATGCCCGGAAAGTGCCCAAAAGTCACCGTTTTTCCGGCTACTTTCGCGGCACCACCTTGATCCGCGGCTGCTTGATCGGGGCCATGCCTTCGCCCAGGAAATAGCTGGTGTGCGGCGGCTGGTTGTAGGCGACGTTCTGCAGCGCAACCGACAGGCGATACTGCGGGTCGTGCATCAGCGTATAAATGCGATGCTCTGTGGGAATGACAGTGGTGTAGATGCGCAGCTCGCTGGCATCGGAAGAGCGCACGACCTGCTCTTCGCGCCAATCGCCGAGAATGTCGGCGGTCAATCCACCATTGAGCCCGGTTGAACCGGCGGCGCCTTCGAATGCGAAAAGCGGTTTCTCGGTGACGTTTTCCCAATCCCACTTGGTGATGCGCGCTCCGCTGAGGATTTCGCGCAGGAGATCGCCATCCCACCAGATGCCGAAATCGCAGGAACGCGGCTTGGTCGGCGCGATCTCTTTTCCGCGCGCATCGTACAGGCCGTTGAGATTCTCACCGTTGCCCCAGCATTCATGACCGGGATAGCGCGGATCGATGTCGATCGCCAGGCATCGGCCGGGGTCGTAGGATTTCTTGCCCCAGAGGATTTCGCCCGTCGCGGCGTCGCGCATCTCCATGCCGTAGAAATGCTGGTTGAATTCGTGAATCGAAAGAATCTCCAGCCCCGGGCGCGTGGGGTCAAGATCCGAAACGTGCTGGGCATCGCCGTGATTGAGCTGCGTGGAATACATGCCCATTCCGTCATCGTCGATCACCGCGGCGCCGAAGACGATCTCATCGCGGCCATCGTTGTCGACATCGGCGGCGGTGAGGCTGTGATTGCCCTGGTGCTCGTAATACATGAACCCGCGGGCGTTATTCGAAGTGTCGAAAACCCAGCGTTTGGACAGCTTGTGATCGCGAAAATCCCACGCCGCCAGCACCGTGCGCGTGTAATACCCGCGACTGAACATGACGCTGGGATGCTCGCCGTCGAAATAGGCGACGCACGCGAGAAAACGATCCATGCGATTGCCATAGGCATCGCCCCAGAGTCGTTCGAGCTGTTCGGGGGTCGGCGTGAGCGTGTCGGGGTGCCGCGGCGGATCGTATTTGACGGTGTCGATGGCGGCGCCGGTCATGCCGTCAAAAACGGTGAGATATTCCGGCCCTTTGAGAATGTTGCCGCTGACGCCGTGCATGAGGACGCCGTCGCGCATGATGTGGCCCTTGGAGGGCTCGCCGGGCCGCACGGGAACCCAGCTATCCTCGGGACTGCGCCAATCGGCGTTAGGATCACCAATAATCTTGCCAACGCCGTCGACAGTGCCATCGGCGGTTTTGCAAACCAGCTCCGCTCGGCCGTCGGAATCGAGATCGTAAACCATGAACTGCGTGTAGTGCTGGCCCTCACGGATGTTCTTGCCCAGATCGATCTGCCAGAGAAATCGGCCGTCGAGTTTGTAAGCCTGAAGAATCGGCGTGCCGGTAAAACCCGGCTGGGAATTGTCGCGCCCGCGTGATGCCTGGTGGACGATCAATTCGTATTCACCATCGCCATCCAGATCCGCCGCGGAAATATCGCCCGGCAGATAACCTTCGATTTTCTTCAGCGGGATCGAAAGGTATTGACGAACGGGCGCGTTAGCCGGCAGAGTGAACGGTTTACCAGGTGATTGTTCAGCGCCATTGATAATGGCTCGGACGGTGTAAGCGATGGGCTGGGTCGGATCGGCGCCGCTGTCCTGAAAATTCGTCCCTTTGGTGAGCGGCGCGCTGTTAAGTTTTACTGGCGCCGCATTGCCTGCGGTGCGATAGAGATTGAATGCGGTGTCGGACGCTTCGGTGCCGAGCAATCGCCAGGAGATGAAAACCTTGCCTTCGCCCTGATTGACGGCGACGACGCCGCGATCGAGGTTTTCCATATATCGCGCCGCATCGGTCGGCGGCGCGGCCTTGCCGAGCTTTTTCTCGTGGGGCGAAGCGAATTGCCCCAAGGCAACAGGACATGACAACGCGATGCCCAGTGCCAGGCATCCCAATCGAAATGTCGGGGTTTTCATGACATCAGGATACCCGAAAACCCAAGTTGCAAGTCAACTAGAGCGCCGCAGCGAATCACGACGATGGCGATTCGCTGTCCGGCGCTTCAGCTGGCGCGACGCCGCATAGCGGGCTTTTTCGATCGCTCCGGCAATGGAGGCGTACATATCGCGGTGAACGGTTTGTGTCATCACCGTCCGCGAAGAGGGCAGCACGATCTGGACCTGGCAGGATTTGTCCTCGCCGCCATGATCGCCGTTGATGTCGGAGAGACGCACAACGACGGCCTTGATGCGCCGGCCAATCCGGCCCAGGCCGGCCTGCACCTGGTTTTGCACATGCTCAAGCAACGACTGGGTTAATTCAAATCCACGACTTTTTACTTCGATTAACATGGGTTACTCCTCAACATCTCTTTCTTCGGCGCGGCGCGATCGGCCAGGATCGAAGCGATCACGCCGGTGGCGAGGATCAGCAGGATCACGCCCAGCAGATACAGGCCCAGATTGGGGCCAAAGTATTCCTTGAGCCAGTTCACGGTGAGCATCTTTCCGCCGACGACCGCGAGCACCGCGGCCAGCGAAACCTTCAGATAGCGGAATTTGGTCAGCAGCCCCGCCAGCGCGAAATAGAGGCTGCGCAGGCCGAGCATCGCAAAAACATTGCTGGTGAAGACCAGGAATGGGTCCGCCGTCAGCGCGAAGATCGCGGGGATCGAATCGACCGCAAAAATCAGATCCGTGGCCTCCACCATTACTAATGATAGCGCCAGCGGCGTCAGCTTTCGCGACCCTTGTTCCCGGATGAAAAAATGCTGGCCGTGATACGCGTCGGTCAGCGGCAGAAATCGTCGCGCCAGACCGATCATTCGATTGGGGCCGTGGCTTTGATGGTCGGTCTTGGCGAAGAGCAGTTTTATGGCGGTAAAGATGAGCAGTACGCCGAAGACGTAGAGAATCCAGTGAAAATCGGCGACGAGCCTGCTGCCCAGTGCGATCATAAGGCCGCGCATCACCAGGGCGCTGAGCACGCCCCAGAAAAGTACGCGATGCTGGTATATCGCCGGCACGGCAAGGAAGCTGAACAGGGCCGCGATGACGAAGATGTTGTCGATACTCAGCGATTTCTCAACGACATAGCCGGTGAGATACTTGATCGTCGCCGATCGACCATCATTGATCTGCCCATCCACGGCATCGGCGACGGTCCCCAGCCCCATCCATTGATGTTCGTAGCCATAATAGACAAACACCGCGAATAAGAGCCCCAGCGCCACCCAGACCGCCGACCACCCCAGAGCCTCGCGCATCTTGACCGCGTGGGCCTGGCGGTGAAACACGCCCAGGTCCAGGGCGAGCAAAATCAGGATAAAAACGATAAATCCGAGCCAAATCCAAATCATGGCACGGGACTATAGAAGCCCGGTCCGCGAGGTCGAGTAGAAGAAACGGTGGGCTTTATAAGTTGACTGCAAAATGATCAAAACTGCCGTAAAAAACGCACGTCATTCTCGATAAACAGGCGGATATTGTTGATCCCGTATTTGCGCATGGCGATGCGCTCGATGCCAAAGCCAAACGCCCATCCCGTGTAAACCTCCGGGTCGATCTTGCAGGCGGTCAGCACATTCGGGTGCACCATGCCGCAGCCGCCGAGCTCGATCCAGCGCTGTTTGTCCTCGAACCAGACATCGACCTCGGCCGACGGTTCGGTGAAGGGGAAAAAGCTCGGACGGAAACGGACCTTGGTTTCCTTGCCGAAATAGGCGTGCACGAACTGCATGATCGTGCTCTTCAGATCGACCATGGTCACGCCCTTATCGACCACCAGCGCTTCGAGCTGATGGAACATGAACAGGTGCGTGTCATCGACGGTGTCGGGGCGATAGACCCGGCCGGGAATGACGACGCGAATCGGCGGCTGCTGTTTTTCCATCACGCGAATCTGCACCGTGCTGGTCTGCGTGCGCAGGAGCGTGCTGCCGTCCCCTTCGAGATAAAAATTGTCCAGCGGATCGCGCGCAGGATGGCTTTTGGGAATGTTCAGCGCGACGAAATTGTGAAATTCATCCTCGACTTCCGGCCCCGCGGCGACGGTGAAACCCATCCGGCCAAATAGCTCGGTCAGCTCATCGATCACCTTCATGATGATGTGGGTGTTGCCGATCTGCGGAACCCGGCCGGGCTCAGTCACATCGTCGGTCCAGGTGGATGGCGCAGCACCCGCCAGGGATGATTTCTTTTCCTCAAATGCCCCCGTGACTTTTTCCTTGACGGCATTGACCTTCTGACCAATCGCCGGCTTCTGATCCTTGGGCACCTGTCCCAGGACCTTCATCAATCCTTTGAGCAGGCCGTTGGCGCCCAGAAACTTAATTCGGTATTGCTCTAACTCCGCAGCGTTCTTCACCGCAGCCAGCTCTGTTTCGGCCTGCGTCTGCACCTGATCGATTTGCTCAATAACATCTGCCATTGAAGCCCTTTCTCGGTTAGCATTCTAGAGCAGAAAGGATGAAGGATGAAGCATCATCGTGTCACGGCCGTCTCGGCCGTGCGGTGTGCGCTGGAGTTGGAATATTTCCAGTTTGAGCGCTCAAAGCACGGGCGAGGACGCCCGTGACACAATTTGCTTTTCGTCCTTCCACCTTTCTTCTCAAAGGGAGGACGCCATGGATCTTTCGAAGCTGCCACGATTGTCCGAAACCGACAAGCACGCTCCGCCACCGCAACCCCCATCCCAGGAGCAGCAAGAGCCAATCCCCCAGGCAACCCTCGCCGCGCCGGTGCGCGCAGCAGCCCCGGTAAGTGCTGAAGTATGGTTCAGCATTGCCATTGGATTGATCATTCAACTGTTGAACTCGCGATTCTGGTCATTTGTGAGCTCGAAACTGCTTGGCGGTGAATACACCTGGACTTTTTCGAATGCCGATGGGTCCCCTATCACATACACCCAGTCGGTTTTCTTTCAGGGCGACCTGGCAATGGTCCTTTTTGGCCTGGTGCTCATGCTTGAGTCTCTCGTGCTGATATTCCCCCACCGGCGGAAAATCATCATGTTTGTCTTCGCGCTGACCTGCATCACAACCGCCATGAACCTGCTATACCTGATCAACATGATGAACGGGGGGTATGGCCTTCAGATCATGCCTGCGCTGGCCGTGTTATTCGGCGGTTACATTGCCATGTATCACTGGTCGATGTTGAAAGCATTGCGAACCTGAATGCGCGTAAAAAAGCCCCGGACGCGGGGAAGACGTCCGAGGCTCAGGGGGGGTAGGGTGCTTTTGAGAATGCCCCGCTCACTCACGTTCGCGGAACATTCCCGTTTTTGTTGATTGTTTATTGGATTTCATTCTCCGCTGTGGACCCTCGTTTTGCGCCACTGTACCTATATGGTAGGGCCTGGGGCCGGCGCTATTCCAAGCCCCTTTTAGAAAAAAGTGTACAAAAATTCCGCCCGGATGCAAGAAGATTGTGAGCCGCGACACAAATTCTCTAGGGGAAAATCCGACATTTTTCGATCCGGAATTCTACTTATTGCGTCTGTTATCCCACGGTCCATTGCACACGCCAATTGAGTTTTCCCAGCGCCGGGACCACGCCCGCCGATCCGTCCTTGGTGGATCGGTCCAGCTCATCGAACCGTCCCGCGGTGGGTTCGACGGCAAAATGCTTGTGCCACCCCCACCCGCCGCTGCTGATCCATAAACCCCAGTACGCAGCCAGCGAATCTTCGGATGCATATTCGATTTTAAGGCTTCGTTTGCGCTGTGGATAATTCACCACGACCGGCGAAGAAATGGGCTCCTGCGAGAAGATTTTCCATCCGCCTTTTGGTGGCAGATTCTCCGGATGCGACAAATCTTCGCCCGCGCCCGTCACCGGCCAGGCAAAGGGGGCATCGATCCGTTTTCCCGTGGCGTCGTGGCTGAGCCGGTATGTTCCGCCGGGCATTTGCAGCTCAATCGGTGAATGCAACGACCCCAGCGCGTGCATCGACCAGACGAAATGAAAATCGAACGGCGCCAGATTATGCAGCGTGTATTCCGACCGGAGAACTGGCCCTTCGATGGAGATCTTGCGGATAAAGCGATACCCAAAACGCAGGCCATTCCATTCAATGGTGATCCCGTCCTTGCTCGGCACCGCATGTGTCGGCAATGGCCAGCTTTCCAGCACATTGGGATCCTAAGCTTAGAATTCCACGTGGACAAGTTGTCGCG
>JADMIO011618431.1_pt1 | contig 30311 bp, 30 predicted proteins | sample 8958161 | NCBI WGS metagenome assembly JADMIO01 (sample SAMN16585339, study PRJNA669376) | soil metagenome | isolation source: Crop rotation soil | place: USA: Cullars Rotation, Alabama | collected 2011 | reverse complement strand
AGCGTGATGGAAGCGAGCGGGCCTGCCGTGACGGTCACCGTGGCGAACGCGGTGATGCCCAGCGTGCTCGCCTGGATCGTGTTCGTATAGGTGGCCGGTGCCGCGTTGGCGGTGAAGACACCCGTCTGCGCGATGGTTCCGCCGCCCGCGACGACCGTCCAGGTCGGCGTGAACTGCACGATGTTGCCACCGGCGTCCTTGCCCACCGCGACGAACTGCTGCGTCGATGTCACGGCGAGGGTGACTGGGTTCGGGAGGATGCTGATGGAAGCCAGCGGGCCCGGCGTGACGGTGATGGATGCGGTGCCGGAGATTCCGCCGACCGTCGCGCGAACGGTGTTCGCGAAGAAGCCCGTCGACGAGCCCGCAGTAAAGACGCCGGCTGAGCTGACGGCGCCGCCGCTCGCGACCACCGACCAGGTCGGCGAGATCGCGACGATGCGGCCGTCGGCGTCATGCCCCACGGCGACCATCTGCTGCGTCGTCGACGCGGCGAGGGTGGCGTTGGGCGTTACGGTGATGCTGGCGAGCGTGCCGGGATCGGAGACCCCATGCACGTCACAAGCGGCGAGGATCACGCCGATGACGATGAGGACGACGACGACAAGGAGGTGCTTCCGCCAATTCGAAGTTGGCGCGTACGGCGTGAGCTTGCGCTTGTGGCTGGGCATGGAAGTTCCTGGTGCGGGAAACGACATGGAGGCGTTGGAGTGTTTCATGGCTACCTCGCCGAAACGATGAGGGACTGCGAAAGGGTGATGACGACGGACGTGCCGGCGCTCACGACGACGTCGCGATAGGCGTAGCGTGCGGCCACTGCGCCGCCGGCAACCGCGCCGACCGCGCCGCCGATCACGGTGCTCTTGGTGTTCTTGCCGATCACCTGGCCCACACCGGCGCCGATGGCGGCTCCGGCGGCCACGCGCGCGGCTTCATCCCTGGTGATGCCACGTCCGACCAGCGCGTGCGCGACCGGCTCGAGCGTGCCATGCAACGGGACCTGCTCACCGCGAATCGTGACCGAGTTGACGTCGAGCATCAGCCGGCCCTCAGGGCGAACCTGGTCGCTGCCGGGCTCGAGCTTGTCGATCGTCAGCATGAGCGTGGCGCCAGCGGGAATGACGACGTTGCCGCGCGAGTCCTTCACATCGGCGCTCACCGTCGTGCGAACGGACTCGCCCGACTTGTTCGAGCGCGATGAGAGCGCTTCCTGTATGGTGGCGTGAATGATCGTCCCGCTCGGGGCCGTCACCGTGCTGGGGGCCCTGGGGGTGCTGGATGCGGCGAGCGCGGCGGCTTCCTTCGCCTTCTCCGCTTCGCGTGCCTCGCTGGTGGAACAAGCAGCGGCAGTGATGGAGAAGGCCGCAATGAACAACGCTTTCGACATGTGTCCGTTCCTGATGAGAGATGTCCGGCTACACCACGGAGGTTAGGCCTCCCGGTGGAGCGCTCCCATCACACGAACGGATGAAAGAGTGAGTAGTAAGGGAGTACTCCCCTCGGCGCGCTAGCGAGCGAGTGTGTTCGCTCGAGCGAGGCGGCCGCAGGACCGGCGTAGTTTGCCGGTCCGAGAGCCTCGCGAGGGCGAATACACGAGTGAGCCAGGACATCGAGCCTCGCGAGGGCGAATACACGAGTGAGCCAGGACACCGGGCATCGCAAGGGCGAGCCCCGAGCGGGGCGCGCAACAGTTCTACGCGTTGCCTTCGCGGTGCGAGTACGCCGCGATCTGCAGGCGCGTGTGTAGCGCCAGCTTCTCCATCACGTTGCGCACATGACTCTTCACCGTGTGCGTCGCGATGTTCAGGCGCGAGGCGATCTCCTTGTTGCTCAACCCCTCGCCGATCAGCCCGATCACTTCCTGCTCGCGGCGCGTCATGCGCACCGCCTCGAGCGTCCGCTCATTCCCCTGCCCCGCGCTGTCGCGCGCGATCTGGGAAAAGAGCGATTCCGTCATCCGCGGCGGGAGCACCTTCTCTCCCCAAGCCACGCGGCGAATCGAGGCCACGAACTCGTCGAAGCTCGCGTCCTTGAGCACGAAGCCAGAGACGCCCGCGTTCACGAACTCGACGATTTCCTCGTTCACTGGAATCAGGTCCATCACGATGATCGCCGTGTCCGGAGCGTCGCGCTTGATGCCCGCCGCCACGCGCAGGCTGTCCTGGTCGCGCAGGCCTACGTCGAGCAGCAGCACCTGCGGCTTCATCGCCGTCAGGTACGCCAGGTCGGCGGTCGCGGAACCCGTCACGGTGAAGCCTGGCACCTGCCCGAGGATCGCGCAGAGCGCCTCGCGCACCAGCCGGTTGTCGTCGATGACGGCGACGGAGATCGGAGGAGTCTGCGAGGGGCGTGAGGTGTTCTTGGTCGGTATTGGCACGTGGACTGAAGCTAGCCCGGCGAAGGTGTCGAGGAATCAGCCACAGGGCTGTCATCCCTTCTACCTCTTTCGTGCGATTGGCGCGCTCGCGGCACATCCATAGTGTGCCCTCGTGAGCATTTCCCGGCCAACACCGTCGATTCCCGATTCAGGGGCGCTGCCAGTTCCGGCAGCCGAGCGACTGCTGCTCGATATCATCGACACCGTCCGCGAACCGCTCCTCGTCCTCGACCCCGACTTCCGGGTCGCGCAGGCCAATCGCGCCTTCTTCGACACCTTCCAGGTCGAGCCCACCGACACACTCGGACGCGTACTCTTCACGCTGGGCGACGGCCAATGGGACATTCCCGAGCTCCGCGAGCTGCTCCGCGACAAGCTCGCCATCCAGCCACACCTGCAGGACTTCGAAGTCGACCATGTCTTTCCGGGCATCGGCCGGAAGATCATGGTGCTCAATGCGCGCATGGTGCTGCACGCGCCCAACTCGCCGCGCGTCATCCTGCTGGCAATCGAGGACATCACGGCGCGCCGCTTCATTGAATGGCGCCTCGAGGAGCACCGTCGCGAGCTCGAGCGATCCAACGCCGCGCTCGACGAGTACGCCACCGTCACCTCGCATGACCTCCAGGAGCCGCTCCGGAAGATCATCTCCTTTGGTGAGCGCCTGGAGCGCAGCATGGGTGACACGCTCACGGGCGATGCGAAGCACTCGCTCGAGCGGATGCTGAATGCCGCCGCGCGCATGCGCACGCTCGTACAGGACGTGCTCGCATACTCGCAGGTGACGACCCGCATCCAGCCCTTTGCGGCGACCGACCTCTCCTGGGTGGCGCGCGAAGTGATCGGCGACCTCGAGTCGAGCATTGCCGAGTCCGGCGCCCTGATCGATGTCGGCGCCCTCCCCGTCATCCAGGCCGATGCCCTGCAGATGCGTCGCCTCCTGACCAACCTGCTCAGCAACGCCATCAAGTACCGCCGGCCGGGCGTCTCGCCGATCGTGCGGCTCCGCTACGAGAACGACGGCCCCGATGCCTGCCGCATCGCCGTTGCCGACAACGGCATCGGGTTCGAAGCGAAGTATGCGGAACGGATCTTCGAGATGTTCAAGCGCCTGCACGGGCGCAGGGAGTACGATGGATCAGGCATCGGCCTGGCCATCTGCAGGAAAATCGTCGAGCGGCACGGCGGTACCATCGCCGCGACGAGTACCGCCGGCGAGGGTGCGACATTCACGATTACCCTCCCGGTCACGCACGCCGCCCCGGAAGCGACTCAATGATGATGATGGACCGCCACAAGATCCCGATCACGATCCTCATCTGCGATGACGACGAGGACGATCGGATGCTCACCCAGCAGGCGCTGCAGGAAGCGCACATCGCCAACGACCTCAAGTTCGTCGAGGACGGCGAGGAACTGCTTGACTACCTGCACCAGCGCGGGAAGTACGGCGGGGAGTCGGGCCTTGCGCCGCGCCCCGGCCTGATCCTCCTCGACCTCAACATGCCGAAGATGGATGGTCGCTCGGCGCTGGCACTGATCAAGGCCGACGCCGACCTGAAGGAGATCCCCGTCGTCGTGCTCTCGACCTCCTCGCTCGATGAAGACGTGGTGCGAAGCTACAAGCTCGGCGTGAACTCCTTCATCACGAAGCCCGTCACCTTCACCGGCCTGGTTGAAGCGATGCACGTACTCGGCAAGTACTGGCTCGAGATCGTCGAGCTCCCCCAGCCGCCGGCAGAGTAGTCGTCGCCGGCAACACCCGCGCGGTGCCCGGATATCGCGGCGCCTGGTTATCGGCACGACGAAACAACAAGCCCGCCTCGATCTCCTGAGGCGGGCTTGCCGCGTTGAGACTGCGAGGTTGAGGTCGGGGTTGAGATGAGCGTAGAAGCCTCAACCCCAACCTCAACCTCAACCTATTTCAGGTACTGCCACAACCCATACAGGCCCAGCGCGCCGCCGCCGATCATGACGATCGTGCCCGTGTCGCCACCGATGATCGCGCCGGTGATGAGCGCAACGCCGCCGACAATCATCATCGCCGGATTACGACCGACGCTTCCTTCGCGGCGCGGAGCCATGGTGGGCGCCGAGATGGTGCTCGCTGAGGTCTGGATGCCGGCCACTGCGTTCGTGATCGTCGGACCCGCTTGCGCAACGGGCGCCGTCGGCGCCACAGCCGTCGTCGTGACGGTGAGCGACTCAGGTGCCGTGGCGACCTGGCTCTCGCCCTGCGCCGCAAGCGGCGCGGCGAACAACATCACGGCAAGAGCCGTGGTAATGCGATGACGAGACACTTGAATCCCTCCGGGATTCGGGATGATTACTCTCACCTGATGAGTAACCATCCTCGACGGAGGAAACCATCACACCGAAGGCGTACTCCCCAACCTCAACCTCAACCCCAACCTCGCTCCTAGTGACACTTCCCGCCGCTCGGATCCCAGACCCTCCCCTGCGTGTCCAGATACGCCGAGCGGTATTCAGCGGAACCAAGCGTGAGCATCAGCACGCCCGGGTGTCCCTCGATGCGCACCAAGCTGTTCTGCACGATGCCGTTGGCCAGACCGCGCAGTGAACCACCGCCCATTCCCGCCACGATCTGGATGATGCCCTTCGCCGAATCCACCGCGCCCGCGGGATTCAGCGGCGCCATTCGCTCGTAGTTGTGATCGTGGCCGTTGATCACAAGGTCCACGCCGCCGTCATAAAGGATCTGCCAGAGGTTTCCGACCCGTGGCTCGTTGCCATGCCAGCCCGAGCTGAAGCGCGGCTCGTGCCAGATGGCGATCGAGCACTTCTTTCCCTTGTTCGCGTCGAGGTCCTTCTTGAGCCAGTCCTCCTGCTCCTTTTTGGCCTCGTTCGAGAACGACGCCATGATCGGGATCGCGCTGTTCAGCGTGATGATGTGCCACTCGCCCACGTTGTAGCTGTAGTAGCCCTTTCCCTTCTCTCCGGCCTTGTCGCCGAAATAGTCGAAGTACGGGCCCGCGCCGGGCTGGTTGTACTCGTGATTGCCCGTCGCCGGGTGGATCTTCGCCATGATCCGGCGTTTCGGGCTCCCCCAGGTGGGACCGAAGCAGTTCTCGAAGTTCGCCTTGCTGCCGGTCGGATACGCGTTGTCACCAATCGTGAACACGGCGTCCTCAACCTTGGCAATGCTGTCGGCCTTGAGGATGCTGTCGACGAGAATCGCCGTGGCCATGTCGTCTTCCTGGTCGCACCCCGCGATATCACCCGCGCCAATGAGGATCGACGCGCCCGCAAGCTTCACCTGCTCGGCCGTGGCTGTCGCCGGTGGCGGCGTGGGATTGGCCCGCGGCACGCAGGCACCGGCGAATGAAACGGCGACGGCGGCCGTTGCCGCCACGATGAGTGGAAGGCGTGAGTTGGATCGCATGGGAGTTCGCTGGTTCAACGTATGGCCTGATTTCGCTTTCACGTCGTGCATATATGGCGTAATACTCTAGAAACCGAGTCCGGTGCGCAGGTGCAAACCGGTGTGGCCCACCTCCGACACCATCGTCAATGTGATGACTTTGAGGCGATTGCCGCGGAGGCCGAACCAGAGACCGTATCCGGTGACGCTGTGCCACCCGCCGGGCGATTCGCCGTCCACGTACACGCGCCCCATGTCGGCGAGGCCAAGGACGCCCCAGTCCGCGGGAACGCCGAGCGGTAGCTTGCCGAACGGCACGCGGAGCTCGGCAGAGCCATACAGCGACGCATCGCCGGCATAGCGCTGGGGCTCCATGTAGCGTGCGGTATGATTACCGCCCACGAAGGCCGCTTCATAAAAAGGGAAGCTCCCGAAGAGCTTCTTCCCTCCCGCGCGCAGCGCGAGAATGGGATTCGTCACGATCGGGAGGGTGGTCTCGCCTTCGAGCGAAAGGGAAACCGACTCGAATGCGCTCGTCACGTCCCAGATCGCCGGATAGGCCGCTCCAGTCACCTCGGCGATGTAGCGGTGCTTCGGCTCGTCGCCGCCGATGTTCGCTTCCTGGTGCAGCACTGCCTGCACGCCCAGCTGGCCGAAGGATCCCGACCCGTACGGCTTCGTTGTCGCCACGAATCGGCCGACGCTGTTGTCCATCAGCGAGTGCTGGGCGACAGGACCGAACGAGAGATCGCTGATCTCGCCAAGCGCGAGGGCGATCGCGGGAAAAACCTTGATCACCTGCTGGCGCGTGTTGAAATAGGTGTGCGTGCTGCCCGAGTCGGGGGTTGCGTTGCCCAGGCCGTGATAGTTCAGCATCTCGAGCCACGAGTACTGGCCCAGCGCCGAGACATGCCAGGGCGTGCTCTCGAACCGGTGATCTGCGGAGGCAATGAGCTTGGTGCCATGCACGTCGAAGGCAAAGGCGCCGCTCAGGTAGAGCTGGGTTGAATACGGCCTCTTCTCGAAGGCGTAGGTCTGGTGCGTCAGGCTGATGCGCGGCGTGATCCCGAGTCCGCGCCCCCAGCTGAGCCCGCCGCCAAAGTGGTTCTTGCTGCCCCAGTCCCTGGATGGCGGAGCGGGCTTGCCGTTCTCCCCGTTCTCCCAGTGCTGGCGATTGAAGAGCGTATCCTTTCCGTAGTCCACTCCAGCTGTCGTGCCCTCGTCGTAGGTGCGCACGGCGCCGCGAACACCGGTCGAGTCGAGAATGGTGTTCGTGCCGTTGCCGCCGATGACACGCACCGGGATGCTCAGCATGTTGCCGCGCACCACGGCGTAGTCGTCGCCGCCATGGAGATAGACGCGGATCTCCTTTGTCTCCCGCGCGTTGTAGCGGCGCGCGAAGACGGGAACTCCCTTGTCGGTTTCGAATCGCACGTCGACAATACCGCCGGCGAGCTGCTCGAGCACCGCGCGATCGTTCTTCTCGCTGGCGTGCAGGTCGGCATGCTCGTTGAGGCGCGTGTAGGCGGCGTTGGCCAGCTCCGGCAGCCGTCCGCGGCGCGCCTTGAGCGTGGCGGCAAGCGACGTGTTCTTGGGCTGATACGGTTGTGGCATCTTCGCCACGGCCGCATCGATCACGGCGTCGTTCAGGCGCCGCGTCACGTCGGCGACTACCGAGTCCCATGCCGGCTTCTCGAGTGAAGCGAGGAGGCGACGATCCATCTCGAGACTGTCCCAGATGAGGCCGCTGGCGTTTCCCGATCCCGCGTCGAAGCGCGTGAAGAAGGGATAGATCATGCCTCCGATCTTTCCAATCACGCCGTCGTACATGACGAGCGCCATGTCGTGGTCGCGCGGAATGGCGACCCAGCGCGCGGCCGTACCCTTCCCCACCTTGGCCCACTTCCACTGGCCGGGGTGACGATCCCAGTCGCCCACCATCATGTCGACGAGGCGCGCGGCGAGGAATGCGGAAGCATCCACGCGTTCGGTGGGATCCTCGTTCATCTTCTCGAGCAGTTTTTCGCTGTCGATGATCGGCGAGTCGCCGAGAAATCCCGGCGCGCTGTCGGGCTTGTTTGGATAGGGCTCGATCCAGCCGAGCTCGCCGGCGAACTCCTTCGTGAACTCACCAAGGTCCACATCCTTTGGCATGAAGACCATGATTGGCTGGGGCGTGTGCACGCCCGCGGCCTCGAAGAGCGGCGCGACGATCGCCGCGGCGGCCGGATGCGTTGAGGCGCGCTGGTCGCGCGACATGCGCGCGATGAAGGTGCCTTCGAGCCCGTCGGGAATGGTCCAGGCGTGATCCTTCAGGATGCAGCGGAAGCTGTACTCGAGCCCATTCCTGTCGGCGAGGCGCAGCGTCCTGGTCTGCATGCCGCCCCCCTTCTTGATGGGGCGAAGTCCGCCGGCAAACGTCTTCACGTCGAGCACCGGGACTTCGATGGGCGTAGTCCAGAGCTCGCGGTACATGTCGCCCATGAACCATCGGGTGAAGCCCCTCGCGTCGAAGCCCGGGCCGGCGACCACGGTGACTGTGGGCGCGGGCGCGATGTACGGCGCGACAGATGACCTCGGCGCGGATGTGGGCTTCGCGTCCTGGGCGTGGGCCGAAGCGGCGAGGAGGGCGATTGCGACGGCGTTGAACTTGTTCGACCGCATGCTCATGGCCTTCTATAGAGAGTGATCGCCGCCGGACCGCCGCCGGCTTCGTCCGAAATGATCAGGATGCCGTCCTTCGTGATGGCGACGCCCTCGGGTTGCGGGTGGTTCCCCTTCAGCTCGCGCGACGAAACCACGGAACCCGCAGGGGTGATCTCCACCAGCACCTTCTCGCGCCCGGAGATGAGCACGTAGTTCCCCGTCTTCGGGTCGATCGTGATGTCCGACGGGTTCATGACCTTGTTGCCGAGCCCGGGAATCGATCCCGGCGCCAGCGTGATGCGCGATGCGGTGCCCTTCGACGGATCGGAGCCGAGCTTCCAGCGGTAGATCACCACCGACCGTTCGAGATCCTTGTCCTTCACCACTTTGCAGGCGAGGAGAAGGGAGGAGCGCGCGGAATCGACCGCGATTCCCTCGAACTCGCAGTTTTTCTCGAGTCCCGTGTCCATGGTCTTGAACGAGACGTCGGCGTCGGTCTTGCCGTCGGCCGGCGGCTCGTGCGTTTCGTAGATCACACCCTTGCTCGTGAGCAGGTAGATGGCGTCGCCCGCTACGGCGATCGCCTCGAAGTCCACCGGGCCCGGATTCGGCGCCAGGTTGAACCGCTTCACGATCTTGCCGCTGCGATAATCGATCTCGGTCACGCGCGCATGCGAGTCGTCCTGCGCGAAAAGCCGTCCGTCAGGCGTGAGCGCGAGGCCGGAGACTTCACCGAGCTGCTTGGGGAGGAGCCATCGCGCAATCGGCTCGCCGTCCTTCGCCGCTTCGCCCGCCGCTCCCGAGTCGGCCAGCGCCGCGTTCACGCGCGCCGCCCGCTTGGCGAGCAGGGCGCCATCCGCGGCGGTGCCCGTCGCGGCCTCGCCCTTCTTGGTGGAACAGCCGGCAAGGAGGGAAATCGCCGCGAGGGCCATCACCCAGCCCCGTATCGCCCCCCACCCCTTCACCCCCATCCCAACCTCTACCCCTACCTCTACCTCTACCTGTTGCTTCATGACGCCAGTTTCTCCTTCTCCTGCTTCTTCCGCGCATCGCGGATCTGCGCACTCTCCACCGAGAGCGCGTCGCCAACCTCGCAGTCCGCCGCATCGATCGTGCCGTTCGCCTTGGCGCGCAGGTTGGTCAGCAGGTCATCCCGCGAGCTCTTCTTCTTGATGCGCGCCAGGTAGAACACCTCGGTCGGGCGATCCTTCTGTGTAACCACTTCGTCGAGCTTCCAGCGCTTCGTGTGCGTGTCCAGCACGCTCTCCACGATCTTCTGGGCCTCGCCGGCCTTCTTCGTGGTAACGGACACGATCGCGTCGTAGCGCGGCTTCTTGCCGTCGTCGCCCAGGATTTCCTTGATTCGATTGAACTTCTTGGCCAGCACATCGACCTTCTTCGGCGTCAGCGCCAGCACCAACTCGCGGTCAGGTACTTCCTTGCCGTCCACGTCCTTCGTCGCCAGCTCCTCGAGGGGATTCTTCCACGTTTCGGCGCCGCTCGCCGTCTGCAGCGCATTGCGACCGAAGTCGAAACGCCAGGAGAGCAGCAGCACGTAGTTGAAGACCATCGACACCGCCGTCGCGAGGATCAGCGTCTCCACGCCGGCGGCGAAGCCCACCGCGATGGCGAGAAAGACAAAGACGACGTCGCGCGTGTCGCTGAGCGATGTGCGAAACCGCACGGCGGCGACGACGCCCGCGAGGCTGAACGCCAATGCGAGGCTGTTGCGCACCACGAGCACGGTGCCTGCCACAACTATAGGAAGGATGATCAGCGTCTCGACCATCGACTGGTCGTACTTCTTCGACCGGCGATCGGACATGTACACCCAGGTCACCGGCAGCATCAGCAGCAGGGTCGCAATGAAGATGATCGTCGTGCTGAGTCCGAACTTGAGGGTCTGCGCCAGTCTCGCCTTGGTCGGGCTTGCGCCATCGTCGGCACTCGGGCTCGCGGTCGCGGCTGCCTTGGATCCGCCGGCCGACGCCGATGAAAGTCCATCCTCCAGGATCTGCGACTGGTTTCCGCCCTGCGTCATCTCGGTGATGCCGCCGCCTTCCGCCGCGGGCACCAGGAGCGTTTCGAGTGGCGTCACCTGGCTGATCGCGAACACCGCCGCGATGAGCACCGCGTAATACGCAGTCAAACGGAAGATCGGGCGTTGTGACCCGAGTGTTACGAAATCAATAACCGGCTTGAAGAGTGGCATGAACAGATGCTACCCGCACTACAGGGAGAAGTCTCTCGGTCGGATGAGTGTCATCCCTTCGTGCGATTTCGCGTGGTTCGCGCGCCACAACCGCTGCGCGCGCGCATCGCGCGCTATTCCTCGACTGCCTTGCGCGCCTCGGACTTGCGGTCGCCTTCACGCGCCGCCGCGGCGAGCTTGCGCGCAATCTCCGCGGCATCGGGTGCCGATGCGCCCGCGCTGAGCTCCTCATACTTGGCCTCGATGCGAGCGTGACGCGCCTTGGTGGTGGCGTCATCGCTGTCGTCTCCGGGAAGGTCAACACGCAGCTCCTTCACGATCATGATGAGGCCCGCGGCGATCGGCAGTGCGACGAGCGCGCCGAGCACGCCGCGCAACAGGCCGCCCGCGACGAGGGAAAGGATGACGGTTGTCGACGAGAGGCGCAGGTACTGTCCGTATACGCGCGGCACGAGCACCCGGCTCTCGAACTCGATATAGACGGCGAGCGCGATCAACACCACGCCGGCGGTCGCGAGCCCTTCGGGCAGCGCCGTGAGCACCGCCGGGATGATCACGATCATTCCACCGATGAAGGGAATCACATCCACGAGCGCGGCGAAGACGCCGAGCGACACGGCGTTCGGCACGCCGGAGATCAGCAGCAGCAGGAAGGTGAAGAGTCCGAAGGCGACGCAGGTGATCACCTGTCCACGCATGTATCCGCCGACGATCGTCTCCATGTTCTGGATGATGCGCGCGAGGCGGATGTGGTAATCGCGCGGCACCACCGCGAAGAGCGCCCCCTGCGTGCGCTTGCCGTCGGCCAGGAGATAGAACGAGAGCACGAACGATGTGGCGCCATAGCCCACGGCGCGCAGCGCCTGTGACGAATAGCCCAGCAGGTAGTTCTCGGCGTTCGCGAAGAAATTCGTCACGCCCGGGCTTTCCACGAAGTGCGCCAGCGGGGCCGTCACATCCCGCTCGCGCAGGATGGAGATGATTCGCGCGCGCGTCGCGGGTCCGTGCACGATCATCTGGGTGAACTGGTCGACGAGCGAGGGCACCGTGAGGAGGGCCAGTCCCGCCACGACGATGACGAGCCCGATGAAGAGCGCGATCAGCGCCCGAACGCGCGAGAGGCCCTTCCCCTCCATCCAGACCACCATCGGATTGAAGGTGCCCGCGAGGATCAGCGCCACCACCAGGATCAGCGCGACGACCCAGAGTTGCCAGGCCAGCCAGACACAGAAGATCGTGGCCAGGATGAGCGCCATCGATCGTGGCGAGATCTCCACACGAACGATGGTGCGGTCCGGCGGTGCTTTCTCGGTAACCTCTTTCATGGATCAGTGTACCCCGCTCTTCACGAGGCAGATATCCCCCATCTGAGCGATGCCGGCGGCGCGCCGGTGTCACTCATGGAGCGCGGTCGTGCGATTGTCCGCGTGCGGCATCGGCGCAAATGTGTGGACTATGAACGCACGCATCGCCGCACTCATCCTCGCCGCCGCGACCCTCGCGGCCTGCAGCAGGAAGCTCAATACCGCCCCGGGCACCGGTTCCGGCACCCTCGCCGTCCAGCTCACCGACGCGCCCTTCCTCGTCGAGATGGCACGCAGCGTCGATGTCTTCGTGGTTCGTGTCGATGTCAACCTCGCCAGCATCGACTCGACAGACGCCGCCACCGGCGCCTCCGACGACAGCGCGAACACAGACGGCTGGACCACCGTGGCCAGGCCGAACGCCAGCGTGAACCTCCTCGCCTTCCAGTACGGCATCTGGACGCCGCTCGGCAACGCCAGGATCCCCGCCGGGTCGTACAAGGGCGTTCGCCTCATCATCGACGCGAGCCGCTCGAGCCTCACCCTGCTCGACGGGCAGGTGCTGACCAGCACGACCATGCCAAGCGTCAGCTTCCCGAGCGCCTCACGCAGCGGGATCAAGGTGAGCTTCTCGAAGCCGATCGTCGTCACCGAAGACGACACGACCACGGTGCTCATCGACTTCGCGGTTGAAGAGAGCTTCGTGATGCGCGGCGCGACGGTCGCCCAGAACGGATTGCTCTTCAAGCCGGTGCTGCGTGGCAGCGTGAGGCCATAGTCGTGATCACACCCGAAGAACGCGTGGACGTCGCGAAGATGGCGCAACGCCAGGTTCCCTAGCTCACTCGTGTACTCGCCCTCGCGAGGCTCTCGGACCGGCAAACGACGCCGGTCCTGCGGCCGCCTCGCTTGAGCGAGCACACTCGCTCGCTAACGGATCGTCCCGGCGTGGTACGCGCGCAACACTCATCTGGTAGCAGCGCCATGTAGTCGCGGGACTGACGCCGTAACCCTCCATTCGCCTGTATGAATCAGTCTCTCCAGCCTCACCACGAAATCCGGAGCAACCCCATGAAACGAATCTCTGTTCTTTCCATTGCAGCCATTGTGGCCGCCTGTTCGGGTGGCGAAGCGCGCAACACCGACCTCGCGGCATCGGGCAGCACGCCCAACGTGAACAACGACCGGCCGGCGGCCAACGCCCCGGCGAAGTCGAACCCCGCGCCCAGCCGTCCCATCGCGAATGTCGCGCGCACGACGACGGTAAGCAGCGGGACGATCGTGAGCTCGACGATGAGCCAGCAGCTCAACTCGCGCACGACGGCGCCGAACTCGGAGTTCAAGGCGACGGTCGCCTCGGATGTGAAGGATGCGTCGGGCCGCGTGGCGATTCCGGCCGGTTCGGCGATCACGATGCGCGTCGTGAAGCTGGAACCTGCGAGCCAGAACGTCGGCCCGAACGGTCGCCTGGAACTCGCGGTCGTCTCAGTCAATGTGCGCGGCCAGGAAGTCCCGATTTCGGGCAAGGTGGGAACGGTTCCCCATCGCTTCGAAGGCCGTGGCGTGACGAAGGACGAAGCCGCGCGCGTGGCGGGTGGCGCCGCGATCGGCGCCGCGATCGGTCAGGTGATCGGCAAGAACACGAAGTCGACGGTCATTGGCGGAGCAGTGGGAACAGCAGCAGGTGCCGCCGTGGCGGTGAAGTACGCGATGAAGGACATCGTCATCGACTCGGGTGCGGCGTTCACGATTACGCTGACGGCACCGGCTACGGTGACGCTGAACTAGTTCTACTGCTCGGGGAAAGGGAAGTCGGGCGCCACTACCCGGGGAAAGGGAAGTCGGGCGTCGGACCTCACAGGCCGGGAACTGACGGGATGTGGGAACAGATGGGATCTACACAGCGGGAGTCGGGTCGGGGCGTAGTTCCCTGACGCTACTCCCGCTTTGTATTTCCCATAGCGCTCATCCCGTCTTCTACCGGCCCGGGTTGTCCGACGCCCGACTTCCCTTTCCGCGGGGTCCCCAACCCGTCCCTGCCGTTCCTTACCTGGTCCAGAGGACGATTGAACCGCAGCCGTTGCCCGCCTCAAACCGCTGCGGAATCTTCTGCCCCGCCCGATACACCTCTATCCCTTTGATCGAGCTCGGCCCCGCGAACTTCTCGATGTCCGAAAGGGGATTCGTCCGCCCTGTCCGCGTCGCGGTGATTCCCGGCTCCCATTTGTGTCCGTCCAGGAAGTACGTCGGCGCGCAGCGCCGGTCGCCGATCGTCGAGGGAACGAGGATAGTGCAGTCGTCGAGCCGCTTTGCGCACTCGCGCTTGGCCCCGGAGATCTTCGCGAGAAAGTCCGAAAGCCGGCGCGCGGGATACCTCGCGAGTTCATCGACACCGAAGCATTCCGCGTAAACCGCGGAACATCTCAGTTCGAAGCCACTGAAGTCTTCGCGGCCCGTTCGGCCGACGACGGCGACAGTGGGCAACTCCGAGAGCTTGTACATCGCGACGCGAATCGTGTCGCCCGAGACCTGCGCGGTCGACAGCGTCTCCGGCTTGAAGCCGAGCTTGCGGACGAGCAGCGAGCCGCCCTTCAGCGTGGCGGCATCGAAGGCGACGATACCGTTCGAGTTCGTAAAAACCGGCGCCGTACCAAGCGGAGCGATAGCGACGCGTTCCAGCGGCTTCGCCGTTGCGCTGTCGCGCACGACGAACGTGACGCTCGGGGACTGCGCCTGGGCGGTCGCGGCGATCGCGAGCAGTGCCGCCAGTCGCGCCGGGCGCTTCATCCCGGTGGCCAGTTCATCGATCGCCCCGCGAGCACATGCATGTGCATGTGCCCCACACTCTGTCCGCCATCCTTGCCCGTGTTCACGACGAGGCGGTAGCCCTTCGCCGCCGCACCTTCGGAGGCCGCGACCTGCTTCGCCATCGCCATGATCTCCCCCATCAGGGCGGAGTCATCGAGCTCATTCACCGAGTCGTAGTGCTTCTTGGGGATCACGAGCACGTGCGTCGGCGCCTGCGGCCCGATGTCACGAAAGGCCAGGCAGTTCGCGCTCTCGGCGACCTTCGCCGACGGGATCTCGCCCGCGACGATCTTGCAGAACAGGCAGCTCATGAGGTTGAGGTTGAGGTTGAAGCCTGAACGACCGCCAGCGCCGCGATGGCCGCCGTCTCGAATCGCAGGATCGTCGAGCCGATGGAGGCCTTCACGAAGCCCGCAGCCACGAACTTTTCGAGTTCATCGTCCTCGATTCCTCCCTCAGGCCCGACGACAAGGGTAATCGGTGACTCCCCCATCCCGATGTACGTCTCCCCGTCCCCCGCTGTGGCCCCTCCCCGGTTCCCCTCTCCCCGAGCCTCAACGTCGGTCCAGCAGCATCCAGAACGAACCTCAACCCCGGCGGCGCTGCCGCGGTCGCCCGCTCCACATTCGCCTCGGGAAATACCGTCGGCATCCATGCATTTCCCGACTGCTCCATCGCGCTGTGCATCCGCGCGACGACCTTCTGCGTGAACATCGTCCCTTCCCCGCGCGACGCGACGCTCTTCGACCGCCGGAACACCACCGGCCTCCAGCTCGACACGCCGAGCTCCGTCGCCTTCTCCGCGAGCCAGAGCATCCGGTCCTTCTCGGCGATCGGCAGGAGCAGGTGCACCTCGCGTCGCGGCGCTTCCTGATCCGCCGTCGAGACTTCCACCGTCGCGCCCTTCTTCGCGACGCGCACGAGTTGTCCCGTGCCGCGAAGTCCTTCGCCGTTCAGCAGCGCCACCCGCGTACCGACGTCGAGCCGGCGCACGCGAATGTGATGCGCGTCTTCCTCGGTCAGTTGTATCTGCTGGCCGGCGGCGAAGGCTTCGGTTGTAATGAAGGTTGGGAGTGACAAGCTGGGGTCGCGGCTCTATCGGTTAAGGATCAAAAGCGGACAAACGAACAAAGAGGCAGGATCAAAAAAACCTTTAAAGGTTTGTAAATCCTGAGATTCCTTCCGTTACCTGCATTTCCTTAACCGATAGATCCACGACCGCTGCCAGCCGAGACCCTTGCCGTCCACCATTCGCCATCTGCTATCTCGGACTGCACGGTCAATCCGGCTGCGCGAAAAACGGCCGACATCTCTTCGCGCTCACTCACCAGCATACCGCTGAAGATGGCGACACCCTCGGGCGTCAGCGAGTCGATGATCACGGGCAACAGATCCTTGATCACCGAGGAGATGATGTTCGCGAGCACCACACGCACTGGCGCAACGAGGGGCAGCACGACCGCCGCATCGCCCTCGATCACAGTCACCACTCCTCCCACATCGTTCGCCGCGACATTCTCTTCGGCGTTACCGATGGCGTCGTTGTCGAACTCGATTGCGGCCACGCGCGCGGCGCCGAGCTTCGCCGCGCCGATCGCGAGCACGGCGCTTCCCGCCCCGAGATCGGCAACGATGTCGCCGGGACGAATCACGCCCTGCATGAGCCTGAGCACGCCACGCGTCGTCTCGTGATCGCCCGTGCCGAAGGCCATCGCCGGTTCGATGATGATCGTGCGTTCCTTGAGGAACGGCGCAGCGAGCCAGGGGGGAGTGACGGTGAGATACTCCACAGTGTGCGCGCGAATTCCCGCGCGCCACGCCGATGACCAGTCGATGTCCGGGACCTCGGTCGTTTCGACCACCGACTCGGAATCGATCGCGCGCGCGGCGGAGATGAGCAATGCGGCGCTGTCCTTGGTCGGGACCTGCGTGACGAACGCGCCGTTGACTTCCTGCAGCGCCTCGGCGCCCGCGGCGAAGAGTGCGCCCGCGACTTCGTCGGCCAGCTTCGGCCGCGCCTGGATGAAGACTCGCAATGACATGTTGGTCTCAGCCTGATCAGCGAGGTTCGTCTGATCCGATTTCCTGGCCCGATCTACGCGCCCAGTGCTTCTTTCATCTTCTGCCAGAAGCCCTTCTCGCGCTTCTCGGGGGTCGGCGCGAGCACCTTGGCGAGTGCGTCGAGCGCCTGCCCTTCTTCCTTCGAGAGCTCGGTCGGCGTCCAGACCTGCACGCGCACATGCAGGTCGCCCGTTCCGCTCGCGTTCACGCGCGGAAGCCCGCGCCCGCGCAGGGCGAAGATCTGTCCGCTCTGCGTTCCCGGCGGAATCCGCAGCGAGAGCGGGCCGAGCACGCCGGCGACTTCCACATCCGCGCCCCGCACCGCCTGTGGGAATGAGATGAGGACTTCGGAGTAGAGATCCTCTCCATCGCGCTCGAAGCGGTCGTCGTCGCCCACGTCGAACATCACGAGGATATCGCCGCGCGGACCGCCGCGGGTGCCGGCGTTGCCGATCCCGCGCAGGTGCATGTACTGCCCCGTCGCGACGCCCGCCGGCACTTCGATCGGAATGTTGTGCTCGCCGCGCTGGCGTCCCTCGCCGCGGCACGACTTGCAGGGCGACGAGATCATCACGCCCTCACCGCTGCACGTGGGGCAAGGCGCGACGCTGACGAACTGTCCGAAGAACGACCGCTGCGCGCGGCGCACTTCACCTTGGCCCGCGCAGGTGGTGCAGCGCTTGGGGCGCGTACCCGCCTCGGCGCCCGAGCCGCCGCAACGTTCACAGGGATCGAGGAGCTTGATCTTCACCGACTTCGCGACACCCGTCGCGACTTCGTTCAGCGTGAGGTGGAGATCGATCTTGACGTCGGCGCCGCTGCGCGGACCGGCACTGTGACGCTGCCCACCCCCGCCCTGCGCCTGCGCGAAGAGGTCGCCGAGCCCGAAGTCGCGCATGAAGATGTTGAGCGCCTCGGACAGATCCACATGGTGGAATCCTCCCTGGCCGCCCATCCCCTTGAGCCCCTGCTCGCCGTAGCGATCGTACGCGGCGCGTTTCTGCGGATCGCGCAGCACGTCGTACGCCTCGATGATCTGCTTGAACTTCTCTTCGGCTTCCTTCGATCCGCCGTTCTTGTCGGGATGATACTGCATCGCGAGCTTGCGATAGCTCGTCTTGATCTCGTCGTCGTTTGCGTCGCGCGAGAGCCCGAGGACCTTGTAGAAATCAGCCATTATCCGTCGAGCAGTCCCGTGACGAGTGAAGAGGTGTGCGAAACGAGGGCGATCACTTTCTCATACGGCATGCGCGTGGGGCCGATGACGCCAATCACGCCGCTGAGCGCTCCCGCGCTGTACTCCGCGGTGACGAGGGTGAGCCCGCCGGGGAGCGCGGTGCCATTCTCCGCACCGATCGTGATCTGCACGCCGGCGTTGCCCGGCCCCGCCTGCCGCGAGCGCAACACCTGCGCGAGTTTGGTGCGTGTCTCGGTGAGCTCGAGGAGTCGCTTCATGTTGCCCGCGTCACCGAACTCCGGCTGGTCGGCAAGCACGGACGCCTGACCGAGCACGACCGCATCGCCCTCCGCGGCCATCGGCACGTCGAAGAGCTGCTCGCGCTCCTGCAGGAAGATGTTGAGGAGGTCGCGCGAAGCCGGTGTCCCCGCAGCCGACGTCGCCGCGGTGTCGCGCAGGCGCTGGCCGAGGGAACTGCGTATTTCCGCGAGTGAAAGTCCGCCGAGGCGCTCGTTGAGCACCGACTGCACGAGGGCGAGGGCTTCGTCGCCGATGTCCCCCTTCACTTCGATGAAGATCGTGCGCAGCGCTCCGCCCTTCAGCGAGAGCACGACCATCAATCGCTCCGCCGACATGCGGACGAGCTCGACGCGCGTGAGGATCGTTTCGTCGAGGCGTGGCCCGAGGGCAACGCCGAGTTCCTGCGCGAGGACGCCGAGGCTTTGCGCGGCGCGGCGAAGGATCGATTCCATCGTCGCGGTGCCGCGCTGGATCTCGCTCTCGAGCCGTTGCGCCTGCGCCTTGCCCACCGGCGAGACGCTCATCAGCTCATCGACATAGACGCGGTAGGCCTTGTCGGTGGGGATGCGACCGGCGGAAGTGTGCGGATGGAAGAGGAAGCCGCGCTCTTCCAGGTCGCTCATGGTGTTGCGCACCGTCGCCGGCGAAACGTTCAGCCCGAAGTGCTTGCTCACGGTGCGTGAACCGGCGGGCTCGGCCGTCGCGATATACGAACGAATCACCGCCGCCAGGACCTGGCGTTCTCGTTCGTTAAGTACGACCGGGGGCATGAGGGAAATCTAAGTCAGCTACGAGCGCATCCATGCGTAACCAGCCCTCTGGAGTGAGGCGGACGCGAGGTGCACTGCCCGCCGCGCCGGGACCATTGATGGTCGCCCACCCCTGCTCGACCCAGCGCAGCACTCGATCCGACCACTCAGGCCGTACATCGAGGCCCTCGCTCGTCCGGAGTCCGAGGTAGATGAGTTCTTCATCGATCTGGTCGGCGTCGAGCGTTTCCGACCCCGCGATCGGATCGCCCTGTGCCAGTGCCCGCTGCCATTCGGCGTACGCGGCCACGTTCCAGCGGCGCGTGGTCCCATCATATGAATGCGCCGAGGGGCCAAGGCCGAGGTACGGGACCCTTTGCCAGTACGCCGAGTTGTGCCTGCTCCGATATCCCCTACCCCCAACCCCACCTCTACCGCTACCGCTACCGATACCTGTGGTTCGGCCATAGCTGGAGACCTCATAGTGCTCCAAGCCGGCGGTAGTGAGCCGCTCGTGCGCCCGCAGGAACTGCTCGGCGGCATGGTCATCCGTCTCCGGAACCTCGGCACCCCTGGCCGTCCAGCGGCCGAGCACCGTTCGAGGTTCTATGGTCAGGCCGTAGACCGAGAGGTGGTCCGGTTCGAGCTCAATCGCCTGATCCACGTCCCGATCCCAATCCCGGTTGAGGCGCTCAGGGAGGGCATAGATGAGGTCAATGGAGATGTCCTCGAACCCGGCCTCCCGGGCTGCCCGGACGGCAGCCGCCGATTGGTCGGCGGTGTGGGTCCGGTGCATCCACTCCAGGACCGCCGGATCGAAGCTCTGGACCCCGACCGACAACCGGTTGACCCCCGCGACGAGCAGAGCTTCCGCGGTCTGGCCGGTCAGGTCCTCCGGGTTGGCCTCGACGGTAAGCTCGGCGCCTGCAGCGGGCGCGATGCCAGCATCCTTCAGTACTGAGTAAAGTGTGGCGATGCCGGCGGCGCCCAACTTGGATGGGGTGCCGCCCCCCAGATAAATCGTGGCGGCTGGTCCAGGTTTCGGGGTCCGCCTGGCCAGCTCCTCGCGGATCCCCGTAATGAACTCGGCAGCCGGAACGTCCTTCCTGACCGCGATGGAGAAGTCGCAGTAGCTGCACCGCCGCGAGCAGAACGGGACATGAATGTAGATATGCTGATATGTGATCATGGCCAGTCAGTTCACTCGCCGGAAACGGACAGCCTTCCGCTCGCTGTTCGCGGTTGAGAACGACTTAAAGTGATTTCTCATAGCCATGCAAATCATGGCTTTACGCCGGAAATCTAGAAACCACTTCAAATCTCGGCTCTGGCAAATTTTCCGTCGGGATTTGCGCGGACCAAGCCGAGCAATTCGAGCCGCGACACCCCTCCCAGCAGCTCAGCCATCGGGACCTTTGCACGTTCGGCGAGCACGTCCACGGCCGCCTCACCGCTACCCAGCGCATCCCAGATCTCAGCCTCGACCAGGCCGAGTTCAGGCCTGCCTGTCGATTTTCTCGACAGGCCCATCAGGGCCAGCGCATCCCCCACCGAGGTGATGACTTGGGCGCCATCCCGGAGCAGTTGATTGCTTCCCGCCGACCCAGGGAGGTCGATCGGACCCGGAACGGCGGCGACAACCCTGCCCAGTCCGTCGGCGTGGTTGGCTGTATTGAGGGCCCCGGATTTGAAGCCCGCCTCGACCACTATCGTGAGCCGAGCGAGGGCCGCGATGATCCTGTTCCGCTTGGGAAAGCACCCCAGGGCCGCCTTCGTCCCGGGCGGACTTTCTGACAGGACCAGACCCCGCGCCGCGATGGCGTCCAGAAGCCTCCGATTGCCCGCCGGATAGGGCACGTCGGGGCCTGTGCCCAGAACCGCGATGGTCATTCCTCCGGCATCCAGCGCCCCCTGATGGGCCGCCGTGTCGATCCCTCGTGCGAGCCCCGAAACGACCACGGCTCCGGCCTCCGCGAAGGCTTTCGCCAGCCCTCGGGCGACCCTGAGGCCATAGTCGGAGGCCTGCCGGGTGCCTACGATTGCGACGGTCAGGTTTGGTGAGCGCTCCAGTGCCCGAACATCCCCCCGGTAGTAGAGCTGCGCTGGCGCCTTCTCCAGGGCGGCCAAACCCGCGGGCCATGCCGGGTCGAGCGATGTGAGTCTTCCGAGCGACGCGGCCGCAGGACCGGCGTCGTTTGCCGGTCCGAGAGCGTCGCGGGGGGGACTCACGAGCTCGGCCCGCTCAGTCACTTCCCTTCGGGAGCGAGCCATCCGCCTTCTTCATCGAAAGGATCTGCCTCCACCACCCATCCTTCAGCAGGTCCAGCCCCTTTCGCGCGGCCGCGGAGATCGAGAAGACGGCAAAGGCGCCCTCCGTCTCGATCTCCGGCACATAGTCCTCGCCCATCAGGTCCAGCTTGGTGAACACCACACAGTGCGGCCGAGCGGCGAGCTCCTCCGAATAGTTCTTCACCTCGGATCGGAGCTTGTCGTACTCCGCCTGCCACTCCATCTCGTCGATCGGGATCATGAAGGCGAGCAGGCGTGTGCGCTCGATGTGCCGGAGGAATTGCAGGCCGAGTCCCTTCCCTTCATGGGCGCCCTCGATGATCCCCGGAATGTCGGCGACGACGAAGGTCCGACGGTCGCTCATCTGCACCACGCCCAGGTTCGGCGCGAGGGTCGTGAAGGGATAGTCCGCGATCTTCGGGCGGGCGGCGGAGATCACCGAGAGCAGCGTCGACTTCCCGGCATTCGGCTGCCCGACGAGACCCACGTCGGCGATGAGCTTGAGCTCGAGCTCGAGATTCCTCACCTGCCCTTCCTCGCCCGGCTGCCACTCGCGCGGCGCCTGGTGCGTGGCCGTCACGAAGAAGGCGTTGCCCTTACCACCCCTGCCGCCCTTCGCGACGAGGACCTCTTCACCGTTCTCGACAACCTCGCCGATGATCTCGCCCGTGTCGGCGTCCTTGATCACCGTGCCCGGGGGCACCGGCATCGTGATCGACTCTCCCGACTTGCCTGTCTTGTCGTTCCCCATCCCGTGCTGTCCGCGCTCGGCGGTCCAGCGATCGCGATAGGTATAGTCGAGCAGGGTCGACAGATTGGAGTCGGCCTTGATGATGATGTCGCCGCCGCGGCCCCCATCGCCGCCGTCAGGACCACCCATAGGCATGCGCCATTCGCGACGGAACGACGTACACCCCGACCCGCCCGTGCCTGCCTCGACTCGAACCTTTACCAGATCTACGAACACGTTATTTGCCTTTGACGCGCTGCCAGAGCAGCCGCGCACTCTTGAGGTATTCGGGATTCACCACGCCGGCGAGCGCCGCCAGCATCGTCTCGATCACAACGTCCGACACGCCCGCATTGCGCGCGCCGTGCAGGTGCGAATGCAACTGCCGCTCCTGCCCTGCCGCCGCGCAGGCGGCGATGATGCACAACTCCCGCCGGCCCAGGTCGAGCCCCGGCCGCGAAAGAACCTTTCCATATCCCTCGACGATCATCCACTCGTCGAGTGCGGGATGCAGCGCGCGAATATTCGTGCGCAGCTTCTCGTACATCTCGCCATACACGATCGCGCACGTCTCCTCGCCCCGCATTCTCCACTGGGAAACGAGGTCGGGCGAAGTGAGTCCCTCGAGCGAGGCGGCCACAGGACCGGCGTTGTTTGCCGGTCCGAGAGCCTCGCGAGGGGGACCCACGAGCGAAGCCCGCCGCACCTCCCGCATCGCATTCAACGCCCTCGGAAACCCCGCAAACAGGTACGACTGCAGCACCAACTCCTCGACCCACACCGCATCCACGTCTGCCGCGACGCAGTCAGCCACCCCAACGCGAACCTCCGGCTCGCTCCCGGCCGTAACCCGCGCGGCAAGCCGGACCAAGGCTATCGTGGACTTGTCGAGCTCCGTGAGGGGCGGCGCGGCGGGCATGGAGGGAATATCGCACCCCAGAGGCCCCGGACCCCCATCAAATCCGCGCAACTCGGACCGATTTATCCCCGGGACGGTGTAAATTCAGGGAGTTCGTACGTCTCCTCCCCGGGCCCTGCGCCCAACCTCTACCTCTACCTCTACCTCTACCTCTACCTCATGAAACTGCCTCGTCCGCTTGCACCACTGGTTGTAATCGCCCTCTTCGCCGCCTGCACCGGCGAGAAGGATCCCAAGTCCGCGGCCAATGCCCCGGCCGGCCCGCCGGTCGCCGTCGCCGACACCAATCCCGATGCCTATCGCAAGGCGGCGCAGGCGTTCGGCGATTCCATCCTCAACACCGCCTCCAGCGCCAAGCAGATCGCCGACAAGCTCGGCAAGAACTACGCGGTCGGGTCGGTTCGCCTTCGCGATACCCTCGCCCTTCTCGCCAGCAAGACGAAGTGCCACGAGACGGGCCGCCAGACGGATCCCTACCTCGCCGGGACGGTCAGCTTCTACGTCTTCATGAGCGTCGTCGGCTCGAACATCGTGCGCATCCAGGAATCGCAGTGGACGTCAGGCGCGGGCAAGATCGTAGACGACTGCCTCAATGCCGCAGCGGCGAATTGGAAGTTGGATGTCAGCTTCGGCCCGCCGAAGGAGTACATCACGCAGGCGCAGTTCAAGGCTGCAGCCGGGCCGGCGGCCGACACGACGGCCTCGAAGGCGAAAAAGCCCTAGCTCACCGCCCGAACAGAACCGACCACAGCTCCCCGGGTATTCCGCACTGGCCGACGAATCCAGTCGGCCAGTCGCGGAGGGAGCGGATCGGGAAGCGCACCGGCCTGCTGCAGCGCCCGCAGGATTCCGATGTGCTGCGCGCGGATCGCGCCGTCCTCGACCTTGATCGCGACGCCGATTCCCATCTCGGGCACCGCGGCGCAGTGCACCCCTTCGGCGCCCACCTTCGAAATGATCCTGCCCTGAGTCTCTTCGATCAGGATCGTATCGAAGCGCTCCGTACCGCCAAGCAGGTGGGGGTGCGCGCGAATCGCGCTCGCCGTGCGCGCCGGCAGTTCATCGCCTGACTGAATCGCCCGCGCCCAGCGCGACCATGCGAGCGCCATGCGCTCGAGCGGCATCCCCATCACCGTTACGCCGCAGCCGTCGATGCCGAGCGGCATGTCGTCCGCCGGCACACCCGTCCAGCTCGCCACCTCTGCGATGCAGGCACGCTGGACCTGATGGTCCTCGCGCTCATAGCCCGCGGTGGGCCAGCCGGCCGTAAAGGCGCGTGCGAGCATCGCGGAATGCTTGCCCGAACAATTGTTGTGAAGGCGCGACCACGGCGTGCCTGCATCGCGCGCGAGCTTGACGCCGCGGGCCGATAGCGGCTCGTGCGGGCCGCAGGCCAGATCTCCCTCTTCGAGCCCAATCGCCTCGAGCATCCTGCGCGCGAGCTCGACATGTTCGGGCTCGCCGCCATGCGAGGCGCAGGCGAGCGCGAGTTCCTTTTCGCCCCACCCGAGCTGGTCGAAACCACCGCTGGCGAGAAAGGGTAGAACCTGGAAAGGCTTCGCGCAGGAGCGCCACATCGTAACCATGGACGGGTCGCCGCAAGCGGCGACCTTCGCATCGTTCGCACCTATGATGATCCCGTGCACCTTGTGCCGCGACTCGACGAGATCGCCGCGCGTGACCTCGACGTCGAGCTGCAGCGTACCCGACTCAGGCATGCGCGTCGTATGCCGCGAGAACTTCAGCCGTATTCGCCGTCGCCGCCCCCGCCTTGCTCACTTCCACGCCCGCCGCAAAGTTCGCGATCACCGCGGCCTCGAGGGGAGTCGCGCCCGCCGCGAGCATCGCCGCGAGATAGGCCGTGACCGTGTCGCCGGCGCCAACCACGTCGTAGACCTCGCGCGCGGTGGTCGGAATGCGATTCACCGCCGTCGACGCGCGCTCGATGAGGACCATGCCGTGCTCGCTCAGCGTGAGGAGAAGCGCGGCGACACCGAGGCGTTCCATCGCGGCCGGTAGCGCATCCGGATGCTCGAGATCCACGGCCGCGCCGAGCGCAGCCTCGAGCTCACGGCGATTCGGCTTGAAGACGGTTGCGCCCGCGTACGAAAAGAAGTTGCGGTACTTCGGGTCGACGACAATGGGAATCTTCTTCTTCGATGCGGCCGTGATTGCGCGCTCGATCACCGATGCGACGAGGACACCCTTGTTGTAATCCTCGAGCACGAGGGCATCGGCGCCAGCGATGGCGCGCTCGACGGCCTTTCCGATTTTCTCGAGCTCTGCGGCCGGCAGGTCTTCGTCGACCTCTTCATCGACTCGAACCATCTGCTGGCCGCGCGCGACGATGCGCGTCTTGGTCGTCGTTGGGCGGGCGACCTCGACGAGACCACCCGAATCGGCGCCAAGCGCGCGAAGGAGTTCGCGGAGCTGCGCGGCGGCACCATCGCTGCCGACGGCGGCGACGAGGTCGGCCCGCGCGCCGGCGGCGACCACGTTTTGCGCGACATTCGCGGCGCCCCCGAGGGCGAGCTTGCGCTCGCGGACTCGAACGACCGGGACCGGCGCCTCAGGCGAGACACGATCGGCATCGCCCTTGAGATAGACATCCAGCATGGCGTCGCCGAGGATGGCGACATGGCGACCCTTGGCGCCGGAGAGCAGCGACTCCAGACGGGAACGGCTTATTAGATGGGTCGGCACGCCTTCAAACTAATCCCGCACGGGGAAAGGGAAGTCGGGCGCCCACTACCCGGGGAAAGGGAAGTCGGGCGTCGGACCTCAGCGGACGGGGGCTTCGCCCGGGAACCTCAGGGGGAACGGGATCTACTCCGCGGGCTGCGGGAGTGGGCGGTTCGCATTCCCGCACCCCCTTCCCCGTGCAGCTAGCTCGGCCGAAACTGCAACTGCACGACGTACTTCCCATCCGCCACGCGCTGGTCGGGAAGCAGCTTCCACGCCTGCCCCACTTTCTGCAGGAGACACCGATCCACCGCACGGCCCGGCGTCGCCGATGTCCATTCGTCGGCGCCGATCTTCACGTCCGTCACGGCATTGCCCGCGATCGTCACGACCAGTGCCACCGCGCCGCGCAGCTTGGGATCGTTCTTCTGCCCGAACTCCTGATAGCAGAACCGGCTGATTCCCTGCTCGCGCTCCGCGGCATCCATGAGGCTCTGCGGGGCATCAGGAATGCGCTCCACGCGCAGCGGTCGGAAAGTGAATGTGTCGGTGACGGCCTTCGGGATGTTCGAGCTGAGCTTGCTGAGGTCGACGGGCTTCGGCGGATCGCTCGGCTGCGCGACGGGCGGCTGCGCAGGAGTCGCGGGGCTGCTGGGCGTGCCCGCGGCTGGTGGTGGCGATTGCGCGGGTTCGCCACAGGCCGCGACGATGACGGCGAGCAACGCGATGCGACGAATCATTTGTTGAAGATGAAGCTGAATGAATAGGTCTCGGGACCCGACTTGCTGCTCGCCGGGAAACTCCAGCCTTTCACCCGCGACAGCACGCACGACTCGGTCTCGGCGACGCCTGCTCCGCTCCAGCTGCGCGTCGCGACGCGGGCCTCGGTCACGACACCCGCAGCATCCATCGTGATCGCGACATTGATCGAGCCCGCGAGATTCGCGTTGAGCGGCAAGCCGACGTCGCGATAGCAGTACTGCAGCTGTGCGTTGCGCCCACGCACGAACGTGCCTAGCCGCGCCATGTCGCGCCCGCTCGCGCCACCATCAGCGCTGCGAATGATCTTCGGCGCATCGACGGCGATCGTCGCGCTCGCGACGCTCCCGCTCGCATTCACCGTTCCGATATTCTGCCCCGCTGCGGTCACCGAAGGATCGACTCCCTTCCCCGGCGTGCGCACGCTCGTTCCGCCCTGTCCGTACCCGATCACCGCCTTGCCGCCGCCCGAGCCACTGGAGCCAGCGGCCTTTCCCGCGCTGACATCCACGCCGCGTAGCGCATTCGTGACGTCGCCGACGAGCGCCGAGGGCGCCGCGCCGAAGGCATTCGCCGCGGCCTTCGCGTCGGCCTTGGCCTTCGCCTCGACCTTCGACGGTGGAGGCGCGACGGCCGAATCCGTTGGAGCCGGCTCCGCCGGCTTGGGTTCATCACGTTGCTTCGGTTTTTCGTCCTCGAATTCGACCTCGACCGCAGCGGCTTCTTCAGGACGAAGCAGCGAGATCGTGGGCGGCGGAGGCGGCGTGAGATAGACGAGCGCAATCCACGCCGCGCCGATGAGCGAGGCCAGGCTCTGCGAGACGATGAGCGCCCTGTTCTCGTCGAAGGTGTTGATCATCTGCTACTCGGCGCTACCGCGAGGAGCGGAACTGAACGGACGATTTCGGAACGATCGGAAACAGAAATCATTGGGAACTGCCGACTTCAACGGAGGCGATTCTTTCGACTTGCAGGGAGATCCGCCTGAACCCGGCGAGGCGCGCCGTCTGCATGAATCTCGATAGCAAATCGAACCGCATCGTCTTGTCGCCCTGGATCGCCAATGGCGTCGCGATGTCCTCGCCGGGCTTCTGGCCGCGCGACGTTCGCAGCGAGTCGGCCATGCGCTTCAGCTCCTCGTACAGCGCCGGAATCTTGAGGGGCTGCGCGGGATCGTCCGACGCTGCACCCGCGGCTTCGACCGTCGACATCACCGTGCGATTGGCGATGGTCACGTCGGCGCCCACGCCGAGGGTGAGCTGCGAGAGAGCGTTGAGCCCGACGCTCGACTGTGGCAGCGATACGCCGGGAACGACCGGCGCGAGCTCACCAACCGTCGTCGTCGTGAGCGCAAAGAAGACGATCGACACGAAGGTGTCGACGAGGGGAATCAGGTTGAGCTGCGCGACGCGGAACTTCGCGAATTGTTTGGCGCGGCGCATGCGCCGCTCCTCCCGTGCGCGACTCATCGTTCGTACAGGCGGCAGCCTGCCTCACGCGCCATTCTCATGCGCGCCTCGAACGTGTGCCGAGCGCAATCCCGCTGTACCTCGCCCTCTTCAACCGATCCAGGATTGCGACGATCGCCTCATAGCTGATCCCGTCCGCGGGCACGACGAGCACATCCTTGTTCTGTGGATACTTGTCGCGAATGGCCGCCATCTCCGTTTCGAGCGAATCGAGCGAGACGCCCGAGATTCCCTCGATGCGGCGATGAAATCCTCCCTCGGCGCTGTGCTCGATCTCCATGCGGTCTTCATAGATCCGCACGGCGAGCAGGAGATTGAGGACTTCCTTCTCCTTGAGCGCGGCGATCTTCGTGGGGTCGTTCACTACCACCGGCGGCAGCGTCAGGTCGAAGCTCGTGAGCGCCGCGAGCGCGCTCCCCGCATAGGTCAGCAGGGAGAAGAAGACGATCGAGGTGAGGATGTCGACGAGCGGAACGAGATTGATGTGCTCGCCCAGCGCGGCTTTCTGCGCCTTACGACGAAGTCTCGTGCGATGGAAATAGGTGCTGGCCATTACCTGCTGAGCGCGTTGATGAGCTTCACGCTGAATTCGTCCGCGCGCTCAATGAGCAGTTCTGCGCGGCTCGTCAGCCAGCCATGAGCGAGCGAAAGCGGAATGGCTACGACGAGTCCGAAGCCGGTGGCGTTCAGCGCGATCGCAATACCGCTGGCGAGCTTGCCCGACCGCTCCGCCGCACTCACGAGGGCAACGGAACTGAAGGCCTCACGAAGGCCGAAGATCGTCCCGAGCAGTCCGATCAGCGTCGCCACGTTCGCGAGCATCGGGAGATAGTGCAGCCGGCGCGTCAGGGCGGGCAGCGCGGCGACGCTCGCGGCGTCGGCGGCATTCTGCAGGTCGGCCTCGCTGCGCCCATGGCTCTTGAGCACCAGCGACCCGATGTACGTCATCGCCGTGCGGTGCTCGTCGCAGACCTTAATGGCCTCGTCGATCTTCCCCGCGCGCGCCATGTTCACGACCTGGTCGATGAACTTGCGCTCGCTCCCCTTCGTGTGCGACGTGATGACGTAGACGCGCTCGAAGAAGATGGCCAGGCCCAGCACCCCGATCACCAGGATGAGGTGCATGATGGGGCCGCCACTTCTATAGAAATCGAGGAGGGTGCTCAACGTGAGGTAGAGGTAGGGGTAGAGGTAGAGGTCGGGCTAGCGGTCCGGGGGGCGAGGGACGGGCTGAGTCCCAGACACGGGCAGCGTCCCCGGAAAGATGACGACTGTCCTACGGTTTGTGTTTGGGGCGTCTGCTGCACCGGCGGCGGCCGGTGGCTTGAACAGAGCCGGGGCAAGCAGTGACCGGCTGAAGACCGGGATCTCGCGTGGCCGGATTGTGACCACCTCAGGCGCCGGGGCGGTGGCCCTGATGTCGAGGGTGCGGCGCCCCGCCGGTTTCTGTGTGGTGTCGCGTGATACCGGTGGGCGTCCCTGTGCCATCGCAGGCATCGCGGCAAGGAAGGCAATTACTACGTGCACGCGGATACTGACGGTGTTCACGGTGCCCCCTTCTCTCTCGGCGGAATTCCCTCGCCCTTGAGTGCCTGACGCGCCTTCTCCACCCACGCATTATCGAACTTGTCGGCGGCGGCCTTGTCCACCAGCGCCTGCCAGGCCTTGATCGCCGCGTCGAAGTACTGCTGCGCCAGCCCGCCCGACGCCGTGGTGGCACTCTCGCGCGCCGCGTCGCTGATGGTGGGGCCGAGCACCGGGTCGCGCATGAAGAGGCCATAGTGCCACTGCGCGAGCCCCGACTGGAACGATCCGGCGGCGACCCACTCGGGTGATCCCGACGCGATGGCGCGCGTGAACGACTGCCCCATGAGCTTCAGGAGCTGCTGCTTGGGCGCCTGCGCGGCGGCGACGCCGGCCTGCGTGAGTTTGGCCATCGTCGGGATCTCGAGCTTGAGCGCGACATACCTGTCCCACATCTGCATGCCCGCCGCGAACTCGCGCCCACCCTGCCGGTCTGCACAGGTGGTGGCGACGGCCGCGCCGAGTGCCTTGAGCGATTCCGCGGGACGCACACAGAGCCGCGCGAGCTCGGCGGTGACGCCGCTCGTATCCGACGTGAGGCGAAGGACGTTGATCCGCGCGCTCATCGCTTCGCCCACCCGCTTCTCGCCCGGGAACTTGGCAGTGAATGTCGAGAAGGCCCGCGCGGCGCCCGCATAGTCCTTGGCGTCGCGCAGGATCACCGCGGCGTTGTACTGCGCGTCCGCCGCCCGCTTATCGGTCGGGTAGGCCGTCACGAACTTCTCGTACGCCGCGGCAGCTTCGACGGGCTTTCCGATCGAGTCGAGGAGCACCGCAACGCGGACCATCGCGTCGGCGCGGCCCGGCATCTTGGGGTTCGCGTCAGTCAATGCGACGAGCGCTGCCGCTGCCTCGGCGGGCTT
>JADMIO011014749.1_pt1 | contig 30311 bp, 22 predicted proteins | sample 8958161 | NCBI WGS metagenome assembly JADMIO01 (sample SAMN16585339, study PRJNA669376) | soil metagenome | isolation source: Crop rotation soil | place: USA: Cullars Rotation, Alabama | collected 2011 | reverse complement strand
CGCGACAACTTGTCCACGTGGAATTCTAAGCTTAGGATCCCAATGTGCTGGAAAGGAGGCGAAAGGCAAGCTCAAGACCGCGTTGACGAACTATCTGAAGACCAAGCCCGACGTCCCACAGAGTCAAAAGGACGAGGCCGCCAAATGGCTCGACAGGCCGGCGGACCAGATTGCGAAGGGGATGTCGGGGAATACCTTCGAGATGCCCGAGGTTCTGCTCCAGGCGGTGCTCCGCGATCAATTCACGGTGGGCGTCGACGGCAGAGGGCCCGAGGCCCAGCGCGAGATCGTCTGGTTGAACATGTCGTTCCGAGTCCGCTCGTCGGCGTTATCGCTGGTCATGGATACGTTCCGGAAAGACGAGGCCATCTCGTTCATCGCGTCCGGCAACGACGCGGGCCAGGGCCTCGAGCCAGGCTATGTGCCGCAGGACGGTGCCACGCAAACGCCGCAATTCGTCGTGATCAGCAGCGGCAGCGCCGTGAGCGTCGACGGAAACACGACGGCGGCGCGCATCGTCGGACCGCCGGTATCGCTGGTCGCGACGGGATGCGGTTTTACCGGCTTCAGCGAGAAAGGCTCGAGTTTCGCCAGTCCGTACGTGGCGGCTGCTGCCTGGCTCCGCTACCTGTACGACGTCAGCGGCGGAGCGCCGGTCAAACCGGCGTCCATCATCCGTGACCTGATCGCCGCGAGCCAGCCGGTCCCAACCTTCGTTGGCAATATCAGGAGCGGCGGCTTCTTCGACGCCGCGCACTTCCTTGCCGGTCCGTCGACTGGCCACATCGTCCCGAAGAAAGGCGCCGCCGAGCCGTTGCGCGACTTCACCTTGACGCCCACCTGCATTGAAAACGGTTCGCCGGTCCAGGGCATCACCTACCAGATGGCTCGGCTGTCGTCGCAACGCGAGGCCATCAGTGCCTTCTATGTCGCCCCGGACGACAAGAAGAACGTGCTCCTGTGGCGCCGGCGCGTGGCCAATTCCGGTGAGACGTCGGTCACCCCGATCTGTCTGCTGCGCGATCTGGCCCTGGCAACCCGGACGTCGGGCGCGTCGCGCACCTACACGCTGTCAACGTTCACCGCGGACGTCGCGTTCATCAGCGGCCCGACGTCCTGAAGGTTCCGAGCGAGAAGCCCATGGCACACCATTTACGTCGCGTCCTCTTCACGTTCCTTCTGGTCGCCCTCACGTTCCACTTCGCCAGGCCCGTGCGTTCACAGCAGCCTGGCACCGGCACCTTCGGGATCCATCCCGACGAGCAGGTGCTCGCCACGCGCGAGAGGCCCGGTGGCACTCCACTGCTCGAGCAGGCCACGCAATTCATCAACGTCAAGAAGGCGCAGGAGGCGTTCGGCGTCACGGGCGCCGGCTTCGCCGCCGCCGTGCTCGACACGGGCATCAACGCCGACCACGTCGACTTTCACGGTCGAATCGCGGTGCGGCGGAACTTCACCGGCGGCGGCGCCCTCGAGACCGCCGATCGCGTCGGCCACGGGTCGAACGTCGCAGGCATCATCGCCGCGCGCAAGACGCCGAAGGACATTCGAACGGATCCACGGGGAGAGCACGATGGCGTCGCGCCCGACGCGCAGTTGGCCGTTCTCAAGGTGCTGGGCAACAACGGGAGAGGCGACTTCGCGTGGGTCGAGGAGGCGCTCGAATGGGTGCTACGGCATCACACCACACCTGAATACCGCATCACCGTGGTCAACATCTCGATTGGCGACGGGCAGAACTACCAGGACGACGCGGCCTTCGCGAGCAACGGCATCACGGAGAAGATCGCCATGCTGAAGGCGCTGCGCATTCCCGTGGTCATTGCGGCGGGAAACGACTTCTTTCCCCACGAGAGCGTGCCGGGTATGAGTTTCCCGGCCATTCTTCGCGACGCCATCAGTGTGGGGGCTTTCTATGACGCCGACGTCGGGCCGAGGACGTACACCAGCCGCGCGCATGCGTCCAAGACGGCGGCAGGACGATTGACGCCGTTTTCTCAGCGGCTCCATCCGGACCAACCGGATCTGGTGTCCAAGGATCTGCGGACCGACATCTTCGGACCGGGCGCGGTCATCTCCTCCACTGGATTCACCGGCGAACGGAGCCAGACCGACCAGCAGGGCACCAGCCAGGCGGCGCCGATCGTGACCGGGACGATCCTGCTGATGCAGCAATACTTCAACCAGAGGAACGAGAAGACCAGAGGCCTGATGCCCACAGTGGAGCAGTTGGTGACGTGGTTGCGGGCCGGAGCGATCGCTGAACGCGACAACTACGGAGAAGACGACAACGTCAGGAACACGCTGCGGAGCTACCCGCGCCTGGACGTGTTGGCGGCATTGACGGCCGAGCGAAACGCGATCGCAGGCAAGTAGCGCAACCGAGTCCCGCTCAGTCGGTGTCGTGCCACGTGTAGATGGCGACGATGACCGTGATGTTGTCCCGGCCTCCGGCCTCGAGCGCGCGCGCTGTGAGCGCCTGACAGGCATCCGCGGCGGTCGGCGCGTCGGCCAGCAGCGCCTGGATCGCGTCGTCGCCCACGCCGTCCGTCAGGCCGTCGCTGCAGAGGAGCACCCGGTCGCCGTTGGCAAGCGGCACTCGCTCCACGTCCACCTGCACGTTCTCGGTGGAGCCGCCGACGACATTGACCAGCATGTGCCGCGACCTGGAGGTCGCGGCGTCTTCCTTGGACATCAGGCCGTTGTCGACGAGCATCTGGACGTAGGTGTGGTCTCGTGTCAGCCGGTGCAGTCGGCCGGCGCGAAGCAGGTACGCGCGGGAATCTCCGACGTGTGAGACCTGCAGGACGCGCCCGAGGTTCCGCGCCAGGGTCATCGTGCAGCCCATGCCGCGCAGCTCGGGATTGGCTTCACCGCCCGCGATGACCATCGCGTTGAGTTTCTCGATTCGGCGTTGCGAGCGCGCCGCCGCCGCGTCGCGTGTGCGGTCATCGATCCGGTTGATCCAATCTGGCAGTTCCAACCCCAGGCGGATGACTTCGCGAATCGCCAGCCGGCTCGCGACTTCTCCTGCCGCATGGCCGCCCATGCCGTCGGCGACGATCAGGGAATAGGTCGCATCGTCCGCGCGCGACGGCAAGTCCTCCGCGGGCAGGCTCGTGCTGACGGTTTCGAAGTACCGGCCGATCTTGCTGATCAGAAAGTGATCTTCGTTCGAGGTCCGCACGAGACCCGTGTGCGTGAGGCCCGCGGCGTCGACCGCCACGTGCTGCGCGAAGCGCACGGGAGACTCGGGCAGATTCGGTGGAGGGCCAGGCGGCGCAGTTGTTTTTCGAGCCGGCGCCTTCCGCATCCGAAAACTATACTCGGAACGTGGCAACGGAGAGCTTGCGAAGGGGATAGACGATGACGCTCAATCGACGCGAATTCGTTCGATTGGCCGCGGCGATGGGGGCCTCGCTGGCGTGGGGCGGCTCAGCTCGAGCGTCAACCACCAGCTGGCATGAGCGGCGCGACCTCTATCCGGAGGGCGTCGCGTCCGGCGATCCCGATTCGAGCAGCGTCATCCTCTGGACTCGGCGGCCGTTCGAGTCGGGCGGCCGGCGTGTGCTCACGTTGGAGGTTGCCGAGGATGATGCGTTCCGGCGGGTCGTCGCAAAGGCGTCCGCGCCGGTCTCAGCGGAATCGGATTGGACGACGCGGGTGCTGGTCGGTCGTCTCAAGCCTGCGCGCGTCTACTGGTACCGCTTCACCGATGGAGAGGGGAACGGCAGCCGCGTCGGCCGGACGATCACCGCGCCGCTGGCGAACGATCCGCGCCCAGTCAACTTTGCCTTCGTCAGCTGCCAGGACGTCAACGAAGGCAAGCTCAATGGCTATCGCCGGATGATCTTCGAGGACGAGCGCGCGGCGCCCGCCGATCAACTCGGTTTCGTGCTCCACCTCGGTGATTTCATCTACGAGGTCGTCGAGTATCCCGACGAAATGCCGACGCGGTACGACCGCACGATCTACGACGTCGGCCGGATTCCCGATGGCGGTCTGAGCGGCGTCGGCAAGTTCCACTACCCGCTGACGGTTGAGGGCTATCGCGTCGTCTACAAGGGCTATCTTGCCGATCTCGACCTGCAAGACGCGCGAGCGCGGTGGCCGTTCGTCGCCATCTGGGACAACCACGAATTCTCCTGGCAAGGCCGGCAGAGCATCGTCCAGGCCGGGGGCCCCCCGCAGCCGGGCCAGACGGTCAAGGTCGCGGCCAATCAGGCATGGTTCGAATACATCCCTGCGCGCGTGAAGGCGCCGAGCGGATCGCTTGACACGTTCGGTGCGGTGGCGGTCAAGAATGTCCCGATCGAAAAGTGGGACGACGGTTTCCTCGGGATCGAACCCAACAATCTGAAGGCGATCAACAGCCTGATCGCCTATCGGTCGTTGCGCTACGGCCGGCACCTCGATCTCATTCTCACGGACCAACACAGCTTCTGCGGCGACGACCCGACCGATGCGGAGGGCGTGGTCAAGATTTACGATCCGGCGTTCAACGGGATGTTCTCTGAACCGGCGATGATCGCGCTCGATGCCGGCCGCACCTTCAACGGCGGCAACCCGCCCGCCGAACTCAGTTTTGGCGACGTCAGGATCCCGAATCCGCGAAAGGATTCACCGCCGCGCACGATCCTCGGGGCCCGTCAGAAGCAATGGTTCATGGACCAGCTCCGTCGGTCCACGGCCACCTGGAAGATCTGGGGCAGTTCGCTGGGGGCCCTCGACATGCGGGCCGACCCGCAGAACCTTCCCGATGGACTGACCAGGCAGAAGTGGCCGGCCGACACCTTCGCGGAGTTCGGCAGCGTCGACTATGGCAGCGCCTATCACGAGCGTGGCGAAATCTATGGCCTCGTCCGCGATGCGAAGATCACCGGATTCGCGATCGTGTCGGGCGACCGTCACAGTTTCTGGGCCGGCTATGCCGCCGCCCAATTGCCACCCGCCAGGTTCGAGCCGGTCGGAATCAGTTTCGTCGGCGGCTCGATGGCCAGCCCCGGGGCGATGGAGGCGTTCGAGCACAGCCTTCGCAAGGACCATCCGCTCCGTTCGCTCTTCCTGGCCGATCGGCCAGCGGGGAAGCCCGAGTGGACCTACAACATGCTCCTCAAGCACGGCGTCCGCTCGTGCCTCGAATACGCCAGGAGTTTCGACCTGAAGCGCGCTCACGCCGTGTCCAATCCGAACCTGTCCCCGCACCTGGAATTCGTGGATATGGGCGGTCACGGCTATGCGACGGTGCGGCTCACCAGCGATGAAATGCGAACCGAGTTCGTCTGCATTCCCCGCCCGATCACGCGCAGCGATCGTCCCGATGGCGGGCCTCTTCGCTACCGGGTCGTCCACACCGCATCGCTCTGGAAACCGGGCGAACGGCCCGTGCTGCGCCAGCAGGTCATCGAGGGCGATCCCGGCCTTTCGATCTGAGCCGGGGCCTATTCCTCGTCCTCGAGCGCGTAGACGGCGGCCACCAGGGCCTCGGCGTCAGCCGCCGATACCTTCATCCGATAGGCGACGTACTCGGCAGGGGAGAGGCTTGCGCGCTCCATGCCCGCCTCGTCTGCCATCCAGCGCTTCGCAGCCAGCACCTGGCTCTGTGGAATCGTCTCTGCCACCTGTGCGTTCCTCCTGTTGGTGTGCTTTCTTTATACTTGTACCAGACGAACAAGACGCGAGGGGCCATGTCCATGTCACACACAGTCGTGCGGTCGATCCTTTTCACAGCCACCCTTGTTGGCCTCGCCACACCAGCGCTGGCTCACCACAGTTTCGGTGAGTTCCAGATGGACCTGCCACTGAAGCTGACCGGAACCCTCACCGAGATGCACTTCGTCAACCCGCACTCCTACATGGAGATCGATGTCGTCGATGCCAACGGCAAGAAGGTGCACATGCGCTGCGAGATGCGTGCGGCGACGCTGCTGAAGCGTTCCGGCTGGTCCGCCGAGATGTTCAAGGTCGGCTCGCGCGTCGAGATTGAGGGGCACCCGCATCGTACGGACGCCCATGCCTGCTACATCGAGAACCTGAAGATCGGTGATGCGCCCACGCTGAACCGCAATGATCAGTTCGAGTCGAAGACGAAGGTCGATACCTCGAAACGCCAGGCGCGCCTGGCCGATGGCCAGCCGAACATCAGTGGCGACTGGGCCGTCGAGCAACTCGTGCTCACCGTTCCGCCGAGCGGCGGCAACGGCTCCATGATTCCGAAGAGCATGTCGAAGGATTTCGCCGCCGGCAAGATCACGTTGCAGCAGGTGCAAGCGACGCAGCCGCCGCGGCCCAGAGCCGTCTACACGGCCGAGGGCAAGAAGGCGGCCGACGCATTCAAAGCCCGATCGCCGAAGGACAATCCCTGGTTTGCCTGCAAGCCCACGAGCTTCATCCGGGACTGGACCGCGGACTGGCCGATCAACCGGTTCGAGCAGAAGACCGCGAACGGCGAGAAGGTCATCGACATCACGTACGGTCTGTACAACTTCGAACGCCGTATCCATGTCGGCATGGCCAAGCATCCGGATCGTCTCAAGCCGAGCTACGCCGGTCATTCAATCGGCCGCTGGGAAGGCAACACGCTCGTTGTCGACACCGTGGGGTTTGCCGCGGGCGTGCTGTCGCCGCCCACGCGCAGCAGCGAGCAGATGCACATCGTCGAGCGGTTCACGTTTGATCCGCAGAAGTTCTCGCTGCGGCGCGACTACTCCGTCACGGATCCGGTGTACCTGGCGGCCCCCTACGAGAGTTACGACGTGATGTATCTCTCGGACGTGCCGTTTCAGAAGACGACTTGCAAGGACATGACGCCGGAGTTCCAGCAGTAGGCGATTGATTGCGCTAGACGCTGGGCATTTTCCTCGTCATCTTTTCCTCGATCATGCGCCACCGCTGCACGAGGCGCAGATTCGGGTTGGTTTCGAGCGCCGTGCTGACCAGCGCGACTTGCTCGTTGGTTGCCTTCTTCAACTCGTCGAGCGTCTGAGAATCCTCGGCGGCCTTGACGTATGCCGACGCCGTGCGGATCCCGCACGTCCGCAGTGCCGCCCGGCGCTTCTCCCCGGTATCGTCGGCGCCGAGGTGTGTGAAGAGGATGGCCTGATCGACCCAGTCGATGATGCGATCGGCTGGTAAGCGCGTGTTGAGCATCAAGTCCACAAAGTTCACCGTCGCCATGTTCGGCACGTTTTCGATGTCTTCCTCTTCGAGTCTGGTTTCGTGCCACACCGTCAGTCCGTCGAGATCGCTAATCGGCAACTGCGTCTTGAGACTGGGCACGATGGCGCCGGCGTTCAGCAGTTTCTTCGTCAACCCCTGAACGTAGGCCCACGCGATCGCTGGAAACACGCCGATCGTGAACGCCACTGCATGGAGGCCGCCGACCTGGTCAGGGTCTGGAACGGTCGTGAGACCGAGTTTTCCGAAGAGCGCCCATACGTTGGCGATCACCCACGTGCCGACCACCGCAAGTACGATTCTTATCGTGACCGCCATGTATGCACTCGGCCGAAGATCGCGCAGCACGTAGCGCCGGAAGAGCATCTGGATGGAGAAGAAGTACGCGCCGAGAAACGCGTAGTGGACCGGCTGGCTGACCACGGCGAACGTCAGCGTCCAATCGGCGGGCGTCGGCTGCAGGAATGGCGGCAGGATGTTCAGCCAACCGAGCGCGATCAGCATCGTCGACAGTGCGAGCGGCGCAGTGGTCTCCGGCGTGAACACGTCGCTGACGCCAGCCGAAATGGCGCGGCCGGTCGTCGGCCGCGCGAGCACGCCCGGAATGTCGTCGCTGCTGCGAATGGCGTCCATCAGATCCGGGGGGAGGCTGCCGTACGTGGCTTCGAATTTCTGCAGGTACGATGTCACGCGCAGTCGGCGAACGCTTTCGGGTTCATCCTCGACCACCGTCGCGCCATCGAGCAGGCCGAGACGGCTCATGTTGCTGACGAATTCGTTCAGCAAGCTGTATTTCCGCGTGGCAATGAACAGATAAAACATCGTCGGTGGCAGAAGGACCACGACCAGCAGGAAGACGCCCCGAAGGACCGGCACCTGATACGGGTCTGGGAGTAGCGCCACGCCGGCGACGAGCGAGGCCACCAGCGGACTGAGTCCGAAGATCACGATGCCGACGCGAGTCTGCCCTGCGATGGCTTGGGGCGGCAAGAAGACCACCGTGGTGATGGTGCCGACCGCCACCACAGCGGCGATGGCCATCCAGTGGTCTTTGAGGAAGGCCCTGGGCGCGTCGAACTGCCACACGGCTATCAGCCCGATGATGGCCGCCGCGACCGCGAAGCCGATCTCCGTGGTGCGGACGCGAGCCTCGGGGGGCGTGGCCGCGATAGGCGTAACAGAGCCGGTACTCATATGCCGCCTCCAGTCGTGTTTTCGAGCGGCGGGTGTCGGTTGGGCACCCTTGAACGGCTATAACGCTAAGCCGATGAGAACCGCACATCCCACATTCATGTGGCTGGAACTAATCCCGGTGCTCGACCGAGTGTACGGAAGAGTTCTGTGTAAGAGGCTTGAGACGAGAGGTAGAATCCGCCTCACATGGCGAAAACAGTTAGTTGATTCAGCAGCTGGCGCGATTGGACGAACCCTCGCGTCTACAACAACTCAACGCCGACATCGAGCGGGTGTTTCCAGGACTCGCGGAGAGACCGCGATCAGGTGCCGGCCGGGCGCCGATGGCAATGGCTGAACTGACCGTGGAAGGGGAACGCCCGCTCCCCCGTCGAAAGCGCCCACCGATGCCCCCGCGCAGAGAAGAGCCATGGGCCAACGGGATGAAGAAATACTGGTCGAGGAAGAGGGCCGCAATGGTGGACAAGGCACGCAAGTCTGGATGATCGCATACGTCTTTCGCGCTCGCCGCGCCCACAAACACCGCAGTGCCGACGACAATGCTCACTGAATACGCATTAAAAAAGGGACTTGACCTGGCGCTATCGTCCCTACGCCAGTTCTTAGATACCAAGCGTGCGCAGATCACGCCAGCCGATCAAATCGAACTCGCCTTGGCGCATCACCAGTCCTACGTCGCCAACTGGTCCAAAGCGGCGATCGCGGCAGACGGTAGATCCTCCAAGGCTTTGGCTGATGTCTCGATCGATCTGGACACTCACGTCTACCCACGTCGAGCGCGTGCGGATGCCAATATCGACATACCGCGCCGCCGCTTCATTGAACTAGTGGAACACGCAACCACTCACCTCATCCTGCTTGGGCCACCCGGAGCCGGAAAGACAACGTCGTTGAAGCAAGTCGCGTCGCGTCTCCTTACAAGTGACGAGTTCCTGCCGTCTCGCAACTTCCCGCTGCTGATCGAACTCAGGGCTCTAAACGACGGCTACAAGTTGGTCCCTGATCCACTCTTAGCGGCCATCACCCGAGTCTTAGGCATTTCCATAGAAATACCTAAAGATGTTCCTCCCGAAGAGCAAAGATCAGAGCTTAAGATTCTTCGGGAACGCATAGTCACTGCGTGCCTAGGCACCCTTAAGCCGCTGATATTGATTGACGGCTTCGATGAGCTCGCAGACGCGACATTGCGAGCTGCCGTCTACGACGACCTCACCCGCTTGGCCACATTCCTGGAACCGCCAAGCCTGATAGTGACCTCGCGGACTGGAGAATTCAGGCAAGACATGCCAATGTCCAGTCACTTCGAGTTAGCGTCACTAGACGACAAACAAATTAACGGCTTTGCGTTAGCGTGGCTCGGCCAAGACAAAGCCCGCGACTTCGCACTGGCGGTCACAGCATCTCCATTTGCAGACACCACCATCCGGCCACTCACTCTGTCTCTCTTGTGTACCCTATACGAGCGCCAGCAATCGATTCCGGAGCGTCCAAAGACTGTCTACCGAAGCATCGTCAAAATGCTACTGGAGGACTGGGATCAGCAGCGGAGAGTTCAACGCTCGTCACGATACGGCTCCTTCACTCAAGACAAGAAGTTCGACTTCTTGTGTGAGTTGTCATACACCTTAACGATGGCTGGCCATGTGCCGCGATTCAGTCACGAGGCCCTGATCGACGCCTATCGAATAATTGGGCCTAGCTACGGCCTCGCGTACGCCGAAGGGCTCGCTGTAATAGACGAGATCGAATCGCATACCGGCCTCATGTTTCAGGTCGGCTTGGAATCCTTCGAGTTCGCGCACAAATCCATCCAGGAGTACCTTACCGCAGAGTTTATCGTTCGCTTGCCAGCAGTTCCGGCGATGGCTACTTTGACAAAGGCTCCTCACGAAACGGCGGTGGCGATCAGTCTGTCGTCAAATCCGAGCACTTACCTTGCAGAGGTCGTACTAAGGCGGGGCTTAGCGCGTGAGGGCGCTTCATCGGTTGGCGTTGTCCCCTCTTGGCGCATTCCGGGAACAGAGCGCTTCAGGTTCTTAACCATTCTTGCGACTCGGCTGATGGTTGAAAAACCCGAATTCCGATCCAGTCACGACGGCACCTGGTCATTGATCATCCTGTGCTCAGTCCTGATGAGCGACCGTGAAGCCCCACAGAGCAGCACCACTGCAAGACAATTTAGCGGCGCGTTTACGCCACTGTTTCGTGCCGATCGCTCGGTGTTTAACAATTTCTATTTAAGAGAGTCGACGTCATCTCCCGATGACTCTGACCATGCTGTTGTCTATGGACTCAGACCGACGCCCCTTGCGACTGTGCGCGGCGAGATATACGACCTACTTCCCTTGCAATTGTCCCTTCCTCGTGAACTGTCGCAGGCGCTGTCCCAATAGTGGTCAGTCTGGATCGTCGCACCGATCGACATTCAAGATCAGGACTTGCTGAGGGGCGCCTCATTGTCCCCTGATCGCGTCGATGACAGATCTCGACTAACTGAGGACTGGCCAGGGCTGTGACGTCTCCCCACAAGAACGACGGTAATCGAAACTAGAGCAAAATGGCGGCTGACGTTGTCCCAGGTGTTCGGGACGGCTGACAAATAGAGTACGGTCGCTTCCGCGATTCCCCACGGGGGAAGGAGAATCGATGAAGACATCGCGGTCCAGCGAAGAACAGGCTCTTACGCCTCGCGCTGACGTCCACCCCACTTCAGTAGCGGATCTGTTTAGAGTCCGGCGGCTAGTTCGTCGTCTTCGTTCGTTCCGTCAACTGCTGGGCGTAGGCGGAGCTGACGGCGAACCGCGCAATGAACCAAGTTATCGAATGGGGGCATCTTGAGTCTGACTACTCCTGACTAGTCGCCTTGTGGGCTACGGAGTTCTCCCGCGCCGCGCCCGCAGATCAGCCGAACGGCACTCGCGGAAAGTCGCCCAACCGGTTGAGTGCTAGATGTCTGCCGAGAAGAGGAATCGGGCGGCACGCGATTGGGCCGACCTGTGTAGGGCGACACCGGCATGCAGCGTACTTGGGCGCTCCAGCCCACGCCAGGCGTCGGCTGCTTACAAGTTGAATGTGCCCGCAGACTGGTTGGAACCGACCTGCAGCGTCAGGTCGCTACGCATGGCGAATCGCTCAAGGATTCAGGTCTGGAACGACTGTTCCACGACGTCCAACAACTGTGGTCAAACTGTGGTCGAAGGACGGACGTGCTCAGACGAAATCGCTGAATTCTCCAACGATTCTGGTGAGCCGGGGGGGGGAATCGAACCCCCAACCCGCAGATTGAGACATGAAGAAGGGGACCGTCCAGAGGATCCCACCGAGTAATGCCGTGTCGATTTCCGAAGCAATCTGGACGTGGTGGATTCGGTCACACTGGGTAGACGGCCCAAACTGTGGTCAGAACTGTGGTCAAGAGAAGGCCGCCCCGTGACGCTCAAGAGTGCCCCTTAACAGACCTCGAACGGCTCCTCACCGACCCTTGCGCAACGACATATATTCGGTCACCGCAGCTTGCTGCGCACGAGAGTCGTTGTCCGCCGTCAACGTGCCGTCGAGTTCGGCGTAGATGCGGACCGTGTTCCATGCGGTCCGCTCTGGGTTCGTCCAGGTGGCGAAGCGGCCGACGTCGATGTCGGCGGCCGCGCGACCTGGACTCATGCCCATCCGATGCCGCTTCCGGGTCTCCTCGGCAATCAGCTCGAGGTAGGCGCGCGTCTCGGAAAGTTCCCTCTTAGTACCAATGGGGCCATGGCCCGGCACGATGACGTCGACATCCATCTTGTTGATGCGGTCGATCGCATCGATCCATTTCGTCACGTGCCCATTGTGCGCTGGTGGGGTGACGTAATAGAAAGCGATGTCGGCGGCGAACAGCACACGGTGCTGCGGCAAGTACACCATCACGTCGCCCCACGTGTGTGCTGGAGCATTCGGAATCAACTCGACAACGAGATCGCCGTAGTAGAGCGTCATCTGGCCGGTGAACGTCGTTGTCGGTGGCGCGAGCTTGAGCTCGTTCATTCCGGCTTGCCATTGCGGCCTGTTGTCATAGGGATGGGCGGGGATGCCCTCGGCAATCGTGGCCTTGCGGCAGTACTCGCTCGACAGGATCTCAGCGGGAACGAAGAAGCAGTTGCCGTTGGTGTGATCGCGGTGATGATGCGTGTTGAGCACTCGTGTGATTCGTTTGCCGGTGGCGCGCTCGACCGCCTCCTTGAGCGCTTTGGCGTGCACCGGCGGTCCGAGCGTGTCGATCACCAGGACGTTGTCGGGGCCCGCGATGATCCCGGCGTTGCTCAGACTCGCGTTGTCGACGCCCGGACCACTAGCCTGGGTGTACGCGTACACACCCGGAACGAGTTGGCGCAGTTCGGTCGGCCAGCTTGGGATCTGCGGATACGCCGTCCCCCGGCGGGGTCCTTCCTGGGCCGCCGATTTCGACTCGCCCCACGGACGGAGCGCTCCCAGGCCGGCCAATCCACCCAGCCGGAGTGCCTCTCGGCGACTCCAGGTTCCGCGCGTGTCGCTCATCGGTCCTCCTCTCGTTCAACTTCATGATGTCCTGGTCTGGCATTCCTGGTCGAAATGGCCCGACGGCGAGGAAGTAGAATCCGCCTTTTGGAAAAGAGGTGCTGGGTGAGTACGCTGCTACGTTGGATTGTCCTTGTCACCGTTCTCTGCATCGGGGCCTTCCAGCCATCCGTCGTCGCCCGGACTGCGAGTGTCCCGCAACCTGGCGCACAGGCAATCGGGGCTTCGTCCGGTTGTCACGACGAGCAGGGACTCACTTACATCTGCGACCTCGTGGTTCCGGAGGACATTCTTACCGTGGGATCCACGGGTCTTTTGCTCGCCTCGGGTCACCGCGCACCAGGGCACCTGTACCTGATCGATCCCAAAGCGCGGACGCAGGTCGAGCTCATTCACGCTCCAACCTTTGCGTTACAACACGACACGCGTGCCTTTCCCGGCTGCCCCGGCCCGCTGAACTTGCAGGCGTTCGATACGCATGGGTTGAGTCTGGCCGAGACGTCGCCGCGGCACTTCAGCCTGTACACCACGAGCCACGGCGCGCGCGAGGCGATCGAAATCTACGATCTCGACTTGCGTGGCGCGGCGCCAGCCCTCGCGTGGAAGGGCTGCGTTCTTCTGCAGCAGGACGGATATCACAACAGTGTGGCTCGGCTCGCGGACGGCGGATTCGTCACCACCAGAATGCGCGACCAGACCTTCAGGAATACGCCGGGCGTGCCCGCGGGCATCACGGGCCGGCTGTTCGAGTGGCATCCGGGAGGCCAACCGCAGCCGGTCCCCGGTACCGAGATGTCGCTGCCGAACGGCATCGACGTTTCGAAGGACGAGCGCTACATCTTCGTCGCCGAGATGGGATTGCAGCAGGTGGTGCGTTTTGATCGCCGTGCAACGCCCATGACCAAGCGCGCGATGTCTCTGCCCATTCGGCCGGACAACGTCCACTGGGCTTCCGATGGCAAGCTGCTCACCGCTGGCCCGAACTACGTCGCGCCTTCGGTGTGCAGCGCCGCGAGTTGCGCCACCGGCTGGTCGGTGCTCGAAGTGAACCCTAAGACGCTGGCCTTCTTGCGTCTCGGCGGCGCCGATCAAACCGCCGCGATGCAGGCCGTGAGCTCGGCTATGCGAGTGGGTCACGACATCTGGGTGGGCAGCAACGACGATCGCGTCGCGCGCTTCTCGCTGTCGCGGTCGCGTGTGAAATAGACGCGCTATTTCGAGGCCGCGATCTCGTCGAAATAGGCCGGGAAGCCGGCGAAGAAGGTCGTCCAACTGACGGTGTTCTCCCAGCCCAGCTCCTCGAGCTTCAGCGCGGCGCGTGCCTGATCCCACGTCTTGAGCCGGTCCTTCGTCACGCCAAGGTCGATGAGGGTCTTCATCCGGCGGTTCATCTCAGCGAACCGCATCCGGTAGTCGCGCACTTCCTGCTTCGTCATCGTCCGCCCGTGGCCGAGGATGGCCGTGTCGAAATCGAGCGTCAGCATCCGGTCGATCGTCGTGAGGAATTCGATCGCGCTGCCGCCGCCGGGGTAGTCGATGACGGGAATCGCATCGATGATGATGTCACCCGTGTGGATCGTCTTCAGGTCCGGAAACTCGATGACGGTGTCGCCGTTGGTGTGGGCGCGGCCAAACCAGTGGAGCCTGACCTCGACACCTCCGAGGTAGACCTCGGCCTCGTTCCCGAACGTGATGTTCGGCTCGCCCGGCTGCTTGATCCGGAGGAAGTTCGCGCGGATGTTCTTCTGCGCGACGATGTTCACGCCGAACGTGTCGCGCGCGTACTGGTTGCCGCTCGCGTGATCAGCGTGGTGGTGCGTGTTCAGCACGTACTTCACAGGCAGTGGGCTGACCTTCTTCACCTGCGCGAACACGTCGGCGGCCTGGCTGGCGAACTTGTCGTCGACGACGATGAGACCGTCGGTGGTGACCCGGACGGCTACGTCGCCCGACTCGTGGATGAGGCCATCTCCCTTGTCGCCGGGACGGCAGCCCGTCATGCAGGGCATGGCTGGCCCGCGAATGATGTAGAGGCCGTCTTTCACCTTGACGGGGCGCATCGGCGCTTCCGTGAGCACCTCTACGTTCTGTCTCAGCGGAAACTGCTGCGCGATCGCGACGCCGGCGAGCACGGCGAAACACGCGGCGGCTGCGAGTCTGGTTCGCATGCGCGGTAGTGTACGCTCGCTCGCGGTTCTCGACTTTCACTCGCCCCAGATGACACCTGGGGCGGCACGCGCTTGAGCTTTAGTCCAGCCCGTCGCGCCAGTCGTCGCCTGCCACAATTCGAATACCCGCAGAGTGGTTGGAACCGACCTGCAGCGTCAGGTCCCTACGCATGCGCGAATCGCTCAAGGATTCAGGTGTGAATGTCTGGAACGACTGTTCCACGACTTCCAACAACTGTGGTCAAACTGTGGTCAGAAGGAAAGCGTGCTCAAACGAAATCGCTGAATTCCTTAGCGATCCTGGTGAGCCGGGGGGGAATCGAACCCCCAACCCGCAGATTAAGAGTCTCAAGGGAGAGCGTCCGCTGGATGCTGCCCTTTGGTTTTGGCTAGGGAAACCGGCGGTTCGGCGTTCGCCCAAATCTCCAGCAGCATTCCCCTTGCTCTCAGGTTGGCTTTCAACTTGGCTTTCAGCAGAACATCCAGGTTTCTGCTTGAGCTAGTCTCGCCCGGTTGGATAGTGTTCTCACGTCTCGTCGGACCCGCGACGAAACTCAGGAGGGCCTTCATGTGTCGCCTTCGTCGGCAAGCTTCACTGGTGCTCGCTACCGTTGTTGGGTTCTCGGCGACTTTCACTCCTGAGACAGCTCACGCCGCGCCGATTTTGGTCGTGAATGGTGGCGGAATCTTGACCGGCGCGAAGGCCGTGACGGTGGATGGCCATCTCTACGACGTGGAGTTCGTAGAAGGAACTTGTACAGCCGTATTCGGCATCTGCGACGAAGCGCATTTCGCCTTCACGACTGAGAGTGCGGCTCTGGCTGCGTCAAAGGCACTGGGTGACTACATCTTCTTGGACGTACCGGGGCTAGGAAACTTCGACTCGGAACCGATGTCCACGAATGGCTGTTTCTTTCCGGCGAATTGTTGGGCGCTCACTCCGTACAAGATTCTGGGTGACAATTTTCTGATTGCTCAGGCGCTGAATAGCGCCGTCGGGACAGACGACGGCTTCTTCTTGCATCAGCCAAATGGCCCAGGGCTGTCCATCTTTGGCAGTGCCACCGAAACGATCTACGACTCAAGCGTTGACATCAACGGTGTGTTTGCAAAATGGACTCCCGTTCCGGATTGTTCGCCTTTTCCAGGCCGTGGACACACGGACGGATGCTTTCCGGGGCCAGGACCGTTTCCGGCGCCTGAGCCTGCAATCACGCTGCTGATTGCTGCAGGAATCGGGGCGGCCGTCGTTAAGCGACGGTTCAAGTGGTGGAGATAGAGGCGACTACGCGCTCGCAGTTCGGCAGAGACGGCCCAGCGTCGGCACACGATGGCGAAGTGAATGAGAGATCAGTGGTACGGCGACCACCGCGATTTGGTGAAGTGGGGCACGTTGCTGGAATTGGCGAAGCGGTTCCGAATCGACCACATCCTTCAAGTGCTGTTCCATCGACCGAGTACGTGGGGCTCCATCGTCGTCGATGGAGAATCGGTCCCGCTGCCCGTGGAGGTCCGTGAGCACTTCAGAAACGCGAAGAATATCCGAGCGTTGTGCGAGTCGCCGCGAGTTGAAGTAATCGACAGTGAGTTTCTCGAACGTTCCGCGTATCTGAAGCTTGTGCAAGAACGCATCGATGCGCGGAGTCCAAGCTGCAACAGTGTCATTTTTCTCGACCCAGACACTGGATTGCAGCCGAGCGGTAGCCTCCGCCCCGAACACGCGTCGGAGGCGGAGGTTCTTGGAATGTGGCAGCGGATGCGCCCAGGTGATGTGATTGCCCTCTATCAGCACCAAACCAACCGAAGCGGCACACCCTGGATTGAGCCGAAGCGTATCCAGCTTGCCGATGCCTTGTCGTTGGACCCAGCAGCTGTGAAGGTCGCAGCCGCGCCCGCCATTGCGCGTGACGTGGTGCTCTTTTTCGCGGCTCGCACGAATCTAGTGTCGGCCGGTCGAATCCGGTGAGCAAGGAATCAACCCCCGTAGATTGACAGTCTCGATGGAGAGCGTCGGTTGGATGCTGCCGTTTGGTTTCGGCTAGCAAATGCGGTGGTTAGGTGTCCGCCCAAATAGTGGCAGCCTTCCGGATGCCACTATTTGGCTTTCACCGTGGCTGCAAAAAGGGGGACCGTTGTCTCAACCAGCTCGGCGGAGCCGTCGCAAGTTAGGATGACGCATCAGTGCCCAAGAACAACGACCAGGACCAACCCTCAGCGAGGGCCGTCGACAAGCTAAGCAACCTGCTGACTGAGCGCGAGCTTCAGAAGGCTGCGTTTCCGACGAAGTACGTCGGCTTCATTGACATGCTTGGCTTTAGCGCCCTAAGCAAAGAATTTCCAGGCAGCATGACTCTGGAGGTCAACGAGGACTATTCGTCACTAGTCACCAGCACGTCGAAATCCGCTGAACGTTTTGGTCATTTTCACAGCATCCTCGACCACATGGCGTCCGAGTTGTGGGACAGATCCCATCCTCAACAGATGATGATCTTCTCCGACTGCGCGTTCGCCGTGTACGACAATGCATTGCAGGCTGCCGTCTCGCTCGCTCAGGTGATGCAGACGTTCATCAGTGTGGCAATCCCGGTACGAATGGGGCTTGGCAAGGGCACCTGCCACTTCGAGCGGTTTGGAATGGACACCCAAAAGGGTTTTAGCGTCACTCGGTCGATGTTCTACGGATCTGGAATCGTGCACGCGACCGAGGCCGAGAAGGCTGGCAAGGGATGCCGGATCTTCTTGCATCGGAGCTTGAGCGACGCAGACTTGGCCGCTCTCAAAGGTCGATATCCGTCCCTTGCACTCTCAAAACCTACGGAGGTGTGCGAGTACGAGCTGAACTATTTGTTCGAGGAGCAACCGGCCGTCGGTGAGCCTCTGACGAAGCAGTCGGATCACCGCATTTGGCTTGGCTTAACAGTTCTCCGCAGTGAACTCAAGGAGCCCCCGAATCCAGAAGTGTTGAAGCAGTACGACGAATCGTTCGTTGCCTTCAACGCAATGCGCACTCAACGGGGCCGCGACATCATCCCGCCTGCCTTTTGAAACCCTGACGGCGTGCGAGTTGTGGTCACAACCTGCTTGGCTCAGGTCACTCGCGCCATCTAACGATTCCGCTGTAATCCCGTTCATTCTCCACGACTCAAACAGAGTCGTGGAGGCATGGTGGAGACGCGTCTGAGCCTCAGTTGCCACCGCCGGATCTATTTCGCGCCATCCGTGGTTTCCAGCGAGAAGCCGGCTCCGGGAATGTAGAAGTGTGTTTTGACATTTCCCCGTAGGAGAGCAGCCAGGACGATCACGCAAATCACGATCAGGCACACGATCACTCGGTTGAGTTTCATCGCGCACCTACTTCTTTCGCTCGACGAAAGGCTTGATCGTGTCGGCAAGCTCCTGAGCGGTCACGGTCTTTCGCACCAGCTTGTCGGCGGTTTTTTCAGTCAGAGCGACGAGCCCTTCGAGCAGATCCGGCAGCATGTCAACCGCCTTTGCCTTCATGAAGCGCGGCGCGTCAACGAAAAACCAATAATCGTCCTCACCTTGGCCGGTTCTTTTATTACCCCTCCAGAAGTTAACAAGGAGTCCCCAGCGGCCATCGTGGCGGGCATATCCAAGGTTCCATGCCTCGCAGTTTCCGTCCTCATCCGGCGCAGGCTCAGAGAGGACCGTCCAGCACGCAACGCCCAGGTTTAGTCGCTTGAGGATCGCTTCGATCTCGGCGATAGGCTTGGACAAACCATTCGAAGCGGCATCAAGCTTGGCAGCTGCGGGAAGAAGTTTCTGAAAGGCGGACGAAAACCGATCGGACGGAGATGGATCAGCCATCTTGCCTCCAGCGTCATTCGCGTAGGTTTCGGACGCCGTTCTTTACAGCGCACCGGCTCACATTCGTGGAGCGGGGTAGTCCCGCTGAATCGAGCACGCGAAGTATAGCACCTGTTGAGTTGCGCCGACGAAATCGCTGTTCGAAGTCCGCGAACGCGAATTTGTCTCGCTCGGCATCGCCGCCTGACGCGGTGTTCTGGAGACGGATATGGCCGCGCCTTGGTCAACTACAAGCATGCCGAGGCCGCTTGGCTGATGATGATCGCCTCGTCATCCAGCGCAATGGCAAGACCCTTCCACTGGCCGGAGTCTGAGCCCGTCGCGTAAACTCATCGGGTGCCTGAATCGCTTAAAGAGCACACGAATTGGCGAACTCTCGTCAGCTATTGGGCATGGGTTCTCACCGCGAGCGTCAGCATCGGTAGCGCGCTGCGGGCGTCGAGTCAGTATGTCGCCGCGGACGTCTGCTTCGTCGTTGCCGGGCTCGCTGCAGTCGTCAAAAGTATTCAGGTCGCGGTGGATGCTAAGGAGGACAAGGTTTCGCACCGCTCTTTTATGCCCTTGGCTACTCGTTTGTCGCGGTGGTAGTGACCGGCCTGGTTTTGTGGGGCGTGGCGCCGCCCGACCAACCAGAGTCTGCTGGCAACACACCGTCGGTTGAAGTTCCTGTCCCAGTGAACCCGCAGCCTGAACCGACAGCCCCCCCGCCGGAACCAAAACCCGAGCCCTCGGTTCCCCGCGGCGGCGGAGGTGGTGGAAAGAAGAACGAGACCCCAAAGCCTTCGCCGGTTGTGCCGCCGGGTCCGAAACCTGAGCCGCCAGCGCCAATCGTCGTAACAACTCCGGGCGGCCAACAGGCAACGTGTCAGGTGATTCCGCCCGATCGTCCGCCCAACGTGACCCTGCGAGCGGGGGAGATTGTGTTCGCCGCCGAGAGCGGATTGCTTCGGTTGGATCGCGAGCTCAAGACGCAGCGCATCTTGATCGCCGACGAGTTGATGAACGTTCGCAGCATTGCCGTGGAGGTGTCGGGCACCATCCTAGTCGGCACCACTGTGTGTGGAGCGGGCGCACTTGTGCGTGTCGATCCACAAACGGGACGGATGGAGGTGGTTGCGAGCGGCTTCAAGACACCGAAGGCGATGCTGTTCGAGCCCTTCGGAACCCTTCTGGTCGCCGATGAAATCGGCGGTTCTCCAGCATGGGGTTACCTCTGGCGTCTGAATCTGCAGACCGGTGAGAAGGCAAGTATCTACGCGTTTCCTCCTTCAGAAGTGGCCACTGGAATGGCCGTCGACCCGAAGACCGGTGAGATCTTCTTTACGCGGCGCGGCCTCTACCGGCTCTCGAGAGACGGGGTGACGCGGATCAGTGTTGAAGGTGTCCTCAGCCCGACGTCGACGACGCTCTTTCGTGGAAATCTGCTGGTCACGGCAGAAGGCCCCCCAATGATGGAGATCCGAACGAACGGCGAGACTGTTCGGATGATCGAGGGGGGCGGCGCGATCAGCGACTTGGTTGCTAGGGGTAACGACGCCTTCGTAGGTTACGCGAACGGTCGCGTTGGGATCATCCGAGAGGGGACGGCATTCGCCACGAACGTCTGGCAAGGGATGCCGAGCGGGCAGGGAGTGTTCGTTGCGGTGGTCCCAGAGAACATCGCTCGCCGCTAGGCTACTTCGCCCACGGCGGTCGGTTGCCGCCTACGAAAGGATTGGGCTTCGGTCGCGGAGTGGCTGTGTCGCCGTTCAGAACATAGTCGAGGATGTCGTACACGCCGTCGTTGTACTCCCAGTTCTTGGTCCGAGAGGGCGGTGACGTCCACTTCTCAAGGGCGTAGGCGACGATTCTTGGTGAGAAGGGAACGAAGACGGCGCCAACGTCCGAGAACCATGAGGGGCAGGTCGCGTGGTTGATGCGACGATACCTGTCGAGATTGACTGCTATCAGGCGGCACTCGTTCTCGATGGCGACTTCGGCCTCCCACTTCACATACGTGGTCTTAAAGCGGGTGTCGGCCCCTATCAACAGGACATACGTTCCGGCTCGATTTAGCTTCGCCCGGCACACGCGCTTTATGTACTGTTCGTTGGTCGAGGCGATAGCTTCTTCAAGCTGTAAATCGTAAAAGTTGAAGTCGATGTGCTCGTGAGCCTTCCACGCTTCCATCATGTGGTACGAGCCGATGTCGGCACTACTGAAGCTGACGAACGTGCGCGGAAGCGCCATCTCAGCATTAGATTCTAGACTCAACGCCAGACTCGGTGAGAGTCGTCGCCGAAATCATCGTGCCCCAAAGACGGAAAGCATCTGATACCTGATCAGGCGCGCCACCATCGATTCTCATTGCGGCACGCCCCAACTGGAACTCGCCAACGTCGCCCTGATGATTTGCTCCGGTTGACGGGGAACGCTCGTCGCCAGCTTACGCGTAACGCGGAGCATCAGCGACCAACAACCCGATAAGCGTTCACCGCTGTGAAGTCTGGGCCGAGGCGCGCCGCGCAGCAAGTCCGACAAGGCCGCAAAGGATCATGACCACGGTACCCGGTTCTGGCACATCGAGAGGCCTGCCTCGATGCGTCGCGAGGAACGCGTGGATCTCGTCGCCCACAAACCCGATCCCGACGATGTCGCCACTGTTGTTTATACCCTGCGCGACTGAGAGCTGCGAAAAGGGATTCTTTCCGACGATCAGATCGTTGAGGTCATACATGGCGTGACCGTCGAATACGAACGCGGCGGTGGGCAGATTGGGCACGGGCGCATCGCCGACGACCCACCCAAAGTCGTTGATGTCGATACCGTAGCTCGACGAGTTCGGCGCCAGAGTGCCTAGGTCATGGAGGCCCGCAGAATCCCAGATGACCGCATGGCCTCCGGTCTGGCCAGCTATCTGGTCATGAGCGTTGATCGCGTTTGCGAAACTTTGACAATGGACTGTAGTGCAGAGCGAGGGCAATTCGAATACGGCGCCGTCGATCCAATGGACTGCATGGTAGTTGGCGCCTGGTGAACGACTCGTTCCGACCACATGAGCGGCGTCGTTCACCCCGAAGGCTGCGCTGTCGTGGGATCCCAAATCCTCCAGCGGAATCAGGCTGCCGTCCAAGTCCCAGAGCGCAGCCATCCCGAGCATCGACCCGACGACTAGTCCCGAGTTGCTGATCCCGTTGCCGGCCCCGCCGCCGAGACTTCGGACCGCGCCGCCAGACCAGACTACTGCCTCGCCGTTTGACAATCCAACGATGTCACCCGATGCGTTCGTGTCGTTGGCGATTCCCGCCCACAGCGGAGTGATCGAGCCATGAAGGATCGCAACGGCCGTCGAGCCGAAAGTTCCCCCGATTACACCGGTATCGCTGATTCGAAAGGCTCCGCCGCCTGGGTTCGGGCCGAGGTCTTTGATCGTGTAGATCGGATCGGCATTCGCCTGGGTTGCGGAGAACAGCACCGCTAAGAGAGATATCGAGCGCAGTGTTCGCACCGCTGGCCTCCAACTCGTGGGTTCGGTTGTACCTCAATCCAGGTTGCAAGGCACTAACGAAGGCCGTCAGCGGAGGGCAGAGGAGGGCGGCTTGAGATTCGCCGGAGGAGCCCGCTAGTTCGAGGAGAGCGGTTGATCGAGGCGACGAACGTGAGTATCGTCTGAGCCGCAGACTACAACAACGCCGCGCGACCCCGATCCGTGTAAGTGCTTGTCACCGTTACTGGTGAGCCGGGGGGGAATCGAACCCCCAACCCGCAGATTAAGAGTCTGCTGCTCTGCCAATTGAGCTACCGGCCCGCCTTGCGTGCACCGTGCCCCTGTGGGGGCGGACCGTGCAGCGACAAGCCCTGATTGTAGTGGTCCAGCTCACCAGGGCGCAAGGGGAAGAAGGGCAGACCTAAAGGTCTGCAGCTACGTGCGCGATCTGCAGCTACGTGCGGCGACTCGCCGCTATCCGTCGTCCCTCAGTACATCGGTTGGCTCCACCCGGAATACGCGTAGAAGCGGTCCGATGCAGGCGAGGCCGCAGATGCCCGTCATCAGCGCTCCATACCCGAGGAGCAGCGCGGCATGTTTCGTCACAGTGCCGAACCCGACGTCGGAATCCCGTAGGGACAGGGCGACCAGCCCTCCCATCAGCAGGCAGCCCACGGCTACACCCATCGCGACCTGAACGAACGGGCCACGGAACACGTTGGTGACCACGTGTGAGATCTGAGCGCCCAGGGCCACTCGAACCGCGATCTCGCGAGTACGACGCGAGACCGTGAACGACGTGATGGCATAGATGCCCGCCAGCGAAAGCAGCAGCGCGAGGGTGCTCACCAGCAGGATGAAGTTGGCAAAGCCGTTCCACGCGCGCGCATCGTAGCTGGTCCCCTGGTCCAGCCGCAGGATGTCGTTGAGCCGAAGCTCGGGGCTGATGTCAGCAGCGATCCGGCGCACGGTCGGCAACAGAGAGATGGGATTGCCGCTCTTCACGTGTGTGGCGAGATACAGCGGGTACCGCTGGGCCCGGTTGGAGCCGAGGGTGTGGTAGACGAGCGCCTTGGCTGGATTGTCGAGGCTCAGGGGAGCCTCGGGGGCTGGCACCAGATCGCCCACTACCCCGATGATTTCAAACCACGGTCCCGGTTCCTGGGTCGTTTGCGAATCCCCGGCTTTGTAACGGATGCGGCGCCCGACCGCATTCCGGCCGGCCAGCACTTGATCCACGAACCGGCGGTTGACGACGACCGTGTTGGCACCGGCTCCCGTGTCTCGCGGAGCAAACGCCCGCCCGGCGAGGACCGGCGCCTGGAACACGTCGAAGAAGTTCGGGTCCACAGCGGCCGTGGAGGCGGACAGCTCTCGACCCGTCCTCGGCTCGCCAGCTCCCACGTCGTCGAGCTCGATCGCGCTTTCGCCATGCGGCATCAACGGGAGCTGCTCGGCCAGAGTCACACCCGCCACTCCGGGATCCGCGGCCACTCGTCGCTCGAGTTCTCGAGCGGTGGCCTGGTAGAGCCGCAGGAAGGACTCGTCGTCACCATCCATGTCGAGCCGCATCGCCAGGTACTCTTCGGCTGGAAAGGCCGTGCGTGCGGACGCAATGCCCGCGGCCTGACGCTGCACGACATACGCCACCGCGGTGAAGAGCACCGTCGCGGCGATTTGGGTGACGATCACGCCGGTCCACATCCCGCCCATGCGGACGCCGCCCGCTCCAGCGCTCGCCTGACGGAGACCGGTCTCCATGTTCGTTCTCGTGATCTTCAGCGCCGGAACCACGCCGGCGACCGCCGCCGCCAGGACCGTGAGCCAGGCCGAATAGGTCAGCGTCGTCGCGGACAGGCCGCCTTCCAGCCAGAACGGCCAGCCTTCTGCCCCGGAACTGAACGCGGCCAACGCCCACTTCAACGCGAAATCAGCGGCGGTCAAGCCGAGCACCGCGGCGATGGCGGCGAGCACGAGCGCTTCGGCGAACAGCTGCATCACGATCCGGAGTCGGCCGGCGCCAAGGGCCCGCCGCACGAGGATCTCCCGCTCACGCGTCGCCGCTCGCGCAAACATCAGCAGCGCGACGTTGCCGCAGACCACCACGAGAAACAGCGCGCCGAAGGCGTTGATCGAATGAACGCCTGCCCTGGTCAGAAAGTCCTGCGGGAGCTCGATGAAGGATTCGGCGTACGGCAGCACTCGCGGCTGCAGGTTTTCGTACTGCTTCGGGAACTGCTGCGCGACCCGGGACACGGCGATCGCCAATTCCGCCTGAGCCTGCCCGAGCCCGACGCCAGGTCCCAGACGGCCGAAGACGCGCAGCGGGGTTCCGCCAGGTTCCCGCGGCAGTTCGCGCATGCGGAGCGGTGTCCAGAGGTTCTGCTGCACAGGGAACGCGAATCCTTCCGGCATGACGCCGACCACGGTCGCCTGTATGGCGCCGAGGCGCACGACACGACCGATCACGGCCGGATCCGCGCCGAATCGCATCTTCCAGAGGCGGTTCCCCAGAACGACGACGTTGGGCGATTGCGGAGACTCGTCCGCATCGACGAGAACGCGCCCCATCACGGGGGGAACGCGGGTCACCCGGAACGCCGCGGCACTGATCTCGGCGGCGTCAACGGGTTCGCCCACCTGTCCGCTCACGATCAGGTTTCGCTGGACCAGGCGGAACGCGCCGACGTCCTCGAGGGTTCGGAGTCCGTCACGCCACGCGAAGAAGTCGAAGGAACTCGGTGGTCGAACGCCAGACTCGGCCCGGTGCCAGTAGTTCAGCCCGACGATGCGATCACCATTCGGGAACGGCAGCGAGGGGTCGGTAACCCGCCTGATGACCTCGAATGTGCCGGCCCCGACGAAGATGGCAACGGCCATCGCCAGGCTGCCGACGACCGTCAGCATGGGATACCTGGAGAGCATCCGGAATCCCACCTTGAAGTCCAGCCACGACAGTCCCGTGCGCATCAGGCCACTAATACGAACGAGCGGCACGGCTGGTTCATCCGCGAAGGCGGACCTGAAGGTCCGCCTCTACGTACCGCGCGGACGGCGAACCACGGCATTCGACGGCAATCCGCAGTATTGCAGGCAAATCCGCGCTTTGCGCGTTGATCGCATTCCTCCGCGGGTCGATCGTGAACCCGGAGGAAGACCATGTCCCGACAGATTCTCGCCACCCTGGCAGCGATGTGTGCTCTCTGCGTCGCGCCGTCGAACGCACTCGCCGCCCCCATCACCGCCACTCAACTCTTCAGCTTTTCGTTGACGGACACCCCGGAGACGGCCGGTGGGGCCGACGTGACCCTTGAGTTCGACCAGTTCGACGCCAGTCTGGGGACCTTGATCGAGATCGTGCTGGCAATTGGCCAGCCCTTCACGGACCAGTTGCTCGTGATGCACCCTCTCGGTAGCCACGGGACCGTGGAGAACGCCGCGTTCACGTGGTCGGTCGAATACCCGCTGGCGCCGTCGCCTTTCGAGCTCAAGATGAACGGCGTGTGCAGCACCTGCAATTTCGGACCGAATGATATGGTCCTCTCGAATTTTTCTTCGCTCACGGTCACGTATCCGGTCGTCAGTCAGCCCAACTTGGCCACTCCGTTCATCGGCGGCGGTATCGTGCCGGTCACGTTGGGGACGCTGGTGACGGGCACGGCACAGAACGCCACGGTGACCGGCACGTGGACCGGCGACGTGCGGCTCGATTACACCTACGAGCCGGCGCCGGCGACAGTGCCCGAGCCTGTCTCGTTGCTGCTGCTCGGCGCCGGCTTCAGCGCGGTCGCGTGGCGGAGGCGGGCCTGATAGGCCCGCAGCCACGTACGAAAGGCGGACCTGAAGGTCCGCCTCTACGCGCCCGCGGTCTCCACCTTGATCTCCGTCGCCACGAACGATGCGCCGTCGCGCCGTCCCTTCACCTGCACGTGGTCGCCCACGCGAAGGTCGCTGAACCGGAACGTGCGGTTGCCGTGACGAATGAACGTGGCCTGCTGCACGAGAACGGTCTGAAGGTTGACGCGCAACAGTTGATTGGCGGTGTCGATCTGGTCGATGCGGCCGTTCACCTGGACGCCGTTGCCGCGGTTGTCGGTGTCGCGCCTGTCGAGCCGCGCGTTGTTCCCGTTCAGCGTCACCGCGATCGAGATGTGATCGTCGGCTTCGATGCCGGAGATCGTCAGCATCGCGTCCGCGCCGCGCCCTTGAAAGCGTAGCGTGACGGAGCCGGGCGGCACGTTGTCGAGCGTGAAGCTGCCGTTGCCGTCGAGCGTAGTGGACGCCCCGGTGCCCACGATCGTGACGGTGACGCTGTTACCGGCGGCGGCGCCGTTGCCTGCCATCGGCACGGCGACCGCCATGGGAAGTACGACCAGCGCCAGCGGAGCGCGGGCGGACACCGCGGACGCGCTGCCACTCATGGTCACGCGGCCGGAGATCACGGCGCCGCTTCCCGAGAGACTGCTGGGCCCCGTCGCCGTCATGGTGGAGCCGCTGCCGCACGCGACGGTCGAGGCAGCCAGCGTGGCGAGAACCATCCACTGAAATGCATGAGCGCGTGTTGTCATCGCTTCTCTCGCAGGGGAGCGCGAGAGGCGGGAGCAAAAAACGCGCCGCTAACGGGACGCGTACGAGAAGACGGGGGCTTTGCTGAGCGGCGCGTCCGCGAGCCGCGCCAGGTGTGCGCGCGCCACGCGGTCGAGCCGGAAGGATTGGCTGTGTACGTCGGCGAATTCCTGCGCGCCGATGCTGGCGCGCATCAGGCCCTGCGCGGCGTGACTGCTCGTGCGCAGGAGGTAATGGCCAATCTCATGCGCGACCGCACGGCCGAGCACGACGCCGAGCCGTTTTTCGTAGTCCCGCTGATCTTCTAGATTTTGGAATCTCAGCGACTCGTCCACGACACGCCGCGCGGCCGTGAGCGACGCAATCGCGAGCGGCCTCGCCCCCTCGTAGCGCACGAGCTCGCCGACCGCGAACGTGGAGGCGTCTCCCGCTCCCGGCGCCTGGCGCGCCAGCACGAGTACGCGCAGCCAGTCCTCTGAATCCGGCATGGCCGGCAGCGGCTCGCTCACGTCCGCCGTCCGCCAGATCAGGCTCAGGTTGCTGTGCCACCAGATGGCGTTCACTTCAGCCACGAGCGCGCCTGTACTGACCGCCGACAGTTCCTGCGACGTGGCGAGGTTGATGTTCAGGGTGCGCTGGGGAACGGAGGCCGACACCGCGGTTGCGGCCAGCATGATGGCGATGCAACTGGCCGAGCGTCTGGCCGGAGTCACGGCGTAACGCTAACACGACGGCTTCGTTACAAGTTCGTTAAATCCCTGAGTTAACTGGCCGGACTCCACGGCGTTATGTCCCCGTTACACCGCGTTCTTACGCTGAACCCAAGACCAAACACGGCAATTGTCATAGGAGTGGTTCAGCGTATGAGGATTTTGAAAGCGTCAGGTGCGTGGCTGCTGGCTCTCGCACTGTTGCTCCCCGCCGCGGCCCTGGCCCAGGATGCCGGGCGGTTCGTCGGCGTCGTCCTCGACCCGAGCGGAGCGGTACTCCCCGGGGCGACCGTCACGGTGAAGAACGAGCGGACCGGGGAAGAGCGCTCCGCGGTGGCCAACGCCGAAGGGCGTTACATCGTGGCGAACCTGCGCCCCTCGGTCTACACCGTCCGCGCCAGGTTCGGTGAGCTGGCGCCGCTGGAGTTCACGGGGCTGCAGCTCGTGGCAGCCCAGGAGTTCGCGCTCGACCTGTCGTTGACGCCCGCGGGCGTGACCGAGACCGTTCAGGTGACCGCCAATGTCGGTGCCGTGGACTTGAGCTCGGCCCGCATCGGCGTCAACGTCAGTGAGCGCGAAATCGAAAACCTGCCGGTCAACGGCCGGCAGATGTCGCAGCTGATGCTGCAGGCGCCCGGCTCGCAGAACGCCGGCACCGGCACCTGGAACGACGTCCGCTTCAGCGGCCGCGCCAACAACCAGAACGTGATCAAGTTCGACGGCGTGGAGGGCTCGGCCATCATCGACGCCTCGCCCGGCAACGTCGGCGGCCAGATCGCGTCGCCGTTCAAGCTGCAGGCGAGCCTCGAGAACGTGCAGGAGTTCCGCGTCGAGTCCAACAACTACCCGGCGGAGTTCGGCACGGGCACGGGCGGCCAGGTGAGCGTCATCACCAAGTCGGGCTCGAACAACTGGCGCGGGTCGCTCTTCGAGTACTACCGCAACGACACGCTGGATGCCCCGAACTACTTCGACTCCACGCGCAACGCCGACGGCAGCGTCATTCAGGATCTGCCAAAGTCGAAGCTGGATCAGCACCAGTTCGGCGGTTCGTTCGGTGGCCCGCTGGCGAAGGACCGCGCGTTCTTCTTCGGAAGCTACGAAGGCTACCGGCTCGACGCCGGCGTGAACTTCGTGGAAGCCGCGCCGAGCGCCGCAGCCTGGTCCCGCGCCGTGCCGGCCATCGCGGTCCTGCAACCGGGCTTCACGGCGCCCGGTGCGGTGCTGCTGCCCGGGGCGTCCACCAGCCCGGACTTCGACATCTATCAGCTCCAGGGGCTCGAGCAGGTGAAAGAGAACGCCTTCAGCCTGCGCCTCGACTACCGCGTCACGACGGCGTGGTCCGCCTACGGTCGCGTGTTCTACGACAAGGGTGAGCAGACGCGTCCCGAGGGCATCAGCGGTCGCGTGGCGCGCCTCGAGCAGAAGCCGCTCAACGCCATCTTCAACCTGAATGGTACGAGCGAGCGCGGGCTGCTCAACGAGTTCAAGATCGGTTACAACCAGCCGAAGTCCACGATTCACGGCGTGGCGCCGACGGTCAACGGCATCGACTTCAGTGCCATGACCATCAACCTGACGGGGTCGGTGGCCAACTCCGGCATCGCCGGGCAGAGCGCGTCGTCGGGCATCGTGGTGCCGGGCGGCCTGGTGCGTGCCAACAGCGCCACCAACGGGCGTGGTCTCATCTACGACCCGTACTCGCTGGCCTTCTCGGACGCCGTGTCGGTGATTGGCGGCAATCACCTGACGAAGTTCGGCGGCGACGTGCGTCTGATTCGCATGGGCACCGACCAGCTCGGTGGCACCACCTACACGTTCCCGAACGTCACGGCGTTCCTGGCCAACCTGCCGTCGGCCATCCAGTACGCCGGCGACATCAGCGCGCCGAGCGTGTTCAACAACGGCGCCACCGGCATGCGTCACACCAGACAGCAGTACTACACGCTGTTCGCGCAGGATGAGTGGCACGCCACCTCGAAGCTGACGCTCAACTACGGGCTCCGCTACGAGTACTACACGCCGCTCAAGGTGCGGGACAACCTGATCGTCAAGTTCAACATCGAGACGGGGCAGCTCGATCCGAACACCACGCAGCTGCACGGCTCGAAGAAGGACAGCGTGCAGCCCCGCATCGGTGCCACCTATGCGATTACGCCGAAGACCGTGCTGCGGAGCGGCTTCGGCGTCTTCGTCGGTCCCGGTCAGGGTGAGGACCTCATTCAGCCGGTCGAGAGCGACCGCGTGAACACCACGCTCAGCACCGGTCCGCTGCTGGCCTTCCCGATCAACCAGGACGCGCTGGTGGCCAACTTCACCTCCAACCCGAACAACCGCAACTACCAGCCGCGCGCCTACGCTCAGGAATACGCGATTCCCGAGAAGGTCTACCAGTACACGGCGTCGGTGCAGCAGGAGCTCGGCGGCAACTTCGCCACGACGATCGGCTACGTGGGCAGCCAGGGACGGAATCTCTTCCTGCGCAGCGTCGCCAACCAGATCGTGGACGTGGTGACCAACCCCAACCCGGCGAGCGCCGCGTTCGTCATCCGCGAGTTCTCCATCGTCGCGCGCGACGCCAACGGCAACGTGACCGGCGTGCAGAACCCCTACGCCGAAGTGGACTTCAAGACGAGCGGCGGGCACGACAGCTACAACGCGCTGATGCTC
>JADMIO010634494.1_pt1 | contig 30312 bp, 29 predicted proteins | sample 8958161 | NCBI WGS metagenome assembly JADMIO01 (sample SAMN16585339, study PRJNA669376) | soil metagenome | isolation source: Crop rotation soil | place: USA: Cullars Rotation, Alabama | collected 2011 | reverse complement strand
GCCGCGACTTCAAGTCACGTGAATTCCAAGCTTCGGATCCCACTGTGCTGGAAAGAAGCGATTATGCTTTGGGAACGGCATATTCAAAACTGCATCGACCAATTTCATGCCGCGCAGAAAATCTCAAAAGCTGCGTGACCTGGCTGTGACCTGAAAATTTTTGAATTTCGCAAACGTCGATAATCATTGCAGTTTTTAAATCCGTGCCAGTGATTTTCAATCAAAGCGTTGCCGGTGAAATAAGCAAGAATTCGAAATTGGCTTTGCATTTCTTGCAAATCGAGCATCGCAATGTGATCGAATGCGCCAACATGCGGCACCGCGCGGTTGCAAATTTTGCAATTCTGTGCTAGACACAATGCCGACGAACGGAAACCACAAATTGTTTTCGGTCGCGTCTTCAAAATCTGCCCCGTCGGCCATGCGCCGGCTTCGTCGAAAATAGGACGGTCGTCTTCGACAAAGCGAAATGGGTAAGCACGATTTAGTTTCGACGCACCAATTCTCTCGCTATCGCGGGGATTGGTGCGTTTTTCATTTACGCACCTTGCCTTCGCCAAGGAGCAGTAGATGGACGAAACGGATCGTTTTCTCTCTAGACAACAGCTAGCTGAGCTAGGGATTTCCTACAGCCGACAGCACTTGCACCGGCTCGAAACGGCCGGGAAGTTTCCCGCGCACGTCGCGCTCAGTCCGCACAAAGTCGCTTGGAAAAAATCCGAAATCCTCGCGTATCTTACCGAGTGCACGCGCGAGCGTGACCGCAAGTGCGCCGCCCGCCTAGCGGAGCGTGTTGCTGCGTGACCACCGCCCTAGAGCAGCTTAAGGACCTCGGCGTTCCGCGGTGTGTCGCGGCGAATGCCGTCGGCATCCTTCATTGGCTTGCGGAATGGAACGAGGAAAACACAGACCCGGTCATTCATGGGAATTGCATTCTCATCGATGTGCTTGAAGAAAGGGATTTTTCCTACACAAGCGACGAGTCTATTGCGGCGCTTGAAGATACGACACTCCGGGCAGTTCCCGAAAAGCCAGGGCGCGCGATCCTAACCTTTCGCGGAATAGAAATTGTTATCGATACCTTTACGCCCGAAATGTATTCGCCGAAAAATGGTTGGTCCCATTTTTACGTACGGCCTAAAACGACGGTGAAGGTCGAGATACGCATTCCGCAGGGAATGTCGCAAGCGAACTTTGAAGCCGAGTGCCGGCGGTATCTGGCAGCAATGGCGACCATCCGCGACGACACCGACGACCACACCGCGATTCCCTGCATCTCATGAACACACTCGACAGCGCGCTCGCACTCGCAAAGGAAGGCTTTTGGGTTTTCCCGGTTTTGGAAAATGCCAAGAAGCCGCCGCTTGTATCGTTCACCGAAAAGTCGTCTCGCGACCCGAAGCAGCTTCGCGAATGGTTCGAAGGAAGAAATCACAACATAGGAATTTTTACTGGTCGCTATGCCAACGACAAAGCTTTGCTAGTTCCGGACGTCGACAATAAGCCGGGCAAAGATGGCGATGCCGATATTTTAAAGTTGGAAATAACGGACGGCAATTTTCCGGAGACGCGCGAGACGCTGACGCCGACGGGCGGACGCCATCTCTTTTACATTGTTGACGCCCCCACATCGCAACAAAGGCTTGCCGACAGCGTGGATGTTCGTTCGCACAACGGCTACGTGCTGGGACCGGGGTCGCGACTTTCAAACGGCGAATATAAATTCGCCAACAGCCTTCCAATAGCGCAGGCGCCCGATTGGCTTGTGCTGCGCCAAGGCACTCCGGCGGAGCGCAAACAGGATTCGCTAGCGCCCTCCAAATCGGTTGAAGGGGCCGATACTCGCGCTATCCGATATCTCCAAAGCGAAGCGCCCCTAGCTGTCGAAGGTAAGGCAGGTGATAACACAACCTACCGTGTCGCCTGTCGGTTGAAAGATTTTGGCTGTGCCGAAAGCGCGGCTTTCCTGCTGATGGCGGACAACTGGAACGCCCGCTGTTCTCCGCCGTGGACAGACGACGATCTGCGCGCCAAGGTTCACAATGCCTACGCTTATAGCAACGAAGCTTTCGCCTGCGCCGACCCGCGCTCGCAGTTCGACGCGATACCGGACGCGCCGGCCGCTGCAATGCCGGGGCAAAGCGAACCTGCCAGCGAGGAAGCTGTCAGCGAGGAAGCCGTCACCGAGGAAGCCGGCGCGGTGTTTCGGTTCGAACTCTTTTCAGAAATCAAACCCGACTTAGCGCGCGCCGATTTGGTCGACGATCTGTTGGACCTTGGCGGCATGTCTATCCTGTATGGTGATTCAAACACCGGCAAATCGTTTAACGCGCTTGACATCGCTTTCCATATCGCGGCCGGGCGGCCGTGGATGGGCCGCGAAGTCGAAAGCGGCGTGGCCGCATACATCGCCGCGGAAGGCGGCGGGCATTTCCGCAAACGTATTGCCGCAATCCGAAAGCATTACGAGCTTGGCGAGCGCGCCATACCGCTGGCCTTGATTCCGTCCGCGGTCGATCTGGCAGGCGAGGGGCGGGATGTTGATCCGCTTATCGCAACAATCCGCAGCGCCGAAAAACAAACCGGCGGCAAATGCAAATTCGTGGTTGTCGACACTTTGTCGCGCGCCATGGGCGGCACGGACGAAAACGCCAGCAAGGACATGACCGCGTTTGTCCGGAACGTCGACAGAATCCGGAAAGCCTTAGACGCACACGTCATGGTCGTGCATCACACGGGAAAGGACAAAGCGAAGGGCGCCCGCGGCCATAGCTCGCTTCGCGCGGCCACCGACACCGAACTGGAAGTAGCGAACGACGCCATTGCTGTCACAAAGCAGCGCGACAGAGAAAGCGACCCGCCGATCGGCTTTGCGCTTCATCCGGTGGAAATCGGCCAAGACAAGCGCGGCAAGACTGTTAAGTCGTGTGTCGTGCTGCCAAGGAATATTCGGGCGGTGAGCGAATTTGAGAAAAAGCTGCCGAAGGCTGGCAGCGTCGCAGCCAGAGCTTTGCAGATATTGCAGAACTTAACCCTGGCGCCCGAAGGACAAAAACGATCCGCAGCAGTCGAAAAATGGGAAGAATTATTCTGCGCGGGATATTCTAAAAATAAATCGGGAGCCAAAGCGTTCACCCGCGCGCGACAAAATCTTGTCGCCAGCGGTGTCGTTTTGGTCACCGAGGGACAGGCTTGCGTCAATGATTAGCGCGGGCTTGGCGACAAAAACGGCGACAAGGCAATGCGGCGGGAATGCCGCAGAATGCGCGGGGTTTCGCGCTGGCGACAACGGCGACAAAACGGCGACAAGCAGAATTCTTGTCGCCGGACAGTGTGAGCGACAAGTGCGACAGCAGCCTTTAGGCTGTCGCTGTTGTCGCCAGTCCCGAAATCTTGGTTGTCCCGTTTTATGGGCGCTAATGAACGGGGAAATGTGCTGCCCCGTAATAGGTCCGCGGTCGCCGCGCCGGCCGCGTCGAATAATTCCGGCCCGCACCGGCGACGCCTTGTTGCTTAGTCATCTGGTCCAAAACGGCAGCCCCGAAAAAATCCCGCGAATTTCCGCCAATTTAAATTCCCGCACGCGTCAAATCCTGGCGACGCGCGCGGCTAGGTAACGCCGCTAGGTAACGAAACGAGGTTTTTTTCTATGCTGCATCTGATTTCATCCGACGCCGACAAATTGACCGCGCTGAAGCAAAAGCGCGCGGGCCTGGCGGCCGCCCTGGTCGCGATCGAAGCCGACACCCCGAAAATTCAGGCAGAGTTAGGCGAGGCTACATTTGAAGCGGAGAACGCCAACAACACGGCCGCCGAAAAGCGTCGCGACAAAGCCGCCGCACGCTTCCGCGATGCCTTTGAGCGGCGTACGGGACTCCAGGGCGCCGTTGCGACGTGCGAAGCGAAGATTGCAGCCCTGGAATCAAAAATCAGCCAGGACGAACAGAACGACCGCTGGGAAGCACTAGCCGCTCAAACGAGGATCCGCGACGATATGGCGTCGAAGGTCAAAGCCGCGATTCAACAGCTAGGCGAGAACCTAAAAACGCTCTACGCGGCGAACCAAGAAATAAACCGTCTCGCGCATCCTGGCCCGGGCCTTCCCGCCTTCGAAATCAACGAGGACGGCGGCTTGCTGCGGGACAAAGCGTTGGAAACGCTTGTGCTCGCCTGCCTGGCTAAAGAAGCGGGCCTGCATGGCGTCGCAAACGCCCCGTTCGGAATAAGCCAGCTTCCGGACTTTGACACGAAGCTGTTGGAGGCAAGCGCCTATGTCCGCCGCTGCCAACAGCAACCGACCCAACGCGCCGCCTAAAATCAACGCCAGCACAGGAAACACGAAATGACCTACAGTGTTCTTATCGACATGACCGTCACCCGCGCCGGCGGTGACCAATCCATCCCGGGTTCGGATTTACGCCTCGAATTGATCCTTGACCCGCTTGCCCGGCGCTTATGCGATGAATTTGAGGCGCTTCGCCCAAGCATCGCAGCGGCCGAAAACACGCTCTACGAAGCTTCGCTTGCTGTCGAGGAAAAGGGCGACTCAGACAGCGCTCGCATGTTTCAGAAAGCCGCGCTTGAGGCGTTGAACGCGCTGACAGCGCGGGGCGACCGGCTGGGCTTCGCCATGATCGGCCTGGCCAAAAGAATTCTCAAATCAGATAAGCAAGCCGCCTGAAGTGGAAATTTTGCAAAGCGGATTCGAGTTGCAGATATTGCAACGGCGTCGTTCGAAAGTTCGATTTAGCAAAGGTTTAATGGAGCAAAAAGGGAAAAATAAAGGTTGCAATATCTGCAACATTTTTTCGAAGCACTGAATGTCCATCATCTTACAACATAAGGGGCTAGTAGCAACAGCCCCTACCGTTGCAGCTTTGAAGGCGACGATGCAATCGCGCATTGTCGTCATAACGGGGGCTCAACATGAAACGTCAAATAGCAATGAAAATCCCGCAAGACGTGCGGCCGGTCATGGACTTGTTTCAGTTACACGCGCTGCATTTCTTCGGAGCAGTCGGCGAGTCATTCGCGCAGCGCGAACGGAAAATGGCCAAAATTATCGCCGGCCTATCCCGCGACCAGTGTATCGACATATCGCGTTGCGCCGCGCTCCTTACAGCACGAATTCACGCCGAGCGTTTCCTTTATTACTAGACATTGTGGACCGTTGCGGGGCGCAAGCCCAATGAAACCCTTGCGCCCACAACAGGAAATCTTCGTCCGCGAGTTTGCGTCGGGCAAAAGCGCAGCAGAGGCCGCGCGCATCGCCGGCTATTCCAAGTCGTACGCAACCAAGGCCGCGCATTTGCTGCCAAAAAGCCCTGCGGTTGCCGCACGTCTAGAGCAAGAACGCGCAAAGCTAGAGGTGAAGACCACCGTTACCCTGCAAGATTCGATTGCAGAGGCGACGAGGCTTAGGGATTGGGCCGTATCTCTCAAGAATGCGCCCGCAGCTGCAACCTTTACCGCGCAAATCTTTAAGATGCGTGGCCACTTGGTGGAGCGTATCCAAGTAGAAGAACGCCCGTCGCTGCTTGGTGTCATTGCCGAACGCGAGAAGCGCCTAGCAAGGCCGCTGATAGACCGAGAGAACGCAACGGACGCGGTAGAGATCGCGCGCCCTACGGAGCCGCTCACGCCGGCGGACTGGAGTCCGTTCGATGAATGAGCCTTCACGCCGAAGCGAGGCGGGGGGTGGCGGGGGCGGCACCCCGGATTTACGCGCGCCGTCGACAATACGCGGGACCCACGAGCGGGAATTTTTAAATTTTACGGAAAAAAGCGGAATTCGATTTTTATTTTTAGGAGTGACGTAGCAATGGCTGATCCAGTTTCATGGACCGTAATCGCAATCACGGCGGCGTCTGCCGTGGTTGGCGCAGTCGGCGCTATTCAGCAAGGCCAGGCTCAAGCTAACGCTGCCAACTACAACGCGCAGGTGGCGCAGCAGAATGCGACAATCGCGCAGCAGCAGGCGCAGCAAGAAGCCGAATTACAGCAACGCGAAGCCCGAAAGCGGATCGGCGCGGCGCACGCTGGCTACGGCGCGAGCGGAATCACGATGGAGGGCAGTCCACTCGACGTGCTGGAGGCGAGCGCATCCAATGCCGAACTCGACAAGCAAACGATCCTCTACAACGGTCGCATCCGCGCGCTCGGGTATCAGAACACGGCGACGCTCGACAAATACAGCGCCAGCGAAGCCTTGACGTCGTCCTACTACGACGCTTTTGGGGCGCTTCTGTCCGGCGGCGCGAAAACCGCGCAGTACGGCCAGGACCTTTTGGGCTGGGGCAAGCAAACGCAAGGCGCTCCCGCCACGTCTTAACCGAAATTTTCGCCGATGCGCGCCGGTCACGCGAAGCGGTTTCACCCCCGACCACAACGTAAGAGGATTTTTCTATGCCTATGTCTGTCATCACCGGCGCTTCGTCGGCGGCCGAATCCGAATTGGCGCTGCTCCTAGCTGTCATAAAGGACCCAAACAAATTCGCCGACGCGCTGGCGCGGCTCCAAGCAGTGCGCGACGAAGCGCAAGCCAAGCAAGAAGCTCAGTTGAAGGACCGCGCCTCACTGGCCGAGCGCGCGAAAGCCATCGATGCCGAGGTGGACGCCAAGTACGCCCTGGCGCGTGAGGCAGTCGCTAATCGTGAAAGCAATGTGACCTTCCGGGAGCAAACTCTGGAGAAATCGTTTAACGCCCGGGTCTCCGCAGCCGCCGCCGATCTAGCGGCGCCGAAGATTGCCGAAGCCGAAGCGACCAAGCAGAAATACGAAGACCGCTTAGCAAAAATCGATGCCATACGCGCTGCGGTTTCGGAGTAACCGATGGCGCTCGCAACAGTCACGGAATACGTGGACCTGCCGGTTCAAAACGGCCAACTAATCCTAGTGGGCAACGAACCGGCGCTCGCCGTTCAAGCCGTGCCGTTCACAAGCACCGCGGGACAATCTGGCGTTTTCAATCCTAAAACAAAGTGGGTTCGCGTGAACGTCGACGCTAAGGCGTCATTCAAGTTCGGCGACAACACAGTAACGGCTGTCGACGGAACGGACCCCTTCATGGCTGCCGGCTCGACGGAGTTCTTTGGAATTCGGCAGCCGGGGATAAACCCGACCAACGTCTCGTTCGTGGCGGCTTCGTAACTCATGGCTGCCACGGAAGATTGGGGCAACGAGCCCCTAAACGGTGGCGATGAATCGTGGGGAAACGACCCACTTGTCGCCGCCAATCCGGTGAACGCCGGCGCCCATCCGGTGCAAGCATTCAGCGGCCCGGAAATCCCGCTGCCGAAGGGCGCCAGCCAAATGACGCCGGCGCAGTACGTCACAGAGCGCAGCTACGTCGGCCGCATTCTCGACGCGATGGGACAGAGCGCAAAGGATGGCTTCGGCGATGCAAAGCTTGGCGTCTCCGATGAATCCGAAGCCGAAATAGAAAAGCTCTGGGGCTTCGGCGACCAGGATAATCCGCATAAGCAAGTCGCCCGCGTTTTCCAGGCGTTTCACGAATCCTTTATTCGTCCCGCGGCGTGGGGCGTCGATCTCATAACGCGATCGGTGGGCGGCGCGTACCGTAGCGTTCAAGGCGGATTGGTTGCCGCTGGAGTGCCAAAAGACTTTGTCAGCATTCCCGACGCATTCATGGGTTCGCCGGAATTCTTTACGACAGGCGCTCGTCTCGGCGTCATCGATCGTCCGCCGATGCGTATTAAAGCGCAAGTTGACGCGCCGGCTCCGCTGCCATTGGCGGAAGCCGTGCCGGAAGTAGCCGAACCTGTTGCGGCGCGTCCGCAAGTCATGGCCGCCGACGAAGGAATTCCAAAGCCCGCGGTAAAGCCGAGTGCCCCGATCGTTGACGCACGCCAGCCTTTCGATAAATCCGACGCGAGCACCATCGATAAGGCGGGAAATATCCGTCTCGATAATCTGAACAAGCCCGAAGATGTGAAACAGGTGTTTCGCGATACGGCCGCGGCAAATGATGATTTTATTGGCGTTCGCGGCAATCCGCCAAACGGCGTTATTTCATTGGTTGACCAGGCCGAAATGGCGGACGCGCTCGGGCTGACGATAGACACTTTCAAAGCGGAACAGCCGGCCGGTGTTTCTTGGAGCACCTGGACAATGGCTGTTAAAAATTTGGCGATTCAGTCTGCGGAAAATGTAGCAACGCTGATGCGCAAGGCGGCACAGAGCGGCAGCGACGAAGATTTATTGGCTTACGCCGAAGCGAAGGCGCGCCACCAAATGATTCAGGAAGAATTCTCCAAGGTCACGGCGGAAGGCGGCCGGACATTGGCTGCGCTGCGCAAGGATCGTGCTGCGGCTGGCGCCACCGAAAACATCGGCGATTTCCTGTCAACGGCTACGGGCAAGACGCTGGACGAATTACGCGTGGAAGCGCGGCTTGGCTCCGAACTTCAAACACCAGCACAAGTGTCCAAATTCCTGAACGATGCGCGCAAAGCGACGACTGGCGATATGGTCATGGAGGCGTGGGTCAACGGGCTCCTTTCCAGTCCTATTACCCACGTCGTCAACACCGTATCGAATACAGTCACAGCGCTTTGGAACGTTCCAGAAACTTTGGTTGCTGCCGGGATCGGTAAAGTGCGCCGCGTGCTTGGCACAAAAGACGAAAGCGTCATGTTTGGCGAGGCGGGGCAGGAATTATTCGGCATCGTGCAAGGCGCAAAGGATGGCGTCAAAGTTGCCGCCCGGGCTTTGATGGATGAAGAAGCGCCGGTAACGGCGAAGGTTGACCTCGCGAAGCCCAAAGCGATTCCAGGCATCGCCGGCCGCGTTATCCGCACGCCTAGCAATTTGCTCACGGCCTCAGACGAATTGTTCAAAGCTGTTGGCCGCAGGCAAGTGATAAATCGGCTCGCTTATCGTCGCGCTTCCGAAGAAGGCTTGCGGGGCGACGCCCACGCGACCCGCACGGCGCAATTGATCGAAAACCCTACGGACGAAATGCGCGCCGCAGCCGAAAAGGAGGCCGCGTATCAGACCTTCACAAACCCGCTAGGCACAACAGGAAAAGCGCTTCAATCGTTGCAGATGTCTAACCGCGCGATGAGGCTTATCCTGACCTTCGTTCGCACGCCCGTAAATATGGCGAAGTATTCGCTGCGTGATCGCACGCCACTTGGCGTTTTCTCTCGGGAAATTCGAAAAGACTTAAGCGGCGAGAATGGCGCCGTTGCGCGCGACACCGCTATTGCACGGATGGCTGTCGGCACGGCCGTTGGGGTCACCGCGGTTTCACTTGCTGCCCGCGGGCTAATCACTGGCGGAGGTCCAAAGGATGCTCGCCAGCGAGCTTTGCTATATGCGACTGGTTGGCAACCCTACAGCGTGAAGATTGGGAACGGCTATTACAGTTATTCGCGTGTCGAGCCACTTGCGACCCTGCTGGGCGTTCCGGCCGATATGTACGAAATTGGAAACGACAGTAGCGACACGGGACTGGAAAGTGCTCTTGGGATGGTTGTCGCTTCCGTAGCCAAGAATGCAGCCTCAAAGACGTCGTTAACGGGCTTGGCCGATCTTGTGGAAGCTGTCGAAGACCCGGACCGCTACGGCCGCGCCTGGATTGCCAAAATGGCCGGCACCGCCGTCCCCAATGTGTTGGCGCAAGCGGCGCGCGTCGAAGACCCTTATTTGCGTGAAGCGCGCACCATTACGGACACGATAAAGTCGCGCGTTCCGTTTTTAAGGGAGACGCTGCTCCCTCGTCGCGACATTTGGGGCGAGCCGATTAAGCTTGATGGCGCTTTTGGTCCGGACCTTGTCAGCCCGATTTACGAAACGCAGTTGAAGAACGATCCGGTCAACCAGGCGCTTTTGCGGATTGGATATTTTCCAAGCACGCTCAGCCGAAAAATTGGCGGTGTGCAACTGTCGGATAAGCAGTACGACGACTATCAGCGAATTGCTGGACGGCTCGCACATACGGCGCTGGTGCAGCTAGTCGGCATCCCATCGTTCGCGCTACTTCCGGCCTTCACGCAGCGCGAAACCGTTGAACGTACTGTCGACGCCTCTCGGGCCATGGCGCGGCAATATCTGCAACTGGAGAACAATGCCGAACTGACGAGGCAGGGTTATGCTGCAAAAATTCAGCAATTCGGGAAGTAACAGGAACGGCGCCAGAGGCGCCGCGTTCTTACCGCATGGAACGCGCGCGTCTAGCTATTGTGGAAACGCCGGCATGGCGCTTCTTGGTGATAATCTGCAAGTTGGCGAAGTTGAATTCGTGGAGTTCAAAGGTGATCCGAAGACGCCCGAAGGCGCGAACGCCGCGCGGCGTGCAATCGATCTTGCTTTTGAGCGGCTTCAAGAGAGGCTAGGGCGTCGCCTTGGTTTTTACTTGGACCCGTCGCATCCGGACTTTCGCTTGCGGATCGATCTTAGCGCAGAGACTTGGTGGAACGAGCGATAATCGCCTTGCATCGCCAGCAATCGATCTCGCCGGCATCGAGAACCGCTCCTTGCGACGTTCGCACGTCATGCCCGCAAAGCGTGACGACGTAACGGCCTCGCCGATCGGTGAGAATTTGGCCGCAGGCGTGGATCGTGCCGGCGATGACGACATTCATGGATTGCTGGGTTTTCTGCCGTCGTTTGGTCGCCATAAATAAGGAACGCGCAGGCCCGCGTGCAGTTTTGACTGGACTCGCGCTCAGGTTTGTTCTGTATTCGTTCTATGCGCGAGCCGGTACAGGACCATCATTTACGGGCGGGAATTTTCGATGCCATGCGTGGCGTTAAGCTTCCATCGAACGGGCGCGCGCTGTCGGAAGATGATCGCCGCGTTTTGTCGGAAGCGATATTCGCGGCGTTCAACAAAAACACGTGGGAGGTCACGTGCCAACCTTTCAATGGTTTTTCATATCTCGGAACGCCGTCATCTAGTAAAACTGGCAGTGAAAACGGGGCATAAATTTAAGAGGGCGGGGCGGGGATGACACAGGCGCAATCGATGCCGTTGAACGTATGCGAGCGTCTTGTTGAGGCGGCAGAAGATTGGTTAGAGAAAAACGCCCCCTGGTTTCAGGGCGCGCCGGCATGACCCCTCTAAAACTTAACAAGTCGCGCGCGCGAGCACCCCAGACATCTTCGCTGGCGACTTATGTGGATTGGTTGGAGTCCTCAGTCTCGCAATACGAGACGCTCGCGAAAAATTTAGTTTCTCATAGAGCGGAAAAGGGTCGAATTGTCGAAGCCGTCGTGAAGTCGGCATTGCGTACGGTACTTCCAAACCGATTCAGCATCGGCACCGGTTTTTTAATAACGAGTTCCGGACGGGCTTCGCCACAACTCGATCTTGTGATCTATGACCATTTATACAACTCGCCGATTGTTCTGGAGGGCGGCGTCGGGTTATTCCCCATGGAATGCGTGTTCGCAACAATCGAGGTCAAGAGTGTCTTGGACACGGAAGAGATTGAGAGCGCCACGAAAACGATACGACTCGTTCGGGACCTTGCAAAGGAAAAGCGCTACGTCATGTATGCGACAGAAGATAGTGGCGATGGTAAGCTGGTCGCTGTCGAAAAAGAGATGGAAATAACGCTCTCTCCGCGAACTTTCGTATTTGCGATACGAAGCGATTTGAGCAAAGCCACGTTGATCGAGAAGGTTAAGGCTTCAACAGAGAAAAATGGCGCGCACATACACGGTCTGCTGGTATTGAAAACGGGTTTCTTTCTTCAGCAGAAACTAAACAAGCCCCCGGGCGCGTACGAGTTTAACACGATAGATCGAGGCGGCTTTCCCGATTTCTGCGCCACTGTGCTATCGGCGACGCAGAGTATGCCGATGTTTCCGGCCTCGATGAGGCCGTACTTTAAATCGACGGGGTAAGGATTTTACGGAGGCAAGGATGGTCGTCTTTGGGGACCGCATTTGGTTTTCCGTCTTTGAAATATGCCTGTTTGGCTTAGGATTGTGGGCGTGTATTAAGGTTAGGGTTCTGACCGAAGACAGTCCCGTCTCCGGAGTTATCCGAAGCCCCGAGAGTCGCAAATACTTTCTCGCGACGACTTCAGTCGTGAATACCGTCGTCATATCGGTCGTTTTTTCTATTACGACCTGGCCAAAAGACGGCAAGGTGATTTTGTATATATTGAGCCTATTATCTGCCTTTTATCTGACCGCATGGAACGGGTGGTCCACGAACAAACTAATGGGGCTAAAAAGCAAATTTCAAACCAGGAACTTCAACCCGCACCGCGAATCTTGAATAACGACGCACGTCTCAACTTAGGAGCGTACTCAGATTTTTTATCAATGCTTGTAGGATTTCCCCAACAGCGTACTTATAGACCGCCACAGGGAGCTGGTTGGTGCACCATGTCAGAAATCTAGTGGCTTGTTCTCGTAACACTTCTAAAGCGCTGATACACAGCCCGACATCCTCCGGATCGAGTCCATCTGAAGTAAGGTATTTTTGGAGTCGCTCAGTTGCGATAATGCCGTGTCCTATCATCCGGTCGGTAAGCGGCGCATCCTCAATCGAAACGGGCGGGTAGTTGTCGCCTATACCTCTTCGTTCTCTTTCCCTCCTTACCTCGTCCGAAAATTTTCCGAACTCTTGCCTCAATTGGTCGAGTTGGCTTCGAATTGCGCCCAATTCAAGGAGAACCGCGTCACGTTCTCCAGGATTAGAAATACGAGACAAAACTTTTAATTCGACCACGCCACCTTGGAGGCCGAGCGCTCCGGATTGAGCTTGAAGACTGGCCGTTCCGGCCTGTAGAGCACTGGCTGACAAAGCCAGTGACGCGGGGCCTTCTTGCGCCGGCGCAAACAAGCCGTACCCCCTATGCCTTAGCGATGGATTCGGCTGTTCGCCCGAGTGAATGGGCGGCAATCGCCTATCCGATTTTGGCGGAGTACCCGGTGGGGAATCGCTTGGCGGTTTGTCATTTGCCATCGGAACGTCTCGTATTACCAAGACTATTACCTAGAAGGCTTTGGTGCCGGTTGACAGGATTGAACTGCCGACCTTCGGTTTACAAAACCGCTGCTCTACCGCTGAGCTAAACCGGCCTACCACAACGCTTTTTAGACTCGCTTCGAAAATCGCACCACAAAAAACCTGCGCCGGCGGCTTGACGGACCAAATGTTTACAAATCACGTGCTCTACCAACTGAGCTAAGCCGGCCCTTGCCACTTCCTTCCTCTCCCCTTGCGGGAGAGGGCGGAAAATCACCGTGCTTGGCGAAGCCAAGCCGCTGATTTTCCGGGTTAGGGGGATACCTAAATCCCCCGCGCAAGGGAAGCCACCCATTTGTCGGCGAATGCTTATATCGGCGGCTAATTCCCCGCCATACCGCCCGTCCTGATCGCATCGGGCGTCACCGCGCCGCCCGAAACGATCATGCTCATGGCTTGCTCCATGGTCATGTCGGTCGCCGTCAATTTGCTCAGCGGCACGAATTCCAGGTAACCCGAAGTCGGATTGGGCGCCGTGGGAATGAATACCGCCGCCAGTTCCTCGCCGGTCGTGGCGTCGGGAAGGACCCGCATCACGAGGCCTAAGGCGCGCATGCCGGGATGGGGAAATTCCACCATCACCACGCGCGCCGCACTTCCCGGCGGCTGCTGCAACACGCCGATTAATTTCTTCGATGCCGAATACACGGTTTCGACGAGGGGAATGCGCTCGATCAATTTTTCCAGCAGGCCCAAAAGCCGCTTGCCGATCATGCGCGAAGCGATGGCGCCGATCGTGTAGAGCAGCAAGAGCGCCACGATGACGGCGACGAACCATTGGAAGGCCTTATCGTTCAGCAAAGCGCCGGCTTCCGGGTGATGGTCGGCGACGAATTGGGTCAGCGCGCTCGCGATGGGCGAGCCCAGAGAAAACAACGTCGAGAAGATGAAATTGAGCACGAACCAGACCACGGCGATCGGGATGACCGTGAAGATGCCCGCGATCAGATTGGCCTGGAGATTCAGGGCGGTCCCAGAGCGCGCCTTTCGCTTTTCGTCCATGGTCCAGTCCGGCGCATCTTGACCTGTCCAAAGGGTGCGCCCTACGTCTCTATTGGCTAATCTTTAGGCTCTTTTGTAAGGAAGCAAGTGTCATCGCAATGAATAAGCCCGCATCCCGCGTCTTAATCACAAGCGCGTTGCCCTATATCAACGGCGTCAAGCATTTGGGAAACCTCGTCGGCTCCATGCTTCCGGCCGACGTCTATGCCCGCTACTGCCGCGCGAAGGGTAGGGAGACATTATATATCTGCGCTACCGACGAGCACGGCACGCCCGCCGAGTTGGCGGCGCTCGAAGCGGGCCAGTCGGTCGCCGAATATTGCCGCGAGCAGCACGCGATCCAAAAAGACGTCGGCGAGCGATTCGGCCTCTCCTGGGATCATTTCGGCCGCTCCTCCAGCCCGCAGAATCACAAGCTCACGCAAGACTTTGCCCGCACGCTTTGGAAGCGCGGGCATCTGGATGTGCGGACCACGCGGCAGGTCTATTCCAAGGCCGATGGCCGCTTTCTGCCCGACCGCTACGTCATCGGCACCTGTCCCCATTGCGGCTATGAACGGGCGCGCGGCGATCAATGCGAAAACTGCACGCGCGTGCTCGACCCCACGGACCTCATCAATCCGCGCTCGGCGCTCTCGGGCTCCTCGGACATCGAGGTCAAGGACAGCGCGCATCTGTTCCTGAAGCAGACATCGTTCGAAGGCGAATTGCGCCGCTGGATCGATTCCAAGAAGAATGTCTGGCCCAATATCGTCACCTCCATCGCCTACAAATGGCTGGACGAGGGATTGCAGGATCGCGGCATCACGCGCGATCTCAGCTGGGGCGTTCCGGTTCCTGACGACATCGCCGAGGGCAAGCTCAAAGGCAAAGTCTTCTATGTCTGGTTCGATGCTCCCATCGAATATATCGGCGCCACCTGGGAGTGGGCCGATACCAACGGCAAGGGCGATGCCTGGAAGAGCTGGTGGTACGACGCCAAGGATGTCCGCTACGTCGAGTTCATGGGCAAGGATAACGTTCCGTTCCACACCGTGGGATTTCCGGTGACGATCTTCGGCACCGGTGAGCCGTGGAAGCTGGTCGATGAACTCAAGGGCTTCAACTACATCAATTATTACGGCGGCAAATTCTCCACCTCGTCCAAGCGCGGCGTGTTCATGGATTCGGCGCTGGAGATTCTTCCCGCCGATTATTGGCGCTATTATCTGATGGCGAACGCGCCAGAAAGTTCGGATTCCAATTTCACTTGGCAGCATTTCGCCGGCGTCGTGAACAAGGACCTGGCCGACGTGCTCGGCAATTTCGTCAACCGGGTGACGAAGTTCTGCGCCGCGCGCTTCGAGGGCAAGGTCCCCGAAGGCGGCGCCTATGGTCCGGCCGAGCAGGCGTTGATTGCGCAACTGGACACATCAATTGCTCAGTATACGAACTATATGGAGCAGATGGAGTTTAGGAAAGCGCTCGGCGAACTACGCGCCATCTGGGTGCTCGGCAACGAATATTTGACCGCCGCGGCGCCGTGGACCGCCATCAAGACCGACCGCGACCGCGCGGCGGCGTCCGTCCGCATGGGGCTCAACCTCGTGCACCTTTTCGGCCATATCGTTTGGCCGGTCATTCCCACGGCGGCGGTGAAGATTCACGAAACCGTGATGGAAGCACCCGACATCATTCCTTGGCCCGATGAGCCGATGGCGGAATTCCTCGACGGGCTCAAACCCGGCGATCCCATCAACGTGTCCGACGTATTGTTCGCCAAGATCGACGATGAAAAAATCGCCGAATGGGAAGCCCGCTTCCAAGGCCGGGAATAATTTCCCTACAAGACTGGATGGCCGCCTCAAGGGCGGCCATGGTGCCTTTCTACTTTCTCCATGGCCGGGCTTGACCCGGCCATCCATAACACCGCCGCCTAAACCTTGCCGCCGTGCTTTCGGATGATCGAGGCGGCCGTCGCCAAGTCCTCGCGTACGCCCTGGTTTACATTCCCCATGCGAATGACGGTCTGCACGCTGGGTGCATATTCGTTCGGCAACGCCGCGCGAAGGGATTCGACGGAAGCGGCATCGATCGCGATGGCCGACCCATCGGGCCGCGTCAGCGATGCTTGCCGCGATAGTTTCGCGCCGCCACCCAAGATTTTGGCGACGGCATCGACATAGTTGCTGGTTTCCTTGGGTAGCTTGGTGCCGTGCGCCAGGAAATCGTCAACCGCCTCCGGCCCGCCATTATAGGCCGCGAACATTTCCGGGTAGCCGTATTTTCCTTCCAGCCAATGCAGATAGGCAGCACCCGCCAATACGTTGTCACGCGGATCGTAAGGATCGGCGCCAAGCCCGTGCAGTTGGCGCATGTCCTGATACGTTTCGGGCATGACCTGCATGATGCCCATGGCGCCGGAATCGGACGTGATCGGCTTATTCTCGGCCAGCATGGTCCGTCCGCCACTCTCCACGCGCATCACTGCACGGATCCAGTTTTCGGAGACCTTGAAGCGCTTCGCCGCCTCTTTGATGACAGGCTCCCACCGCGCCATGAGGTCTTTCGCGCTCATCGCTTGCTCCTTGGCAAACGCCGATACGCTTTGGAAAACAACGGGCGTCATGGTGTTGACGGGCACGCTTGTTAGCAAAACATGCTTTTGTGCGGCGTCGGCGGCATTCGCCTCAACGGACGCAACGCCCGTTACGCACGCGGCTAGAAATAATGTTTTCGCAAATTTATCGGGGTTGAACATGCATCTTTCTAATGAAAGTTTCGTTTGGGAACAAACCGCGCACGCGCTGCACTTTTGCAAATAAGGGCGTTCTCCTTGTTCTTCAAGCAAAAGCAGGTTTCGTGCTTTGCTTCGTTTCGGCAGGAGTCGCCTAAAGCACGCAAATATGCCAGATAAATCAGGGCCCCAGCGCGGGCGAAGGGGGCGTCATGACCTTGCCGAAAATTTCGATCGTTACGCCGTCCTTCAACCAGGCGCCATTCGTCGAAGAGACGATCAAATCCGTCCTGGATCAGAACTATCCCAATCTCGAATACATCGTCATCGATGGCGGCAGTACCGATGGCTCCGTCGATATCATCAAGAAATACCAATCGCGCCTCAGTTACTTCGTCAGCGAACCGGATTCGGGACACGGCAATGCGCTGAACAAGGGATTCGCGCGTTCGAGCGGTGAGATCATGGCCTGGCTCAACAGCGACGACAAATATTGTCCGTGGACGTTCCAGACGGTCGCGGAGATTTTCGAGACGTTTCCCTTCATCCATTGGATCACCGGGTTACACGGAAAATGGAGCGACCGCGGTTCGTTGATCGAGGCGCGGGGCATTTACAAGAATGCGTTCGATTTTCTCGACGGAAATTATGGCTGGATACAGCAAGAGTCCGTCTTCTGGCGCAGGGGGCTTTGGGAACGGGTCGGTGGCTACATCGACGAAAATTTCAAATTCATGGTCGATGGCGAGTTGTGGAGCAGGTTCTTTCTGAACGAGGGCTTGTGGCATCTGCACGGAGTCCTGGGCGGCTATCGCGTACATAAAGACAACCGGGCAAAGCATCGCCGCGAAAACTGCATCGCGGAAATGGAGCGGGTCGTGGGACAGATGCGCCGTGCCGTTACGCAACAGAATGTCGGCGACATGCAGGATCTCTATCTGATGCTGCATTACGACGAAGATGCGTTGCAATGGAGGCAGGAAGCGATTTCGCGAAAAGACTTTCGCTCCAACATTCCTGGGTAGCGGCTTCAGAAATAGATAGAGCAGCGGTCAATCGTCCGGTGAGCTCGGCCAGAAAATTCCGGTGGCTTCATCCGACGATTCGATCTCGTCGAGCACGACGCCCATGGGGTCCGGCAATAACGCGCGCTTTGCCGCGACCGTGATGGACCGCAGCCGGCTGCGGTCCTCTTTGCTGCGGACGTAAAAATGACTGTTCGCCAGGGAGCGAGCTAGGAAATAGCCATTTGCGGAAAGATGTTCGTCCAATTTCTTCCGGTCGCTGGCGCCCATGGTTTTGACCAACAAGACGCGGGGTCGTCGCTCGTCGATGTTAAGACCCTCCAACACATCAATCGCGCCTTCGCCGATGGCGATGGCGATGAAATCGATTTTTGCCGGAGCGTTCGCCAGCAGACCCTCCAATCGAACTTCCGAAATGTTCACGGCAACCGAGGGCTCCGGTAGCAGCCCATATCGGCTATAGGCCTCCGCGATCTGCTCCTTGGCGGGTGTCAACGATGAAAACAAGCCGCTTCTTTCCACGTAGAATGCGACTTGGGTCCGCGATACGTTCGAGCACGCGACGTTGAGGCATGTCGAACGCGGACGGTTCGTTGTGCAAAGCCGAAAGGCGTCGGGCGAGGGCTCGATGCACAATCCTAACCATCCGCGTCGTTCGAACGCATAGGTGTTGCTGTAATAGATTCCATCGAAGGCGCCGACATCGACGGAATAACCTTCCGTTTTGAATTCGAAGAATTCGTCGAGCAAAACATCTTCGCCGTTCTCACCGTAATATTCGTCGAAGAATCGCCAAGCCAATCCTTCCATTTCTTTGAAATCGCGGCGAAGGGCGAGATACTCTCTGATTGCCGGAGTTCGGATATGCGCCAATGACGCTTTTCCGCTCATGCTATCGATCATCTTCTCGAATTTCGAAGTGCTTCCGTCCTGCGCGCCCAGTTTCTTCATGATGATCGCGAGGTTGCGATAGGATTCCGCAAAAGTGGGATCCTGATCTAAGGATCGTCCGAGACACACAACCGCATTTTTGACGTCGCCCACTTCGAGCAAGGCCATCGCCAGGCTGTTCAAGGTCTTTCCCGAATTCGGGTTTTCCCGGTAAGAGCGGTGAAACCTTTCTATGGCTTGCGTGGGCCGCTTGCGGTCGAATTCGTAAAGCCCCGCGTAATAAAGAATGTCGGGTTCGTTTGGGGCCTTGCGCAGGGCCTGCTCGAACAAAGTCTCGAACGCTCTCGGTTCTGCGTTCGGCGGCAAAGCAAGAATGCGCTCGAGAATTTCTTTCGCTTCTATTCTGTCGTCAACGGTTTCGAACACGTTTTTGGCTGTCGCCCCGGAGAGGCGTCGTTCGCTTTCAATCAGGCTTTCCCGCTGTTGCGCCGTGCGCTGCGGCATGTTCAGATTTATTCGTGTGGCTCCAAGCAACGCGGAACATGATTTTGCCAGCTTGATGATGGTGTTCGTCTCCATCAGGCTCGGCTCTTCGGAAAAATTCGGCATCGTCAGAATCGCGCTAGACAACGAAACAAGCCGTTCCGATTCCGAAGGAAAGACTTTCGCCAGCTTCTCCTTAACGCCGAGAACGTAATGGGCGAAAGTCCTGGCCATGAATTTCGCTTGCCTGGCGTTCCAGGCGGCTTCGTGGGCGAGGTGGAGAATGCGCGGGCGGGTGCAGGTCGAAACCGTTCTGCCGGTCAAAGCGAGCGACAGCGGTACCCAATAATCCCACCAAGGAACTCCCACCGCGTAAGGAAGTGCCTCAGGCAATATTTCGCCGGCCGCCGGCCGCTCGAAAAAGAAATAATCGAATCCGTATCCGTATTCTTGGCAAGCGCCATAAAACAATGATGACGTATCCAGCCGGTGTCCGGTAACCACCGCGCCGCGGCAGGCGGACGGCAAGTCCGTGCGCCATTGCGGCGTCGGTTCGAACATGATGTCGGCGTTGGCGATACCGACGATTTCCTCTGGCTGAGCGGCGAGAGCCGCAAGCAAGTCTGCAACGTACGGCGTCTTTCTTCCCGAGATGGCGCTGGCATTTCGCTGCGTCTCCACGAATTCGACAAACGGAAAGCGCGCGCGGAGCGCCGGAATCTCCTCCGCATCGTTGACGGAAAGTATGCGAAATCCGCAATCCAGCCAGGATTGGACACACAGGAGCTGATAATCTTCGCCGACCTCCTGGCCGGCGTTGCGCCGCGACAATTTCGGCGGAATGGAGGTTGCGATGACGATGCCGTCGGTCATGAAGCGCGAAATCGGGGTGCCTCGCGGTTATACTCGGATTGCTTCGCAATGTAATCCGGACGAAAGGAAAGCCGATGGTCGAATTTTTCAATCCCGAAAATATCGCGCCGCCAAGAGCCAATTATTCGCATGGCGCTCTGGTACCGTTGGGCTGCGAACTCCTCTTCGTCGCGGGGCAGCTCGGCATCAAACCCGGCGGGACGCTGGGCAAGGATTTCGCCGAGCAGGCCGAATGGGCGTTCCGCAATGTCGCCTCGGTGTTGGAAAGCAAGAGCATGACGCCGGCTGACATTGTGAAGGTTCAGATCTTCATCACCGATGTCGAAAATAGGGTGGGTCAAGGGATTGCCCGCGATAAGATTTTCGGCGCGGCAAAGCCTCCGAGCACGCTTCTGGTGGTGAAGAGCTTGGCACGGCCGGAATTTCTCATCGAGGTGGAGGCCATCGCCGCGCGCGAAAAAAAGGCTTAGTGTGGACGCAAAATAAGAATGAATAGCGAAGGGGAAACGCATGTCGATGCAGCCTTCCGGCGCCAAGCGCTGGATACAACTCGTCGCCGGTATTGTCTGCATGGTGATGATCGCCAACCTGCAATATGGTTGGACGCTTTTCGTGACGCCGATCGACGACAAATATCATTGGGGCCGCGCCGGCATCCAGGTCGCTTTCACGCTGTTCGTACTGACCGAAACGTGGCTTGTTCCGGTGGAGGGCTGGTTCGTCGACAAGTTCGGTCCGAAGATCGTCGTACTCGTCGGCGGCGTTCTTGTCGGCATCGCTTGGGCGATGAATTCCGTCGCGGCGTCATTGACGATGCTCTATGTCGCGGCTTGCGTCGGGGGTATCGGCGCCGGCGCCGTTTACGGCACCTGCGTCGGTAACGCGCTCAAATGGTTTCCGGATAAACGCGGTCTTGCCGCCGGGCTTACCGCCGCCGGTTTCGGGGCGGGTTCGGCGCTCACCGTCATTCCGATTCAATCGATGATCAAATCAAGCGGATACGAATCGACATTTCTGACGTTCGGAATTTTGCAGGGCGCCGTGGTTGCGGTTCTGGCATTCGCGCTTTCCGCGCCGCGGGCCGGAGAAACGCCGGAAGCAGCGCGCGCCGTGCTCAAGCAAAGCGCGCGCGACTATTCGCCGGGCGAGATGCTGCAATCGCCGGTCTTCTATGTGATGTATTTGATGTTCGTGCTCGTCGGCGCCGGCGGGTTGATGGCGACGGCGCAGCTGGCGCCCATCGCCAAGGACTTCACGATCGCCGACGTGCCGGTAAGCTTGATCGGCATCACGCTGCCGGCGCTCACCTTCGCGCTTTCCATCGATCGCGTCTTGAACGGCATCACGCGCCCGTTCTTTGGTTGGGTATCCGACCGCATCGGCCGCGAGGTCACCATGTTCATCGCCTTCGGTTTGGAAGCCGTCGGCATCTGGGCGCTTGCCACATTCGGAACCGATCCGGTTCTGTTCGTCGTGCTGACTGGCGTCGTGTTTTTTGCCTGGGGCGAGATCTACAGCCTTTTCCCGTCCACCTGCACGGATTCCTTCGGCGTCAAATACGCAACCACGAATGCGGGCTTGCTCTACACCGCCAAGGGCACCGCGGCGCTGCTCGTGCCTTACGGCAACGTCATCGCCGAGGCGACCGGCTCCTGGCACTCGGTGTTCATCATCGCTGCGATCATGAATGCCGTGGCCGCCGTGATGGCGCTCGTTGTGCTCAAACCCTTACGCGTTTGGCATCGCAACCGCACCGCGCTGGCGCCGGAGGGCCAACCCGCGCGGGCGTGAAACGTTCCCTGTATTTTCCCTGTATTATCAGGTCTTCTGCGTCTTGACCGATTGGATCATGCTGGAGTCTTCCGGCTCGATCGGAAGACGCTGCCAGCCGTTTTGGCCGAGCGCCTCGAGCGGCTGGAAGCGCACCTTGTATCCCATCTTCTGGCTGCCGCGCACCCAATAGCCGAGATAGACGTAAGGCAGGCGCGACTGCCGCGCCGCGCGCACGTGATCCAGAATCATGTAGGTGCCAAGGCTGCGATCGGTGAGCGCCGGATCGAAGAAACTATAGACCATCGACAAACCGTCTTGCAGCACGTCGGTCAGCGCGCAGCCGATCAAGCGGCCGGGCTCGCCGTGCGGACCTTTGAAGCGGTATTCGACAAGTCGCGTCTCGACCGGGGTTTCTTCCACCATTGCGACGTAATCGAGCAGGCCCATGTCGGACATGCCGCCACCGACATGGCGGCTGCCGAGATAGGATTGCAGCAACGCGAATTGCTCGCGCGTCGCTTCGGCGGGCACCGGCACGCGCATGATGTCGCGATTTTTGCGCTGCACGCGACGCATGGTGCGGCCGGGCACGAATTCGTTGACGACGATTCGCACCGAGACGCAGGCCGAGCAACCATCGCAGGCCGGACGATAGGCGATGAGCTGGCTGCGGCGGAATCCGGATTGGGTGAGCGCATCGTTGAGTCGGGCGGCTTGCGGGCCCATCAACCGCGCGAAGACTTTGCGCTCGACGCGCCCCGGCAGATACGGGCAGGCGCCCCCGGGGGTTAGAAAAAACTGCGGCAGACGGGAAAGATAATGCTCGGTCACCAGGCCCACCATGACCGCGGCGAACGAACCACGGCGTGCGGAGTATGGCCGGGAAGCCGCCCGCGCGCCATCCTCTTTTGCGCGCGTTGTTAACGCGAAATTTTTGCCTAAAGCCTGTGATTTGGCGGAACCGGCGGCGCTTCGCGCATCAAGAGAATGCTGATCCGGCGGTCGGGCGAGGCGTTGGCGCGCGACGCGGCGAGTTCCCCTGATCGCCGTGCGTTTCGGACTTGGCTTCGTTCGGCGGCTTGGGCCGCGTCACTTTGTTGATGACGGATTGCGTGCCTCCGGCGCGCGCCATGTCTAACCCTTACTCCACCCAATATGCGGCGGCTGGCTCGCTTCTCAGAGCGGCCGAACTCACCTAATTTGTCTCCGTTCGTCGCAAGAATGCCTTTGCCCCCTTACGGATTCGTTGAGGCCAATTTTGTCCAAGAATACTGCGCTCGACCAACGCGAACTCCGCAACGCGCTGGGCTGCTTTGCGACCGGGGTGACGGTCGTCACCACGCTCGATCCGAAAGGAGAGGCGGTGGGCCGCCAATTCCTTCACCGCGGTGTCGCTCGATCCGCCGCTGGTGCTGTGGTGCGTGTCGCGCCACGGCTCGAGCTTTCCGGTTTTCGAAAAATGCGACGCCTTCACGGTGAGCGTGCTGTCGGAAAATGCGTCGGACATTTCCAAACGCCACGCCGCCAAGGATGGCCATCGCGTGGACTTAAAGGGAACTGTGCCGACCAAGCTCGGACCGCCCGCCTTCCCGGGCGCGCTCGCGGTATTCGAATGCGACGTGCATGGCCGCCACGACGGCGGCGATCACGTGATCCTGATCGGCTTGGTGAAAAATTTCGTCTATGTCCGCGAGGGCGAAGTGCACAACGCTCCGCTGGTCTTCTTCCGCGGCGGCTACGGTACGGTCAGTTCGCCGAAATAGGCTTGAACGTCATATAGTGACTCGCCGCGTGTAGTATGGCGGCGGGGGCCGTCGGGATCTCGATATATTTTCCCTTAGCCCAGAGCGGCAACAGATCGTCGTAATGCGGAGCGAAGACGTTACCGCTTTCGCCCGTCGAAATCACATATTGCGATTTGTCGGGATCGCTTAGATCGTAAACCGCGCGATAGCCCGCGCCATGCACGGCGGCGTAGGGCCGGCTGCCGTTCAAACGCATGTCGCCGCGCAACGGCGTGTAAGCGCCGCCGCTCATTTCCACTTCGCGATTGAAGAACGGACCAATCAGCGGGATGCCGCCAAAGAGAGGATTGGAATGCACCGCCTTATGCGCATCGCCCCAGCGCCATTTCGTCATGTCGGCGCCGTAAGCGGCGGTAAGTTCTTTCACCGCGTCGTCGAGCGCCGCGCGGATATCGTCGGCGCAGGTCTCCATCACCGGCGACAAACGGTTGTCGCACCAGCGGCCTTCGCCCTCGATATTATTCAGTACACGGATGGTGAATTCCGGACGGTATCCCCAATAGCGCTTGAAATCGTCGCCCAGTTCGTCGGCGAAGATGCGCTTCTGCAAAGCACGTGCCCAGGCGGTGAAGATCAAGGGACGCGGATCGTTCGCATCCATCGCCCCGTTCCAGTTCTCAAGCATCTTGGCCGCTTGCGCACCGCCCCCCATGAACGGCCCGGCGGCGAGCAAGAGCGGTTTCAGCGCGGCGGCGTAGAGATCGACCGGATCGTTCTGGATGGCTTCGAAATCGGCAAGGGTGTTCTTCGGCACGGCCTGCAGGCGCTGATCGATGCGATCATGGCGGTAAAGCACCTCCCATTCGCGCGAGAGCGAATAGGGATAATCGTCGGGCACCGTCTTGTTGTTGGCGGTGACGATGCGCCCGCTTTCCGGATTTTCGGTGAAAGGCAGTTGATCGGCGGGAATGAAGCCCTGCCAGTCGTAGCGTGCTTCCCAGCCGGGCGCCGGCACGAGGCCGAGCGAGTCGTTGCCGGGCGCACGAATGGGAACGCGCCCTGGAAGCACTAGGCCGATATTTCCGGAATCGTCGGCAAAGACGATGTTTTGCATCGGCGCGATATATTTGGGCGCGGCGGCTTTGATATCGGCGGCGTTCTTGGCTTCGTCGATATCCAGCAGCGTTTCGTACGTCGTGTCGTCGTCGGTGAGCGCCGCCCAGGCGAGCGACAGCACATAGCCGTCGGGCGCCAGGTCCTTTGTTCCGGCAATATCGTTGTCGGAGAGAACGGGCCCGTGACGCGTGGAACGAACGTGCAGGATTTTTTCGCCGCCGAAGCGCACCTTGATGGTTTCGTTGCGCGTCTCGAATTCGCGCCAACCGTCGGGCGTGCGGTACTCGTTGGGATTATCCGGATTGACCTGCTCGATATAGACGTCCTGGGTATCGGGTCCCGTGTTGGTGAGGCCCCAGGCGACGTGACGGTTGCGGCCGACCACAATGCCGGGAACGCCGGGCAGCGTGCCGCCGACGACGTCGCCATCCTTGTAGGACAGATGCGCCAGATACCAGGTGGAGGGGATGTCGAAGCCCAGATGCGGATCGTTGGCGAGCAGCGGTTTGCCCGTCTGGCTGTGCGCGCCGTCCACGACCCAGTTGTCGGATGCGGTGATGTCGGGGATGCCCGTCGTGCTTTTGCTTAAGCGCGTCGTCTGAAAAAGCATGTCGAGATAGGAAGGCAAGGGTCCGGCCGAGAAGGGCGCGAGGAAATCCTGCACACCCTTGCGGCCAAGCCGGGCGAGAAGCCGTACGCGGGCAAGCTCGGCATACATGTTTCCGGAGAGTTGGAATTCCATGCCCTTAAGCACGGCAAGCGAATCTTCCGCCTTCCAGGGTTCGGGCGCGCCGCCGGTGAGAGCGATTTCCAGCGGCCATGGTCCTTTATGGGCGGAAAGATAGGCGTTCACGCCAGCCGCATAGGAGGTGAGCACGGCTTGGACTTCCGGCGAGAGCGCGTGGAGCGAGGCTTGCGCGTGGCCATAGAGGTCGTAGGTACGCGCCAAAACATCGGCATCCAGTCCGAGCGCGCCAATGCGTTCGGACAAACGTCCTTGGATGAAACGCCGGGTCATTTCCATTTGGAACAGGCGATCTTGCGCTTGGGCGTAACCAAGCCCGAAGGCGGTATCCGCAAGCGTTGCGCCTTGGATATGGGGAATACCGTAGCGATCCCGCGCGATGGTGACAAAACTTGAGATGCCGGCGACGGTGCGCGTGCCGTCATAGGAGGGGAGCGAGCGGGCGAAGGAAAGCACGTATGCGAATATCACAATGGCGGCGAATGAAAGCGCCGCGAGGAGGGTAAGGCCGATGCGTTTGAGCCAGGGCATTACGCGACCTTAGCCGATTTTGAGCGCGAAAAACGTCCCCCCACCCGTCACACTTCGCGCTCTGCGCTTTGCAGGACGACCTCCCCACCAGGGGGAGGTGACGAAAAGAGTTACTGTGTAGCGACGACGGTAAATTTCTGTTCCGCGATCATTTTGTCGTCGTTGAACACCTGGAAGGTCCAGACGCCCGGCACCATTTCCCAATCCTTGTCGAAGGAAAAAAGCCGCGTGTGCGTGATGCCGATCATGAGGTCGGTTTCGTACACGCCTTGGGTCCTGGGTTGCGGCAGCGACGGATCTTTCATGCCGGGCGGAGGATAGAACACGATATGTTTGATATGCGCTTCTTTATCCGTGGGCGTGCCGCTCAACTGGAAGCGGAAGCCGAATTTGGTGCCGATCTTGGCCGGAATGTCATGTGTCTGGCTCAGCAGCGAAACCTGGGCGCGGCGCACATCGGCGACCGGCACGAAGCCTTTATCCGTGTTCACGCCGTTCAGATGATAGATGCCGAAATCGACAATGGTGATCTTGTCCACCTTGGCGGTTTGCGCATCGGCGCTCGCGGCAACGACCAGCAGCAGAGAAAGCAGCAAAGCATTCTTGGCGAGAGCCTTCATAAAAATCTCCGTTTCTAAAACCGCGCCACGCTTTCCTTGGCAATGAGGGGCGCGATACCGTCTTGATCGGGCGCGTAATGATCCACCGCGCGCACGCGGGAATAGCTTTTGGAATCCACGCCGCGCAGCGCCCGTCCGTCTTCAACCGCTTTGACGGCTTCGAGCAGCAGCCGGCGCATGGCGATGACCGCCTTGTCGGTCGAACCCAAATGCTCCTTGGAGCGATCGACGATTGCGCCCATGCCTTCCTGCACGGCGACATCCTGCGTGTTGACACCCTTGATGCCGGTGAAGGTCTTGGTCTTTTGTAATTCGCGATCGATGAGAAAATCGTTGGCGAGATTTCGCTTCAGACGGAGATCGGGAAGAAGATCGTCCATTCCGCGGCCGTCGTCGTTCTCCGATTCCCGCGCGTAATCCTCGGTCATCGGAACGGCAGGATCGGCGGAATACATGAAATTGAAGACCGAGCACGTGACGTCGTCATTGGGCACCCAGGCATGGCCGCAAATGGCGGGAATGCGGAATGCCTTGCCGCGCACCGGCGCGATGCGGCCGCGGAGCTGGGTCACCGGCATGATGTAGTGATAGAGGCGCACCCAATAGCGGTTGTCGACGACGCGGATGCCGCGATATTGAAAGCCGTAATCGGTGAGCGTGACGTCGAGCTTGGGCGTGATGCGATCGTAATCCTTTAGCCAGGACAAATCGCCGACATTGATGTTGTGCAGGATCTGGGCGTGGGCGGCATCGAGCCCGCCTTCCAGCGCCTGGAGATAATTGCAGTCCTGCACCGTACGCGAGACGAAGCGGTGACTTGCAGGCGCGCGCACCAATTCCATGTCGGGAGGTGCGGGCATGTTTTCTTTCGAGCCCATATAGGCCCAGACGATGCCGCCGCCCTCGAACGCGGGGTAGGACAGGATACGGACGTTGTTTTTAAATTTGCTGTCGGAGGGTTCGGTCGGAACGTCGACGCATTGGCCGCTGCGATCGAATTTCCAGCCGTGATAGACGCAACGCAAGCCGCAATGTTCGTTTCTGCCTAAGAACATCGGCGCGCGGCGATGCGGACAATAGGCATCGACGATGCCGATGGCGCCGGTGGTATCACGAAAAGCGACCAAGTCCTCGCCCAAGAGACGCAGGCGCTTCGGCGCACCGTCGGGTTCTGGAAGTTCGAACGACAGCAGCGCCGGCAGCCAATAGCGGCGGAAGACATTGCCCATCGGCGTTCCGGCACCCACGCGCGTGAGACGTTCATTGTCTTCCAAAGAGAGCATGCGCGTTCCCGGCCCGAAATTTGGAACGATGCTAGTTAAGCACAAAATCCACGGCAAGGGCGACTGAGCTTGGCCAAGGGATCGCGTGAACGATTTTCCCGGCTAATCGTTGATAGGGACTAAGCGCCAGCATTTACCATCCCTGTTCAAGGTCGCCATGAATTTTTTCGATCTTCTGTCGAAACTGCCGCCGCTCCCGGATTGGTTCGTCGCAACCGTTGCGCTGTTGACGAGCGTGCTTGTGGCGCTTCTGGTGATGCACGTGGTTTTGAATATTGCGACGCGCATCATCAAGGCGCGCCGTCCGGTCTTGCTCACATATTTCCGGAATATCGCCGGACTTGTGGAATATGCCGCGATCCTTTTGATCATCGATTTCGAATTGCCGGCGTTGCCGCTTGGCGAAATCGCCGCCATGCGTTTTCACCACATCCTGGTGGCGGCGTTCGTCATCCTGTTCGGCTGGATCACCATTGTGGTGAGTGACCTTGCCATCAACCGCTATGTCGGGCGCTTCAATATCCACCAGGAGGACAATCTGCTGGCGCGCAAGGCCGTGACGCAAATGCGCATGCTGAAGCGCACGCTGGAAATCACGATCATCATCGTGACCGCGGGATTGGCGCTGATGTCGTTCGATTCCGTGCGCCAATACGGTATCAGCATCTTCGCGTCGGCCGGCGTCGCCGGTCTCGCGGTGGGTCTGGCGGCGCGCCCCGTCTTGAGCAACATCATCGCCGGCATCCAATTGGCGATCACGCAGCCGATCCGGATCGACGACGCGGTGGTGGTGGAGGGCGAGTGGGGCTGGATCGAGGAATTCACCTCGACCTATGTGGTGATCCGGCTGTGGGATTTGCGCCGCCTCATCGTGCCGCTTTCGTATTTCCTGGAGAAGCCGTTCCAGAATTGGACGCGCGTTACCGCCTCGCTCATCGGCAGCGTTTTCTTCTATGTGGATTTCGACGTCGACGTGGCGAAGATCCGCGTCAAGCTCGAGCAATTGGCGCGCGGTTCGCCGTTGTGGGACGGCCAGACGGTCAATCTGCAAGTCACCAACACGAGCGACCATGGCCTGGAATTGCGGGCGCTGGTGAGCGCCAGGACCTCGTCGCGCGTTTGGGATCTGCGCTGCGAAATCCGCGAGAAGCTCAACGATTGGCTGCGCCAGGAATATCCGCAAGCCTTCCCGCGCGGGCGAAGCTTTGCCGCGGAGGCGCTGCCGCGCGCCCGGAGCTAGGCCGAGCTTTAGCCCTTGGGCGACTTCCTGTAAAAACGCGGGCAGGGAGGCCGGGATGAAAACGACTTTAAAGGCTTGCGCCGTAGCCGTGTTTGCGGCGATGGCGAGTTTGCATGGGGCTTCGGCGGCGAGTACGCCGACGTTGGCGGCGGTCAATCTCGCTCCGACCGGAAAACTACGTGCGGCGTTTCTGGGCACCAACATGGTGCAGGGACGCGTCGATCCTAAGACCGGCGCGGTGACGGGTCCCGTCGCCGACATGACGGCGGAATTGGCCAAGCGTTTGGGCGTTCCTTTCGAACTCATTCCTTGTCCCGACGCCAAAGGCGTGGTCGAGGCTTTGCGCATGAAGACGGCCGATATCGGATTCCTAGGCTATGACCCCGAGCGCGCCGCCGACGTGGATTTCACCGGACCTTTCGTGACGATGAAGAATTCCTACGTCGTGCCGGAAAATTCAGCCCTTAAGGCATCGACGGAGGTCGACAAAGCGGGCGCGACGCTCGGCGCGGTGAAAGGCCAGACACAGCAGATCTATTTGAGTTCGCATCTGATGAACGCGAAGCTCAAGATATTCGACAAGCAGCCACCGCAGGAGGACATCGAAAAGCTGTTCGGCGCGGGCGAATTGCAAGGGTTCGCCATGAACCGTCAGCGCGCCATCGAAATGGACAAGGCGTCGGACAAGATAAAGGCGCTGCCCGATTCCTTCCTCGACGTCGAACAAGAATTCGTGCTCGGCAAGGGACAGAAGGACAAGCTCGAAGCGCTCGCGGCATTTGCCGCCGAAATGCGCGGCAATGGTTTCGTTCAAGCCGCGATCGACAAAGCGCGATTGCAGGAAGCCGCCGGCGTGGCGAAGGGACCGTGAATAGTAATGCAAACGGAAAACGATAGCGGCCAATACCGTTTCACCTTCGTACTCGTGATCACCCTCGCGGTTCTGGCGGCGTTTTTGTATGTGATCCGCAGCTTCCTGCTCGACATTCTGCTGGCGGCCATCTTCGCCGGGATGATGTATCCGCTGTTTACGCGCATGCTGCCGCTGTGCGGGAACAAGAGACGGCTCGCGGCAAGCTTGGTGGTGACGCTCGCATTGCTCGCCATCGTGGGCCCCGCGGTCGCCATCATCGCGGTCGTGGGAAGCGAAGCGGTGCAGCTTGGGCAGGCCACGGTCGATTGGGTGCGCGAGGCCGCCGCCAATCCCGATATGCTCAAGGCGCAGCTACCGGGCTGGCTGGTGCGGTCCGCATGGCTCGA
>JADMIO011486949.1_pt1 | contig 30316 bp, 22 predicted proteins | sample 8958161 | NCBI WGS metagenome assembly JADMIO01 (sample SAMN16585339, study PRJNA669376) | soil metagenome | isolation source: Crop rotation soil | place: USA: Cullars Rotation, Alabama | collected 2011 | reverse complement strand
CCAACGGCCCGCACCAACCATCCCCATCTCCCAGGTTGCGCCTACTCTGTTATGCCAAATGCATATGCCGTTGGCATTATCCGGAGATGCTTGGTGCGAAGGCAAGCGGGATTTACCAAAAATTACGTCGAGGCATTGGCGGCGTGCCTAATGCGCCACGGAAGCGCGCCGCTTCGAGGACTACCTTACTGCAGCAGATAGCTCGGATTTTCCCGCAACAGCGCGAGTGTGACTTCGGCAAGGCGATCCGCTTCGACGAGCAGCGAGGCGCTCGCGGCGACGCGGCCCTTCTTGAGGACGCCCTTTTGCGCGAGCAGGGACTCGGTCGCCGCGAAGCGGCGCTCGGGGCCGCGCGCGTGGCGATTGAACCGCATCTCCGCCGTTCGCCCATCGGCGAGCGTCACCGTGAACGTCTCGCCGTCTCCGCGCATGAGGTACGGCACGTTCGCGAGCGCCTCGAACGTGTGGAACATCGTGTTCTGGTCGAGCGTCGCGCCGAGAAACAGGATCTGGCCGCGAGCGTCGATCACCCGGGCGTACGGCGTCCCTTCGCCGCACGGCGTCGATGCGTGCTCGTGTCCTTGCGTCAACGCCTGCGCGCCAGGTCCGATCGCTCCGACCGAATGCGTCGGATGCAGGCTGCGGACGACGCCCGGCATCGTTCGAAACGTCTCGGAGATGGCGCCGACACAGCTCGGCGTCGTCCGAATGTCGAACGTGAAATCGCCGCGCCCCGACCGCTCCCACGAATGCGTGGGCAGCACGAGCGTGCCTTGCGGTCCGATGGCTGCGCGCAGCGCGCCAATCACTGCCGGCGCACCGCCGATGACGAAGCCGAGCGACGACAGCGAGCTGTGCACGAGCAGCGTCGTGCCCTCGCGCACGCCGAGCGCGCGGAGGTCGCGGGTGATGCGCTCAGCGGAGCACCACCCTTTGGAAGCGGTGCGAACCGCGATCTTCGCGGTTCGCTTCAGCTGACGGACGGCGCCCATCGGCAGCGCGCAACGAATCGATCGCCCGCGGTCAGGACACCTTCTCTTCGACCGGCTTCGGCAGATAGCTCTCGCGCGCGCCGGACGGTCGAGCATCGCTCGCCCCTTTCGAAGCGTCGAGCAGCTTCGCCACGGCGCTTGCGACGCCGTCGACGTGCTGACTCGTCAGCCGGCTGTTCCAGGCGAGGATGATTTGCCGGCGGAAGAACTCCGAGAGGCCCGGCAGATCCTCGAGCTTCGGCTCGACGTAATCGGTCGCAGCGCTGAACGGATAGCCGCTCTTGCCGAACGTCTGGCGCTTCGCGATCACGTCCTCCTCGAACAGCGGACGCGGCAAATACTGGCGCATCGCCGGCACGCCTTCCATTCCGAGCGCGTCGGCGAACGTGTCGGCGCTCACGCCTACGCGCGGCTCGTCGATCAGGAAGTTATAGAGCCACCACGACGGGTTCGTGCCGGGCGCATCTTTCGGGACGATGATCCCCGGCAGCTGCGCAAGCTTCGCCGACAGTGCATTCGCTGCCGTGCGCCGTGCACCAATCAGCTGCGGACCCTTCGCGAGCTGCGCTCGCGCGACAGTGCCTTGCAGCTCGGTCATCCGGTAGTTGGCGCCGAGGAAAAGGTGCACGCGCCCCGCCTTTCGGCTCCTGCCCTTGTCGATGAAAAGGCTCGCGCGCTCGATCAGGTCTTCGCGATTGACGAGCGTGAGGCCGCCGTCGCCGCAGGTGATCTGCTTGGACTGCTGCAGGCTGAAGCAGCCAAGATCGCCGAACGTGCCGATCTTCTTTCCCCTGTATTCAGCGAAGTGCGCCTGCGCGCAGTCCTCGATGATCGCGATGCCCTTCGGGCGGCACAGGTCGACGATCGGACCCATGTCCGCCGGGCGTCCGAACAGATGGACGACGATGACCGCCCGCGTGCGCGGCGTGATCTTTTTCGCGATCGTCTCGGCCGTCAGGTTGCCGGTGAGCGGATCGATATCGGCGAACACCGGCACGCAGTTGGCGAGCAGGATCGGAATCGCCGTGCCCATGTCGGACATCGCCGTCGTGATGATTTCATCGCACGGATCGGGATTCACCGCGGCGACCGCGACGTGGATCGCCGACGTGCCGGACGTCGAAGCGACCGCCTTCGGCGCGCCGTAAATCTTCGCGAACTCGCGCTCGAGCGCCGGGACTTCCGTACCCCCGGTGCAGCCCAGCTGCTTCGACAGCATGACGCGGGCGAGTCCGCCGGCTTCGGCCGATCCGAAATGCGGTGCGGACGAGGGCCAGCTCGGAAGCGCGGGCTTGCCGCCGTCCATCGCGAGCCTGCTGTCGCGAGCGATCGGCCGGTTGTTGACGGTGGCGCCGCGGTCGATGACGGTTGCATCGGCCGATCCCGGATGACCGAAGAATTCGCGGATGACGTCGCCCTTGTTGGCAAGCGGCAGATCGACGGGCGCAGCGAGCCTTCCCGATTCGTACATCGCGAGCGCGAGCTCGGCGGAACGCGCGCTCGTGTCCGCGTCCGCGCTGTACGACGCGCTCTTGCCGTTCGTCCACTTGACGAACTCGGTGAACTGCGACCGCCGGCATTGATACCACGCGGCATCGGAGTTGTGCGCGAGCACGACCTTGCCGTCGACGGTGACGCCGTCGAGGTCCACCTTGAGCGAGCCCTTGTCGCCGATGACCTCGATCTCGAAGAAGGTCGGCGAGAAGTCGCCCAGCGCGACCTTCGCGACGACGCCGTCCTCGAACGTAATCTCCCCGCGCGCGGCATCCTCGACCGGCCAGCCGCGGTTTTGCTTGTTGGCCTTGCGCTCGAACGTCGCGGCGACGCGACGAACCGGCCGATCGCCGAGCACGAAGCGGATCGTGTCCAGCAGATGAGGGCCGTTGTTCGCGACGGAGTCCTTGATGTTGCCACGCACCTCGACGAGCCTGCCGAGCGCACCGCCGGCGACCCTCGATGCAGCGTGAATGAAGTACGGATGAAAGCGGTATTGATGACCGATCGCGAGCCGGACGCCTGCGCGGCGGCAGACGTCGATCATCTCTTCGACTTCGCGCATCTCGAGCGCCATCGGCTTCTCGCACAGGATGCCCTTGACGCCGAGCTGAGCGGCGGCGCGCACGATCTCCACGTGGTGCTGGGGCCACGTGCAGATGGAAACGACGTCGGGGTGCGTCTCGTTGATCAGCGCCCGATAATCGCGGAAAGCGCGAATGGTCGGAAAGTTGCGCAGCAGCGACGCCATCGCGCCCGCCCGCACATCACTGACCGCGACGACCGTCGCGACGCCCGACTCGTTGAAGGCCGAGAGATGATCGGGCGAGATCTGCCCGCATCCGATGATCGCCGCCTTCGCTGCGCCTCTTATCCCGGCGGTGCGGTTCAGAATCTCGCGGCGCGCCTTACGCTGGACCCTTTGCATCAGACTCATGGTGACCTCGGAGGATGTTGCGCTCTGCTGAAAAATGGAAAACCAAACTTAAAAAGTAGCACATTTCGTGCCAAATTCGGCTGACGCTTATCGGATTCATTCGACCGCTTCGACCGGCAATTCGTGAAGCGACTCCCGCCTTCCGATCACCTTCGCAGGCACGCCGGCAAGTATCGAGCCGGGCTCGCACGTCCTGTTCACGACGGCGCCCGCCGCGACGACTGATCCGTCACCGATCGTCACGCCCGGCAGCACGATCGCGCGCGCCGCGATCCAGCAGTCGCGTCCGACGAGAATCGGCTGCGCATCGTATCCCTGCAACCGGATCGGGACGCTCCGATCCTGGAAACGATGATTGACGGACCAGAACGTGCACCCCGGTCCGATCAGCGTGTCGTCGCCGATCTCGATGCCCCCTGCGGCGTTGAATTGCGATTGCGGGCTGACGCCCACGTTGCGCCCGAGCTTCAATCGCTCGGGAAAGTAAATGGTCACGTTGCGCAGCACGCGACACCCCTGTCCCGCGCGATAGCCGTACAACGCATTGCGCAGCCCGCAGCCGATTTCACCGGGAATCGCGGCGAGCATCGAGCGATGCCATTCGAGACATTCGGCCTTGGCCGCGCGAAGATGGTCGCCGATCATGCTTTCTCCGGCGACGGTTGCTTGCGAAAAAGGCCGATCAGCTCATGCACGCCGCTTCGATTCGTGGCGAAAGTCATCGCCGCGAAAGCCAGCGCGCCCGCGGCGATCAGCACGGCCATCAGCACCGGCTCGGGAATCGTGCCGACGAGGGAATAGCGCGTCAGCATCACGCAAGCATACATTACCGCTGCTGCCATTGCGGGCCGCGCGGCAGCGGCGAGGAGAGTGGGCCACTTCAAGCCGATGATCGGCAGCATCCGCCGCAGATTGAAATAGAACATCAGCGGAAACCCGATCAACCAGGCAAGGCTCATTCCGAGGAGCCCCCAGTGCGCCCCGATGAAAAACGCGGGCGGGAGAATGGCGCACGCCGTCGTGGCATTCCATAGCACGACACCCGACTTGCCGATGCCCTGAAACGCGGTGTTGAGGAAGGGACTCAAGATGGTGATCGGCATGACGAGAGGCAGCAACTGCAGCGGCAAGGTCGCGGATTCCCACTTGGGCCCGAGCAGCACCGCAACGATCTCGGGCGCAATGCTCGAGATCCCCCACAGCACCGGAAAGGAGAGAAAGCTCAGCAACCGAATTCCCTTCAGCATGTGCCACGGAACGGCCGCCGCGTCGCGCTGCGCCTCCGCAAAGGCCGGGAACGCGATCTGGTTGACCACCGAGGAGATCTTTTGCACCGGCAGCGAAGCGAGGTGCAGCGATATCGAATAGAAGCCCAGCAGCTCCTTGCCGAAAATGCGCCCGCCGATGAATACGTCGGCCTGCGAGTACACAAAATAGAGTGCGCGCGCGGCCGTGACTTGTCCGCCGACGGTGATGAGGCGGCGCGTCCCCCCCAGCGAGAAGTCCGGCCAGCGCAGGTACGGCTCGATGCAGTTGACCGCGATCATCGTGAACGCGAGCGTCACGAGGCTGCTCCAGACGAGCGCCCAGACGCCGTAGCCGGCGAGCGCAAGGCCAAGCGACGTGAGGCTTCCAAGCACGGATCCCGCGAGGCCGATCATCGATGGCCTCTTGAAATCGAGCTTGCGCATCAGCAGCGCTCCCGGTATCACTGCGAAGATCATGAGCAGGAACTGGATCGCGAGCACCCTCAGGATAGGCACAAGCCGCGCCTCGTCGAAGAACTTCGCGACCAGCGGCGCGGAGACGAACTGCAGCCCGAACAAGATGCAATTGACGGAGATGACGACGCCGAAGATGCGCCGCAACGTTTCGTCGTCCAATTCCGGCGACTGGATGAGCGCGAGGCCCATTCCTGCTTCGGCGACGAGCGACAGAAAGCCCATGAACACCGTCGCCATCGCCAGAAGGCCATAGTCCCCGGGGTTGAGCAACCGCACGACGACGATGGTGATCGCCCAGGTCAGAGCCTGGCCGACGAGGCGCGTGCCCCCGACCCAGAAGACCCCGGACAGCACACGGGCGCGCAGATTCATCAATCTTTCTCCGGCCCGCGCAAGCGGCGCTGAGCAAGCGAGGACCGTTGGATTGCAGGCATGAATTGTGCGATATTTGATTTCTCTTGGTGACGCGCGGGTCTGGAAAAACTCCCCGCGAGATGCTGCTCGACAAATTGTACGGACGTTCCTATGACGATGAGTACGCGAGTTATTAGGTTGTGCACTACGATCGCCTCGGCGAAACCACTGTACGTGACGATGTGGGTCCTGCTGCTTCCAATCGAGCTCGCCATTGCGGCGACCGAGGATCCCACTTCCATCGACGACTACCGTTGCGGGCGCCTTTCATCTCCGGGGCAATATGGACCCTACGATTATCGAACCGCGACAACTCAGCAAAAGTATCTGGTCGAAGCCGGGCACTTCAATCTCAACACGGAACTCCTAATAAAGGGAACCAGCACGCCGAGGCCTGGGCCGGATATCAACTACACGCTCCGCGTGTTTCCGAACCACCCGCGGGCACTCAAGTCGGCGATGGAACTCGAGGAAAGAGAAAAGACAAAGAATCCCCCTGACAGTACGGGCTACTCCATGGAATGCTGGTTCAATCGCGCGTTGCGGTTCACGCCCGACGATCCGGAAGTTCGTCTGGTCTATGGAATATTTCTCTTGCGTCAGGGCAAGAACAATGCCGCGGTCGAGCAGTTGGAGCTCGCGCGCGCGGGCGGCCTTTCCAGTGGAAATTTCAATTACAACCTCGGCCTTGCATACTTCCGAGCGAAGGAGTACGAGAAGGCGCGCGTGCAAGCATACAAGGCGAAAGAGCTCGGTTTCGAGCTCGAAGGCCTGAAGAACTTGCTCACGAAAGCCGGACAATGGCGCGACCCGCCTCCCAAGGCGCCGGAGCAGCCGGACGCGGACGAGCAGAAGCCCGACGAATCCAGCGCAGAGCAAACGGCCGCACCGAAGAATTAGGTTCACGCGGCGCGCGTCCGCTAGACGCGCACCGGGCGGTTCGACGCGATGTTCTGCGCCAATCGCAAGCCGAACGGAAGCGATTTCCGCGACCACGGCGTAAACCTCGGCAGCTGGAACAGGTCCTCGCCGCTCCTCGCCGCGCCCCATGAAGTCGATACGGCGGCGGTGAATCCCAGCCGTCGCACGATCTCGACGTGGGACGAATCGTAATCGCGGCCCGGCTTTCCGTTCGGATACGCGAACAGCATGGGCGGAGTTCCCAGCGCGGCCGCAAGATCGTCGCGTCCCATCGCGATTTCGGACTCCGCCTCCGCCGGCGAGCAGTTCGCGAGGATGGGGTGCGTTCTCGTGTGCGCACCGATTTCCATCCCGGCATCGCGCAGGACACGCAGTTGCGCGTCGGTCATCATGAGATCGTCCGGCAGCGCGTTTCCGGCGGCATCCTGAATCGCGATCGCGATGTCGTCCCGCTCGCTTTGCGGGAGATACTTCGTCGCATTGAGGATCGCCTCGATCGCCGCGCGCTTCTCGGCGGGCGTGCTTGTCGCGTAGCGCGCGAGCTTCACGCCCCGAAGGTCGAACTCGGGCGTCGCGACGGTCCGGACGGCTTCGATCACCGTGTCGTTCCACATCCGTCCGCCGTTGAGGAACCCGGTGGCCACGAAGAACGTGGCCGGAAGGCCGAGACGGCGAAGAATGGGCAGCGCTACCTCGCAGTTGTCGGCGTATCCGTCATCGAACGTGATCGCCGCGGCCCGCGCGGGCAGCGTGCCTTCGCGCAATCCTTCGACGGCCGATGAAAGAGGGATGACGTTGAACCAGCTCTTGACCCACGTCATGAGCGTCTCGAAGCGCCGTGCATCCGGCTCCTTCGGATAGATCGAGTCGGGCGTCGCGTGCACGCGATGAAAGATCAGGATGGAAAGCGGCGCTCGCGTCCCGGCGGGAGACAACGCGCGGAGCAGCAATCTGATGCCTCCGCTCACGGCGAAACCGGTCTTTGGCCGGGCCGGCAATCGGCGCTGAGCGGCTGAAAGAGCAGCTGATACGCCTTTTGCGCGGCGACCTCGTGGCCGACGGCATTCCAATGCCGGTCGAGCGGCCAGTAGTCGAACTTGAGCTTGTCGCGTGCGTAGGCGCGGCGAAAGACGGGGTCGAGGTCCGCGGCACGATATCCCAGCGCCGTCGCCTGCCGCAGGAAATAGGCTTTGAGCTCCGGATCGTCCTTGCGCTTCGAAGCGAGCTCAGGCCGGTAGATCGCGTAGCGATCCGAGTCGAGCAGGAACGCGATGCAGCGGGGCGGCACCCCGAGCGCAGGCGACAGGTCGCGCAGGAACGCATCCACGACGGGGTACAAACGGTCGGGTCGCGACTCTTCGCCTACAGCAGCGGGAACCGGTGCGGGCCGCAGCCGCGCCAGCACGTTGTCCGGGGAAAGGCCGAGATTCTGCAGGTACCGATAGAGCGAGATCTCACCGATGCGCGCGCGGATCCTGTTGAGCGTCGTTTCCTCGGCGAGCGGGCGATAGATGAGCTCCACCGCGCCGTTCTTGAGCGCGAAGGAATAGTGCCCGAGCTCGCCGGAAACGCTTTCCGAGATGTCCCCGTCCGAGATGACGATGACCGCCGCCGACGGACTGAACTCGCTGCGCGCAAGTCGCGAGACGGCGAGGTAATCGCTAATCGAGAGGCCGCTGTAGCCGAGCCCGTAGACCTTGTGCGGCGCGTCGAGCAGAACGCCCAGGCGTCCCTGGAGCGTCTCGCTGTACGCGTTCATCTGTGCCTCGACGAAGCTGTCGCCCAGCACGATGACCGGCATGCTCGCCGGCTTGTAGTCGAAGGGCGCGAGATGGCCGTAATTGTTCGTCATCCCGTGATGCACGTTGCGCAGCGACCACGTCCTCGAGTACGTGTAGGGCCGCGATGGCTCGTAGCCCTGCAGAGGCCACTGCTCGTAGTGGCGCGTCCGATAGAGTCCCATCGGCACGGGCAGGAAGCGCAGCGTTATCTCGAGAAGCGCTGAAGCGAGAAAGACGCCCAGCATCAGCCAACCGGCGGCAGAGAAGAAGCGCCTCATGTCCGGTCAGAAGTTGAAGTAGATGAACTCGGACACGCCGCGGGAACCGTTGATGGCGGCAACCACCACGACGAGGGTGGAGGCGAAGCCGGTGGCGCACCAGGCCCAGCGCCACGCCATTGCGCCGCGAGACCGGAGTGCTGACTCGAATCGGCCGATCAGCGTCTGGGAATTGGGGACCCAGAAGACGACGGCGAGCAGCGCCGCACACCACAGGCACTGCCTGAGGCCGCCGAAAGCGTCGAGCACCCCGAAGGTCCACGGATCGACCGTCCCCATCGGCAGCGAGGAGACCAACGTCGCTTGCCATTCCATCGGGAGCACGAGGCCGTGGGCGCCGAACATCGCGGAAAGCACGCCCATCGCCTTCGCGAGGCTCGTCGCTCGAAAGAACACCCAGGCGACGACGACCGACAGGAAAGTGATCGTGACGGCGAGAACATGGCCGGCGACGCTCGATTGCCCGAGATCGTGGTGGAGAAATCGCTCGCGGAAATGGCGCCAGCCGTGGTTGATCACGAGAAGCATTCCGTGGATGCCTCCCCAGATGAGGAACGTCCAACCCGCGCCGTGCCACAGCCCGCCGAGCAGCATGGTGATGAGGAGGTTCGCGTAGCGGCGAACCGGGCCCTTGCGGTTTCCTCCCAGGCCGAAGTAAAGATAGTCGCGAAGGAAGCGCGACAGCGTCATGTGCCAGCGGCGCCAGAACTCGATGATGCTCTCCGCCTTGTACGGCGAGTTGAAGTTGAGCGGCAGGTCGACGTTGAACATCTTCGACAGCCCGATCGCCATGTCCGAGTAGCCGGAGAAGTCGAAATAAAGCTGCAGCGTGTACGCGAGCGCGCCGCCCCATGCCTCGAGCATCGTGAGCGTGTATCCGGGGCTTGCGTCGAACACGGGCGCGACGAAAGGCTGGATCTCGTCCGCGAGCACGACCTTCTTGAACAATCCGACGAGGAAGAACGCGATCCCCACCGTGAAGTTCTCGATGTGGAACCGATAGGTCGACTTCTCGGCGAACTGCGGCATCATCTCCGCGTGGTGCAGCACCGGACCGGCGATCAGGTGCGGAAAGTAGGTCACGAAGAGCGCATACGGGACGAACCGCGGCTCCGAGGCCTTGCCCTGGCAGGTGTCGACCAGAAAGGCGATCTGGGTAAAGGTAAAGAAGGAGATTCCGAGCGGCAGCACGATCCCCGCGAGCGGAATGTCGAGGCCGGTGAACTGACGCAGCGACTCGACGAAGAAGTTCGCGTACTTGAAATAGCCGAGCGTCGCGAGATTCGCGGTGACCGCGATCACCAGCACGCGCCGCGCGGCGCTTGCGTGCCCTTCGTGCCGAAGCCGGCTGATCGCCTTGCCGAAATGAAAGTTGACGATGATCGACGCGCCGAGCAGCAGCACGTACTTCGGGTTCCAGTAGCCGTAGAAGAACAGCGAGGCGAGCGCGAGCCAGGTCGCGCACGTGTACAGGAGGCCGAAGCGCGCCAGCAGGTAGAAGCCCGCCAGGCAGACCGGCAGGAAGCCGAAAAGGAATTCGTAGGAGTTGAATAGCACGCGGGAGGATGCCCGCCCGATCGGCGCCCGCCGCTAAAAACGTGGCGCCGGTTTGCAGGCGTGGTCAGGAAATGAGCGCTCCTTGCGCTTTGGCGGCATTGGCGTTCACCTGTCCACTCGCCAGGTTGGTCTGCGCGATCAGCCGGTAGGCCGCCACGAGCATCAGCAGCTCGTAATACTGCAACTCCCAGTACGAGATATTGACGAAGGTTCCGCCAACGGCGAATCCGATCAGCGAGACCTGGATCGATCTCGCAAGTTGACCCGCCCACCGGTTGTCGGGGGAGTCGCGACTTCGCGCGATGACCTTGCGCGCGGTCATCCAACCCATGAGGCCCAGCGTCAGGAACAGGAAGAGGCCCACGTAGCCGTGCTCGCCCAGCATCTGGAAGTAGATGCTGTGCGCGCTGTGTATGTCCTCCGGGTTGGGCGCGTACTGCTCGAACGTTCGCCGCGAGTACATCTCGAACCCGCCCCCGACGATGGGCCGCGCATTGGCGAGATTGAATGCCATGGTCCAGGTGTTGATTCGCCCCATTGCGGACGCATCCGCCTCATAGGTCTGGATCGATCGCATCCGGGTGTCCCACGAGTCGGGCATGAACATCACCGCGGTGACGAAGGAACCAAAAAGCACGAAGCCGAAGATGATCTTCTTGCGGCTCTTGAGCCAAAGGAACAGGCACATTGCCGACACCGCGAGCAACGCGCCGCGCGATTGGCTGCCCAGCACGGCGACGACGGAGAGAAGCGCAGCGCCGAGCAACCCGAGCTTGATGATCCTGCGCTCGACGGTCGAGCTCAGGTAGAACATCAGCGGGATCACCATCACGAGGGCGATCGCGATGGCGTTGTTGTCCGAGATGTAGCCTCCGCCGGGAGGGCCGTAGACACGGTGCGAGCCGCCGGTCAGGAGCGTGAACATGCCTCCCTTCACGCCGTACCAGCCCACCGAACCCACGAGCACCCAGAGAAACGCGTTGATCTGCTCTCTGGTCTGGATCAGCAGCCCGGCGAGCACGATCAGAAGAAACACCTTCATCACTCGCCCCCACTGAACCCATGCCGTGTCGGGCTCGAGCGCAAAGAGCGTTGTCACGGTGAGCCAGAGCATCAGCACGAACATCATGTACACGATCGGATGATGAGGGAAGCGGATTTTTTCCTTGCCGAACAGAACGGCAAGGACGGTAATGATCGCGACGATGAAGGCAAACGGAAAATCGTTGGCGAAGCCCCACGTGTAGCGATGGGGATTCATCAGGCTGATCCATGCGCCGATCAGAATCCCGATCCACGGTCGCTTCAGCGTGAGCGGGACAAGGCCGATCATGAGGAGCATCAGGCCGACGTCACGCATCGCAAGTCCTCGCAGGCAGGGTGCGGTTCAGCAGGTCTCGCATCGGAGAGCTCACGACTGCGCCCTCCCGCGCACCTTCGGCATCAGCCGCGCATAGATGTCGATCCATTGGTCCTTGACCGCGGGCCAGCCGAATTGCTGGACAGAGGCGAGGCCTGCGCTCGCGATCCGATGCGCGAGGTCGCGATCCCGAAGCAGCCGCACGATGCCGTCCGCCATCGCCTCCGGCTCCTGCGGCGGAACGAGCAATGCGGTCCGCCCGTGATCCACCATGTAAGGCACGCCGCCCACGTGCGTGCTCACTACGGGAACTCCGCTCGCGAGCGCCTCGAGGATCGAGTTCGGCATGTTGTCGACGCGGCTCGGGTTGAGCGCGACGTCGGCGCTCTGGTAGAGCGATGCGATCGCCTCGCGGCTCACGCGGCCGACGAACGTCACCGCATCGTCGACCCCGCATTCGATCGCCGCCTTGCGCAGCGCGTCGTGCTCCGGACCCGTGCCGGCGATCGACATGCGGCACGCGGGAAATTCACGGCGCACGAGCGCCAGCGCTCGAATCGCCGTATTGTTGTCGTAGATCCATTCGAGATTGCGAGTGACGACGATGTGCGGCGCGGCGGCGAGCGGTCCGGGAAGCGCGCGCGGCGCGAACAGCTTGAGATCGACGATGTTCGGCACGACTTCGGCGGGAACGCCGTGGTTGGCGAAGATCCTGCGCAGGAAGCGCGACGGAACCGCGACGATGCTGGCGCGGCTCAGCGACATGCGCACGAGGCGCGACGATCCGGCGAGAAAGCGCTCCGCTTCGCCGCCCCGATAGTTCACGACGACTGGCCTGCCACGAAGCCACGCCATCCACAGGGCCGGCACCGCCGAGAGGTGCCATGGCCAGCCCGACTCGGCCATCAGGTGAACGACGTCGCAACGCCCGAATGCCGACCACAGCGCCTTCGAATACGAAGCAAGGCGCGCGACCGCCCTCGCTCCGCGCGTCTTCGCGATCCAGGCCGGCGAATAGGGAATGTTGGTCCGCACCAGTTCGACGGCGAGCCCTTCGCCGCGCAGCATCTCCGCAAGCTGACGCGTCTGGTTTGCGACACCCCCTTCCGGCGGCGGCAGCGGACCGACGACGCAGACTCGCGGCGACCGGCCATTGCCTGACGCGACGGAAGGCATCTCCATCCGCATCGCACCGGTCGGAGACGAAGGCGCACCCACCACCGCGAGCAGCGGCGAGTCGCGATGCATCCCGGCACGGTTGGCGCGCTCGTTCACCAGCAGAGCCCCTCGTAGCGTCCCTTGATGTTCGCGCGATTCGGAAGATTGACGAGGTCGACGACGATCTGCTCGGGGCGGACGAGCCGCTCCAGCGCTTCGCGAACGCCGGCCGGCGCAATACCGACGACGATGAGACCGGACTCCGCGATCACCGTTTCGATGTCGGCGCGGATCATCGACCCGATATGCGGCAGATGCTGCTCGATGAACCGCCGGTTGGCGCCGAGCAGCCGCGACAGGTGCACTTCGGGATCGTAGACCGACAGCGACAGTCCCTTGCCGATGAAATGCTCCGCCATCAGCACGAGCGGGCTTTCGCGCAGATCGTCGGTGCCGGTCTTGAACGAAAGCCCGATCATCCCGATGCGCCGCTCTCCCGACGCGAGCACCTTGTTGATCGCATGATCGATGTGGACCCGGTTCGATCCGAGGATGCCGGAAAGCATCGGCAGCTCGACGTCGCGCATCTTGGCGAGATGCATCGTCGCGCGGAGGTCCTTCGGCAGGCATGAGCCGCCGAACGCGAAGCCCGGCTTCAGATACGCCGGCGAGATGTTGAGCTGGCGGTCCTTGCAGACCAGGTCCATGACCTCGAACGGATCGACGCCCATCGCTTCGCAGACGCGCGCCGTCTCGTTCGCGAACGTGATCTTGAGCGCGTGGAAGTTGTTGCAGCAGTACTTGACCATCTCGGCCGCGCGGATCGTGGTGGAATGGAACTCGCACGGCAGATGCCCGAAGAGCCGCTTGAGCGCCTCGACCGGGGCAGCGGAGGCGGCGCCTACGATCGTAAACGGCGGCTTGTCGTAGTCCTTGATCGACGAGCCCTCGCGCAGGAACTCCGGCTGGAAGCACAGGTGAAAGTCGACGCCGTCCTTCTTGCCGGATTCGCGCTCGACGATGGGCCGCAGCACGTCCTCGACGGTACCGGGGACGAGTGTGGAGCGGAAGACGAACACGTGCGATGCCGGCTTCTCGCGCATGACGCGCCCGATGTCGTGCGCAAGACGCAGCATCGCGCTCTGATCCTGGCTGCCGTTCGCCGCGGACGGCGTGCCGACGCAGATCAGCGAGATCTCGCTGCCGAGCACCGCCTCGCGCACATCGCTCGTCACCACCACGTTGCCGTTGCCGACGACCTTCGCCATCAGGTCGACCATGCCTTCCTCGACGACCGGCGTCCGGCCCTCTCGGATCAGCGCGAGCTTCGCGGGCTCGACGTCGACGCCGATGACCTTGTGGCCATCGCGCGCGAGGCACGCGAGCGACACGGCGCCTACGTAGCCCAATCCGAAGATGCTGATGTCCATGTGCCGGGGGTCCTTGGGGGTCGTGTCGGCCGTTTGCGGTGCCGGTTCGTAGGGCATGGGCGGGGTAATCGGTTGCGCTGCGGTCAGTTCGGCTGCGGCGCGAGGCCGACGCCGCGCGTGGCGGGCGCGAATCCGGAACGGCAGCGCTCGATGATCCCGTCGAGGCGCTGCATCGATTTCGGCCACGCGTGGTTCGACAGCATGCGCGCGCGACCGGCCTCGGCGAGGCGGGCGCGCTCGGCTTTGTCGTCCAAAAGCTTCAACACCGCTTCGGCGCAGTCGGCGCGCGTTTTCGTAACCAGGAGATGCTCGCCCGCGACGGCATCGACGCCGCCCGCCGCGATCTCGCTCGTGACCACCGGAACACCCATCGCCATCGCTTCCAGGATCTTGTTCTGTGTGCCGCGCGCGATGTTGAGCGGCGCCACCATCAGCGCCGAGCGCCGCACGTAAGGCCGCACGTCCGGCACCGAGCCCGTCACTTCGATGCCCGGAAGTTCGCCCAACTTCCGCACGGCCGGCGACGGATCGGCGCCAACGATCAAGAGATTCGCGCCTGGCCGCCGCTGCCTGACGAGCGGCCAGGTCGACGCGCAAAAGTCGAACATGCACTCCTGGTTCGGGTAGTAATCCATCCGCCCGACGAACGAGACGGTGTCGCCGTCGTACGGCTCGCTGCCCGGGGCGAAATAATCGCTGTCGACGCCGTTCGGAAACCAATCGCTCGGCGTGCCGGTGCCGTAGCTCTCGAGCGTCTCCCATTCGGCGCGAGTGGTCGCGGTGCAAAGATCGAACCGGCGGGCGAGACGGCGTTCCTCCGCGACGAGCTTCCTGCCCTCGAGCCAATAGCCGGCGCTCAACGGGAACGGCTTCGATCGCGCGTACTCGAGCCACTTCTGCGAATCCATGTCGCCGAAATCGAGGATCTTGGGCGTCGCCGTGTGGCGCGAGACGTACGGAGCGACAGAGGAGCAGTGCACGAAGATCAAATCGAATTTTTCCGTTGCGAGCAGGCGGTCGATCGTGCGCGCGAGCGAGGCGGAGCGAAAGAAGCCGAACGACGACGGCGCAGGCGTCGGCAGTCGCGCCACCATCCTGAGCGCCTGGATCCGATCGTCGACGAGGCTGACTTCGAACCGCTTGCAATAGGGTGCGATGCCGCGCGCTTCCTCCGCTTCCTGCGGCGAGCGCGCGAGCGAGCAGACGGTCACCTCGTGCTGCTCGGCAAGATGCCGGATCATGTTGAACGGCCGGATCTTGCCGCCGCGCTTCGGCGGATAGGGAAACCGGTGGCAGACGTAGAGGACCTTCACGCGGCGAGCTCCGTCGAAGCGCTCGGTGCCGACCCGGGATCGAGCTCGTGCAGCTCGGCGGTCACGTCCTCGGGCTCGCGCCCGTCGAGGTAGATGCGGCTCCAGATCTCGAGGTTCATGAGCGAAAGGAGGCGATCGGTGCCGTCGACGCGGTTGGCATCGTGGTCCGCGATCAGCCGCGCGACGGACTCCGGACGGAACAGTCCGCGTGCACGCACGGCGTCGGGCGAGAGCACGCCGCGCAGCACCGGGGCGAGATCGCGCTTCAACCACGCGCCCATCGGCGTGCCGAAGCCGCGCTTCTTGCGATTCAGGATATCGGGCGGCAACAGATCGGCGAGCGCGCGCTTGAAGACGTGCTTCAGCTCGCCGCCGCGTATCTTGACGTCGCCCGCAATACGCGCCGTCAACTCGACCAGCTCGTGGTCGAGCAGCGGCACGCGGCACTCGAGCGAGGTCGCCATCGTCATCTTGTCGGTCAGCATCAGGAGATCGTCCGGAAGCTGTGTCTCCGCATCGACCACCAGCATCCGGTTGAGCGCATCGTCGCTGTCGGCGTGACCGAACGCGGCGACGATCGCGTCGTCGAATGCGCCGGAACGAAGCAGCAGCTCGCGCGCCTCGTCGCGCGGGAACACTTGCAGATACGCGCTGTAGCGCTCTTCCGGAGGCAAGTCGGCGGCCGCCAGAAACCCCTTCGCATAGCGCGACAGGTTGAGCAGCGGCGAGTGACGGTCCGCGGGCAGGCTTTGCCCGACGCGCATCGCGAGCCCGCGCGCCCAACCCGGCAGCGTGGCGAACCGGCGATGATAGTGATCGCCGAGGTAGCGGCGATAGCCGCCCAGGATCTCGTCACCCCCGACGCCGGACAGGATCACGGTCACGTCGCGCCGCGCAAATTGCGACACGAGATACGTGGTGATGAAAGCCGTGTCGGCGATCGGCTCGTCCAGGTGCCACAAGAGCTTCGGCAGCAGCGAGACGACGTCCGGCTTGACCAGAATCTCGTGATGATCGGTGTCGAACCGCTGCGCGACCGCCTTCGCGTACGGCAGCTCGTTGTAGAAGTTGTCGGCATCGCTGCCGCCGAATCCGATCGAGTACGTTTTGACGGGGCCGCTGCTGTGCTTCGACATCAGGCCTACGACCGCGGACGAGTCGATGCCGCCGGACAGGAACGCGCCGAGCGGCACGTCGCTCACCATCTGCATCCGCACCGATTCCTCGAGCCGCGCGCGAATCCGCGCCGTCCAGTCCTCGACGCTGGGCGCGCGATCGATGACGCCCGCGATCCGCCAATAGCGGTGCTCGGCGATCCGCCCGTCCTCGACGGTGACGACCGTCGCCGGAGGCAGCTTGCGCACGCCCCGGAAGATCGTTTTCGGCGCGCTCACGTAACCCAGGTGCAGGTATCCCGCGACCGCATCCTCGTCGAGCGCCGGACGGACCCCTGGCAGCGCGAACAGCGCCTTCGCCTCCGAGGCGAATGCGAAATGGCGGCCGTCGGACCACGTGTAGATCGGCTTGATTCCCAACCGGTCGCGGCCGACCAGCAGGCGTTTCCTTTCCGCATCCCACAGCGCGAACCCGAACATTCCATTGAGGCGGTCGACGAGCGAGGCGCCGAGCTCGCGATAGAGCGGAATCAGGACCTCGCAGTCGGAGTGCGTGAGGAACGCGTGGCCTCGTCCTTCCAATTCGCGCCGCAGCTCGCGGTAGTTGTAGATCTCGCCGTTGCAGACGAGCCAGATCTTGCCGTCGGCGCTCCTGAGCGGCTGATGACCGCCCGCGAGGTCGATGATCGAAAGGCGGCGCATTCCGATCGCGCAGGGTCCATCGACGTGCGAGCCGTCGTCGTCCGGGCCGCGATGCACGGTGAGACGCCCCATCGCGGACAGCGCGCTGGCGTCGACGGGCGAGCCGTCGAGCGTCAGGTATCCGTGGATTCCGCACATCGCCGAACCTCAAGCTTCATTTCCGGCAACCGCCTCAGCCGCTGCGGAGTCGGTGCGATGACCGTCGCGTGGCGGTTTCCGGCCCCGGACACCGGTGTTGCGGCGATAGTCGTCGTGATCGGCGGTGGGCATCGCCCTCCAGTCGACGACTTCGAGATCGACGTAGCCTGCCTGCCGGAACCAGCCGAGGACTTCCTCGCTCGAGTGCCGGTGCGCGAACTCCGGCGTGAATCGGTCTCGCGCCGCGTGAAGCGCGCGCTGGAAGTTGTACGGCTGGATCGTCGGGTCCGACAGGCGGCGGCTTTGGTTGAACGCGACGTAAGCGGCCGCCAGAGGATACAGGGTCGCGTTCGCGAGCGGTCCTGAATCCCGCCCGCTCAGCATCTTCCGCACCGATTTCTCGAGCGTGTGGAGACCGCGCCGCAGGAGGTTGTCGTTGATCGACTTCGGCCCGTAGACCCACAGATACGTCGCGCCGCCGGGGGTTGCGTAGCGCGCGAGCGATGAGAAGGCTTTCTCCGTTGAATACGTGTGATGCAGGACGCCGCGCGAGTAGATCGTCTCGAAGCTCGCTTCGTCGAACGGCAGGTAGAACACCGAGCCCTGCACGAAATGGAGGAACGGATTGTCGCGGTAGCGGGACGCCGCGCGCATCGCAGCGAGGCTCAGATCGACGCCGACGGCGTCGACGCCGAAGTTCTTCTGGGCGAGATGCGTCGTGATGCCGATGCCGCAGCCGAGCTCCAGGAAGGCGCCGCCACGGCGGGGGTTCGGCCCGAACCGGCCGAGCTCCGCGAGAAAGCGCCGTTCATGGTCGGCGTAATCCATTTCCCAGATCACGCCGTCGAAATCGTAGGCGAGCCACTCGGTCGAAAACGAGCTCAGCACGAACCGCTCGCCTTCCACCGGCTCGCGATTCGCGAAGCGGTGCTCGTGCTCCTCGAGGCGCAGCCCGAATTCCCGGCTGAATTCCTCGTGCAGACGAGTCGTGTACGGCAGCAGAACAGGAAGCCCCTTGTAGACCGGGAACATCAACCGGCATTCATCGCAGGCGAGCACGCCGGACTCGACGTACGTGGCGAACTCCGGCCCGTTGAGGCCCCGCTCGTCGGCGAGCGCAAGATGCTTTGCGTCCAGTCTTTCGTGGCGCTCGTCGAACGCCGACAGCGTGAGCCTGCCGGCGCACAAGGGGCAGCGCAACGTCCTGCTAAATCGTTTCCACATTCTTCGTTTCCTTGACCAGTGATGCTTGCCCGAATGCCACAGGGCCCGCGGCATTGCGGTACACGTCGACGTAACGCGCTACGCTCGCCTTCCACGTCCGCTCGGTCTCGACGAAACGGCGGGCGCGCTGCCGAATGCCCGGCCAGTGCTCGCGCTGATCGAGCATCGTCTCCACCTTGTCCGCGAGGGCGAGGGGGTCGTCGGCCGCGAACAGATAGCCGGTGTCGCCATCGCGCACGAGCTCCCGATGGCCCCCCACATCCGAGGCGAGCACGAGTCGCCCCTGCGCCATGGCCTCGAGAGGTTTGAGCGGCGTGACGAGCTCGGTGACCCGCACGCGAAGACGCGGATAGACCATGACGTCGACGACGCTGTAATAGCGCTGGACTTCTTCGTGCGGGACGCGGCCCGCCAGGATCACGCGATCGGCCAGCCCGAGCGCCGCCACGCGGTCGCGCACCGCCTGCTCCCGGACGCCGCCGCCGGCGAGTAGCAATCGGAGGTCGGGCCGCCTCGCACACAGCAAGGCGAAGGATTCCACAAGCAATTCGAGACCTTCATAGCCGTAGAAGGAACCGAAATAGCCCAGCACGACTTTGTCTTCGAGTCCGAGCCTCGCGCGGAGCTCGGCATCCGGCGGGGGATCGAAGCCGAATGCATCGCAGTCGACGGCGTTCGGGATGACGCTTATGCGCGCCGACGGAACGCCGCGCGTCGCGATCTCGTTTCGCAATCCTTCGCAGATCGTCGTCACGCGGTCCGCATGCCGCAGCGCGAAGGTCTCGATGGCCCGGGTCAGCCGATAGCGCGGGCTGCCATGCTGGGTGGTCCCGTGATCCACGGCGCCATCCTCCCACAGCGCCCGCACCTCGTAGATGACGGGAACGCCGTGTCGGCGGGCGACCCACAGCGCGGGCAGCACGGTCAGGACCGGCGAATGCGCATGCATCACATCGGGGCGCACCTGCCGAACGAGGTCCTCGATCCGGTCGGCGGTCGACATCATTTCCGCGAGATACGGGCCGGCGAACGGCACCCGTCCCACCCAATCGTGACCGAGCGAGGTCCGGAAGAACGACCACTCGTCGACGGCTTCCGAATCGGACGTGAAACGACCATGCCGGGGGGTGGTGACCTGAAAGGTCGTCCAGCCCAGCGCCCGCTGCTCGCGCAGGATTGCCACCGTACGAAAGGCGTACCCGCTGTGCAGCGGCAGCGAATGATCGAGGATGTGCAGAATGCGCATTGGGTCGCGTGTTTTTGCGTGCTCGCCGCTCGGTTGCGATCAAGCCGCCAGTCGTCCCGGCGCCGTGTCGGACTGATCAACGACCTTGCGCAGGAACGCATCGAACATGAGGAGCGTCCACAGCGGCGAGCTGAAGTCGCGGCGTGCGGACTCGTGGTCATCGATGAGCTTTTCGAGATAGCGCCGCTCGAAGTATCCGGTCGCGGCGAGCCGCTCGCCGAGGAGCGCATCGCGCACGCGCTGCCGCAGGGGCCCGCGGAACCAGCGCGCGAGCGGCACCGCGAATCCCATTTTCGGACGGTACAGGACTTCCGAAGGCAGGTACGGCTCCATCGCCTTCTTGAGCAGGTACTTCCCCTCCTGACCGCGCACCTTGAGCGACGGCGGCAGCGATGCGAGCCACTCGACGAGCGGGTGGTCCATCAGGGGCTCGCGCACTTCGAGCGAGTGCGCCATGCTCGCGCGATCGACCTTGGTGTTGATGTCGCCGACGAGATAGGTCTTGAGGTCGAGATACTGGATCTGCGACAGCGGATCGTCGGTCCCCGCCTTGGCGGCGTGATGCCGGAAAACCTCCATCGCGTGGTACCCGCCGAGGCGTGACTTGAGCGTGTGGCTGAAAAGCTGCGCGCGCATCGGATCGCGCAGGATCGACACCGAATGGAAGTACGCCTCGACGGAGTTCCGCGCAAGCGCCTCGAACGTCGTTTTCGCGCGCAGCACCCGCGGCGCCCAGTCGAGCTTCGGGTAGGCGCGGCCGAGAAGCCCGAACAGCGGACGCCGCATGCCCATCGGCATCGACGCGCGCATGCGCTCCTCCATGAGGTGCAGGCGGTACCGGCGATAGCCGCCGAAGCTCTCGTCGCCGCCGTCGCCGGAGAGCGCCACCGTGACGTGGCGCCGCGCGAGCTGGCAGACGCGATACGTCGGGATCGCCGAGCTGTCGGCATAGGGCTCGTCGTAGAGCGTCGCGAGCTCGTCGATGAGATCGAAGTCGTCGGAGGCGACGCGCTCGACGCGGTGGTTCGTGTGATAGCGATCCGCGACGGTTTGCGCGAACTCCGATTCGTTGAACGCGGGATCGTCGAAGGCGATCGAGCAGGTGTTCACCGGACCCGAGGAAAGGCCTGCCATCATGGCGACGACAGCCGACGAATCGACGCCGCCCGACAGGAAAGCGCCCAGCGGGACCTCGGAGATCATCCGCAGCTTCACCGATTCCTTGAGCCGCGCGACGAGTTCCTCGCACGCCTCGTCGTCGGTGCGCACCGGCCCTTCGGTGAAGCGCACATCCCAGTATTCGCGTGCCGCCGGCACCGGCTGACCGCGAGTGATGAGCAGCGTGTGCGCCGGCGGAAGCTTGCGCGCGGCGCTGAAGATCGTCCGGGGCTCGGCCACGTAGCCCAGCGCGAAGTATTCCTCGATCGCGAGCGGGTCGATGTCCCGGTTCATCGCGCCGTGGGAGAGCATCGACTTCAACTCCGACCCGAAGAGCACGAGCCCGTCCGGAAGGATCGCGTAGTGCAGCGGCTTCACGCCGAGGCGGTCGCGGGCGAGGAACAGCGACTGGCGGTTGCGATCCCACAGCGCGAACGCGAAGAATCCGCGGAACCGCTCGACGCAGCGCTCGCCCCACTCTTCCCACGCATGGACGACGACCTCGGTGTCGCTCTTCGTGCGGAACGTGTGGCCGAGCGCCGCAAGCTCGGGCATCAGCTCCTGGTAGTTGTAGATCTCGCCGTTGTAGACGATGCAGACGCTCCGGTCCTCGTTGTACAGCGGCTGCTGGCCCGTCTTGAGATCGATGATGGAGAGCCGCTTGTGACAAAGGCCCACGCCCGCCTCCACGTGGATGCCCTCCTCGTCCGGTCCCCGATGCTTCTGCGAATCGTTCATGCGCGCGAGCACGTCGCGGCGCAGCTCGCGCCGTCCTCGGCTGTCGAAGACTCCGGTTATTCCGCACATGGCTTCACTCCCCCACGGCCTCTTCGACGCGGACCGCCCTCGGCGCGTCCGCACGAAGCAGCCGATCGTAAAGATTGCGATAGCGGCCCAGCATCGCTTCGAGGCTGAATTCGCGCTCGACACGTGCGCGCCCCTTGCTCCCGGCCGTCTTCGCCGCGTCGCGATCGCGCGCGTACACGAGCATCCGCTGCGCAAGCGCATGCGGATCCGCGGCCGGCACGAGCTCGCCCGTGACCTTGTCGTCGACGAGCTCGCTGTTGCCGCCGACGTCGGTGGCGATGACCGGGAGGCCGGACGCCATCGCCTCGAGGATCGTATTGGAGATGCCCTCGCCGAGCGACGGCAGCACGAAGCAGTCGAGCCCGCGCAGGACGTCCGGAACGTCGTTGCGCTCGCCGGGAAGCCACGCGAGGTTCGCAACTCCGGCCTGGCCGAGCATCGCGCGCGCTTCGCTGTACAGCGCGCCGTCGCCGACGAGCAGCAGCCGCATGCGGTCGCGCTTCGACGGCGCGAGCTGCAGCGCCTGGATGAACGCCCGCACGAGATTGAGCGGATCCTTGACCGGATCCATCCGGCCCACCGTGCCGACGAGCCAGAGGCGCGGATCGCGGAAGGGACAGCCGTCGACCAGGTTGCGGCCGAACTCGGCGGGGTGGAACCGGGCCGCGTCGACGCCGTTGTAGATCTGCTCGACGCGCTCGCGCGGCACGCCGACGTCCGCGCAAAGGTAGCGTTCGAGATCGCGCGACACCGTGGTGTAGTGCGTGACATAGGGGCGGTAGAACTTGCGGACCCACTGATACCTGCGGTTCGCGCCGTGCAGATCCAGCATGTCGCGCCCGTGCTCGCCGTGGACGCGGACAGGAACGCCGGCGGCCCACGCGGGGATCACCGTCTCGAGCGCGGCGAGATTCCGGCTGTGCACCATCGCGGGACGCAACTCGCGGAACAGCTTGAAGAGCCTGGGATAGAGCTTGTAGCCGTGTCCCGGAGGCTTTTGCAGCGCGATGAACTGAACGTCGGCGCGCTTCACCCTGTGGCGAAAATCGGTGATCTCGGTCAGGGAAACCACCGCGTGCCGATACGCGTCGCGCGGCAGGTTGTTGATGAGGTTGACGACGCCGTTTTCGAGACCACCCGTGTCGAATCGGAAGACGACGTGGACGATCAGCGGCCGAGGATCGCGGTCGGGCATCATCGCCTTGCCCTCGTGACATCCAGCATCTTCCCGAGATCCGGCCCCGCATCGCGCAGGAATTTTTCGAGCGCGGCTTCCGCTTCGCCTGGTCGGTCGTCGCGGGCGTAGACGATGACGACGGCCGAATCGTCGCCCCGCCCAGTGAGGCGGGAAATCGCCGTGTACGCCTTCGCGAGCGCATCGCTCGCCGTCAGCCTGTCGTCGATCCAGTACCAATACCAGACGAGAAGCCGATCGTTTCCGGGACCTCTCAATTCGGCCGTGCGGGCGTCGACCGCCCTCCCGCCGATGGCGAGCCTTCGCGTGCCCTGGCCGACGCGTACCCAACTGCGGTCGCTGCTCCTGACGAGGTCGTTGTCCGAGCTCACGAGCTTCTGCTCCGCGCTTTGGCTGCGGTAGTAGCCGACATAGACGCCGACCTCCGCGCTTCCCTCGCTCCAGCGCTCGTGCAGTTGCGCCGACGGATTCCTGAATTGCGGCCGCCACGTCGTGAGCGGACCTTCGTCAATGTGCCATCCGGCGCTTGCAGCAGGTGCGGAAAGCGCCGGAAGCGCCACTTGCTCGCTGCGCTCGATCAGACGGTAGCCGAGCGGCCAGACGCTCGCTGCAATGCCGACCATGACCGCGACGAGCAGGAACTCGCCGGAAGACGCGGCGGTGCCGGTGGTCCAGGCAAAGCCGCGCCCGGATCCGACGGGTGCCGCGTCGTCGTCGCGCCAGCGCGCGCCGATCCAGAACAAGAGCATGATCACCACGCCGAAGAACAGCCATCCGTAGATCAGGTGGTCGACGCCGACGGCCAGCTTGTTCCCCGAGACATGGCCCAGCATCACGATCATGTAGGCGCGCCCCCAATTCGCCGCGATGGGTACGAGGAGCGACACCACGATGAAGATCAGGCGGCGAACCGTCGAGCGGTAGGTGAGGTACGCATAGAGCGTTCCCACGACGACCGATGCAATGAGATAGCGGACGCCGCTGCACGCTTCCACGACCGACCAATTTCCCGAAGGGATGCTGAAGTTCTGCCCTTCGCGATACACGGGAATGCCGCTCAGCCGCAACGCCCACACCGTGACATCGGCCGTCCACTCCATGAGGCGCGGCATCATGAACTCGCCGAAGGGGACCGCGAAGAAAAGAAAGGCGAGCGGAAACGCGATGCGACGCGCGGCGCGCGTGCCGAGGACGGCGGGGACGGTGAGAACGAGCATCGCGACGAACGCGAACTGGGACAAGGCGTTGACCGTCCCGAGCTCGCCCATCAGCCAGCCTGCGCCGGCTCCGGCAAGCGGCACGAGAAGCCACCAGCTCGGCTGCGGCGCGACCTCGAGAAGCGATGCCCGCGCGCGAAAGATGAGCCACGCGGAAATCGGGACCACGAGAAACCCGTGCGCGAACGTATCGGACCGTGCCCAGATGCCCACCATCGCCGCGCCGGTGCGCCAATAGCCCGCGATGATCACGGCGATCGCGATCGCGAGCGCCGCCGACGCGACGAGCCAAGCACGCCGCGTCGCGCTCGGCGCTTCGACGGCGGGAGCGAGAACGTTGTGGACCTGGTCGCGCACGGTATTCACGGATGGGAGGAGATGACAGCGGCCGGCAAGCGAGGCGTCACGGTGGTTTACCCGAGGTTGCGGACGATGTGCGGTCCGAGCCGATCGGCGACGCTTCTCGGCAGCCGGCGCCAAAGACCGATGAATGCGCGGTACTTCGGGTTCGCCGGATTGTTCTGCGGAATGGCGTCTCCGCGATAGAGACGATACTCGTAATGGAGCGGCTGCGGGACGAATCCCCAGTTCTTCTTGAACGAGTAAGGGCCGGTGTCCCTCTTGCTCCTGCCGTAGTCGAAGATCTTGAGGCCGCGCTCGCACGCCCTGCGCATGAGCTCCCAGTACTTGAAGTCGTTGGCGGCGGTCTCGCGCGCCGCGACGTCGTCGCCCGCGTAGTAGGGCAGCACTTCGTTGCGGAAGTAAAACGAAAGCACGCTCGAGAGCGGCGCGCCGCCCGGATCGACGACGGTCAGCACTTCGCAGTCCTTGCCGAAGACGCGCATCAGGGCCTCGAAATATTTCTTCGGCATCGCGGGCGTCCCGTGCCGGTGGACATTGTCCGCGAAGAGCTCGAAGAAGCGATCGGCGTCGGCGTCGATCTCGCTCGAAAGTCCGTGCTTCGCGCCCTTGCGGACCATCGCTCGCTGCTTGCGCGGGATCGCGAGCATGTTGGCTTCGACGTCGGAAAATATTTCCTTGCGAAACGTGACGTAGAGGTCCTGCGTGGGCCAGTCCGCGTGGCGCGGCGCGATGTTCCGAAGCTCGAGATGGCGGACGCGAAGCCGCGAGGCGAGCGCCTGCGCTTCGTTCTCGAGCGCGGCGGCGGCCTCGGGGGAATCCGCCGCGACCCCGCCATAGACGGCGAACGGCAAGGAAACGAGCGAGGCCCCGAAGAGCCAGCTATCGACGTGCGCGAGCGGCAGGACGCCGACAATACGCCCCGCGTCCTCGGCGTAGAGAAAATGCGTGCGATGGCGAAAGACCGACTCGATGATTTCCTGCCAGCCTGCGCGATGGAAGTGCGTGGCGTCGGGACAGGCCATGACAAAGGCATCCCAGCGCGACGCCGAGGCGGCGTCCCGCGGGTAAAGCGTCCGTACCTTCACGGCCGAGGGCGCAAAGGCAGCGAGCCCGAGCTCGGAGGAATGATGTTTCATGTCGTCTTCGCGAATCGCTGATCCGGCCGTGCCCCCGGCAGGCGCCTGCGCGCAACAAGCCTGGACCGGACCGCTCCAGGGGAGTGTTGCAGGATACGTGCGCCACTCCGCACTGCCAAAGCAATTTGTATGCCCCAATGCATGTCCGGCTCACGGGCAAAAACCCGACGTGGAACGCGTCCCGAGTCCGCGAATGGTCAGGCCCTTTCGACGCAGCCGCCGCTGCGGCTTGCCCGTCCCGACCAGCGTTCAGGCCCCGAGCATCACCGCGTCGACGCGGCCCCATTCGAAATCGAACAGCAGCTTGCGCAGACGTCGCTCCATCCGATCCAGGTTGAGATAGTGGCGGAATCGCGTCTTCGCGTCGATTCCAGGAACCCGGGGCTGCGCAGGATCGATCTCCCACGGGTGAAAGTAGAAAATCGCCGGCTGCCGGTCGACGCGGTTCACGCGTCGCAGGAGCCAGCGCGACGTCGCATAGGGCAAAAGCCGGAAATAGCCGCCGCCGCCCGCGGGCCAGTTGCGGCCGAAGAGCCGCATCGTCGTCACCGGAACCTCGAGCAGCCCTTCGCGGACGTCGTGCGCGAAGCGCGGCGCATCGGGCATCCCGTAGTGGTCGTGGCGGATCGGGTACACGCTCGAGCTGTAGCGATAGCCGGCGCGCTCGATGCACTCGAACGCCCACGGGTTGTCCGGTCCGATCGAGAAGCTCGGGGCACGGTAACCCGACACCTCGACGCCCGTCAGGTCCTCGAGGACGATCTTCGCGAGCTGGATGTCGGAGAAGAAGGCGGCGGGGTTCTGCTCGGTCGCGCGCTGGTGCGCAAAGCCGTGGCTTGCGAGCTCATGCCCTCCGGCGACGATGCGGCGAATGAGCCCGGGATAGCGCTCGGCTATCCACCCCAGCGCGAAGAACGTCGCGTGCGTGCCGTACTCCTCCAGCATTTCGAGGATGCGATCGACGTTCGCTTCCACGCGGCCGTCGAGCGTGTCCCATTCGCTGCGTGCGATGTACGGCGCAAGCGCCGAGACCTGGAAATAGTCCTCGACGTCGATCGTCATGGCATTCGCCATGGCCATGCCCGGCAGGACTTCCTTCGGAGCGCGCATCATCGCTATCGTGCGATCACGACACCGGCGCGGTGTTCACTCCGGCCGGAGCTTCGCGATGCGCGAGCCAGTCGGAAAGGTGCGCGGCGATCCGCTCGGCTGCCCGGCCGTCCCAAAGCTCCGGCACGCGGCCGCGCTTCCCTTTGCCGGACATGATGTCGCCGAACGCCTGCTCGATCGCGCTGCGATCCCGGCCCACCAGCGTGTTCGTGCCTTGCTCGATCGTGATGGGGCGCTCGGTGTTCTCGCGGAGGGTGAGGCAGGGAATGCCGAGCGCCGTCGTTTCCTCCTGCATGCCGCCGGAATCGGTGAGCACGCAGGTCGCATGGGACATGAGGCCGAGCATCTCGAGATATCCCTGCGGCGGCAGCATCGCGATCCCGTCTCCGCCGACGAGCGAGACAAGCCCGAACCGCTCGATGTTGTTGCGCGTCCGCGGATGCAGCGCAAACACGAGCGGCAGGCGCTCGCTCAAGTCGCGCAGCGTCTCGAGCAGCGGCGCGAGCGTGGCGGCATCGTCGACATTGGAAGGCCGGTGCAGCGTCACCACGCCATAGCCGCGACCCGGATCGAACTTCGCGAGGTCGACGTTGCCGCGCGCGAGCGTTTCCTGCGGCGCGACGGCGAGCGCGCGATTGGCGAGCAGCGAGTCGATCATCACGTTGCCGACGAAGTGGGCGCGGGATGCATCGATGCCCTCGCGCGAAAGGTTGTCGTGCGCCGATCTCTCCGTCGTGTAGAGAAGATCGGCGATCTGGTCGGTCAGGACGCGGTTGATCTCTTCGGGCATCGCGCGATCGTAGCTTCGCAGCCCTGCCTCGACGTGCGCAACCGGCACGCCCTTCTTGGAGGCCACGAGCGAGCAGGCGAGCGTCGAGTTGACGTCGCCGACGACGACGACGCACGACGGCCGGTGCGTGTCGAGAACGGGCTCGAAACGGCGCATGACCTCGGCGGTCTGCACGGCATGCGTGGCCGATCCGACCTCCAGGTTGATGTCCGGCTTCGGCAGCTTCAAGTCGACGAACAGCTTGTCGTTCATGTCGGCGTCGTAATGCTGTCCCGTGTGCACGAGCAACGACGGCATTGACGGCTCGTTCGCCGCGAGCGCGCGGAGGATCGGCGCCATCTTCATGAAGTTCGGCCGGGCGCCGACGACGCAAAGCACGGGTCCGCGAACCGACGGCCAGGGGTCGCGCTTCATGGCTTGACTTGCTTCTTTCCCGTCGGCGTGGGCGGCGCCGCGGCGGGCGGCGGCGATGCCGGCGGCGACACGGGGCGCACCGCGTCGAGCAGTTGCTGCAAGAGCGCGACGATCGTGTCGGCGCGCCGCTCGAGCCGCGTCATCCGCTCGTCGAGCGGATCGGATTGCATCTTGGCGAGAAGGCGCGTCGCCTCGTCGGCCGATTTCGCGTCGAGTTGCAGGCGTCCCGCTTCAGCGACGGCGCGCCGCGGAGCAACCGCTTTGGCGGGCTCGGGCGCCGCCGGCGGCGGAGCGTCCGGCGATTCCGCGTCGACCGTTTCATCGTGCATCTCGCGCGCGACCATGTCGACGTCCTCGCGCGAGAACTCGCGCTGGCCCGCCAGATACCCGGAAAGGAGGATCCGGTCGCAGACGGCGTTGATGCGCCGCGGAATGCCGAGCGATGCCTTGTAGATTCCTTCGTAGGCGCCCGGCTGGAACTTGGGCTCGCCCTTCCATCCGACGCACTTCAGCCGGTGCTCGATGTAGCCGCGCGTTTCGTCGGCATCGAGCGGACCGATGTGGCAGGCGGCGATCACGCGCTGCCGCAGCTGCAGCATCTGCGGGCTCTGCATCGTCCGCCGGAATTCCGGCTGGCCCACGAGAAAGCTCTGCAGCAGCGCATGGGTCTCGAGCTGGAAATTCGACAGCATCCGCAGCTCCTCGACGGCACGGGGCGTGAGGTTCTGCGCCTCGTCGACGATCAGGAGCGCGCGCTTGCCCTGCTGGCTCACCGACACCAGGAAGGCTTCGAGCGAGAGCAGGAGGTCGGACTTCTCGATGTCCTTCGTGCGCAAGCCGAACGACGACGCGACGAGGCGCAGCGTGTCGTCGGCGTCGATCTGCGTGCTGACGAGGTTGCCGGCGACCACGTGACCGGGATCGAGCTTGTCGAGCAAGCTGCGCACGATCGTCGTCTTGCCTGCGCCGACATCCCCGGTCACCACGATGAAGCCCTCGTTCTGGTGCAGCCCGTACTCGAGGTACGCCATCGCCCGCCGGTGCTGGCGGCTGCCGAAATAGAAGGCCGGATCGGGGTTGAGCTGGAAAGGCTTTCCGCTGAACCCGTAGAAGCTCTCGTACATGTCGCCGCCTAGAAGGTGTGATTGAGGCCGGCCGAGACGTTGAACGCGTTGGTCGACGTCGCGTTGACCACTCCGACCGGCTCGAACCTCGAATAGTTCGTCGACAGCGAAGCGGTCGTTCTCGCCCCGAGCTGCGTGTTGAAGCTCCCGCTGACGTAGAAATTGTTCGACCGAGCCGCTTCGAAAACGCCGGACGTGCCGTTGCCGGTCGTTCGCGAATAGCTGACGCTCGCCGCAAGGTTCGACAGCCCCGAGAGCTTGTGGCTGAGCGAGACGCCGCCCCCGACCTGCGTATTGTTCTCGGCACCTTGCAGGAAGTCGGGAAGCGCAGCGCCGGTCCCGGTGATCTGCGTGCTTTTCAGGTAGTAAAGGCTGAACGCCAGCGAATTGCGCAAGCCGACCAGCACCGCAGACGCCGTGGCTGACGTCTGCAGAAGGACGTTCGCGGCGAAGATGTTGACCGGAGTCGCTAGTTCGGACGGCAAGTTCTGTTGCGCAATCAGCTGCTGGACGGCGAGCGCGCGCTCGGCCGGGTCCGGAATGCGTGTCTGGAAGGCCGCGTCGAGGAACGCCGCCACATTGGCCCCCAGAGGAATCGTTATCGCGTTCTGCGGGTACGTGCTGATGCCGCGCACGATCGAAAGGCTCATCGCGGTCCGCGGCAACCGATGGGTGATCTGCGCGGAATAGGACGCACCGAAGAACCGGTGCTCCCAGTAGCCGTTCGCCTGCGTACGATCGGAGGGGTGCCAATCCATCCCCGCGCCGTAGATCAAGCCCTGGGAGCCCGTCAGCGGGAACTCGTCCTTTTCATAGCCGCCGCGCAGCGAGACCTGCAAGGTCGGATCGTATTGGTAGATCGCTATTCCGCGCGCCACCTGGATCGTGTACGCGCCGAGCGTATCGGTGCGGTTCGACGGCGCGTAGTGGCTCCGGTTGTATTCGGCGGTCCACCCGTAAGGTGCGGGTGGCGAGTCCATGGTCGCGTCCAATTGGTTGAAGTACGTGCCCGGAGCATCGACCGAGCTGTTTCCATAGTTGCTGGCGAGCGTCCATATGTTGTCGTCCCGCACCTTGTAAGTGATGTAGGTGTTCGGAACATGGCCCAGGATGTACGGGCTCAGGTTGTAGGTTTGCTGCGTATACCGGTTGTTGCTAGCGTTGACGAGGTTGGCCGGTTGAGCGCCGAACGGCGAGGCGAACGTCTGGCCAGATCGG